>Ga0213875_10000906_pt1 | contig 21496 bp, 14 predicted proteins | sample BarmaccomBMRX_R8_FD_160105 | JGI IMG/M metagenome (GOLD analysis project Ga0213875, IMG submission 160105) | Root-associated microbial communities from Barbacenia macrantha in rupestrian grasslands, the National Park of Serra do Cipo, Brazil - RX_R8 | ecosystem: Host-associated > Plants > Roots... | reverse complement strand
GGGCAGCTCCGTGGTGTAAAACGACACGTCCGACAGGTACCAGCCGTGCAGCAGCACGTTGCCGTGCAGCATGTCCCACGCCTGCAGCGCGTTCGACGCCCCGTCGGAGTTCACCGGTCCGGTCCGCGACTGCCGCAGGTAAGCGATGAACAGGGCGACGCCGGTAAGCGCCAGGCCGGCAGCCCACAGCAGCCGCGGCCGCAGTTCCCCGCGCCGCGCGGCAAGGCGCACGGCCGCCGCAGCAGGGCGCACGGCCGCCTCGCCCGTTCTCGATACCCCCAGCAATGAGCACGCTCCCAGAACGAATAAATCGGGAACCGCGGGATCCGCTACCAGTGATCGTGCCACAAGAGGCGAGCGTCATCGCTCGCTTCACGTAGCTGCGCATCTTGCAACGAGTTCGTCCGCGACGCCGTTCCGCCGCACATGACGGTGTACGCGGGCGGTCAGTTTATTGCTGTGGCTGGCCGACCTCCTCCAGCAGGTTCTTGTTCCACACCATGATCGTGTACTGCTGGAAGCGGTACGTGTGCGCCGACGGCCCGTACACACGGCGGGCGACGGCTGGCTGCGCGTACTGCGCCTCGCCCGGCGGCCCCGACACTGTGACCAGGAAGTTCGCGTACGACGCGGCGGGATCGTACCAGGAGTACTTGGATTCCCACGCGTACGCCGCGCCGCCGCCGCCGACGACGGGAGCCAGCAGGATCCGCTCGCCGCTGTCCAGCGTGACGCTGCTCGCCTGCCAGTAACCCGCGAGGCCCTGCTTCAGGCCGTGCGCCGTCAGCCAGCCGGCCAGCGCCTGGCCCCCGGGCGGCGAGCTGGGCTGCGCGGCGTTGTAGCCCAGGACCGCCAGGTAGCAGGCCAGCCCGGCGCCGAGCAGCGGCACCAGCCCGGCCCGCAGCAGCCGGCCGCCCAGCATCCGCCCGGCCAGCGCCGCGCCGAACGGCAGCACGACCGCGATCTCGTGTGCGCCGCTGATGCCGCTCATGTGCGTGCCGAACAGGCCGGCCGCCAGGACGATGACGGTGCCCGTCACCAGGAACTGCGAGACCCGGTCCGCGCCGCCGAACAGGCGGCGCAGCGCCGCGCACAGCCCCCAGGCCGCGAGCGCCACGCCCGCCAGGTGCAGCAGTGACAGCGCGGCGCTGAGCCCGAGTTGCTGGCCGAAGAAGTCGGCGCCGAACAGGATGAACACGCATTCGGCCAGTACCCAGGACTGGGCCGGCAGCGCGCTGCTCGTGGTGAAGCCCGTGCCGCCCGCCACCGGGTGCACGAGGAAGCCGCCGTGGGAGTGGATGGCGGCGAGCGTCGCGTGGGCCAGCCCCACGGAGGCCACCGCCGCCACGGTCAGCGACGCGTCATACCAGCGGGACGGCGGCGGGCGCCACCCCCGGGCGATCTCCGGGCACGCCCGCGCCGCGCACACCAGGGCGAGCGGCGCGGCGACCGCGTACGTGCCAAGCGGGTCCGCGACCTGGATGATGGTCAGCAGCAGGCACGCGGCGACCGGCACCCAGAACCGCGAGCTCCGCTTGCTCCGGGCGGGACGACCTCCCCGAATCCCCCCGCCCCGGAGGGACGAGTCCTCCGGGCTGAAGCGGTCGAGCAGCAGCAGCATCAGCAGGACCGGCACCCCGGTGCCGGTGTGATCGGGCGACAGGATCAGCACACGGGTTCCCGGGTCGAGCCCGGGCGCGACCATGATGCCGCCGGCCACCAGCGCGCGGACCAGGCCCTCCCGGCCGGTGGCACGGCCCCGTCCCACCAGCGCCGCCAGCAGCACCAGCAGCGTGTAGGTCAGCGCCGCGCAGATGTGCACCACGTCCGGGCCGAGCCCCCGCACCGCCTCCACCAGCATGTACTCGGGCAGCTCCGTGGTGTAAAACGACACGTCCGACAGGTACCAGCCGTGCAGCAGCACGTTGCCGTGCAGCATGTCCCACGCCTGCAGCGCGTTCGACGCCCCGTCGGAGTTCACCGGAAAGGTCCGCGACTGCCACAGGTAGCACCAGAACAAGGCGACGCCGCTGAACAGGAACCCCGCGCACCACAGCAGGCGCGGACGGGAAAGCCAGCGCCGCGCACCGGACGGGGATGGCTGCCCTGCCACCGGCACCGGCTGCCCGGCGGCCAGCTCTGGCTGGCCGGCCGCCAGCGCCCCCGGCTGGCCCGGCTGGGCTGGCGGCTCGCTTCCAGGCTGATCCGGGCGCACCGCGCCGGTACCGGCCGGGCCGGTCTGCTCGCGCGCGATCTCGGGCACGTCTAGAAGATACTCACCTTCGCCGGTGGCAAGCGAAATGGGAATGACTGCCCGGAATCACCGCTCGCGGCAAGCGGCATGGACCCGGCCCGCCGCCTGGCACCATCTCGCGACTGGCTTCCGGTCAGGCGGGTCAGCAGGTTGCGGTTCCAGACCAGGATCGCGTAGCCACCGAAGTGGTACGTTCGCGCCGGCCGCCCGAAGAACGACCGCACCGCGGCCAGCTGACCGGACTGCGCCTGCCCCGGTCCAGGCACGCTGACCAGGAAGTTCGCGTAGGTTTCCGGCGGCCGGTACCACGACTGCTTCGTCTCCCACAGGTACGGGTACACGCCGTGCGAGGGCGGCCCGGCGGCCAGCGGGGCGACCGTCACCACCCCGCCGCTCGCCAGCGTCGCGGACTGCGCCTGCCAGTATCCGCCGAGGCCGCTGCGCAGCCCGTGCGCGGCCAGCCACGTGGCCACCGGCTGAACGCCTGGTGGTTCGGGCCGGGACACGCCGTACGCCAGGGCCGCGAGGTACCCGGCCAGCGCCACCGCCAGCGCGGCCTGTGCCGAGGCGAGCACCACGGCCCCCGCTCCCAGCCCGGCCCGCTCGGCCCGCTCATCCCGCGCCGGGCGTGCGCCGGGCCGCCAGGCACCGAGCCACCCCGCGCCGAGCCACCCCGCGCCGAGCCACCTCGCACCGAGCAGCCGCGCGCCGAGCAGCCGCCCGGCCAGCGCCGCGCCGAACGGCAGCACCACGGCGACCTCGTGGGCATCGGTGATCTTGGTGACGTGCGTGCTGAGCAGCCCCGCCGCCAGCGTGACCAGCGTGGCCGCCAGCAGGACCTGCGACACGAGATCCAGCCGGGTGAAGAACCCGCGCAGGGCCGCCAGCACCGCCCACGCGACAAGCGCGACACCCGCGAGGTGCACCACGGCGAGGCCGGTACGCAGCGCGGACGGCTGGCCGCTGAACTGGGCGCCGAACAGCGCCAGCACCGATTCGGCCAGCACCCGCGCCTGATGCGGCATCGCGGCGGGGCGCGCGAGCAGCGGGCCCGGCACCGGGTAAAGCCTGAAGCCGCCCGCCGCGCGCAGCACGTCCAGCACGAGCCGCGCGAGTCCCGCCGACGCGGCGGCGGAGGCGGCCAGCGTGACGTCGTAGGCGCACCCGGCCAGCCGCCGCCCTCGCGCGGCCGACGCGACGGCCCGCAGCGCGCACACGGCGGCCAGCGGCACCGCGGCCGCATAGGTGGCGAGCGAGTCGCCCACCTGTATCCAGGCCAGCAGCACCGCGGTCACGACCGGCAGGTACCAGCGCGGCCCGGCAGGGTCATACAGCCAGTCGAGCAGCAGCAGGAGCACCAGGATCGGCACCGCGGTGCCGGTGTGGTCGGGCGAGGACAGCAGCGCGAACACGCCGTTGCCGAGCTGGGGCGCCAGCATGATCCCGCCGGCGAGCAGGCCCCGCGCGAGCCCCTCCCGCCCCCGGGCGCGCCCGCGCGCCACAAAGGCGGCCAGCAGCACGAGCAGCGTGTAGGTCAGCGCGGCCGAAAGGTGCACCACGTCGGAGCCGAGCCCGCGCACCGCCTCCACCAGCATGTACTCGGGCAGCTCCGTGGTGTAAAAGGACACGTCCGACAGGTACCAGCCGTGCAGCAGCAGGTTGCCGTGCAGCATGTCCCACGCCTGGAGCGCGTTCGACGCCCCGTCGGAGTTCGTCGCGATGGTCCGCGACAGGCGCAGGTAGCACACGAACAGCGCGACGGCGGCGAGTAGCACCGCGGCGCACCAAAGCAGGCGGCGCGGGCGCTCGCCGCCACCGTTGCGAACCTCCGTGTCGCCGCTGCGGCGAAGCCCGACGTGCATGACTCACGGATGATATCCGGTCGGCGCGTTCGGCGTGCCCTCCGACATGGCCGTGATGGCCGGGATGGCCGGGATGGCGGCGCCTGCGCGAGGCAGGCGGCGAACAGGACGGGCTCGAGGCTCTCAGGCATACAGCGCGAGCGCGGCCGCGGCGTCCTGCCGCACGGCACTCACCAGCTCCGGCGGCCCGGTCACCCGGCCGTCCTCCCCCAGCCGCAGCGCCAGCCGCCGCACCCACCGCGTGTCCGGGGTGCGCAGCGCCGCCCGCAGCCAGCCGTCGGCCAGCTCGGTCACCGACTCGCACGGGTAGTACTCGGCCACCCAGCGGGCTTCCGCCGACAGCTCGAGCGTGACCAGCACATCCGAGTCCGACGGCCGGAACAACCCCTGGTCGACATCGACGTGCTCGGCGTCCTCGGGCACCGCCGAGGGCACGTCCAGCACCTCCAGCGACAGCACCCGGTCCAGGCGGAAGAGCCGCACGCCCTCCGCGAGCAGGCACCACGCCTCCAGGTACGTGCGGCCCTCGACGACGAGCAGCCGCATCGGGTCCACGTCCCGCTCGGTCGCCTCGTCCCTGCCCGGCACGTAGTACCGCAGGTGCAGGCGCCGGCCCGCCGCGAGGGCGGAGCGGATCTGCTGGGCGACGCCGTCTTCGTTTGGTACCTCTATCTGGACAGCGACCTGAGCGCTCGCCGCAGCCGCCTCACCGGCCGCCGCCTCCAGCTTCGCGATGAGCCTGCTGGTCGCCGAGCGGTCGCCCGGCACCTCCGACAGCATCCGCAGCGCCACCAGCAGCGCGCTGGCCTCGTCGGCCGTCAGCCGCAGCGGCCTGGCGATCGATTCGGCCTGGCTGACGACGATCTCGCCGCCCTCGTAGGACAGGTCGATCGGGCAGTACGGGTCCGGCGAGCTGAGCTCCACGCACCAGACCAGGTTCAGGTCATCGACGAGTTCCCGCTCGCTCACGCCGAACGCCACGGCCGTTTCCGCAAGGCCGACCGATTTCCTGCTCACGACGTAAGGAACAAGGGCGAGCAGCCGCCGCAGCCGCTCCGCCGAGGTGACCATCCGGGGTGGCTGGGTCACGCGAGCACCCCCTTCAGCCTGGCGATGACCGCCTCCCGCAGGTCCGGCGGGTCGAGCACCACGACGTCCGGCCCGTACCACGCCACGTGGTCCGCGTACCAGGGGACATCGCCGAAGCGCGCCGTGACCCGGTCCCAGCCGGGCACGTCGGGCTCCGTGCTCAGCGCGTACCGGCGCAGGCCCAGCCCGGCGCCGTCACGGACCCGCAGCACCGCGGTGTGGTCGCGCGGCGGCGACCAGTCCCAGTCGCGGACGAGCTCACGCACGTCGGCGTCCCCGGGAACCGTGACGCTGCCGGGCCGGCCCGCCATCCGCACCGGGCCCTCGATCCGGCTCAGCCGGAACACGCGGGTCGCGTTCCTCGCACGGTCGTGCCCCGCCACGTACCAGCGGCCGCGCCGGTTCACCACCCCCCACGGCTCCACCTCCCTGCGCTGCGCGTCGCTCCGGCCCTGCGCGCGGTAGCTGAACGTGACCGGCCTGCGGTCGCGCACCGCCTCCCACAGCGGGCCGAACGCGGGCTCCGGCGTCCGCAGCCTCGGCTCGATGCCGGGCGCGGCGGCGGCATCATCGTCCTCCATCCCCGCCGCGCGCAGCTTCAGCAGCGCGCCCGCCGCCGCGCCGGCGAACTCCGCACTCTGCCACACCCGCGCCGCGATGCCGAGCACGGCGGCCTCGTCGGCCTCCAGCGTGATCTCCGGCAGCTCGTAGTCCTGCCGCCGGATGCGGTACCCCGGCTCGTCGTCCAGCGGGCTGTTCACGCCGACTTCCAGCGGTATGCCCAGATCACGCAGCTCGTCCTTGTCCCGCTCGAACATTCGCTTGAACGTGTCATACGGTTCCGGGTAGCCGTGCACCGCGGCCCGGATCTGGTCCGCGGTCAGGTAGCGCCTGGTGGACAGCAGCAGGACGACAATGCTGAGCAGCCGCTCGGTCCTGCGCTTCGACATCGCCGCCTCCCTCCGCGCTCCGCCACTCCGCCTCTCCGTCACTCCGTCCCGCTGCCAAGCGTAGTGTCTCCCAGCACGCTACTCCGCCGCCCGGCACGCTACTCTGCCGTCGTGATCAGGTGGCCGTCGTGATCAGGTGGCGGAGCGGGATCGTCACGGCGCTGCGCCGGGAATGGCCGGGCGCGCTCGAACTTGACGTCCTCGCCGGCGACGCGGGAGTGCACGCGCTCGTGTATCCCGCGCTCGTGGGGCGGCCCGCCGTCGGCGACTGGGTGCTGCTGAACACCACCGCGCTCTATCAGGGGCTGGGCACCGGCGGGTACGCGCTGGTCGTCGCCATCCCGGAACGGCTGCCCCCGGACCCGCCGCTGCCGGGGCACCTCGTCAAGGCGCGGTACACGCCGCTGCAGGCGACCGTGCTCGGCGCCGACGAGCAGGGCTCGCCGCACCATGACGTGCTCCGCGACGCGGAGGATATCGGGGGGATGCCGGTCGTGGTGACCGACCTGCACTCCGCTCTCCCAGCCGTGATCGCCGGGCTTTTCGCTGATAATGAACGTCGCGCCGGCTCCCTCCCGCGGTCGCTTCTCCCCCGGGTGGTCTACGTCATGCAGGACGGCGCTGCGCTGCCGGCCTGGTTCTCCCGTACGATCGCGGGCCTGCGCGCGGCGAGCTGGCTGGCCGCGACGGTGACGACTGGCCAGTCGTTCGGCGGGGACCTGGAGACCGCGACGCTGCACACCGGGCTGCTGGCCGCGCGGCACGTGCTGGGCGCCGACGTGGCCGTCGTGGCCCAGGGGCCCGGGAACCTGGGAACCGGCACCCGGTGGGGTTTCTCCGGCGTCGCGGCGGGCGAGGCGGTCAACGCCGCGGCTGCGCTGGGCGGCCGCCCGGTCGCGGCGCTGCGGCTGTCCGACGCGGACCCGCGGTCACGTCACCAGGGCGTCTCGCATCACAGCCTGACCGCGTACGGCCGGGTCGCGCTGGCGCGGGCCGACGTCGTGGTGCCGTCGCTGCCCGGCCCGTTCGGGCGGGCCGTGGCCGCCGGCGCCGAGCCGCTCGGCGCGCGGCACCGGCTTGTGCGGGTTCCGGTCCACGGCCTGGACGAGGCGCTGCGCGGCTCGCCTGTGCCGCTGTCCACGATGGGCCGCGGCCTTGACGAGGACCTGACGTACTTCCTCGCCGCCGCCGCGGCCGGCCGGCACGCCGCCCGCCTGCTGGCCGGGCCGGCCGGCTCGGCCGGGTCCGCCCGGTGAGCCCGCGTTACCGGGCCGCGAGGATGTCCACGACGAAGACGAGCGTGTCGGTGCCCTTGATGCCGGCCTGAGCCTGGCCGTTGGAGCCGTAACCCTCCTTGGGCGGGATGACCAGCAGCACCCGGCTGCCCACGGTCTTGCCGACCAGGCCGTCGTCCCAGCCCTTGATCAGCTGCCCGGCGCCGATCGTGAAGGCCGTCGGGGCACCGTGCGACCAGGAGGAGTCGAAGACCTGGCCGGTACGCCAGTTGACGCCGGTGTACTGAACGACCAGGTACTGGCCCTTGGTGACCGCGGGACCGGTTCCCTTGATCAGGGTCTCGGCGATCAGGTTCTTCGGCGGGGTACTGGACGGAACCTTGACCGTCGGCGAGGTGCCCGTGTTCGCCACGGTGGGCAGGCTGCCGCCGCCGCTGGACACGCTGGCGCCCGTGGCGGTGTTGCCGAACCTCTGGAGCAGATCGATCACGAACACCAGGGTGTCGGTCCCCTTGATGCCCGCCTGGGAATTGCCCTGGACGCCGAACCCGTCCTTGGGCGGGATGACGGCGAGGACCCGGCTGCCCACCTTCTTGCCGATCACCGCGTCCTCCAGGCCGGTCAGCAGCTTGCCGGAGAACACCGCGGGTTTGCTGGTGTACGTGCTGACCAGGAGTTTGTGCGTGGACCCGCTCCAGTCGTAGACGACGTAGTTGCCCAGGAAGTCGTCGGTCGTGGTCAGCCCCGCGCCGTTGCCCTGGATCAGGGTCTTGACGGTGAGCGACGAGCCGGCGGCCTGAGCCGGGATTGTCACCTTCGGCGCCGCGCCGAACTTCCCGGTCGCCATGACCGAGGCGCTCGCCCCGGACGACGGGGACGAGGACGACGAGGAGGAGCAGCCGGAGACGGCCGCGGCGGCCGTGGTGGCCAGAAGCGGAACTATGAGCAGCGCGTGTGCGCGTCGCATGAGGAAACCTCGCGGATCGGACCGGAGACAGGGCGTAGCAAGCCTACCCGGATCGGGCACCGAAGGAAGCCGGCACGCAGCCCGGGACGGCCGCGGCGAGCCGCGGCAGCTGGGCGAGCAGGTTCGTCTGGTAAACCCGCGCGGTGAAGTCGGGTCTCGGCACGCCGTTCACTATCTTGCGGTTGCCGAAGGACAGGTACTTGGGGCGGCCAACCCAGCTCTGCAGCGTGAGCAGTGACGCCACCGACGGGTTGAACTGGCTGAAGTACCCGGGGATCGTGTCGATGAGGACGAAGTTCGCCTGGTACGTGGCCGGGTTGTACCACTCCGGCTTCGACTCCCACTGATACGGCTGCATGCAGGCGGGGGTGACCGCCCGGATGGTGACCGCGCCGCCCGTCTCTACCGTGATCAGGCCCGCCTCCCAGTAGCCGCCCAGGCCGTAGGTCAGGTGCTGGCTCTCCATGTACCCGGCGAGCGCCGCATACGGCTCGGGTGCTGCCGGGATGTCCGCGTGGTCCCACAGGCCGTAGCTGTAGAAGCCGAGCACGAGAAGCAGCGGCACCGCCAGCAGGCGGACTGGAATCCGCGCGGGCGACACCGGTACGGCGCGCGACGGCGTGAGGCGCAGCCGGATCTGGCGCAGCCGCACGGTGAGCCGCGGCCCGCTGAGGAGCCGGGGGCCGAGCATTCGCCCGGCCAGCACGGCGGCGAACGGCAGCACGGGGGCGATCTCGCGCGCGTTGAGCGCGGTGGCGTCGGCCAGGCGGCTCGGTATGTACGCCGCGAGGTTCGCCACGATCGCGACCAGCAGAAGCTGGCTGACGAAGTCCGCGCGGGGGGAGAGGAACCGGCGGGCGGCGGCGAGCGCCGCCCACACGGCGAGAACCACGCCCACCAGGTGCACGAGCGCGATCGCGATGTCCAGGCCGCTCTTGCCCGGCTCCGGCACGAAGTACGCGCCGAACATCTCCAGCAGCCCGTGCACGGTCACCCGGGCGTGCCAGAACCACGCCCTGGCCGGGTCCAGCACGTATGGAACCGGCTGCTGCACGTACCCGCCGTTGCCGCTGATCACCCGGCCGAAGTACCACGCGATGGCCCAGGCCACGCCGACCGCGGCGATGAGCGACATCTCGAGCCAGCGCGCCCTCAGCGCCCGGCCGAGCCCGCCGCGCCGCCCGGCGAACATCCCGGAGCCGATGCGGACAACGCAGACCACCAGCAGCGGGATGACCCCCACAACGAGCACGAGCGGGTCCGCGACCCACACCCAGGCGAGCAGCAGCGCGACCACCGGCGGGACCCACCGCCGGGCGCCGCCGCGGTCCAGCACGAGCCAGGTCGCCATGATCGGCGCGGAGGTGCCGATATGACCGACCGAGAAGATCAGCACGAACACGCCGACGCCCGGCTGCGGCGCCAGCATGATGCCGACCGCGAGCACCATCCTCGCCACGGCCTCGGCGCCCGACGCCCTGCCCTTGGCCAGCCAGGCGCCCAGCATGACGACCAGCGTGTACGTCACCGCCGCCGCGATGTGCGCCGTGTTCAGGTGCACGCCGAACATCCAGACCAGCAGCGCTATCTGCGGCAGCTCGGTCGTGATGAACGGCACGTCGGACGTGTCCCAGCCGTGCAGCAGCACGTTCCCGTGCAGCATGTCCGACGCCATCAGCAGGATGTTGGACTCGTCGGAGTTCTCCGGGTACGTGCCGGACAGCCGCAGGTACATGATGAACAGGACCACCGCGGCCAGCAGGAACGCCACGGGGCCGGCCAGGCGGCGGATCGGGATCCGGCGAATCGGGCCGAGGAATCGCGGGCGCGCCGCAACTGCGGACGCAGCGTCGTCATCGACGCCTCCCGCCAGCCGCTCCGCGCCCGGTGCGGTGTTAGCCATCGGCGCACCCCGCCAGGGCAGTCATGTCCGGCATATAACTCATAACTTTTACACGAACGATTCCAGTCCAACCTGATGCCAGGCCCTAACCTGTCACAGAGTAGCGGGAATTCGCTCTGGTAGGCTGCGCGCGCGCAGAGTTTACAGCCTTTACTCTCGTGACGGCGGAACAGTACAGGACGGAAGGCACCGGTGCAGCTGACATCGAGCACCGCCGCGACAGCGGCCGAGCGGGCCATGCGGTCCCCGGCCGTGGCGAGACTGAACCATCCGGCGGTGACCGGGCTGATCGCCTTCCTCGGGTGGCTGGCCTTCGTGCTCGCACGGTGGCAGACCTGGGCGAAGGGCCAGATCGGCTACTTCATCATGGTTGGCCACAAGTATTCGCATCCCGCTCAGCTGCCGCCGCACATTCCGCGGGTGCTGAGCGCCGGGTACGACGGCCAGTTCTACTACCGGCTCGCGCTGAACCCGTTCAACTGGCATCCCACCGCTTACGGCATCACCATGGACCAGAACTACCGGTACACGCGTATCGGCTATCCGCTGGTCACCTGGGTGGTCTCGCTCGGCCAGCATGCGCTCGTGCCGTTCATGCTGATCGCCGTCAACCTGCTGGCGGTCGCCGCGATGGGCGTGCTCGGCGGGCTGTTCGCGCGCGAGTCCGGCCGGCACGCGCTGTGGGGGCTGCTCTTCGTCGCCTACTACGGGCTGGTGATCAGCGTCGGCAGGGACACCGCCGAACCGCTCGCCGACGCGTGCATGCTCGGCGGGATGCTGGCGTACCGGCACGCGCGCTACGTGCTCGCGGCGGTGCTGCTGGCCTACAGCGTCGTCACCAACGATCCGGTCCTGCTGCTTCCCGTGGCGATCGCGCTCACCCGGCTCTACGCGATGTACCGGCGCAAGGCGCGCCCGGGCGCGGCCGACCTGGCGTGGGCGGTGCCCGCCGCCGCGTGGGTGGTGCTCCAGGGCCTGGAGCGCGTCCTGGTCAAGGGCAGGGCGGGCGGCACCTCCGACATCACCCGCAACTTCAGCGCTCCCTTCGCGGCGATGGCCCGCGGGCTGTACACGGACGTGCGCGGCATCAGCTGGACTCACCTGGGGATGTACGACATCAACCTGATCGAGTTCGTGACGCTGCTCGCCATCGTCGTCGCGGCGTTCCTCGTGATCCGCAGGACCACCGCGCCGGTTCACGAGCGGGTCGCGTTCGCGGGTTTCGTGATCGAGGTGTGCATGGCGTCCTGGCAGATCTGGGGCAGCGTCTTCGGTGACGGCCGGACGATGATCGAGCCGTTCCTGCTCGCCGTGATCCTGCTGCTGGCGACGCCGCGAAAGTACCTGCCGGCCAAGTACCTGGGCGTGCTCGCGGCCGTCACCGTCCCGGCGCTGGTCGTGGTCGCCAGGCGCCGCATCCTCTTCCAGTAGCTCCGCGGCCTCCCGCGGCCTGGCACCTGCCGCAGCCTGGCACCTCCCATACCCCTGGCGCCTCCGCAGCCGTAGCACCTCCCGCAGCCCTGGCACCTGCCGCAGCCTGGCACCTCACATACCCCTGGCGCCTCCCGCAGCCCTGGCACCTCCATAGTCCTGGCACCTCCCGCAACCCTGGCGCCTCCGCCCGCATGCCCGGGGGTGCGCCAGCCCGCACGCCGGGGGTGCGCCAGTCCCGTCCGCCCCATCAGCACCATGCTCTATGCTCCGGAATTGTGGGTGCCGTATTCGGGCTCCCGCATGTATTTCTGGATGGCCACGGTCCGGGGGCTCACGATGGCAGTGGGGCCGCTGGCGCATTTGGCCCCGCCCAGTGGGGCCGCTGGCGCATTTGGCCCCGCCCAGGGGCCGGCGGCCGGCAGCAGGGGTGTTACCTGTGGGCATGCAGGGCGGATAGCGATCGATGAGGTTAGTTACCACCCCGTGATTTAAGCCTGGGCCCGGTATTCGACCCGCCATTTCCCGACCATGACGGCCGCCCGGTTAGCGGGGGGTGGGCGGGGAGCGGTGACTCCGTCGGGAACGGGGCGGACGGGGAGCGGTGACGCCGTCGGGAACAGGGCGGACGGGGAGCGGTGACTCCGTCGGGAACGGGGCGGACGGGGCAATTCGCCGCCGCGATGGCGCGGCGCGTCCCGCGCGGGCCGCCGGAGTACGGCACGCGCCGACCGTGACCATCCCGAGATGTCGAGATGTGAGCCAGAGGCCCGGATACGGCCCCGCGATTCCACGACGCGGTTGGCCGTATGACGTGGCGGAAACGCGGGGTTATTTTGTTGCGTTACGCGCGCCGAAGTCCCGGGGTGGCGTCGCGCTTTGCGGGGCGGGTGCGCTACATGCCGGCGATGAGTTTTTCGACGCGTTCGTCGACGGAGCGGAACGGGTCTTTGCACAACACGGTGCGCTGTGCCTGGTCATTCAGCTTCAGGTGCACCCAGTCGACGGTGAAATCACGCCGCTTGTCCTGCGCCCGGCGGATGAACTCCCCGCGCAGCTTGGCGCGGGTGGTCTGCGGCGGGACCGACTTGGCCTGGAAAATGTCCAGGTCCCGGGTCACCCGGTCCACCGCGCCGTTGCGCTGCAGGAGGTAATACAGGCCCCGGCCACGGTGCACGTCATGATAGGCCAGATCCAGCTGCGCGATCCGCGGCGCCGACAACGGCAGATCATGCCGCGCCCGGTACCGCTCAATCAGCTGATATTTCGTCACCCAGTCCACCTCGCGGGCGATCAGGTCCAGGTTCCCGGTCTCGATCGCCCCCAGCGCCCGGCCCCACATCTCCAGCACCCGCTTGCTGACCGCATCCAGCCCGTTCTTGTCCGTGAAATCCCGGGCCCGCGCCAGGTACTCGTACTGGATGTCCAGCGCGCTCATCTCCCGGCCGTTGGCCAGCCGCACCCGGCTGCGGCCGGTCATATCATGGCTGACCTCACGGATCGCTCGAATTGGGTTGTCCAGCGTCATGTCCCGCAGCACCGCGCCCGCCTCGATCATCCGCAGCACCAGATCGGTGGACCCCACCTTGAGCAGCATCGTGGTCTCGCTCATGTTCGAATCACCGACGATCACATGCAGCCGCCGGAACCGCTCAGCGTCGGCATGCGGCTCATCCCGGGTATTGATGATCGGCCGCGATCTCGTCGTCGCCGACGACACCCCTTCCCAGATATGCTCCGCCCGCTGGCTCACGCAATACACCGCCCCCCGCGGCGTCTGCAGCACCTTCCCCGCCCCGCAGATGATCTGCCGCGTAACCAGGAACGGGATCAGGATGTCGGCGAGCCTGCCGAACTCCCCGTGCCGGCCGACCAGGTAGTTCTCATGGCAGCCGTAGGAGTTCCCGGCCGAATCGGTGTTGTTCTTGAACAAATAGATATCCCCAGCGATGCCCTCCTCGCGCAGCCGCCGGTCGGCATCCACCAGCAGCCCCTCCAGGATCCGCTCCCCCGCCTTGTCGTGCGCCACCAGGTCCACCACGCTGTCGCACTCCGGCGTCGCATACTCCGGATGACTGCCAACATCGAGATACAGCCGCGCCCCGTTCCGCAAGAACACGTTGCTGCTGCGCCCCCACGACACCACCCGCCGGAACAGATAACGGGCCACCTCATCCGGCGACAGCCGCCGCTGCCCCCGGAAAGTACACGTGACGCCATACTCGTTCTCAAGCCCGAAGATTCGCCGTTCCACACCCCAAGGCTACGTTCCCGAGTGGGTGGTGGTCACCAGGGCTTGCCGCAGACGTACCAGGACGCGCGTCCCGCCGGGCAGCGGACCGGAGTGGAAATAGAACCGCACGCCGCCGGCTGCCTGCGCGTTCGTGCAGATGAACTGCCTGGTCACCATGAACGTCATGGCCGGGTCCGGCACGCACGCCCGCACCCCGGTCCGCTCCGCCTGCACCAGGAAACCCGTGAGGTCGGGCCAGGTCGGCTGGTCGAAACCCAGGACGATCGTCCTGCCCCCGGCCCGCGCGGCGAGCGTCGCCACCGCGCCGGGCAGCGCGGGGTCGGTGTCGGGTCCGCTGCTGATGACCGACGGGTCGCTGCTGTTGATGCTGGTCTGGGTCTGCGGCGCGAGCGCGAAGGCGGTGAGCGCTCCCGCGGCAGCGGCGGCGGCCGCGACGGAGGCGAGCCGCGCCGGCACCCGCTGGACGATGCCGACGGCTATGACAAGCAGCGTGATCACCGGTGCCGACCAGTAGAAGTAGCCGATGTAATACGACGAGATGGTGTCGATCCCGGTACGGGCGTAGAACACGAAGGCCAGCGAGGACACCGCGTTGACGGCCAGCAGCGCGACCAGGAACGGGCGCAGCGGCACGGCGCCGGGCCAGATGATCACCGCCGCGGCGGCCAGGTAGGCGAGAATCGGCGCCGCACCGGAGTACGGATGCGGCCACCAGAACCACAGCGCGTACCTGATCGCCGTCGCGAGGCTGTCCCCGCCCGCCCTTCCGGAGCGGAGGTACGCGAGGTAGTCGCCGAACGGGCCGGGCCAGTGCAGCGCCAGGTTCACCGCGATCGGCAGCGCGAACACCGCGCTGATCACCGCCACCATGACCCAGGTAGGGGCCGGCACCGGCCGCAGCGCCTCCAGCGGCGTGCGCCGGCGCCGCCACCACGCCATCAGCAGCACGGCGCACGTGATCAGCGGCACGAAGAACAGGAAGCATACGTGCCCGTGGATGAGGAACCAGCCGGCCAGCGCCATCACCCAATCGTCACGGGAGTGACCCGCCGCCACGGACGCCGCCGCGACCATGAACGTCAGGTAGCTCATGACGTACAGGTACGGCATCCAGTCCGACGTGACCACGGCCGGGTGCGCCGCGGCGAAGGCGGCCAGAACGGCGAAGCAAGCGAACGCGCCGCGCGCGGACCGCGTCCACCCGTACACCATGTACGTCACCAGTCCGGCCAGCGTCGCGTTCAGCGCGTAAACCGCGAGCAGCTGGCCGTTCCACGCGGTCGGCACCAGCCGCGTGGCGGCCCACGCCAGCGACTCCCCCGCCGCCTTGACGTACATGTAGGCCGGACCCGGATGATCGAACAGCTCGCGCGAGTAGTTGCCCGTCAGCAGCGTGAACCGCCGCGCCTGTTCGACCAGGATCGAGTTCGCGCCCATGTCCGCGTCCTCATAGAGGCGGGTCGCGAACAGGAACCTGTTGCGCACGCAGGCGACAGCCAGCAGCGCCGCGGTGGGCCCGGCCCAGGCGAGCCAGGGCATCGCGCGGCCCCGCAGCGGGCGGCGCAGCCGGGCCCGGATATCCGCCCCGCGGAGCGTGGCCGCCGCGCCGTCCGGCCCTGCGGCCGTCGGCGTCGTGGTTGGGCTGGGTGTTTCGTCCATGGTCCTGTCGTCTCAGCGCCTGTCCGGCCTAACCCGAGGTGACGGTCACGCCGTCGAACTGCTCTACGACGTGCGACCCGGGCGTGGCGGCACCGGAGTGGAACCAGAACGGGGCGCCGGCGGCGGCCTGGCCGGGAGTGCATACGAACTGGCTGGACATCAGGTACGTCCAGTAGGAGCCGACCACGCAGGCATGTACCCCGGTTCGCTCGCCCTGAACGAGGAACCCGACGACCTGGATCCAGGTGTACGGGTCGATGGTCAGCACGATCGTCCGGCCGTGGGCGCCTGCCGCGATCGCGGCGACCGCGGAGGGCAGCGCGGGATCGTTGTCCCGCAGGTCCGTGTGCGTGCCGGGATTCACGGCGAGCGCGACAACCGCCATCGCCGCCGCGGCCGCGGCCACGGCGACGCCCGGCCTCGCGGGGAGCGCCTCGACCACGGCGACCACCATCACCAGCACCGTGATCGCCGGCGCCGACCAGTAGAAGTAGCCGATGTACTGCTCCGACAGATTGTCGACACCGACCGCGGCGTAGAAGCCGAACGCGAGCGTCGACACGACGTTGAGGGCGAGCAGCGCGACGAGGAACCGCCGCGGCAGGCCGCTGGCCAGCTTCCACACCAGGATGCCGGCGACCGCGTACGCGAGGACGGGCACCGCTCCCGCGTACTCGTGCGGCCACCAGAACTGGGCCGCGTACTGCACCACCTGGGCGACACCGTGGCCGCCCGCCTGGGAGGACGACCCGTAGGAAAAGTACTTGCCGAAGTCGCCCGGCCAGTGCAGCGCCAGGTTGATCACGATCGGCAGCGCGAACACCGCGCTGATGACCGCCACCGGGACCCAGACCCGGCGCCGAGTAGCGAGGAACGAGCGCAGCGCCGCCACCGGCGCCCGCCGGTGCGGCCACGCCGCCACCGCGAGCACGGCGCACGTGATCACCGGCACGAAGAACAGGAAGCACGCGTGCCCGTGGATGAGGAACCAGCCGGTCAGCGCCATCACCCAGGCGTCCTGTGAGCGCCCGGCGGCAACCGACGCCGCGGCGACGACGAAGGTGAAGTACGGCACGACGTACATGTCCGGCATCCAGTTGGAGCTGAGGATCGCCGGGTACGCGACGCCGAAAGCGGCGGCGACGGCCACGCTGGCCAGCACCGCACGCAGCGAGCGCGTCCAGCCGTACACCACGCCGGCGGCGAGCGCGAAAAAGCCGCTGTTCATGGCGTACACGGTGAGCAGCTGGCCGTTCCAGGCCGTGGGCACGAGGCGGATGAGCGTGAAGAGCGTCTGGCCGGCCGCCTGCGCGTACATGTAGGCCGGCCCCGGGTGGTTGAAGCCCTCCCGTGAGTAGTTGCCCACCAGCAGGGTGAGCCGCCGGGCCTGCTCCATCAGGATCGAGTCAGCACCGGAATCGCCCTGTTCGTACAGGTGCGCCGTGAAAAGGTAGCGGTTCCGGACAACGAGAACCGCGAACAGGAGCGCGAACGGCACCCACCATACCCACCAGGGCCTGCGCGCGCCGGGCGCGGGCTCGCCCGCGGCCCCGCGCCCGGCGGCAGTGCCCTCAGCGCGGGCACCGTCACCGGACGCGTCGTGCGCCAGCCGTCCTGTCGTCACTCGTTTCTCCAGGCCTGGCGGGCTTCCAGCTACCCGTGAGGGTAGAGCTCAGATTGTGCCGTTCTCGATCGCCTGGGCGATCCAGGGGATTACCTCATCAAGCATTTCGTCCAGCGTGGTGGTCGCCTCGAAGCCGAGCACGCGCTTCGCCTTGTCGGTGGACGGAACCCGCCGCTGCACGTCGTACTCGAACGGCTCGTCGTGCTCGATCCGCAGCGGCACGCCATCGCCCTTGATCTTGCGCCAGATCGTCTCGGCGAGCTCCAGAACGGTGGTGGACTCGGCCGTGGACAGGTTGAAGTCCTCGTTCCGCGCGTCCGGGTGCTCCATGGCCGTGACCACGCCGCGGGCCAGGTCCTTGCCGTAGGTGTAGTGCCGGATCTGCTCGCCGGAGCCGAGGATGTGCAGCGGGTCCTGGCCCTTGAGGACCTTCTGCACGAGGTCGGGAACCACGTGGCTCATCGCGAGCCGGACGTTGCCGGACAGGATCTCCTCGTCGCCCAGCGCGCGGCTCTCCCCGGTCCCGACGCAGTTGAACGGCCTGACGATCGTGTAGGGAACCTTGTACTGGTCCCACGCGGCGACCGCGAAGTACTCCACGGCCAGCTTCTGGAACCCGTAGGACGACAGCGGCGGCGGGCACTCGCGCTGCTGGCCCTCGTAGGACGGCCACTCGGTAGCGCTCTCGAACACCATCGACGAGGACAGGTAGGTGACCTTCTGCAGCCGGCCCGCCTTGTGCGCCTCGATCGCGGCGTCGCAGGACGCGGCGATGATCCGCTCGTTGGTCGCCAGCAGGTCGTAGGCGTAGGTGTGGAAGTAGGAAATGCCGCCGATCATCGCCGCCCCGGCGATGAAATGGTCACAGTCCGCCAGCAGCCGCTTCATGAGCTCAACGTCACGGGCATCGCCCTCGACAAGCTGGTAATTGGGGTTGTCGTCGTAGGACTTCTTCACCTTGCCGTACTTGGAGAAGTTGTCCAGCCCCACAACCGCGTAGCCGCGCTCAAGCAGTTCCTCGACCACGTACCCGCCGATGAACCCGGCGGAGCCGGTGACCAGAACCTTCTGCATCAGTCTTGTTCTTCCTTCCTGTAGCGTTTGCCGCGAGCCCTGACCTGCTCCGCGGTGAGCCGCGGCCCGAATGCGAACCGGTACCACCGCAGGTAACCCGGTATCCACTTCGCGACCTTGAAATTCGACACCCCCGCCTGCCGGTCGAGCCAGATTGTGGGGATCTCGGCGACCGGCCTGCCTATCCGCTTGGCCTTGGCGGTGAGCTCAATGCCGATCTCGAATCCGTCCCGGGAATCGATGCCGACCTCGCGGACGAAATCCGTGGAATACGCCTTGAACGAGTTGGTGGCGTCCCGGGTTCCGGTGTGCGCCAGCAGCCGCAGGGACTTGCCAGCGGTCTTCGACAGCACGCCCTTCAGCACCGGGCCGCCGACCTGCTGACCGCCGGGCATGTACCGGGAGGCGGCCGCCACGGCCACCCCGCGGTCGACCAGGCGCGCCAGGTCGTCGATCTGCCTCGGGTCATCGCAGCCGTCCGCCATCGTCACCACCGCGACCGGCGCCGCGGCGGCGTCGATGCCGTACCTGATCGCGTTGGCGGGCCCGCGCCCGTAGGTGTTCACGAGACAGCGGATACGCGGCTCCTTGAGCGCGTACTCCTCGACGACCGGCACGGTCGTGTCGTTCTCGTCGTCCACGACGACCAGCACCTCGCACGCGAGGTGCACGGACTCGAACAGCCGGTCCAGTACAGGAACGATCGCCACGCCCTCGTTGTACGCGGGCACGACGACCGACACCCGCGGCGTTTCTCCGGTCATGGGGTGGTGCCTCCCACTTGGCTCATACCCTGACGCCCTGCCCGAGCACGTTCCAGATATCCGCGACCGGCTTGTCGGTCGGCAGGTTCCGGTACTCCGGATGCGGCGCGGCGATCACGAGCAGGTCCGACCGCGACATGACCTCCTCGAACGGCAGCAGGCCCGGGTCGGTCGTGACGTACGGGTCCGTGCACAGCACATGGTTGGACTTGAAGGCGAGGATCCGCTTCAGCTTGTAGGAAAGGCTGGACCGGATGTCGTCCGAGCCGCCCTTGAACGCCATCCCCAGGATGCCGACGGTCATCGACTGCAGGTCGAACCGCTGCTCGAGCCGGTGCACGACGTACAGCGGCAGGCCCTCGTTGATGGTCATCGCGGTGTGCCCGAGCGCGAAGTTGTTGTTGTTGAACGCCGCGAGCTGCATGGTGTCCTTGAACAGGCACGGGCCCGCCGCGAAACCCGCGCCCGGCATGTCCGCGGCGCGCGGGTAGTCCTGGGACAGCCCCTTGCGGATCCGCTCGAAGTCGAGGCCCCGGTCGTTCGCCATCATGTAGAACTGGTTGGCCGTGGCGAACTTGATGTACCGCCACACGTTCGTGAACAGCTTCGCGAGCTCGGCCTCCTCGGGAGACAGCTCCACCAGGGTGTCGGTCAGCATCCCGAACAGCCGGGAGGCGCGCCGCAGCCCGGTAGCCGAGCGGGCGGACACGATCTGCGGGAGCTCGAAGAGCTCGGTCATGGCCTTGCCCTCGGCGATCCGCTCCGGGCAGAACGCCACCTCGATCGAAACACCGAGCCCTGCCACCATCTTCTCCACGAGGGCGGTCACCCCGGGGAAGACCGTCGACCGCAGCACCAGCAACTGGCCGTCCCGCAGATACGGCGCGCACCCGCCAAGCGCGTTCGGTATGGCGGCCTGGTCGGGGTTCAGGTGCTCGTCAACAGGCGTGCCGATGACCACGATCACATGCTCGGCCGAGCCCACGATCGCCGGGTCCGACGAGGCCTCCAGCCGTCCCGCCGCGACCGCCTGCTCCAGCTTCCCGGCGGCACCGGGCTCCGCGAACGGCAGCGTCCCGGCGTTCACCGTCGCGACGGCGCTCTCGCTCACGTCATAGATGCCCACCCGCGCACCACGGTCGGCGAACGCGATCGCCAGCGGCAAGCCCACGTGCCCGCAGCCGCCGATGACAACAACGTCCCGGTCAAAGTGGCCGGTCTCAGGCGATCCCGCCATCCCACATACCTCCAGCTAACCCCCGCGGGGCATCTCTTCAGGCACTTGCCGCACCACCTTACCGTCACCAGGCCGTAAGTATTGGGCTTCTTAAGCATGCCCCGATGGCCTGCGGTGCGGGGTACATCTCCCGCACCCAACCGTTTTACCTGCGGTAGCCACGCAATCGCGCCGGAAAGTTTCGCCGCCTATAAATCAGGCGGAACGGCGCTCCGGCGCTACCTGGCGAATAGGTAACAGTCCGGCAATGCATTTGTTACGGGGCAGTACCGGGACCGGAGCCCGGTCTGCCCGGTTGACCTAGCACATTGTACGGGTGCGCCGGCGGTTCTGCTTCCCAACCAGCCAGCCCGGCCGGGGGTTACCCGTCCCGGCTCCGGGGGGGACCGGCGGGCGGCTGCGGCCGGCCGCTGGGGCTGGATGACGTGGGCGGCACAAGCGGCAGCAGGTTGTCATTCCAGACAAGGACCGTGTACGGGCCGAAGCTGTAGACGTGCGCGGGCACGCCGAAATACCTGCTGACGAGCGCCCGCGGCTCCCAGTTGTTCAGATAGCCGGGCCCGCTGTCGAGCACGACGAACGTCGCCACGTTCGCCGTCGGGTCGTACCACGGCAGCTTCGCCATCCAGAGGTTCCGCTGCAGCGAGTGCAGCCGCAGCGACCGCACGTCGACCTGGCCGCCGCTTTCGACGGTGACGATGCTGCTCTCCCAGTAGCCGCCCAGGCCGTAGCGCAGGCCGTGACCCATCAGCCACGACGTGAGCGCCGTGTTGGCCGGCGGGGCCGCGGGCTGAGCGGCCTCGTACGCCAGCCCCGCGAGATACCCGGCCAGGACCGCCGCGCCCGCCGCGTATCCGGCGGCACGCGTCACCCGGACCCACACGTTCGGTACCCAGGCCCATATGGCCGGTATCCGGGCGCGCCAGCCGCGGCGGGAGCGCCGTCGGGCCCGTACCGGGGAGGCCAGCATCCGGGCGGTCAGCACCGCCCCGAACGGCACGACGACCGCTATCTCGTGAGCGCCCTGGAACGCCGCGGTGGTCAGCGCGTACGCCGCGACGTTCGCCACGATCGCCACCGCCAGCACCTGCTCGACGAGGGTTATGCCGCCGAAGAACCGCACGAGCACACGCAGCACCGCCAGGATCACGAGAACCAGGCTCACCACATGGAGGACGGCGAGCGCGTACTGC
>Ga0213875_10000905_pt1 | contig 21503 bp, 19 predicted proteins | sample BarmaccomBMRX_R8_FD_160105 | JGI IMG/M metagenome (GOLD analysis project Ga0213875, IMG submission 160105) | Root-associated microbial communities from Barbacenia macrantha in rupestrian grasslands, the National Park of Serra do Cipo, Brazil - RX_R8 | ecosystem: Host-associated > Plants > Roots... | reverse complement strand
CGTGATCGACCCGGTCGTGCCGACGATGCTGAAATGCTTCCCGAGCAGGTCGTCGATCAGCAGATAGGCCGGAACCGCGCCGTCCTGGTGGATCGAGCCGATCGGCGCGGTCGCGACGCGCGGCGGCGCGTAGACCTGCGCCAGATCCTCGGGCGAGGTCAGGTAGACCGCATCCTCGAGCGCCGGAAACACCGAGACGCCGCGCTGGAAGGAACGGAACTCGCCCTGCGCGCCGCGGATCGTCTCGCCGAGCAATTCGAGCTCGACGATTTTCAAATCGTCTTCCGAGGCCGCGAGAGTGGGCAGCGGCACCCTGAGCCCGCTGACCATGCCGTAGACGGTCGAGGCGCGGGTGTGGATCTTGACCAGCGCGCCCATCTCCAGCGACTGGCGCGGGTTGCGCGCGGCAGGCGCTTCCGCCTGTTCGAGCAGCACGACGATCTGGGAAGCCGAGACCGAGATCACCCGGCCCACGCGCACATCGTTGCGATCGCGAATTTCGATGCCGTCCATGTCCCTTCAACCCAAGTGGTCGTGACGTTCCGGTCGTGACGTTCCGGTCCTGCCGCGACGGATCCCGAGCCGAGCGCGCGCGCTCAGCCGGCCTGCCGCTGCAGCAATGCCTGTACCCGATGATGCGGCAGCCGCACTTCGGCCGTCGTGCCGCTCCCGACGGCGCTCTTCAGTACCAGATCGCCGCCATGCAGACCGGCGAGCGCCCGCGCGATCGGCAGACCGAGGCCGGCGCCTTCGCTCTGCCGGGTCAGGTGGTCCTCGACCTGGCCGAACGGTTCGAGCACCCGGTCGAGATACTCGCCCGGAATGCCGATCCCGTTATCGGCGACGGCAATGGCGACCCCGCCGTCGCCGGTCAGGCGCGAGGTCACCTCGATATGCCCGTGCTCCGGGGTGAATTTGACCGCGTTGGACAGCAGCGCCAGGAGCACCTGGTTCATCTTGCCGGGATCGACCAGGACGATGCAGTCGAGTTGCGGTCGTAAATTGAGGCTTATCGACTTCCGGTCGGCCCCGGCGACGGCGGCCTTCAGCGCGCCCTGCACCATTTCGCCGACCGTGACGAGCTGTTCGTCGAGCTGCAGCTTGCCGGCCTCGATGCGGGCCAGATCGAGCACGCCATTGACGATCCCGAGCAGGTGAACCCCGGCTTCATGGATGTATCTTGCATATTCCGGACAATCGAGCTTGGGCTGTTCGGCCGCCCCCTGAATGATCTCCGAGAAACCGATGATCGCGTTCAGCGGCGTTCGCAGCTCATGCGTCATGTTGGCGAGGAATTTGGTCTTGGCGCGCTCCGCCGCCTGCGCCTGCAGCATGGCTTCGTGGGCGAGAAGCGCCGCGGTTTCGGCCTGACGCTTGGCTTCGGTCAAGGCGAGTTCGGTGTGGCGACGCTCGGCCAGCGCCCCGAGCTGGACGCAATAGTCGTCGAGAATCGATCCGCGTTCGCGCCGTGGCCCATAGATCATGGGGGTCATCCGTTGCCGCAGGGAGGTTGATAGGGGGCGAAGCGTAAAATTTGCTTAAGCCGGGCGCGGGGCCGCGTCCGGCCTGGTCCCGCGCCGCCCGGCGACGCCGCAGGCGAAAGCCCGCTCTTTGCTCTTGCCCCGGCGCGGCTGCGACACGATCCTTTAGCGAATGCCGACGCACGCCACCGCGCCGCGACTCGTCGCGGTCCTCGGGCCGACCAATACCGGCAAGACGCATCTCGCGATCGAGCGCATGCTCGACCATCCGAGCGGCATGATCGGGTTCCCGCTGCGCCTTTTGGCGCGGGAAAATTACGACCGGATCGTCAAGCTGCGCGGCGCCCGGGCGGTCGCGCTGATCACCGGCGAGGAGAAGATCCTGCCGCCGAACCCGGCCTATTTCGTCTGCACGGTCGAATCGATGCCGCTCGACCGGGCCGTCGATTTTCTGGCAGTCGACGAGATCCAGCTCTGCGCCGATCCCGAACGCGGCCATGTCTTCACCGCCCGGCTGCTGCATGCGCGCGGCCTGAGCGAGACGATGTTTCTCGGGGCCGACACGATCAAGCCGCTGATGCGGCGGCTGGCGCCGCAGGCCGAATATATCAGCCGGCCGCGGCTCTCGACCCTGTCCTACACCGGTCACAAAAAGGTGACGCGGCTGCCGCCGCGCAGCGCCGTCGTCGCCTTCGCGGTCGCCGATGTGTTCTCCCTGGCCGAGCTGGTGCGGCGGCAGCGCGGCGGCACCGCGATCGTGCTCGGAGCGCTCAGCCCGAGGGCCCGCAACGCGCAGGTCGGCATGTTCCAGGCCGGCGAGGTCGATTACCTGGTCGCGACCGACGCGATCGGGATGGGCCTCAACATGGATCTCGACCATGTCGCGTTCGCGCGCCTGTCGAAATTCGACGGCCGCGGGCCGCGCCGCCTGTCGCCCGCGGAAATCGGCCAGATCGCCGGGCGCGCGGGCCGCCATATGAGCGACGGCACCTTTGGTACGACCGCCGATGAAGGGCCGCTCGCGCCCGAGATCGTGGAGGCGGTCGAGGCGCATCGCTTCGACCCGCTCGGCCGACTGTCGTGGCGCAACACCAAGCTGCGCTTTCAGTCGGTCGGCGCCTTGCTGAAGAGCCTCGACGAGCGGCCGCCCGCGCCGGGACTGGTGCAGGCGCGCGACGCCGACGACCATCTCGCGCTGCAGGCTCTGTCGCGCAACCCGCAAGTGGTCGCGCTCGCCGCCCATCCCGGGGCGGTCCGGCTGCTCTGGGAAGTCTGCCAGATCCCGGATTTCCGCAAGATCATGAGCGACAGCCATGCGCGCTTCCTCGCGCATTGCTTCCTCCACCTGGCCGGCCCGCAGGAGCGCCTGCCGGCGGCGTGGGTATCGAGCCAGATGGCTCGGCTCGACCGCGCCGAAGGCGACATCGACACCTTGATGATGCGGATCGCCCATATCCGCACCTGGACCTACATCACGCATCGCGCCGATTGGATCGATAACGCCGCCGACTGGCAGGAGCGCGCCCGCGCCATCGAGGACCGGCTCTCGGACGCGCTGCACGACCGCATCACGCAGCGCTTTGTCGACCGCCGCTCGGCCTATCTGGTGCGCCAGCTCGCCGGGGACGGCGAATTGCTGGCTTCGGTCGGCCGAGATGGCGAGGTTGCCGTCGAAGGGGCCCATGTCGGGCGGCTGAGCGGGTTTCGCTTCGTCCCGGACGCGGTCGACGGGGTGGAGATCCGCACGCTTGTGACCGCGGCCAACCGCGTATTGCGCGGCGAGGTCGCGGCGCGCGCGCGCCGCCTCGCGGCCGAGCCCGACGAGGCCTTTGCGATCGATGCGGCCGGCGGCGTCGCTTGGCACGGCGAGCCGGTCGGACGGCTGGCTCAGGGCGAGGCGGTCCTGACGCCGCGGGTCGAGGTTCACGACGGCGACTTTCTCGAAGGCGAGGCGCGCGAGAAGGTGCGGCAGCGTCTGCAGCTGTTCGTCAAGCGCGACATCGAGCGTCGCCTCGCGCCGCTCTTTGCGGCGAATGCGCTGCCCCTCGGCGGCGGCGGCCGCGGGCTTGTCTACCAGCTTGCCGACGCGCTCGGCTGCGTGCCGGCCGAAGCGGTCGCCGAGCAGGTCAGCGCGCTCGATCCCGACAGCCGGCGCGCCTTGGGCCGCGTCGGGGTGCGGTTCGGCACCGAAAGCGTTTATGTCGAACCGCTGTTGCGGGCCGAGAGCGTGCGCTTCCGCGCGCTGCTGTGGGCGGTACGCCACGGCCGTCCGGTTCCGCCGCTGCCCGGAGCGCGCAGCCGCGGCAAGGCCTTGCCGGTCGACCCGTCCCTGCCGCGCTCGTTCTATGCCGCGACCGGTCGGCGCGTGCTCGGCGGCCTATCGCTGCCACCCGATCGGCTGGAGCGGGTCGCGGCGGCGGCCCGTAAGCTCGCCCGCGCCGGCGCCTTTGCCGCGGACGTCGAATTGGCCGCAACGGCGGGGGTCGCCCCGGCGCGGCTGAAGACCCTGTTGGCCGCGCTCGGGTATCGCACCGTGATCGAAGCCGGTCGCGAGACCTTTGTCGCGCGGCCGCGCCGCCGGCGCGCGGCGAAGGCCGAGGCGCCGCCTGCTGCACCTGCCGAGGACCACCCCTTCGCCAAATTGCGGGAGCTGAAGCTCGCTTGAGCCGTGACGAGACCCCGACGCAAGCGCGCCGCCGCATCGACCAGTGGCTATGGTTCGCACGCTTCGTCAAGAGCCGGTCGCTGGCGTCGCGGCTTTGCGGTGCGGGTCTCGTCTCGGTCAACGGCGCGGCAGTGGGCAAGGCGAACCATCCTCTCCGCATCGGCGATCTCGTCGCCGTGCCGCAAGGCCGCGTTCTGCGGACGGTACGCGTCGCGGCGCTCGGGATGCGGCGCGGCCCCGCCACCGAGGCGCGCGACCTCTACGAGGAGACGGTGCCGCCGGTTCCTCTGGCGGCCTTGCGGGAGGAATGGGTCCCGCTGCTCGCCGACGACCCGTCGGAGGAACCAGGCGCGGATTGACCCTGCTCGGGCGGGCATGCCACGGTCCCCAAGCGAAGCCGGGCGGCGCGGATCGCGGCGCGGATGCTTCGAGGGGAGCAGCGCGATGACGGATCAGGCGAGCGGATTGCGGCTCGGCATCGTCGGCGCCGGTGCGATGGGTTCCGGTATCGCGCAGGTCGCATTGCAGGGCGGTCTCGAGGTCGTTCTGTTCGACGCGAAGCCGGACGCATTGCCCGGAGTGCGCGACCGGATCCATGCGCGGCTCGACCGGCTCGTCGAAAAGGGTGAGGCGGCGGCGGAGACGACGGTTCAGGCGAAAGCCGGGCTTCGCCTCGCCAATGGCCTGGCCGATCTCGCCCAGTGCTCGATCGTCATCGAGGCGGTGTTCGAGGATCTCGACATCAAGCGGGCGTTGTTGCGCGAGCTCGAAGCGGTCGTGGCCGAGGACGCCATCATCGCCAGCAACACCTCCTCCCTGCCGATCGCGGCGCTGGCGCGCGGCTGCATGCATCGGCGGCGGATCGCCGGCATGCACTTCTTCAACCCGGTGCCGCTGATGCGGCTGGTCGAGGTCATTCGCGGCGCCGACACCGATGATGAGGTGGTCGAGCGGCTCGTCGCGCTCGGCCGACGGATGGGCCGGACCCCGGTCGTGGTCAAGGACGCGCCCGGCTTTCTGGTCAATCTCGGCGGGCGTGCCTTCGCCACCGAAGCGCTGCACATCGCCCAGGAGGGCGTTGCCGAGCCGGCGGCGATCGACGCCGTGATGCGCGATTGCTGCGGGTTTCGCATGGGGCCGTTCGAGCTGATGGACCTGACCGGGATCGATGTGAACTACCCCGCGACCGAGGTCATCTATCGGGGCTATCAGCACGACCCGCGGCTCAAGACGGCGCCGCTGCACGAGAGCCTGTTTCACGCCGGCCGTCATGGCCGCAAGACCGGCATCGGCTTCTACCGGTACGGCGAGGGCGGCCGCCCGCTGCGTGCAGCCGAGCCCGAGCCCGCGGGCCTGCCGGCCCGGCGGCTGTTTCTGCCCGAGGCCGACGACCGGCTTCTTTCCTTTGCCGTTGCGGCCGGGGTCGATGCGATCGGGCATGACGACGGCACGAGCCCGATCGTGATCGCGCCGTTGGGCGAAGACTGCACAACCGCCTGCATCCGCGTGGGGCTCGACCATCGCCGCACCGTCGCAATCGATCTGTCGCACGACACTTCGAAGCGGCTGACAATCATGAGCGCGCCCGGCGCCGACCCCGAGGCCGCGAGCGCCGTCGCGGCGATGCTGCGCGCCTCCGGGCGGGCGGTGACGCGGATCAATGACGGCCCCGGCTTCATCGCCCAGCGCATCACCGCGATGATCGCCAATCTCGGCTGCGAGATGGCCCAGATCGGCCTCGCCTCCCCGGCCGATATCGATACCGCGATGCGGCTCGGGCTGAACTATCCGGCCGGACCGCTCGCGCTCGCCGATTCGATGGGGGTCGCCACGGTGCACACGATCCTGACGCGACTGCAGGAAATCACCGGCTCCGACCGCTACCGTCCGAGCCTGTGGCTGCGCCGGCGCGCCCTGCTGGGCCTGTCTGCAAACACCCCGGAATAGGCGCCCGGCGGCGGCGTTCTCGTCCTGCCCGCGCCGTTGCGGGAGGCCATCGGATTGCGGCACGGATTCGCGGTGACGGAACTGAGCTCGGAGTCGCAGACCCGTTTCGCCGTCTTCCGCGGCGCGCGGGTCATGATCACCGGCGGGCTCGGGCTGCTCGGCTCGGCGCTGGCGCGGCGGCTTGCCGCGCTCGGCGCGAAGGTGCTGCTGGTGGACAGCATGATCCCGGATTATGGCGGCAATCTCGCCAATATCGCGGCGATCCGCGACGCGGTGCAGGTCAATATCGCCGATATCCGCGACCTCCACGCAATGCGACACCTGCTGCGCGGGCAGCGCTTTCTGTTCGATCTCGCGGCGCAGACGAGCCACATGGCCTCGATGACGGCGCCCGAAGAGGATCTCGCGATCAACTGCGCCGCGCAGCTCGGGCTGCTCGAAGCGTGCCGCGCGGTCGCGCCGGAGATCGTCATCGTCCATGCCGGGACGCGGCAGATCTATGGCCGGCCGCGCTACCTGCCGGTCGACGAGGCGCATCCGCTGCGCCCGCCCGATGTCAACGGCGTCAACAAGATGGCCGGCGAGGCCTACCATCTGATGTTCCACGACGTTTACGGCATCGACACGCGCTCGCTGCGCCTCACCAACGTGTACGGCCCGGGCATGCGCATCAAGGATGCGCGGCAGACCTTTCTCGGCATCTGGCTGCGCCGCATTCTCGAAGGCGAGGCGTTCGAAGTGTGGGGCGGCGAGCAGCGGCGCGAACTGCTGTATGTCGACGACGCGGCCGACGCCTTCTTGTGCGCCGCGGCGACCCCGCATAGCGCGGGGACGGCGCTGAATGTCGGCGGCGATGCGCCCTATACGCTGACCGTCTTGGCCGAGGCGCTGGTTCGGGTCAATGGCGGCGGCGAGTACCGGTGTCGCGACTTTCCGCCCGACCGCAAGCGGATCGACATCGGCGATTTCGTGACCGACGATCGGCGCTTTCGCGAGCTCGCCCAATGGCGCCCGCAGATCGGGCTCGAAGAGGGGCTGCGGCGTTCGCTCGCCTATTACCGGCGCCACCTCGCAGCCTATCTGTGACCGGCATGACCGACGCACCCATTCCGCAGACCGATCCGCGCGCCGGCTATCTGGCGCAAAAGGCCGAGATCGACCGGGCGATCGCGCGGGTGCTGTCCGGCGGGCAATACATTCTCGGCGCCGAAGTCGAGGCTTTCGAGGCCGCTTTCGCCGCGTGGCTCGGGGTGGCGCACGCGGTCGGGGTGGGCAGCGGCACGGATGCGATCGAGCTCGCCTTGCGCGCCTGCGGCATCGGACAAAGCGCGGGCGGCCCGGATCTGGTCTTCACCGTGTCGCACACCGCGGTCGCGACCGTCGCGGCGATCGAGCGCGCCGGGGCCGTGCCGGTAATGGTCGATGTCGAGCCGGACGGGTTCGCGATGGACCCGGCGGCGCTCGAACAGGCGCTGCGCCGACCGCCGCGCGGCCGCCCGGCCGCGGTCCTGCCGGTGCACCTCTACGGCGAGCCGGCCGAGATGGGCTCGATCGTGGAGCTGGCGCGCAGCGCCGGGCTGCGCGTGATCGAGGATTGCGCCCAAAGCCACGGCGCGACCTATCGCGGGCGGACAACCGGCACCTTCGGCGATATCGCCTGCTTCAGTTTCTACCCGACCAAGAATCTGGGCGCGCTCGGCGACGCCGGCATGGCTGTCACAGCCGATCCGGACCTCGCGACGGCGTTGCGGGAGATCCGCGAATATGGCTGGCGCGACCGATATGTCAGCGCCCGCCCGGGCATCAACACGCGGCTCGACCCGATCCAGGCGGCGATCCTCGGCGCGAAGCTGCCCCGCCTCGATCGGGACAATGCGCGCCGCCAGGCGATCGCCGCGGCTTACGATACCGGGTTTGCCGGACTGCCCGTCGGGCTGCCGCGGCGGCGGGCCGAGGCGACGCATGTCTTCCACCAATATGTGATTAGCTGCGATCGGCGCGATGCGATGCGCGAGCATCTGCGCCATGCCGGCATCGGGACCGGCGTCCATTACCCGCTCCCGGTGCACCGTCAGCCGGCCTATCGCGACCGGCCGATCGGCCCCGGCGGCCTCCCGCGAACCGAGCGCCTATGCGGCGAGATCGTGAGCCTGCCGATGTTTGCGCAGCTGACGGACGCGGCGGTCGGCCGCGTGGTCGCCGAGACGCGACGTTTTTTCCTCTGACAGCGGCGGAGAGGCCGGTCCGCCCGCGATCCGGCTGCTTGCGCTGCCCCTTGACCGAGGCCTCCGGACAGACGATCTATTGCGTACCGTTTCGGTCCCAATTGGCACGCCGCGCCGGGACCGGCCGGCACCACAGACCGGTTGCACTACTCGATGATCATCCTCAGCAAGCTCGCGGATTACGGCGTCATCGTCGCGACCCGCCTCGCGGCCGATCCGGCCCGGCAACTGACCGCCGGCGCGATCGCCGCCGAGACGCGGCTGCCGGCCGCAACGGTCGCGAAATTGCTGAAAGCGTTGGCGCGCGCCGGCATCGTCACTGCGACCCGCGGCGCCGCCGGAGGTTATCGGCTGGCGCGCGCGGCCGTCGCGATCTCGGTCGCGGATGTCGTCGCCGCGATCGACGGCGATATCGGGCTGACGCAATGCTCGGTGCATGTCGAAGAGTGCGAACGCACCGCGTACTGCCCGACTCGCCCGCATTGGGCTGCCATCAACCGCGCGGTCGGTGACGCGCTGTCGGCGATTTCGCTCGACGAAATGCGGTCCCCTTACGATTTCACCCCCGCGGTCGCCGCCCTGTCCGGGCCGCAACCTTCGGGAAATGCGTCGCGAAGGGTCCCGGCATGAGCGCCTCGCCCGATACCCTCGACACGGTCCGCTCGCTCTCGCAGGAGGGCTACAAATATGGTTTCGTCACCGATATCGAGTCGGAGACCGCGCCGCCGGGGCTGAACGAGGACACGATCCGCTTCATCTCGGCCAAAAAGGACGAGCCGGAGTGGCTGCTCGAATGGCGCCTGCAAGCCTTCCGCGCCTGGCAGAAGCTGACCGCGCCGGACTGGGCCAAGCTCGAGATCGCCCCGATCGACTATCAGGGCGCGACCTACTGGTCGGCGCCGAAGCAGAAGGCCGGGCCGGCATCGCTCGACGAGGTCGATCCCGAATTGCTGCGCACCTACGAGAAGCTCGGCATCCCGTTGCGCGAGCGCGAAGCGCTGGCCGGGGTCGTCCCGGCCGGGGTTGCGGTCGATGCGGTATTCGACAGCATCTCGGTCGCGACCACCTTCAAGGCGCAGCTCGCCGCTGAAGGCATCATCTTCTGCTCGTTCGGCGAGGCGGTGCGCGAGCACCCGGAATTGGTGCGCCGCTATCTCGGCACGGTGGTGCCGCAGAACGACAATTTCTTCGCGGCGCTGAACTCGGCCGTGTTCAGCGACGGGTCCTTTGTCTATGTGCCGCCGGGCGTTCGCTGCCCGATGGAGCTCAGCACTTATTTCCGCATCAATGCGGCCAAGACCGGGCAGTTCGAGCGCACATTGCTGATCGCCGACAAGGGCGCCTATGTCAGCTACCTCGAGGGCTGCACCGCGCCGCAGCGCGACGAGAACCAATTGCACGCCGCGGTGGTCGAGCTGGTCGCGCATGAAGACGCGGAGATCAAATACTCGACCGTGCAGAACTGGTACCCCGGCGACGCCGAGGGCAAAGGCGGCATCTACAATTTCGTGACGAAGCGCGGCGCCTGCCGCGGCGCGCGCGCGAAGATCTCGTGGACCCAGGTCGAGACCGGCTCGGCGATCACCTGGAAATACCCGAGCTGCGTGCTCGAAGGCGACGATTCGGTCGGCGAGTTCTATTCGGTGGCGATCACCAACAACCGCCAGCAGGCCGATACCGGCACCAAGATGATCCATATCGGCCGCAACACATCCTCGACGATCATCTCGAAGGGCATCTCGGCCGGGCGAGGCCAGAACACCTATCGCGGTCTCGTGCGGGTGCAGCCGCGCGCCAAGAACGCCCGCAACTACACGCAATGCGACTCGTTGCTGATCGGCGACCGCTGCGGCGCGCACACCGTCCCCTATATCGAGGTGCGCAACCCGTCGGCCCGCGTCGAGCACGAGGCCACGACCTCGAAGATCAGCGAAGACCAGCTGTTCTACTGCCGCCAGCGCGGCCTCTCCGACGAAGACGCGCTGTCGCTGATCGTCAACGGCTTCTGCAAGGAGGTTCTGAAGGAACTCCCGATGGAATTCGCCGTCGAGGCGCAGAAACTGCTCGCGGTCAGCCTCGAAGGCAGCGTCGGGTAGGGCTCGCGATGAGCGATGAAACGATCACCTTGGATCTGTTAGGTGCACGACTGATGTCGCTGACCGCCGAAGTGCGGGATCTGCAGCAACGCTTTGACGGCGTCGAAGCGCGGCTCGGCGCGTTGGAGGCCCGTTTTGGCGCGATGGAGAGGCGGTTCGCCGCACAGGAAGAACGCATGTCGCGCATGCTGTCGCTTATGGTGCGGATTGCCGAGCGCCAGGGCGTGGGCGAGTGAAGAATTGGCCTCCAATAATGTTCAAATGTTCTGACATCTTCCTCCTTGTCATTCCCGCGAAAGCGGGAATCCATGACAGTTTTCGGGCTCTGGCTCTGACATGGACCCCCGCTTTCGCAGCGGTGACGGGTTCGGAGAGCCGGTAGTGCTCCAGATCACCAACCTGCATGCGCGACTCGAAGACGGGCGCGAGATCCTGAAGGGCATCGACCTCACGGTCGGCGCCGGCGAGGTGCATGCGATCATGGGGCCGAACGGCTCGGGCAAGAGCACGCTCGCTTCGGTATTGGCCGGGCGCGAGGGCTACGAGGTGACCGAGGGCTCGGCCACCTATTTCGGCCGCGACCTCTTGGCGATGCCGGCCGACGAGCGGGCGCGCGAGGGGGTGTTCCTCGCCTTCCAGTACCCGGTCGAGATCCCGGGCGTGAACAACATGTATTTCCTGCGCGCGGCACTCAACGCGCAGCGCCGCCACCGCGGCGAGCCCGAGCTCGACGCCGGGCAGTTCCTGCGCATGGTGCGCACCAAACTAAAGCTCCTCGACATCGGCGAGGACCTGATGCAGCGCGCCGTCAATGTCGGCTTTTCCGGCGGCGAGAAGAAGCGCAACGAGATCTTCCAGATGGCGATCCTGGAGCCGCGCCTCGCCTTGCTCGACGAGACCGACAGCGGCCTCGACATCGACGCGCTGAAGCTCGTCGCGCGCGGCGTCAACGGGCTGCGCGCCCCCGAGCGCGCCATCGTCATGATCACCCATTACCAGCGGCTGCTCGATTACATCGAGCCCGACCGCGTGCATGTGTTGCAGGGCGGCCGTATCGTGCAATCCGGCGACAAGAGCCTCGCGGCCGAACTCGAACGGCGCGGCTACGGCCCGGTCGGCGACGCCGCCTGATCCTTTTGCACCGATGAGCGCCGTCGTCGATTTTCCCGTACAGCACGAGACTTCGCGCACCGCGGCCGGTTTCGCCCCGCCCTCGGGCGAGCCGCCATGGCTGACCGACGCGCGGCATGCCGGGTTGGCGCAATTCGCCAAGCTCGGCATGCCGAGCCGCCGCAGCGAAGCCTGGCGCTATATCGACCTCGGCGGCCTCGACCGGTTCCAGCCCGCGGCATCGCGACCGGCTGCGGCCGGAGCGGCCGCGGTCGGCCCGCTGCTCGACCGCATGGCGGTCGGCGAGATCGGGCATCGGCTCGTCCTGGTGGATGGCCGGTTCGCACCGGAACTGTCCCAGATCGGCGCTGTCGAGGGGGTGTGGTTCGGACCGACGGCGCAGGCCATCCGCGCGCGTCCCGACCTGCTGCGCCGCGGGCTGCGCGCCGACACCGCCTTTGCCGCGCTGAACGCCGCCTTCTTTGCCGACGGCTATGTGCTGGAGGTAGGGGCGGGGGTGCGGCTGGAGAGCCCGATCGCGGTGGTCCACCTCGCCTCCGGCGAGGGCGACGCCGCGATCCACGCGCGCCATCTTGTCGTGCTCGGCGCGGGCAGCGATGTCAGCCTTTTCGAGATCTATGCGGGGGCCGGCCGCTACTGGCGCAATGACGCGCTCGACATCCGGCTCGGCGCGGGCGCGCAGCTCGACCGCATCTGCCTGGTCGAGGAGGCGGCGGATGCGGTGCATCTCGACGACGCCGATGCGGCGCTCGCGGAGGGCGCGCGGCTCGCGAATTTCGCCTTGTTGCTGGGCGGCCGCACGTCGCGGAATGAGATCAGGCTTCGCATGGAAGGCGAGGGCGCGGGTTGCCGGCTCGACGGCGCTTTCGTGATCTCCGGGCGGCAGCAGGCGAACATTGTTACGAGCGTCGACCATTGCGCGCCGAAGGGCGAGACCCGCGAACTGGTCAAGGGCGTCGCGGCCGGCCGGGCGCACGGCGCCTTCCAGGGCCGCATCGCCGTCGCGCCGGGGGCGCAAAAGGTCGATGCGCAGCAGACGAGCCGCAACCTGCTGCTCGGCGACCGCGCCGTGATCGACGCCAAGCCCGAGCTGGAGATCGACGCCGACGACGTAAAATGCGCGCATGGCGCGACAGTCGGCGACCTCGACGAGGCGGCATTGTTCTATCTGCGCTCGCGCGGCATACCGGCCGAGGAAGCGCGGCGCCTGCTGATCGACGCGTTTGTCCGCGAGGCGGTCGAACGGGTCGAGCATGCGGCGTTGCGCGCCCATCTCCTCGAACGCCTGGCGGTGCGCCTTGCCGGATTGGAGGAGTGAGCATGGTTTTGCGTGAGGCTGTCGCGCGCCACGAGCCGCGTCCGGACAGGCTGGGGTTGGACGTCGCCGCGCTTAAGCGCGAATTCCCGGTCTTCGCCAGCCATCCCGATCTGGTCTTCCTCGATTCCGGCGCGAGCGCTCAGAAGCCGCGCTCGGTGATCGACGGCATCGCCGATTTCTATCGCAACGACTACGCCAATGTGCATCGCGGGGTGTACAGCCTCAGCCAGCGCGCGACCGATCTGTTCGAGGAGGCGCGCGAGAAGACCCGCGCCTTTCTCAACGCCGGCGAGGCGCGCGAGATCGTCTTCGTGCGCGGCGCGACCGAGGCGCTGAACCTCGTCGCGCAGAGCTGGGGCGCGAGCCAGTTGCGCGCCGGCGACGAGGTGCTGATCAGCGATCTCGAACACCATTCCAACATCGTGCCGTGGCAGATGCTGCGCGACCGCATCGGCATCCGACTTGTCGTCGCGCCGACCGACCGCACCGGCGGGCTCAACATGGCGGCCTTCGAGGCGTGCCTGACCCCGCGCACCCGGCTCGTCGCGGTGACGCATGTCTCGAACGTGACCGGCGCGGTATTGCCGATCGAGCGCATCGCGCAGCTCGCGCACGCCGCCGGCGCCAAGGTGCTGATCGACGGCTGCCAAGCCGTGCCGCGCATGCCGGTCGATGTGCGCGCCCTCGGTTGCGACTTCTACCTGTTCTCCGGCCACAAGGCCTACGGCCCGACCGGGATCGGCGTGCTCTACGGGCGCTACGAATTGCTCGATGCGATGCCGCCCTGGGAGACCGGCGGCGGCATGATCCTCAGCGTCGGCTTCGAGCGGACCGAGTTTCAGGACCCGCCGCACCGCTTCGAGGCCGGCACCCCGGATATCGCCGGCGCGGTCGGGCTCGGCAAGGCGATCGATTTCATCGAGGCGGTCGGCCGCGACGCCATTCTCGAGCACGAACTGGCCTTGACCGGCTACGGCGTCGACCGGCTGTCGCGCATCCCCGGCCTCAACCTGCTCGGCGGCGGACAGCGCCGCATCAGCGTGCTGTCTTTCGACCTCGACGGCATCCACCCGCACGATGTCGGCACCGTGCTCGACCAGCACGATGTTGCGGTCAGAGTCGGGAACCATTGCGCACAGCCGCTGATGGACAAGCTCGGGCTTGCCGGGACGGTGCGCGCCTCGCTCGGGATCTACAATGACGAGCACGACATCGACCGCCTGGTGCAGGCGATCGAGGCGGCGCGGGAGATGTTCGGCCGATGATGGACCTTCGCGAGCTGTACCAGGACATCATCCTCGATCACGGCCGTCACCCGCGAAATTTCCGCGCGATCGAGCACCCGACCCATACCGCCAAGGGCCACAACCCGCTCTGCGGCGACCGCGTCACGATCTATGTCAGTCTGGAGGGCGACCGCATCGCCGATGTCAGCTTCGAGGGGCGCGGCTGCGCGATCTCGACCGCCGCGGCCTCGCTGATGACCGAGGTATTGCAAGGCAAGAGCCTCGACGAGGCGCGCGCGCTGTTCGCCCAATTCCATGCGCGGGTGACCGGCGGCGAGGCCGGCGAGCCGCCCGAGCCGTTGCAGGAAGATCTCGACCGGCTGGAACCGCTGACCGGGGTCAAGACGTTCCCGGCGCGCGTCAAATGCGCGACCCTGCCGTGGCACGCGCTGGAAGCTGCGCTCAAGGGCGGCGCCGAGGGCGCGACGGTCAAGACGGAGTAGCCGATGGCCGCGCTGGACGAAGGGTCCGATCCGTTCGACTTCATGGCGCCGCCGCAGAGCGAGCCGGTCGAGCGGCCCGAGGGGGAGGACGACCCCGAACTGCTCGAGCCGGTGCTGGAAGCGTTGAAGACGGTTCAGGACCCCGAGATCCCGGTCAACCTGGTCGATCTCGGGCTGATCTACGAACTCGTCGTGAAAAAGGGCGGCACCGTCTATGTCGAGATGACGCTGACGACCCCCGCCTGCCCGGTCGCCGCGAGCCTGCCCGGCGAGGTCGAAATGGCGGTCGGCGCGGTGCCGGGCGTCGGCGACGTGCGCGTCAACCTGGTGTGGACACCTCCGTGGACGCGCGACCGCATGAGCGAGGAAGCCAAGCTGGAACTCGGCTTGTTGTGAACGTTGCGCGGCCGCGGGCGGTGCTGTTCGACCTGCTGACCGGGCTGCTCGATTCCTGGAGCTTGTGGAACAGCGTAGCCGGAGACCCCGAACAGGGCCTGCGCTGGCGCACGGCCTATCTGCGCAACACCTACGCCGAGGGTCAGTACCGGCCTTACGAGACGCTGGTGCGCGAGGCGGCCGAGCAGACCGGGTTGCCGGCGGGTTTGGCGACCCAGCTTGCCGGCCGCTACGGCGAGCTTGCGCCATGGCCCGAGGTGGCGCAGGTGCTCGGAGCCTTGTGCGGCCGAGTGCCGGTCGCGGTGGTGACGAATTGTTCGGAAGCGCTCGGCAAAATCGCGACATCCGCGACCGGATTCGCTTTCGATGTCGTGGTCACGGCCGAACGCGCGGGCTTTTACAAGCCGCATCCCCGTCCGTATCGGCTGGCGCTCGAGGAACTCGGCGCCGCGCCGCAGGAGTGCCTCTTCGTCGCCGGCTCTCCCTATGACCTGCGCGGCGCCGGCGCGGTCGGGCTGCCGGTGTTCTGGCACGACCGCGCCGGTTTGCCGGCGCCCCCCGGCGCGCCGGCGCCACTCGCCCATCACGACACCCTCAATCCGCTGCTGCGGCTGGTTTGCGGTTGAGCGCGCGCCGGCTCGCGAGCGGGGGCGGAACAGCCGATAATCGCGGATAGCGCGACGGTGGCGTTCGGGCCGGGATGGATTGCGCCGTTTGTCGGCTTGCTGCTGTCGCTCGCAATCCTGCCGGTCGCGAGGCCGGTTTTCTGGCACCGGCATTACGGCAAAGTCTCCGCTTTTTGGGCGCTCGCCTTTGCGCTCCCTTTCGGCGCCTGTTACGGCGTCCGGCCGGCGCTCGACGCGGTCCTTCACACGCTGCTGCGCGACTACCTCCCCTTTGCGATCCTGCTCGGCGCCTTGTTCACGGTGGCCGGCGGCATCCGGCTGACCGGGACGATCCGCGGCACCCCTGGCGTCAACACATTGATGCTGCTGATCGGCACCGCGGCCGCGAGCGTCATGGGAACGACCGGGGCGGCGATGCTCGTCGTGCGTCCGTTGATCCGCGCCAACCGGCTGCGTCGCCACAGCACGCATGTCTTCGTCTTCTTCATCTTCCTGGTCGCCAATATCGGGGGGGCGCTGACGCCGCTCGGCGATCCGCCCTTGCTGATCGGGTTCCTGCAAGGCGTCCCGTTCTTCTGGCCCACCCGGCACCTGTTCCTGCCGATGACGGTCAGCGTCGTCCTGCTGCTCGCGGTTTTTTACGCGCTCGATCGCCATTTTCACCGGCGCGGCTGGACCGAAGATCCCGACCCGCTCGCCGAGATCGAACGGCTCGGTGTCGACGGCAAGGTCAACCTGCCGCTGCTCGCGCTGATCCCGCTGATCGTGCTGCTGTCGGGCGAGGCTCGGTCGCGCGCGCTTCCCGAATGGCTGATCGAGATCGCGCCGAACCTGGCGCTCGTCGTCATCGCCGCCCTGTCCTTGCGCCTGACCCGGCCGGGGGTGCGCCGCGCCAATGCTTTCGGCTGGGGACCGATCGTCGAGGTTGCGCTGGTGTTCGCGGCGATCTTTGTCACCGTAATCCCGGCATTGGCGATCCTGCGCGCCGGACAGGCGGGCGCGCTCGCGCCCCTTGCGGCTTTGGTGAGCCGGCCGGGACCGGGCGTCGCGACGATCTATTTCTGGCTGACCGGCGGATTGTCGAGCCTGCTCGACAACGCACCGACCTATCTCGTCTTCTACAATCTGGCGGGCGGCGACCCGGCCGCGCTGACCGGAGCCGACGCCGGCGTTCTGACCGCGATATCGGCGGGCGCCGTGTTCATGGGGGCGAACACCTATATCGGCAACGCGCCCAATTTCATGGTCCGATCGATCTGCGAGGAGCGCGGCATCCGGATGCCGAGCTTCTTCGGCTATACCGGCTGGGCCTGCGTCGTGCTGCTGCCGCTTTACGGCCTGCTGAACCTGTTGTTCTTTCGCTGAGGCGTGTTCGCTGTCAGCGCGCGGCTGGGAGCCTCAGCTCGGCGACTCTGTCCTGGATATAGTTGCTTGCGGAGGTTGACAGGTCTGCGACGCGCAGCAGCAGGAACACGAGCGCACCCAGCAAGGAAATGCCGATCAGGTGTCGAACAGCGGTCTGCTCCATCGCGGTCTCCCTGCGCCTGTCCGCGTTTAATTTCTGCGAAGGGTTACTCGGCCGTCAATTTCTATTCCGAAAAGTGACGCTGTATTTCGATGCGTATTTGTCTTTAATCCGATCTATTAAGGTTAGACTAGCATTTGGGCTAGCAAGAAGGGCATCCGGTCACCTGCAAGAGGACGAAACCGTTCGACCGGAAAAAGGGTCTTTGCGCTCGCGCTCCTGTGATTTCTGGATCGGAATCCAATGAGGTCCGATCGGCGTTGAAAAGAACTCCCCTCCCGCGGGCTCGACGCGCGGGTCCACGTCTTTATCGGCATGCATGCGAGCAAGACGTGGGTGGCCGGGACAAGCCCGGCCACGGGGCCAAGAGAAGGGATTCGATCTGAGTGGATACTGGCCTAGTATGTCGTTTCCGATCCGCGCAACGCTCGGTCCAAATCGTCGATAAGGTCTTGCGCGTCCTCGACGCCGACCGAGAGGCGGAGCAGGTCGGCGGGTGCCGGGCTGTCCGGGCCTTCGACCGAGGCGCGGTGCTCGATCAGGCTTTCGACGCCGCCGAGCGAGGTTGCCCGCTTCCACAGCTCGACCCGCGCCGCGGTGGCGATAGCCGCCTCGGCGCCGCCGCGCACCCGCAGGCTAAGCATCCCGCCAAAGCCGCCCTGCATCTGTCGCGCCGCAAGCGCGTGGCCGGGATGGCCGGGCAGTCCCGGGTAGAGCACCGCGAGCGCCTGTGGGTGGCCGGCCAGTGCCTCGGCGATGCGCTGCGCCGAGCGGCAGGCGCGCTCGACCCGCGGAAACAGGGTGCGCATTCCACGCAGCAGCAGATAGGCCTCCAAGCTGCCGAGGATCGCGCCGCCGCCGCTGCGCGCCGCGCGCAGCCGGTCCCAGAACGCGTCGCACCGCGCCGTCGTCAGCGAGCCGGCGATCACGTCGCTGTGCCCGTTCAGGTATTTTGTCGCCGAATGCATGACCAAATCGGCGCCGAACGCGATCGGCCGGGTCAGGACCGGGGTCGCCGCGGTGCTGTCGATCGCCAGCATCGCTCCGGCGGCATGGGCGATCTCGGCCGCGCCGGCGATGTCGGTGATCGACCACAGCGGGTTGGCCGGCGTCTCGATCCACACCAGCCGGGTGCGGCCTGGCGAGACCGCCTGGCGCAGCGCATCCAGCGAACTCGTCTCGACGAAATCGACCGCGATGCCCCAGCGCTCGGCAAAGCCGCGCAGCCAGGCGCGCAGGCCCCAATACATGACGCGCGGCGCGACGACATGGTCGCCGCGCTCGAGGCTCTGGAAGACCGCGGCCGCCGCCGCCATGCCCGACGAAAACAGCAAGGTCGCGGCGCCGCCTTCGAGCGCGGTCAGCACGGCCTGCGGCTGGTCGTAACCCGGATTGTCCGCGCGACCGTAGCTGCGGCCTCGGCGGTACTGGTTGTCGGGATCGCGCAGAAAGGTCGTCGCGGTCTGAAGCGGCAGCACGACCGCGCCGGTCGCCTCGTCGGTCCAGCCCAGAGCCTGCGCGGCCAGGGTCGCGGGGTCGAGCGGGCGGTTCGGCATGGTCAACGGTGACCTCCTCGGTATGCGCTGCGCGCGTCAGATTGCGGTCGCGTCGGCGACGCGGGTCCGCGCGACGGCCTGGATCTGATCGCGCAGAGACGGCTCGGCCGCGAACAGCCGGTCGAGATCGCGCGCGGCAAGGCTCAGCAACTGGCAATAGCCGAGCGACACGACGTCGGCGGTGCGGCGCTCCGCGACCAGCAGCGCAAGCTCGCCGAAGAAATCGCCGCTGCCGAGCCGCACCGGCATCGGCTCGACGCAGACTTCGAGCGCGCCCGAGGAGATGAAATACATCGCGTCGCCGCGATCGCCCTTGCGCACGACCGGCTCGCCCGGCAAGGCCAGCCGCGGCCGCAACAACCGCGCCACCGCGCGCCGCGCCGTCTCGTCCAGTTCCGAGAACATCGGCACGCGGCCGAGCAGCTCGTCGCGCCGCAGACCGAGGTCGAGCACGGGGCGGATCTCGACCTCGTGCCGGCGCCGCCGCAGCTCGCGCTGCAAATCGTCGAAGATCTCGCGGTTGATAATCGATTCGGCCTGCAATTGGCGGTACCGGTCGTCCTCGAAGCGGGCCGCGCTGCGCGCCAGGAACTGCGTCTCGAGCTGATGCGCATAGGTCCGGTATTGCAGTCTGAGCGCGGCAATCGCGCTGTCGAGCTCATTGAGGCGCTGCTCCAGGTTGCGCGACATGGCCCGGCGCGGCGCAGCTCCGAATAGCGGCCCGAGCTGTTCGTCGTTGAACGCCTTGAGCGCCTGCAGGACGGAGCGTGCCGCCAGCAAGATCTCGAACCGGTCGGCGATCTGACGGGCGAGCGGCGCATCGATCCCGAGCCGGCGGTGCAGCGCCAACGCGAAGCGGAAGGTGCCGCCAAACGCGACAATGCCCGCCGCCGCCTTCCGGTACCCAAGCTCGCCGCCGCGCGCACCGTCCCGGATGCGAGCAGCGTGGCCCAGCAGCGCCGCTGCGACGCGGCGCGAGACCGTGCGCCCTTCGAAATAGTCGAGGTAGAATTCCTGCTCGCGATCCGCCAGCACCGAAAGGGCCGTCAAGGTCCGCAATTCGGCCGGCAATTGCGCATTCTCTTCCGCAATGTCGCGGGCCTCGCGCGCGCGGGCCCCGTACAATGCCCCGACCTCCGTGGCCAATTCGGGGGCGATCTGATAGCGCTCCGCGGTCTCCTTCAGCTCGTCCCGGATCGAGGAGAGCGAGAGCCCGATGACCCGGTCGCGCAAGGCGATCTGCGCCGGCGAGAGCTTGTTCAGGTCGAGCAGCCGCATCAGCGGCCGCATCGTCGGGGCCGTGACCAGCAAGGTGAACAAGACGAAACCGGTCGCCAGCACGCCGACGAACTGGCGAATTTCGGGCGGCAGCGCCGCATTCTCGGTGGTCGCGAGGGCAAGCGCGAGCGACACCGCGCCGCGCATCCCGCCCCACCACATGACGACCTTGTAACTGGCGTCGATCGGCTGCGCGATGCGCACCAGACTCAGCACCGGCATCAGCCCGTAGAGCGTGAAGGCGCGCGCCGCGAGCGCGGCGGCGATCAGCACCGACAGCAGCAGCAGATCGCTCCATTTCGCCTGCATCAACAAGGCCGGAGTGCGCATCGCCGCGAACAGGAAGATCAGCGAGCTTGCCCAGAACGCCAGCTGCTCCCAGGAGACGACGAGGCTTTCCCAATTCGACGGGGACAGCCTGCGGCGCCCGTCGGCGCTGATGGCGATCGCGGCGGCGGCGACCGCGACCACGCCGGACACGTCGAGGTAATGATCGGCGATGACGAACACGACATAGGCAAAGCCGATCGTCAGCGTCGCTTCGGCGAGGCGGCTGCCGCGCAAATTCGGCAACAGCGCGCTGACCAGCCGGCCCGCGATATAGCCCGTGGCAAGCCCGCCCAGGAAATCGCGCAGGAAGCTGACGAGCCCGTCGAGCGGGCTCGCCGGGTGACCGCCGACCAGCATCGTGATCGCGAGCGTGTAGATCGCGATCGCGGCGGCGTCGTTGAACAGGCTCTCGCCTTCGACAAGGGTCGACAGCCGGCGCGGCGCCCCGACATCGCGAAAGATCGCGACGACCGCGACGGGATCGGTCGTCGCAATGATCGCGCCGAGCACGAGACAGGCGAGAATCCCGACATTCGACACCGACCACAATGCCGCACCGGCGGCAAAGGTGCAGACGACGACGCCGATCACGGCGAGCAGCAGCACCGGCGCCGCCTCATCGCTCAATTGCCGCACATCGACGTTGAGCGCCGCCTCGAACAGCAGGGCCGGCAGGAAGATCGTCAGCAGCGACTCGGCGCTGAGCCCGAAATTGTGCAGGGTGCGTACGAAATCGCCCAGGATGCCTTCGGGCTCCAGGCCGGACAGGATGCTCGTCGCGGCTCCGATCGCGATCCCCACCGTGGCGAGCAGCACGGCGTACGGCACCGACAGCCGCTCGGCGAGCGGCAACAGCAGGCTGACGACCCCGAGCAGGGCCGTAACCGCGAAAACCGTGAGAATGACATCATGCATCGCCGACCCGCCGCCGCGACCGTACCGGCGGCGCTTGCGGGTCACAAGCAAGCCGACGGCCCGGTGTTGGCGAAGGGCGCATTTGCTTGACGGTTCCTCGTCGCTACGGACGACGCTGGCGCTTCCGGTGCCGTCATTGCCGGACGACTCGCAGCCGGGGCCGCAGCGGCCTGGCTGTCGGTAGCGCGTGAAGATGTCCGCCTATCATAGCGCATCATATGTCCGCTTCTGCTGATGATGGGCCTGTGGGGTTGTGGGTAACTCGGCAGAGTTATCCACAAATCC
>Ga0213875_10000904_pt1 | contig 21527 bp, 16 predicted proteins | sample BarmaccomBMRX_R8_FD_160105 | JGI IMG/M metagenome (GOLD analysis project Ga0213875, IMG submission 160105) | Root-associated microbial communities from Barbacenia macrantha in rupestrian grasslands, the National Park of Serra do Cipo, Brazil - RX_R8 | ecosystem: Host-associated > Plants > Roots... | reverse complement strand
AGTCCGCGTGACCCGGGCAGTCGACGTGCGCGTAGTGCCGCTTCTCGGTCTGGTACTCGACGTGCGAGATCGAGATCGTGATCCCGCGCTCCTTCTCCTCCTTCGCGTTGTCGATCTGGTCGAACGGCGTGAAGGGGTTGAGCTCGGGGTACTTGTCGTGCAGCACCCGGGTGATCGCCGCGGTCAGTGTGGTCTTGCCGTGGTCGATGTGCCCAATGGTGCCGATGTTTACGTGCGGCTTGGTCCGCTCGAACTTGGCCTTGGCCACTGGTATCTCCTCGTTGCGATCTGCCCCACCTGGTGGGGCTCAGGCGCCGCCGGTCCGGAGGCGCCGTGAGTTCCTTACGTTTTCTGGTTGGCCTTACTCGCCGCGAGCCTTGGCGATGATCTCCTTGGCGATGCTGGGCGGGACTTCGGCATACGAGTCGAACTGCATGCTGTAGTCCGCCCGGCCCTGGGTCCGGCTACGCAGGTCCCCCACGTACCCGAACATCTCCGACAGCGGCACGTGGGCCTTGATGACCTTGCCAGCCGAGCGGTCTTCCATGCTCTGGATCTGGCCGCGCCGCGCGTTGAGGTCGCCGATGACGTCACCCATGTAGTCATCGGGGGTCCTGACCTCAACCGCCATGATCGGCTCGAGCAGCACAGGGTTGGCCTGAGCCGCCGCCTTCTTGAAGGCCATCGAGCCCGCGATCTTGAAGGCCAGCTCCGAGGAGTCCACCTCGTGGTAGGCACCGTCGGTGAGGGTGACCTTCAGATCGACCATCGGGTAGCCCGCCAGCACACCGAACTCGGCGGCTTCCTGGCACCCGGCGTCAACCGAGGGGATGTACTCGCGCGGGATGCGCCCGCCGGTGACCTTGTTCTCGAACTCGTAGCCACCGCCGTCGCCGCCGGTCGGCTCCAGGTTGATGATCACGCGGCCGAACTGACCGGAACCACCGGTCTGCTTCTTGTGCGTGTACTCGACCTTCTCGACCTTCTTGCGCACGGTCTCCCGGTAGGCGACCTGCGGACGGCCGATGTTGGCCTCGACCTTGAACTCGCGCCGCATGCGGTCGACCAGCACCTCGAGGTGCAGCTCGCCCATGCCCGCGATGATCGTCTGGCCGGTCTCCTCGTCGGTCCTGACCTGGAAGGTCGGGTCCTCCTCGGCGAGCCGCTGGATCGCGGTGCCCAGCTTCTCCTGGTCGCCCTTGGTCTTCGGCTCGATGGCCACGTTGATCACGGGCGCCGGGAACGTCATCGACTCCAGCACCACCGGCTTGGCCGGGTCGGTCAGGGTGTCGCCGGTGCTGGTGTCCTTGAGCCCCATCACGGCGACGATCTGCCCCGCGGTCGCGGACGGCCGCTCCTCACGCTTGTTCGCGTGCATCTGGTAGATCTTGCCGATCCGCTCCTTGCGGCCCTTGATCGCGTTCAGCACGCTGCTGCCAGCTTCCAGCGTCCCGGAGTAGACCCGGACGTAGGTGAGCTTGCCGAGGTGCTGGTCGGCCATGATCTTGAAGGCCAGGGCCGCGAACGGCTCCTCGGTGTCGGGGTGCCGCTCGACCACGGTCTCCTCGTCACCCACGGCGTGGCCCTGGATGGCGGGGATGTCGATCGGGCTCGGCAGGAAGTCCACGATCGCGTCCAGCATCGGCTGGATGCCCTTGTTCTTGAAGGCGGTCCCGCACAGCACCGGGGTGACGCCGCCGGCGATGGTGATCCGCCGGATGGCGGCCACGAGCTGCTCCTCGGTGGGCTCGGTGCCCTCCAGGTACAGCTCCATCATCTGCTCGTCGTTCTCGGCGACGGACTCCAGCAGCCGGTCCCGCCACTCACGGGCGGCGTCCGCGTGGTCGTCCGGGATCGCGACGACGTCGTACTTGTCGCCCTTGCCCTCGGTCTGCCACAGCAGCGCCCGCATCCGGATCAGGTCGATGACGCCGCGGAAGTCGGACTCGACGCCCCACGGCAGCTGGACCACGATGGGCTGCGCGCCCAGCCGGTCCACGATCATCTCGACGCAGCGGTGGAACTCCGCGCCGACCCGGTCCATCTTGTTCACGAAGCAAATCCGGGGCACGTTGTAGCGGTCAGCCTGCCGCCACACCGTCTCGGACTGGGGCTCAACGCCGGCCACCGCGTCGAACACAGCCACCGCGCCGTCCAGGACGCGGAGGGAACGCTCGACCTCGACGGTGAAGTCAACGTGCCCGGGAGTGTCGATGATGTTGATGGTGTGGTCGCGCCACGACGTGGTCGTGGCCGCGGAGGTGATGGTGATCCCCCGCTCCTGCTCCTGCTCCATCCAGTCCATGGTGGCAGCGCCCTCATGGACCTCACCGATCTTGTAGTTGATGCCGGTGTAGAAGAGAATCCGCTCGGTCGTCGTCGTCTTGCCCGCGTCGATATGCGCCATGATCCCGATGTTGCGGACCTTGGCGAGATCTACGCCCGTCTTGGTGGCCACTTGTAGTTGCCCCTCGTTCCCTAAGCTTGAAAATTCACCAGCGGTAGTGAGCGAACGCCTTGTTGGACTCGGCCATCTTGTGGGTGTCCTCGCGACGCTTCACGCTCGCGCCCAGGCCGTTGCTGGCGTCCAGCAGCTCGTTCATCAGCCGCTCGGTCATGGTCTTCTCCCGGCGCGCTCGTGCGTACTGCACGATCCAGCGGAGCGCCAGGGTGGTGCTGCGCGACGCGCGCACCTCGACCGGAACCTGGTAGGTGGCGCCACCGACCCGGCGGCTGCGCACCTCCAGCGTCGGCTTGACGTTGTCGAGCGCACGCTTCAGCGTGACCACCGGGTCGTTGCCGGACTTCTCCCGGCAGCCCTCCAGCGCGCCGTAGACGACCCGCTCGGCCAGCGACCGCTTGCCGTCGCGGAGCACCTTGTTGGCCAGCGCGGTGACGAGCGGCGAGCCGTAGACCGGGTCGGTGACGAGCTGCCGCTTCGTCGCGGGTCCTTTGCGCGGCATGTCAGCTCTTCTCCTTCTTCGCGCCGTAACGACTGCGAGCCTGCTTGCGGTTGCGGACACCCTGGGTGTCGAGCGAACCGCGGATGATCTTGTAGCGGACACCGGGCAGGTCGCGGACACGACCGCCGCGGACGAGCACGATCGAGTGCTCCTGCAGGTTGTGCCCGACGCCGGGGATGTAGGCGGTGACCTCGATCTGGCTGGTCAGCCGGACCCGCGCCACCTTGCGGAGGGCCGAGTTCGGCTTCTTGGGCGTGGTCGTGTAGACACGCGTGCACACCCCGCGGCGCTGGGGGCTTCCCTTGAGCGCCGGCGTCTTGGTCTTGGCCGTCTTCTCCTGGCGGCCCTTCCGGACAAGCTGCTGGATCGTGGGCACCGAGTCTCCGTCTTCCCGTATCTTCCCGACGCGCCGGAGCGCGTGTCCCTGCTAATCCACGCGGTTAGGCGCGGCTGGCCTGCGGTTTTACCTCCCGTATCGACCCCCGAGGTCGGGCGTGTCGCCGACCCCAGGACAGACCAGGCTCAAGCGAGCCTCGGACTGGTCGGGGAGAAACTCCAGTGGTCAGGGCTATCCGGCTGGCACCCATTCGGCCGAAGGGCCGAGGGCTTCTAACCGTCCCGCCAACTGACACACGTACGCACCCGCCAGAGACGGGCACGAAGACACAGGCTACCGAGTACCGGCCCCAATGGTCAAAACGAAGCCAGCACGCAGGTCCTCTGCGCCTTACACAGTTTACACAACAAGACAGGTGCCGGATTCATTTCCCCGCCACCGTAGGCTTTTGCCGCTTTTGTGAGACCTGGACGTTGCTCCCGGGACAGCAAAATTGCCGTCGCCCTTATTCCGGGCCGACGGCGTCCCGCGCGACACCGGACGGGTCTGGTCATTTCCCGTGGCCGGAAGCACCGGGTGCTGGCCGGTCACGGTAAAAACAAAGCGAGAGGCCCCCGGGCGATCCCGGGGGCCTCTCGTGGTCGTGCCGCTGGCTACCTACCGGTTGTAGGAGCCGAAGTCGTACTCCTCCAGCGGGACGGCTTCGCCGGAGCCCTGGCCGAAGGCGTAGGCGTCGGGCTCGGCGTAGCTGCCGGCCGGGTAGGCCGACGACCGGGCGTCCTCGGTCGGCTCGACCTTGACGTTCCGGTACACCTGCATACCGGTGCCGGCCGGGATCAGCTTGCCGATGATCACGTTCTCCTTCAGGCCCAGCAGCGAGTCCGACTTGGCGTGGATCGCCGCGTCGGTCAGCACCCGGGTCGTCTCCTGGAAGGAGGCCGCCGACAGCCACGACTCGGTGGCCAGCGACGCCTTGGTGATACCCATCAGCACCGGACGGCCGGCGGCCGGGGTCCCGTTCTCGCCGACCACGGCCCGGTTCAGCTCCTCGAAGCGCGGACGCTCGACGAGCTCGCCGGGCAGCAGCTCGGTGTCACCGGACTCGAGCACGTTCACCCGCTTGAGCATCTGGCGGATGATGATCTCGATGTGCTTGTCGTGGATCGACACACCCTGCGACCGGTAGACCTCCTGGACCTCGTGGACCAGGTGCAGCTGCACCGCCCGCGAGCCGAGGATCCGCAGCACCTCGTGCGGGTTCACCGCGCCGAAGATGAGCTGCTGGCCGACCGAGACCCGCTCGCCTTCGGAGACGAGCAGCCGGGACCGCATCGAGACCTGGTAGGAGATCTCCTCCGAGCCGTCATCCGGCACGACGATGATCTTCCGGGTCTTCTCGGTCTCCTCGATCTTGACCCGGCCCTCCACCTCACTGATCGGGGCCAGACCCTTGGGGATCCGGGCCTCGAACAGCTCCTGGATTCGCGGCAGACCGTGGGTGATGTCCTGACCGGCCACACCACCGGTGTGGAAGGTCCGCATGGTCAGCTGGGTACCCGGCTCACCAATGGACTGGGCGGCGACGATGCCGACGGCCTCGCCGACGTCCACCCGCTTGCCGGTGGCCAGCGAGCGGCCGTAGCACTTGGCGCAGACACCGATCTTGGCCTCGCACACCAGCGCGCTGCACGTGCGCACGCCGTCCACCCCGGCCGCGACCAGCTCGTCGAGCATGGTCTCGGTGGTGTCGTCGTTGACGCGGGCGATGGTCACGCCATCGACCACGACGTCCTCGGCGATGGTCCGCCCGGTGCCGGTGTTGTCGATCGTCGGCAGCTTGTGGAGGTTGCCCTCCGCGTCCCGCTCGGCGATCTTCATCACGATGGACCGGTCGGTGCCGCAGTCCTCCTCGCGGACGATGACGTCCTGGGCCACGTCCACCAGACGGCGGGTGAGGTACCCGGAGTCGGCGGTCCGCAGCGCGGTGTCGGCCAGGCCCTTGCGGGCGCCGTGGGTGGAGATGAAGTACTCCACCACCGACAGGCCCTCACGGAAGCTGGACTTGATCGGCCGCGGGATCGTCTCACCCTTGGGGTTGGAGACCAGGCCACGCATACCGGCGATCTGCCGGACCTGCATCATGTTGCCGCGGGCGCCGGAGTTGACCATCATCCAGACCGGGTTGGTCGGGGGGAAGGCCTCCTCCATGTCCTTGGCGACATCGGCGGTGGCGTGGGTCCAGATCTCGATGAGCTCCTGACGGCGCTCGTCGTCGGTGATCAGACCGCGGTCGTACTCACGCTGCACCTTGTCGGCGCGGCGCTCGTAGTCCTCGAGGATGCGCTGCTTGTTCGGCGGGTTGACGACGTCCTCGATGCCGATGGTCACCCCGGACCTGGTGGCCCAGTAGAACCCGGCGTCCTTGAGCGCGTCGAGCGCCGTGGCCACCGCGACCTTCGGGTAGCTCTCGGCCAGCTCGTTGACGATCCCGGACAGCTGCTTCTTGCTCACCTCGTAGTTGATGTACGGGAAAGCGGCGGGCAGCGTGTCGTTGAAGATCGTCCGGCCGAGCGTCGTCTTCATCCGCAGCGGGTCACCGAACTCCCAGCCCTCGGGCACTTCCTGCCCGCGGGACGGGGTCACGTTCTCCAGCCGGATCTCGATCGGCGCCTGCAGGTTCAGCTCGTCGTGGTCGTAGGCCATGATGGCCTCGGCCTGGTTGGCGAAGATGCGCCCGGTGCCGGGAGCACCGTCGTTCTCCCGGGTCAGGTGGTACAGACCGATGATCATGTCCTGGGTCGGCATGGTCACCGGCTTGCCGTCGGCCGGCTTGAGGACGTTGTTGGTGGACAGCATCAGGATCCGGGCCTCGGCCTGCGCCTCGGCCGACAGCGGCAGGTGCACCGCCATCTGGTCCCCGTCGAAGTCCGCGTTGAACGCGGTGCAGACGAGCGGGTGGATCTGGATGGCCTTGCCCTCGACCAGCTGCGGCTCGAACGCCTGGATGCCCAGCCGGTGCAGGGTCGGCGCCCGGTTCAGCAGCACCGGGTGCTCGGTGATGACCTCTTCCAGCACGTCCCAGACGACCGGCCGCGCGCGCTCCACCATCCGCTTGGCGGACTTGATGTTCTGCGCGTGGTTGAGGTCGACCAGCCGCTTCATGACGAACGGCTTGAACAGCTCGAGCGCCATCTGCTTGGGCAGGCCGCACTGGTGCAGCTTGAGCTGCGGGCCGACCACGATGACCGAACGGCCGGAGTAGTCGACGCGCTTGCCCAGCAGGTTCTGCCGGAACCGGCCCTGCTTGCCCTTGAGCATGTCGGACAGGCTCTTGAGCGGGCGGTTACCCGGACCGGTGACCGGACGGCCACGGCGGCCGTTGTCGAACAGCGAGTCCACGGCCTCCTGGAGCATCCGCTTCTCGTTGTTGACGATGATCTCGGGCGCGCCCAGGTCGAGCAGCCGCTTGAGGCGGTTGTTCCGGTTGATGACCCGGCGGTAGAGGTCGTTCAGGTCCGAGGTGGCGAACCGGCCACCGTCGAGCTGAACCATCGGCCGCAGGTCCGGCGGGATCACCGGGATGCAGTCGAGGACCATCCCCATCGGGCTGTTCCGGGTGTTCAGGAACGCGGACACGACCTTGAGCCGCTTGAGCGCCCGGGCCTTCTTCTGGCCCTTGCCGCTGCGGATGGTCTCGCGCAGCGACGCCGCCTCGGCGTCCAGGTCGAACGTGCCCAGCCGGTCCTGGATGGCCTGCGCGCCCATGCCGCCACGGAAGTAGCGGCCGAACCGGTCGCGCATCTCCCGGTACAGCATCTCGTCGCCCTCGAGGTCCTGGACCTTGAGGCTCTTGAACCGGTTCCAGACCTCGTCGAGACGGTCGATTTCCTTGCCCGCGCGGTCGCGCAGCTGCTTGCACTCGCGGTCGGAGCCCTCGCGAACCTTGCGGCGCTGGTCGCTCTTGGCGCCCGCGGCCTCCAGCTCGGCCAGGTCGTTCTCGAGCTTGGCCTGGCGGGCCTCGACGTCGGCGTCCCGGCGCTGCTCGATCTGCCCGCGCTCGACGGAGATCTTCGCCTCCAGCGAGGGCAGGTCACGCTGCCGGGCCTCGTCGTCCACGTGCGTGATCATGTACGCGGCGAAGTAGATGACCTTCTCCAGGTCCTTCGGCGCGAGGTCAAGCAGGTAGCCGAGCCGGCTCGGCACACCCTTGAAATACCAGATGTGCGTGACCGGGGCGGCCAGCTCGATGTGGCCCATCCGCTCACGCCGGACCTTGGCGCGGGTGACTTCCACGCCACAGCGCTCACAGATGATGCCCTTGAACCGGACCCGCTTGTACTTACCGCAGTAGCACTCCCAGTCCCGGGTCGGGCCGAAGATCTTCTCGCAGAAGAGCCCGTCCTTTTCCGGCTTGAGGGTGCGGTAGTTGATGGTCTCCGGCTTCTTCACCTCGCCGTGAGACCACTGCCTGATGTCGTCCGCGGTGGCCAGGCCGATACGTAGGTCGTCGAAGAAGTTGACGTCCAGCACTTGCACTTCCCCTGGTTAGATCCTGAATAGATCCGAATAACGAGCTTGGCCGGCCGGCTCCCTGGTCAGAGAGCCGGCCAGCTTCACTCAGACCTCTTCAACGCTGCTGGGCTCACGCCGTGACAGGTCGATGCCGAGCTCTTCCGCGGCACGGAAAACGTCCTCGTCCGTGTCCCGCATTTCGATCGCCGCGCCGTCGCTCGACAGCACCTCGACGTTGAGGCAGAGCGATTGCATTTCCTTGATGAGCACCTTGAACGACTCGGGGATGCCCGGCTCGGGGACGTTCTCGCCCTTGACGATGGCCTCGTAGACCTTCACGCGGCCGAGCACGTCGTCGGACTTGATCGTCAGCAGCTCCTGCAGGGCGTAGGCGGCACCGTAGGCCTCCAGCGCCCAGACCTCCATCTCACCGAACCGCTGACCGCCGAACTGCGCCTTACCACCCAGCGGCTGCTGGGTGATCATCGAGTACGGGCCGGTGGACCGGGCGTGGATCTTGTCGTCCACCAGGTGCAGCAGCTTGAGGATGTAGGTGTAGCCGACCGCGATCGGGTCCTTGAACGGCTCGCCGGTACGACCGTCGAACAGCTTGGTCTTACCGCTCTCACCGATCAGCTGGAGCCCGTCCCGGTTGGGCCGGGTGCTGGCCAGCAGGCCGCTGATCTCCTCCTCGCGGGCGCCGTCGAACACCGGCGTGGCCACGGGGGTACCGGGCTCGGCCGAGTCGATGCCGCGCTGGCGGAGGCGGTCCTTCCACTCCTCGTCCCCCTCGACCTGCCAGCCGGCCCGGGCGACCCACCCGAGGTGGCTCTCCAGGACCTGGCCGATGTTCATCCGGCCGGGCACGCCGAGCGGGTTGAGGACGATGTCGACCGGGGTGCCATCCTCGAGGAACGGCATGTCCTCGACCGGGTTGATCTTGGCGATGACGCCCTTGTTGCCGTGGCGGCCGGCCAGCTTGTCGCCGTCGGTGATCTTCCGCTTCTGGGCCACGTAGACCCGGACCAGCTCGTTCACGCCCGGGGGCAGCTCGTCGCCGTCCTCGCGGGTGAACACCCGGACGCCGATGACCTTGCCCTCTTCACCGTGCGGGACCTTGAGGCTGGTGTCGCGGACCTCGCGGGCCTTCTCACCGAAGATCGCCCGGAGCAGACGCTCCTCCGGGGTCAGCTCGGTCTCGCCCTTGGGGGTCACCTTGCCGACCAGGATGTCGCCGTTGACGACCTCCGCGCCGATCCGGATGATCCCGCGGTCGTCGAGGTCCGCCAGGACCTCCTCGGACACGTTGGGGATGTCGCGGGTGATCTCCTCGGGACCCAGCTTGGTGTCCCGGGCGTCGACCTCGTGCTCCTCGATGTGGATCGAGGAGAGCACGTCGTCCTGCACCAGGCGCTGGGACAGGATGATCGCGTCCTCGTAGTTGTGGCCCTCCCACGGCATGTAGGCGACCAGCAGGTTCTTGCCCAGCGCCATCTCACCGTTGTCGGTGCACGGCCCGTCGGCCAGGACCTGGCCCTCCTCGACCCGCTGGCCCTCGGCCACGATCGGCTTCTGGTTGAAGCAGGTGCCCTGGTTGGACCGGCGGAACTTGGAGACCAGGTAGGTCTTGCGGTTGCCGTCGTCCTGGTGGACGGTGACGAAGTCCGCGCAGACCTCCTCGACCACGCCCGGCTGCTCGGCGACGATCACGTCACCGGCGTCGGTCGCGGCCCGGTACTCCATGCCCGTGCCGACCAGCGGAGCCTCGCTGCGCAGGAGCGGCACCGACTGGCGCTGCATGTTCGAGCCCATCAGCGCCCGGTTGGCGTCGTCGTGCTCGAGGAACGGGATCATCGCGGTCGCGACCGAGGTCATCTGCCGGGCCGAGACGTCCATGTAGTCGACCTCGTCCGGACGGATCAGGTCGACCTCGCCGCCCTTCCGGCGGACCAGGACGCGGTCCTCGCTGAACGAGCCGTCCGGCTCCAGCGGGGTGTTGGCCTGGGCGATGACGTGGCGGTCTTCCTCGTCAGCGGTCAGGTAGTCGACCTGCTCGGAGACGACACCGTCGTTCACCCGGCGGTACGGGGTCTCGACGAACCCGAACGCGTTGACCCGCGCGTAGGAGGACAGCGAGCCGATCAGGCCGATGTTCGGGCCTTCCGGCGTCTCGATCGGGCACATCCGGCCGTAGTGGCTGGGGTGCACGTCACGGACCTCGAACCCGGCCCGCTCACGGGACAGACCGCCCGGGCCCAGCGCCGACAGGCGGCGCTTGTGGGTCAGGCCGGCCAGCGGGTTGGTCTGGTCCATGAACTGGGACAGCTGGCTGGTGCCGAAGAACTCCTTGATGGAGGCGACGACCGGCCGGATGTTGATCAGGGTCTGCGGCGTGATCGCCTCGACGTCCTGGGTCGTCATCCGCTCGCGGACCACGCGCTCCATCCGGGCCAGGCCCAGGCGGACCTGGTTCTGGATCAGCTCGCCGACCGTGCGCAGCCGCCGGTTGCCGAAGTGGTCGATGTCGTCGGTCTCGAGCACGATCGTCTTGTCGCCGCGAGTCTGCTCCTCTTCACCGGCGTGCAGCCGGACGAGGTACTCGATGGTGGAGACGATGTCGTCCTCGGTCAGCGTGCCCTGCCGCAGCTCGATGTCCTCGCCGAGCTTCCGGTTCAGCTTGTACCGGCCGACCTTGGCCAGGTCGTAGCGCTTGGCGTTGAAGTAGAGGTTCTCCAGCAGCGCCTGCGCGGACTCGCGGGTCGGCGGCTCACCCGGGCGCAGCTTGCGGTAGATGTCGAGCAGCGCCTCGTCCTGGCCGTTGGTGTGGTCCTTCTCCAGGGTGGCGCGCATCGACTCGTAGTCGCCGAACCGCTCCAGGATGCGGGCGTCGTCCCAGCCCAGCGCCTTGAGCAGCACGGTGACGCTCTGCTTGCGCTTGCGGTCGATGCGGACACCGACGGCGTCCCGCTTGTCGATCTCGAACTCCAGCCAGGCGCCCCGGGACGGGATGACCTTGCAGGAGTAGATGTCCTTGTCGCTCGTCTTGTCGACCTGACGGTCGAAGTAGACGCCCGGCGAACGAACCAGCTGGGAGACGACCACCCGCTCGGTGCCGTTGATGATGAAGGTGCCCTTGGCGGACATCAGGGGGAAGTCCCCCATGAAGACCGTCTGGCTCTTGATCTCACCGGTGGTGTTGTTGATGAACTCCGCGGTCACGAACATGGGGGCGGAGTACGTCATGTCCTTGTCCTTGCACTCCTCGGCGGAGTACTTGGGCGGCTCGAACCGGTGGTCACGGAACGAGAGGGACATGGTTCCCGAGAAGTCTTCGATAGGACTAATTTCCTCGAAGATCTCCTCGAGCCCGGACTGCTCAGGGACATCCTTGCGCCCTGCCGCCTTGGCGGCCTCCACCCGGTTCTTCCACTTTTCGTTGCCCAGCAGCCAGTCGAACGACTCGGTCTGCAGGGCCAGCAGGTCCGGAACCGTCAGCGGCTCGGAGATGCGAGCAAAAGATACTCGGCGAGAATCAGGAGCGGAGGCGCTGCGCGATGCTGCCAACAGGGATCCTTCCGAACTTTGTGGCGGACCTATCACCGCACGCACGCCAGACGTCCACGGGCAAATAGGCCTCAGGCGGCGGGGCCGCGGGAGGGCTGAAGATGCCTAGGACGTCAGAGTGCAGCGCAAATGAGCAGTGTAGCCAAAGGGCACACCGCTCGTCAACTGTACGCCACTATCAGGATCACGACTGCTCCGCAGCATCGCTCTTTCGCGCCGAAACGTCAAGCCTGAGCCCCATAGATCGGGCGACTTCATGCCGTGACAGATGCCACACGCACATGTGAGTGTGAGCAACTTCCTGCCAGGGTATACCTGCAGATTGCGCAGGTGAGGGCAATATCCGCCGATCCAGGGGCCGGCCCGCCGGGGCGGGTTGGGGCGAGTGCGTAGCAGCCAGAAACCTGAGCTTGTGGTTTCCAGCCAAGTAGCACAACCAGGGTATCGCTGTAAACATTCCGCGCTGGGAAAATTCTTTTTACAAGTGTCAAGGCGGGGGTTGGGCGGGCCGGGTTGGCGGCGGGGGTGGCTGCGCGCTGGCGTGGCCGGGGCGGTACCGACGTCGGCTGGGGGCGGCGGTTCAGGCGCGAGCCGGGGCGATTTGGGCTCGAGACAGGCGGTCCGGACACAGCCCGGCGGGCCCGGACGCAGCGGAGCGGCGCGGGCCGCTGGGGCCCGCGCCGCTCCGGCGCCGTGAGGCGGGTCTTACTTGACCGTGACGGTGGCGCCGGCGCCCTCGAGGGCGGCCTTGGCCTTGTCGGCGGCCTCCTTGTTGACGCCCTCCAGCACGAGCTTGGGAGCGCCGTCAACCAGGTCCTTGGCCTCCTTCAGCCCGAGGCTGGTGAGGGTGCGGACCTCCTTGATGACCTGGATCTTCTTGTCGCCAGCGGCCTCGAGGGTGACGTTGAACTCGTCCTTCTCCTCGGGAGCCTCGACCGCCGCGCCGCCGCCACCAGCGGCCGGAGCGCCGGCCACCGCGACCGGGGCGGCCGCCTTGACGTCGAACGTGTCCTCGAACTGCTTCACGAACTCGGACAGCTCGAGGAGGGTCATCTCCTTGAACGCGTCCATCAGGTCGTCGGTGCTGAGCTTCGCCATGATTGCCTTCCTTTTCTCAACTCAAAGTCGTGGTCGTGGGGTGGGAGCCGGTCAGCTCTCGTCGTCGGCCTCAGCTGGGCTCTCGGCCGGGGCCTCGGTCTCCGCCGGGGCGGCCTCGGCCCCCTCGCCGGCCTCGGCCCGCTGGGCCCGCAGGGCCTCGGCGAGCTGAGCCATCTGGGTCGGCAGCGCGTTGAAGACCGCCGCCGCGCGGGACATCGACGCGGTCATCGCGCCGGCCAGCTTGGCCAGCAGCACCTCGCGCGGCTCCAGGTCCGCGATCCGGGTGAGCTCGTCCGGTGTGATCGCCTTGCCGTCGAGCACACCGCCCTTGATCACCAGGGCCGGGTTGTCCTTGGAGAAGTCGCGCAGGCCCTTGGCCGCCTCCACCACGTCGCCACCGACGAACGCGATGGCGGACGGGCCGGTCAGCAGCGACGCGAGCTCGGCCTCGAGCCCCGCCTCGGTGACCGCGATCTTGGTCAGGGTGTTCTTGACCACGCTGAACGTGGCGTTCTCGCCGAGCGCCGCCCGGAGCTCGGAGAGCTGGGTGACGCTGAGCCCGCGGTACTCGGTCAGCACGACGCTGCCCGAGTCACGGAGACGGTCGGTGAGCTCCTCGACGGCAGCCACCTTGTCCGCTCGTGCCATGGCCCTCCTCTCTGTGTCTCGCCGCACTGTTTTGCAGCACGGCGTCGGTCCACGAAGAGCGCCCGGAAAGCAAAAAGCCCCAGGCGCAGGCGCGCTGGGGCTCGTCTCCCGTCCGGCAGACGGTTGGCTAGCTCAGTCACCTGCGCAGGATGCCCGGCCCGGATCGCTCCGGGGCGGGACCTTCGGCCGGCGGGCCCGGGGGCCCGTGACAACCTGCGGTCTTCGGCAGTTACAAGGATACGTGGCCCGGCCCGGTCACGCCAAACCAATGGGCGCGACCGGCCGGGGTCGAGCAGGCAATCAGACCGTGGCGGGTTCTTCGTCCTCGGTCAGGTTGCGGGTCTTGTTCGGGTCGACCGGGATGCCGGGGCCCATGGTGGTGGTGATCGTCGCCTTCTTGACGTAGCGGCCCTTGGCGGCGGCCGGCTTGAGCCGGATGATCTCGTCGAGGGCGGCCGCGTAGTTTTCCAGCAGGGCCTTGGCCGGGAACGAAGCCTTGCCGATCACGAAGTGCAGGTTGCCCTGGCGGTCGGTGCGGAACTCGATCTTGCCGCCCTTGATGTCGCTGACGGCCTTGGCCACGTCGGGGGTGACGGTGCCGGTCTTGGGGTTCGGCATCAGGCCGCGGGGCCCGAGCACGCGGCCCAGGCGGCCGACCTTGCCCATCAGGTCGGGGGTGGCGACGACGGCGTCGAAGTCGAGGAAGCCGCCCTGGATGCGCTCGACCAGGTCGTCGGCGCCCACGTAGTCGGCGCCGGCCTGGCGGGCGGCCTCGGCCCGGTCGCCCTGGGCGAAGACCAGCACGCGGGCGGTCTTGCCGGTGCCGTTGGGCAGGTTGACGGTGCCCCGGACCATCTGGTCGGCCTTGCGGGGGTCGACCCCGAGCCGGAGGGCGACCTCGACGGTGGGGTCGAACTTGGTGACCTTGCCCGCCTGGGCGAGGGCCACCGCCTCGGCCGGGCTGTAGATCCGGTCGCGGTCGATCTGTTCGGCGGCGCTGCGGTACGCCTTGCTGCGCTTCATTACTGCTCCTGAGTGCTTAGGAGGTCGTGGTCCCAGGGCCGCGCCCGGCCCTCCCACGCCTGCTTTTACTTAGTTAACGCTCAGCCTTCGACGGTGATGCCCATCGAGCGGGCGGTGCCGGCGATGATCCGCTCGGCCATCTCGATGCTGCGGGCGTTCAGGTCGGGCATCTTGGTCTGGGCGATCTCGCGAACCTGGGCGGCGGAGATGCTGCCGACCTTGCTGCGGTTCGGCTCACCACTGCCCTTGGCCACGCCGGCTGCCTTCTTGATCAGCTCGGGCGCGGGCGGCGTCTTGGTGATGAACTCGAACGACCGGTCTTCGAAGATCGTGATCTCGACCGGGATGATGTTGCCCCGCTGGCCTTCGGTAGCAGCGTTGTACTGCTTGCAGAAGTCCATGATGTTGACACCGTGCGGGCCGAGCGCGGTACCGACGGGCGGCGCCGGGGTAGCCTGGCCGGCCGGCAGCTGCACCTTGACGATGGCAGCTACCCTTTTCCTCCTTGGAGGCATCTTTTTCCGTTCCTTTACTCGTTACTGCAACGTCCGCGGCTGCGGGCGTCAGATCTTGGCGACCTGCTCGAAGGAGAGCTCGACGGGCGTCTCGCGGCCGAAGATCGACACCAGCACCTTGAGCTTCTGGGTGTCGGCGTTGATCTCGTTCACGGTCGCCGGGAGGGTGGCGAACGGGCCGTCCATCACGGTAACCGACTCGCCGACCTCGTAGTCGACCTTGGGCGCGGCCTTGGCCTCGGCCTGCTTGACCTGCTCCTCCGGCTCCGGCGCGAGCAGGCTGGCGACCTCGTGGAGGCTGAGCGGCGACGGCCGGCTCGACAGTCCTACAAAGCCGGTGACGCCCGGAGTATTCCGGACCACGGCCCACGACTCGTCGGTCAGCTCCAGCCGGACCAGGATGTAGCCGGGCAGTACCTTCTCCGAGACCTGCTGGCGCTTGCCCTGCTTGACCTCGGTCACGTTGTGGACCGGGACCTCGATCTGGAAGATGTAGTCCTCCATGTTGAGGGAGCCGATCCGGTTCTCCAGGTTGGTCTTGACCCGGTTCTCGTAGCCCGCGTAGGAGTGGATCACGTACCAGTCGCCGGGCATCGCCCGCAGCTGGCGCATGAACTCCTCGACCGGGTCGACGTCGGCCTGCTCCTCGGCCGCCTTGGCCTCGGTGTCCCCGTCCTCGACATCGTCGACGTCGTCGGCCGCCGCGTCTTCCTCGCTGGCGGCGCCGTCCTCGGCCGCGTCGGCGACGGTGACGTCATCGGCGAGCCCGCCGTCGGCGGCCACGCTGACGTCCTCGGCCGCCTGCTCAGCCTCGCTGGGCTCGCTGGCCTCGGCGCTCAGCTCGGGGGCGTCGGCGCTCGGCTCGGTCGCCTGCTCGAGGTCTGAGTTCGGGTCGGGCTCGGACACAATCGCTCTCTTCCTATGCTTCCTCGCGGATCTTCCGCGCTGGCTGGTCGCTCGCCGGGTACGGCCCCCGCCGGCGGTGCTCCGCGCTGACGGGCCGGCCGTCAGCCGAAGAGCGCGATGACCAGCTTGGTAAAGCCGTAGTCCAGGCTGGTGACGATGGCCACCATCACCACGATGAACGCCAGCGCGACCGTCGTGTAGGTGGTCAACTCGCGCCGAGTCGGCCAGATCACCTTGCGCAGCTCGGCGACGCTCTGGCGGAAGAACAACGCGGGCGAGGTGCGGCCGCGTCCGGCGGGGGGCTTGCCACCGCCCCGTTTCTCCGCGGCCTCACCGCGCGTCTGAGTCGCCATGTCCTCACCTAAAAGCGCTGAACGGATCAAGGGATCGTGCAGGGCAGGAGGGACTCGAACCCCCAACCGCCGGTTTTGGAGACCGGGACTCTACCAATTGAGCTACTGCCCTACGAGGGTGAACCGGCCGATGATGGGCATGGCTCAGCACCGGCGGAATACCAACAGACACCGAAGTGTAGCCGGGATGCCAGAGCGAGTCGAACTGTCGGAGAAATAGGTGGCAGCCAGGTGACACACTGGGTTCATGCCCACTCCTTCTTCTCGAGTTTCAGCACGGCTGTCCGCGATCGCCGAATCCGCCACGCTGGCGGTGGACGCCAAGGCCAAGGCGCTCAAGGCGGCCGGCCGGCCGGTGATCGGCTTTGGGGCCGGCGAGCCCGACTTCCCCACCCCGGACTACATCGTGGCGGCGGCCCAGGAGGCCTGCGCGGTGCCGCGGTTCCACAAGTACACGCCCGCGGCCGGGCTGCCCGAGCTGCGCCAGGCGGTGGCGGACAAGACCGCCCGTGACTCGGGGCTGCAGGTCGCGGCCAACCAGGTGCTGATCACCAACGGCGGCAAGCAGGCGGTCTTCCAGACGTTCGCGGCGCTGCTCGACCCGGGCGACGAGGTGCTGGTGCCGGCCCCCTACTGGACCACCTACCCGGAGGCGATCGCGCTGTCGGGCGGGGTCACGGTGCCGGTCCTGACCGACGAGAGCACCGGCTACCTGGCCTCGGTCGACGACCTGGAGGCGGCCAGGACCGAGCGGACCAAGGTGCTGCTGTTCGTGTCGCCGTCCAACCCGACCGGCGCGGTCTACCCGCCCGGGCAGGTGGCCGAGATCGGCCGCTGGGCCGCCGAGCACGGCCTGTGGGTGGTCACCGACGAGATCTACGAGCACCTGGTGTTCGGGGACGCGCGGTTTTCCTCGATGCCGGTGGTGGCGCCCGAGCTGGCCGACCAGTACGTGGTGCTCAACGGGGTGGCCAAGACCTACGCGATGACCGGCTGGCGGGTCGGCTGGATGATCGGCCCGGCCGACGTGATCAAGGCCGCCACCAACTTCGAGTCGCACGTGACCTCCAACGTCGGCAACGTGGCGCAGGCGGCGGCGCTGGCGGCGGTGTCCGGTGACCTGACCGCGGTGGCGGAGATGCGGGCGGCGTTCGACCGGCGGCGGCAGACGATGGCCCGGCTGCTGAACGAGATCCCCGGCGTGGTCTGCCCGGAGCCGCAGGGCGCGTTCTACTGCTACCCGTCGGTCAAGGGCCTGCTGGGCAAGGAGATCAACGGGCAGCGGCCGCAGTCGTCGGCCGAGCTGGCCGGGCTGGTGCTGGACGAGGCCGAGGTCGCGGTGGTCCCCGGTGAGGCGTTCGGGACCCCCGGCTACTTCCGGCTGTCGTGCGCGCTGGGCGACGCTGACCTGGAAGAAGGCGTGATGCGCATCGCCAAGCTGCTGGGCCAGGCACACTAGGCGGATGGCCCGTCCGCTCGACCAGCTCCCCAAGGCGCACCTGCACCTGCACCTGACCGGGGCGATGCGGCACTCGACCCTGGTCGACCTGGCCCGCCAGCACCGGGTGCACCTGCCCGCGGCCCTGGTCGAGGAGTGGCCGCCGACGCTGAGCGGGGCGGACGAGCGCGGCTGGTTCCGGTTCCAGCGGCTGTACGACACCGCCCGGTCGGTGCTGCGGACCCCGGACGACATGCGGCGGCTGCTGATGGAAATCGCCGAGGACGAGCGGGCCGAGGGCTCGGGCTGGCTGGAGATCCAGATCGACCCGTCCGGCTACGCGGCCCGCTTCGGCGGGCTGACCCCGACCGTCGAGCTGGCGCTGGACGCGGCGGCCGGGGCGAGCGCGGCGACCGGCGTCGGGGTGGCGGTGGTGATCGCGGCCAACCGGACCCGCCACCCGCTCGACGCCCGCACGCTGGCCCGGCTGGCGGTGCACTACGCGGACCGCGGGGTGGTCGGGTTCGGGCTGTCCAACGACGAGCGGCGGGGCCGGGCCGGGGACTTCGCGCCCGCGTTCCGGATCGCCGAACGGGGCGGCCTGCTGGCGGTGCCGCACGGCGGCGAGCTGGTCGGCCCGCCCAGCGTGCAGGCCTGCCTGGACGAGCTGCACGCGAACCGGATCGGCCACGGGGTGCTCGCGGCGCCGGACGAGATGCTGGTCAAGCGGCTGGCCAGCCAGGCGGTGACGCTGGAGGTGTGCCCGTCGTCGAACGTGGCGCTGGGCATCGCCGAGCGGACCCGGGACGTGCCGCTGCGGCAGCTGTTCGAGGCCGGGGTGCCGGTCGCGCTGGGGGCCGACGACCCGCTGCTGTTCGGCTCCCGGCTGGTGGCCCAGTACATCATCGCCCGCCGCCAGCACGGCTTCAGCGACCCCGAGCTGGCCGACCTGGCCCGGATGTCGGTGCTGGGCTCGGCCGCCCCCGGCGACGTCCGCGACCGGCTGCTGGCCGGGATCGACGCCTGGCTGGCGCAGGACTGAGCGGTTCCGCGGGGTCGGCCTCCCGTTCGTGGTGGCCAATTACGTTCCGGTACCCTGTCGAAATGTAATAGGGGGATGAACGGGAGGATCAGGATGACCGAGCCGACGTCTCCGCAGGTGCAGCTGGTCGTGGAGCTGACCACCCGGCCGGGGGCCCAGCCGGAGATGCGGGCGGCCGTCGAGCGGCTGGTCGACACCACCCACCAGCACGATCGCGGGGTGGTGCGCTTCGAGGTGGGCCTCGATCCGGACGATGACACCCGGGTGCTGGGCTACGAGATCTGGGCCTCCCAGGACGCGCTGGACGAGCACTCAGCCCAGGCGCACACCCGGGAGTTCCTGGCCCGGGCGCGCGAACTGGTCGTCGACCCGGCCACGCCGCTGCGGGTGAGCCGCTGGCAGCCGATCCACGCCGAGCAGCCGGCTGCGTACGGGGCCGGCCGGCGGGAGCAGGCCCGGCCGGCGGCTCCGCCGCCTGGTTTCACCAGCCAGCGGCGGTCCGTGGGCGACACCGAGCTGCACTACGTGATCGGCGGCGCGGGGACGCCGGTGGTGCTGGTGCACGGGTTCCCGGGCACCTGGTACGCCTGGCGGGAGGTCATGCCGCGACTGGCCGAGCGCCACACCGTGGTGGCCGTGGACCTGCGCGGGCTCGGGGATTCCGAGCCGGGGACGCAGCCGGCCGACACCGTCACCGACGCCGGTGACCTGCACGGGCTGGTCGCCGGGCTCGGGCTCGGGCCGGTGCGGCTGGCGGGCCAGGACTGGGGCGGGTCGGCCGCGTTCGCGTTCGCGGCCGCCCATCCGGACCAGGTGCGCCGGCTGGCCGTGCTGGAGGCGATGCCGGCCGGCCCGTGGACCGATCCAGGGTCCGGCGGTCCCTGGTTCGTGGGCTTCCACCAGCTGCCGGACCTGCCGGAGCGGATGGTGGCCGGGCGCGAGCGCGCCTACCTCGACTGGTTCTACCGCGCCTACTCCGCGACCCCCGGGGTGCCCGACCCGGCCGCGGTCGACGAGTACGTCCGCTGCTACTCCCGGCCGGGCGCGATGGCCTCCGCCTTCGCGCGCTACCGGGGCGTCGGCCGCCAGATCGAGCACAACACCAGGCAGCTGTCCCAGCCTCTCGGGAGGCCGGTCCTGGCGGTCGGCGGCGAGCGGGTCTTCGGCGCCGCGGTGGCCCAGAACCTGCGCCACGGGGCGTCCGAGGTACGCCAGGAGGTTCTGGCCGGTTGCGGGCACTACGTCAGCGAAGAGCGGCCCGCCGAACTGGCCGGCCTGCTGCTCAGCTTCTTCAACGAGAGCTGAACGCGCCCACCTGGACCGGCTCGATGTCGAGGGTGACGCCGAAGGCCTGGCGCACGCCGTCCTGGATCTGGCGGGCCAGCGCCAGCAGCCCCGCGGTGGTGGCGCCGCCCGGGTTGACCAGGGCCAGCGTGTGCTTGGTGGAGATCCGGGCGGCGCCCGGCGCCGGCCCGGTGTGGCCCTTGGTGAAGCCGGCGTGCTCGATCAGCCAGGCGGCCGGCACCTTCACGTGACCGTCGCCGGCCGGGTAGTGCGGCACCGGCCCGTCGTGGCGATCGGCCAGGGCCGCGAACTCCCCGTCGGTCAGCACCGGGTTGGTGAAGAACGAGCCGGCGCTGCGGGTGTCCGGGTCGCCCGCGTCCAGCACCATGCCCTTGCGCGCGCGCACCTTGAGCACGGCCGAGCGGGCCTCGCCCAGCGGCACCCGGTCGCCGGGGGCGGCCCCCAGCTCCTGGGCCAGGTCCGGGTAGCGGATCGGGGCGGACTGCGGCCCCCGGGTCAGCGCGAACGTCACCGCCAGGACCAGGTGCCGCCCGTCGCGCTTGAACCGGCTGGTCCGGTAGCCGAAGCCGCAGCCGGCGGCCGGGATGGCGGCCACCGCCCGCCGGTCGCGGTCCCAGGCCCGGACCGAGACGATCGTGTCCGCCACTTCCTGGCCGTAGGCGCCCACGTTCTGGATCGGGGTGGCCCCGGCCAGGCCGGGGATGCCGGACAGGCACTCCAGCCCGGCCAGGTCCTCGGCCACGCACCGGGCGACCACGTCGTCCCAGTTCTCGCCGGCCGCCACCGTCAGCCGGACGGTGCCGTCGTCCGGGCCCGGCCCGGCCCGGAAACCACGGGGGGCGACCCGGACCACGGTGCCGTCGAAGCCCTGGTCGGAGATGACCAGGTTGCTGCCGCCGCCCAGGATCAGCAGCGGGTCGCCGGCGGCGTCGGCGGTCTGGACCGCGTCGATCAGGCTGGCTTCGGAATCGGGTTCGAGCAGGGTGGCGGCGGGGCCGCCGAGGCCCAGGGTGGTGTAGGCGGCCAGCGGGACCTGGTGTGCGGGCCTGGTCAGGGCAGGACCACCACGGCGCGGGCCCGGGTCAGCACCTTGGTGTCGTTGGACCGGGCGACCAGCGCCAGCACGACCTTGTTGCCGTCCAGCTTCTCCTCGACGGTGCCGCCGATCACGATGGTGGCGCCCTGGTCGTCGTCGGGGACGACCACCGGGGAGGAGAACCGGACCCCGAACTCGACGACCGCGCCCGGGTCGCCGGCCCACTCGCTGGCGAACCGGCCCGCCTCGGCCATCGTGAACATGCCGTGCGCGATCACGTCGGGCAGGCCGACCGACCGGGCGATCCGCTCGTTGGTGTGGATGGGGTTGAAGTCACCCGAGGCGCCCGCGTACTTGACCAGGTCCAGCCGGGTGACCTGGTAGCGCTTGGGCTCCAGCTCGGTGCCGGTCTCAACGTCCGCGTACTTGACCACCGTTCCGCCTCTCGCCGTGGACCCCCGGGTGCTGTCGGCATCCCCCGATGCCGCTGCGTTCACGCTCCCCGCTCGACCAGCGTGGACAGGGCGGTGCAGACGTGCTCACCGCCGGTCGTGGTGATCTCGGTGCGGGTGGTCAGCATGGTCATCGTGCGGCGGGGCGTGATGTCGGTGATCGTGGTCTGCGCGACCACCACGTCGCCCGCGTGCAGCGGCCGGGCATGCTCGAACCGCTGCTCGCCGTGCACGACCATCGAGTAGTCGAGGCCGAGCTCGTCGTCGGCGATCGCGTGCCCACTGCTGGCCATCGTGATCACGATGGCGAACGTGGGCGGCGCGATGACGTCCGG
>Ga0213875_10000903_pt1 | contig 21539 bp, 16 predicted proteins | sample BarmaccomBMRX_R8_FD_160105 | JGI IMG/M metagenome (GOLD analysis project Ga0213875, IMG submission 160105) | Root-associated microbial communities from Barbacenia macrantha in rupestrian grasslands, the National Park of Serra do Cipo, Brazil - RX_R8 | ecosystem: Host-associated > Plants > Roots... | reverse complement strand
CGCAGATCGTCCCGCCTCGTCCACGCCGTCCTCCTCGATGCCCTCTCGGGTCATTCGCCTTCTGTTGAGGTTATCTCGACCGGGGACGGCACCTGACGACCACGGTGACCTGGCCCGTCTTTCCCCGGCCGGTACGATGATCAGACGCGTCCCTGACCTGGATCGCTGAGTTCGTCCGCGTCACCGATCGATTCGGCGGACTCGGCGTTCCGCGCCAGAGCTACCACGCTATCTCCAGGCGCGAGGTTCATCAGCCGCACACCCATTGTCTGCCGTCCGGACAGCTTCACCTCGCTGGCCCGGGTCCTGATCACCCCGCCCGCCGAGGTGATGGCGAAGACCTCGTCCTCGGGCCGTACCAGCAGCGCGCCGGCCAGCTCGCCACGGGCCTCCACGATCCGGGCCGTGACGACGCCGAGGCCGCCCCGGTTCTTCACCGGGTACTGGTCGGCCGGCGTCCGCTTGGCGTAGCCGCCGCCGGTGGCGACGAGCACGTCCTCGCCATCCCGGATAACGTACATGCCGAGCAATTCGTCCCCGTTGCTGAACCGCATCCCGATGACCCCGGAGGTCGCGCGGCCCATCGGGCGCAGCGACTCGTCGCTCGCCTGGAACCTTATCGCCTGCGCCCCCTTGCTGACCAGCAGCAGGTCCTCGTCCGGGGACACCAGGCGGGCGCCGATCACCTCGTCATCCTCGCGGAGGTTGATCGCGATGATCCCGCCCGAGCGCGGCGAGTCGAAGTCGGTCAGCCTCGACTTCTTCACCAGGCCCGACTTGGTGGCGAGCACCAGGTACGGCGCGACCTGGTAGTCGCGCAGCGCGAGCACCTCGGCGATCCGCTCGTCGGGCTGGAAGGCGAGCAGGTTGGCGACGTGCTGGCCGCGGGCATCGCGGCCCGCGTCGGGCAGCTCGTAGGCCTTGGCGCGGTAGACCCTGCCCTTGTTGGTGAAGAACAGGATCCAGTGATGGGTCGTGGTGACGAAGAAGTGGTCCACGATGTCGTCGGTGCGCAGCTGCGCGCCGCGCACGCCCTTGCCACCCCGCCGCTGCGCGCGGTACTGCGCGGTCGGCGTCCGCTTCGCGTAGCCGCCGTGGCTGATCGTGACGACGACGTCCTCTTCAGCGATCAGGTCCTCGTCGGTCACGTCGCCGTCGTAGGCGATGATCTCGGTCCGGCGGTCGTCGCCGTACCTGGTGACGATCTCGCGGAGCTCGTCGCCGACGATCTGCCGCTGCCGCGGCGGCGAGGCGAGGATGTCCTCGAAGTCCGCGATCTTCGCGGTCAGCTCGTCCTGCTCGTCGACCAGTTCCTGCCGCTCCAGGGCGGCCAGCTTGCGCAGCTGCATGTCCAGGATCGCGCGCGCCTGGATCTCGTCGAGCTCCAGCAGCACCATCAGGCCCTGCTGCGCCTCGGCCGCCGACGCGCTGCCCCGGATCAGCGCGATGACCTCGTCGATCCGGTCGATGGCCTTGAGCAGCGCGCGCACGATGTGCAGCCGCTCCTGGGCCTTGCGCAGCCGGTACCGGGTACGCCGGACGATGACCTCGATCTGGTGTGCCACCCAGTAGCGGATCATCTGGTCCAGCCGCAGCGTGCGCGGCACGCCGTCGACCAGCGCGAGCATGTTGGCGCCGAACGTGTCCTGAAGCTGGGTGTGCTTGTACAGGTTGTTCAGCACGACCTTCGCGATCGCGTCCCGCTTCAGCACGATCACCAGCCGCTGGCCGGTCCGGCCGCTGGTCTCGTCGCGCACGTCGGAAATGCCGGTGACCCGGCCCTCCCGTACCAGCTCGGCGATCTTCGTCGCCAGGTTGTCGGGGTTGACCTGGAACGGAAGCTCCTTGACGACCAGGCACGGGCGGCCCGTCTTGGGGTCGTCCTCCACGTCGACGACCGCGCGCATGGTGATCGAGCCGCGCCCGGTGCGGTAGGCCTCCCGGATACCGCGCCTGCCCACGATGAGACCGCTGGTCGGGAAGTCAGGGCCCTTGATCCGCTCCATCAGCCCGTCCAGGAGTTCCTCCTGGACGGCCTTGGCGGCGTCGGGGTCTTCGGCCGGGGAGACGGCCTCGAAGCGCTCGTAGTTCTCCAGGTACCAGGCCACCCCGCCGGCGACCTCGCGCAGGTTGTGCGGCGGGATCCTGGTGGCCATGCCGACCGCGATGCCCTCAGACCCGTTGACCAGCAGGTTCGGAAACCTGCTCGGCAGCACGACCGGCTCGGACGAGCGCCCGTCATAGTTGTCGCGGAAGTCGACGGTCTCCTCGTTGATGTCGCGCAGCATCTCCATGGCCAGCGGGGCGAGCCGGCACTCGGTGTACCGCATGGCCGCGGGCGGGTCGTTGCCCGGCGAGCCGAAGTTGCCCTGGCTGTCGATGAGCGGGTAGCGCATCGACCACGGCTGGGCGAGCCGGACAAGGGCGTCGTAGATCGCGCCGTCACCGTGCGGGTGGTACGTGCCCATCACGTCGCCGACGACGCGGGAGCACTTGAAGTACCCGCGGTCGGGACGGTAGCCGCCGTCGTACATCGCGTAGAGGATGCGCGTGTGGACCGGCTTGAGGCCGTCCCTGACGTCGGGCAGCGCGCGGCCGATGATCACCGACATCGCGTAGTCGATGTAGCTGCGCTGCATCTCGACCTGGATGTCGACCGGCTCGGTGCGGTCGTGCCCGCCGTTCTGCTGGTCCGTAACTTCAGTCACTTCACAATCCCTACGTAAACATGGAAAGGACACCCGGCCGGCCCCCGCCGGTCAGATGTCCAGGAACCGCACGTCCCTCGCGTTGCGGGTGATGAACGAGCGGCGGGCCTCGACGTCCTCGCCCATCAGCACGCTGAACAGCTCGTCGGCCTGCGCCGCGTCGTCGAGCGTGACCTGCAGCAGAATCCGCCGCGCCGGGTTCATCGTGGTGTCCCACAGCTCATTCGCGTTCATCTCGCCGAGGCCCTTGAACCGCTGCACGGCGTCGCGCGGCCGCGGGTCCCTGCGCCCGGCGGCGATGCCCGCCTCGATCACCCGGTCCCGCTCCGCGTCGCTGTACGCGTATTCGGGCTCGACGCCGCGGCCGTCCCACTTGATCTTGTAGAGCGGCGGCTGCGCGAGGTACACGTACCCGGCCTCGATCAGCGGCTTCATGAACCGGAACAGCAGCGTGAGCAGCAGTGTGCGGATGTGCTGCCCGTCGACGTCGGCGTCCGCCATCAGGATGATCTTGTGATAGCGCAGCTTGGTGATGTCGAACTCGTCGTGGATGCCGGCGCCCAGCGCGGTGATCATCGACTGGACCTCGTTGTTCTTCAGCACCCGGTCGATCCGCGACTTCTCGACGTTGATGATCTTGCCCCGGATCGGCAGGATCGCCTGGAACTGCGGGTCACGGCCGCCCTTCGCGGAGCCGCCGGCGGAGTCGCCCTCGACCACGTAGATCTCTGACCTCGCCGGGTCGGTGGACTGGCAGTCCGCCAGCTTGCCGGGCAGCGACGTGGACTCCAGCAGCGACTTGCGGCGGGTCAGGTCCCGGGCCTGGCGCGCGGCGATGCGGGCGCGCGCGGCCTGGCTGGCCTTGGTGATGATCTCCTTGGCCTCGCCGGGGTTCCGGTCGAACCAGTCGCGCAGGTGGTCGTTGCACACCTTCTGCACGAAGGACTTCGCCTCGGTGTTGCCGAGCTTCGTCTTCGTCTGGCCCTCGAACTGCGGCTCGGCCAGCTTGATCGAGACGATCGCGGTCAGCCCCTCGCGCACGTCCTCGCCGGTGAGGTTGTCGTCCTTCTCCCGCAGCAGCTTCTGCTCGCGCGCGTACCGGTTGACGATCGCGGTCAGCGCCGCGCGGAAGCCCTCCTCGTGGGTGCCCCCCTCGGCGGTGTTGATCGTGTTCGCGAACGTGTGCACGGACTCGGTGTACGAGGCGTTCCACTGCATCGCGATCTCTACGGACATCCGGTCACCGTCATCGCCGAAATCGACGACGGAACCGTGCACCGGCTCTTTAGAAGCATTTATGTACCGAACGAAATCCGCGATGCCCCCGGCGTACCGGTACTCCACCGCGCGTGGCCGGCCGGAGTCGTCCGTGGTGCGGTCGTCGGTCAGCGTGATCCGCAGGTTCTTGTTGAGGAACGCCATCTCCTGCAGCCGGCGGGACAGCGTCTCGAAGTCCCACTCGGTCGTCTCGAAGATCGCCGGGTCCGGCCAGAACGTGGTCGTGGTGCCCGTCTCGCTGGTGGCGGCGCCGCGGGCGAGCGGCGCGACCGGGTTACCGCGCTCGTAGGCCTGCGTCCAGGCGTGGCCGTCCTTGCGTACCTCCAGGTCGAGCCGGATGGCGAGCGCGTTCACCACCGACACGCCGACGCCGTGCAGGCCGCCGGAGACCGCGTAGGACTTGCCGTCGAACTTGCCGCCGGCGTGCAGCGTGGTCATCACGACCTCGACCGCCGGCCGGTGCTCGACGGGATGCTCGTCAACCGGGATGCCGCGCCCGTCGTCACGCACCCGCACCCCGCCGTCGGCGAGAAGGGTCACGTCAATCTGGCTCGCGTGCCCGGCAAGCGCCTCGTCAACGGAGTTGTCTACGACCTCGTAGACCAGGTGGTGCAGGCCCCGCTCGCCGGTTGACCCGATGTACATGCCGGGACGCTTGCGGACGGCCTCCAGGCCCTCGAGTACCGTGATCGACCGTGCATCGTAGGACAAATGGAACTCCATCCCTGCTTCACGCAGCCTGTAGACGCCCCCATCGACTGGCCCCCAGTGAAATCTGAGCCTGGCAGTCTAGTCCGCGTAGCTGTCTCTATTTTACCTTCGGATACCGACTGACCGGGTGGGTTAGGGGCTTTACCCGTAGGTGTCGCGAGGTCCCCGGCTCCCCGGAACGCGCAGCCGCCCACGGCGGGACGGGCCCGCGGGGCCGCGCACGCGTACCTTGCGGACGGTGCCCGGGCCCAGCTCGTCGGCGAGCCGCCTGAGCAACTGCGGGGCCAGCAGGCGGAGCTGGGTGGCCCAGGCGGTTGAGTCGGCGGCGACGACGAGCTCGCCGTCATCGAAGGCCTCGGGCCTGGTGTGCGCGGCCAGGTCCGGGCCCACGATCTGGTCCCAGCTCCCGAAGACCGAGCCGACGGCGGCGCGTTCCCGCCATCCTCGTGCGGACAGCAGGCCGCCGAGCGCCGCGCTGAGCGGCTGCGGGTCGTCCCTGCGGGTTCGCCCGGGGCGGAGGGCCGCCGCCGCGCCAGCCGGCGGGACGGTCCCGCCGCCGGCGGCGATCGCCGCGGGATCGGCCACCGCCCGTTCGGCATCCCCTTGATGCCCGGCGGCTGACGGCCGGTCACCTCTGGCCCAGGCGTCCGCCTTCACCTGGCCCAGTGCCTCGGCAGCCAGCCGGACACGATCGGCGTCAGCCCGCACGGGTCAGCACGCCCCCGGAGATCGTGAACCGGGCGCCCGCCAGCACCGGCGGCACGTCGGCCGGCGCCGCGGCGGTCACCAGCACCTGCTCGGCGCCGGCCACCAGGGCCGCGAGCCGGTCCCGGCGCCCGGCGTCCAGCTCGGCGAACACGTCGTCCAGAATCAGCACGGGGTCCTCGCGTCCCGCCCGGAGCAGATCGAAACTGGCCAGCCGCAGGGCGAGCGCGAGCGACCAGGACTCACCGTGACTCGCGTAGCCGCGGGCGGGCATCTCGCGGATGAACAGCTCCAGCTCGTCACGGTGCGGGCCCACCAGGCAGACGCCGCGGTCCAGCTCGCTGGTCCTGGCGTCGGCCAGGGCGTCGCGGAGCCCCGCCTCCGCCATGCCCAGCTCGGCTCCGCGCGTACCGGCACTTTTTTCAGCATTCTGCCGCTCAGCGGTATTCCCGGTACCGCCGGGCGCGGCCTCGCCGAACGAACGGCGGTAGGCGATCGCCGCGGGGCCCTGGGCGCCGACCACGGCGGTGTAGGACCGCTCGACGAGCGGCCGCAGTGCCCGGACCAGGCGCTCGCGCCCCACCAGCAGCTCGGCTCCGGTGCGGGCCAGGTGCGCGTCCCACACGTCGAGCGTGGCCGCGATCGCGTCGCGCGCCTGGGCGCTGCGCCCCGACTTCAGCCCGGCGGACTTGAGCAGCGCCGACCGCTGCCTGAGCACGCGGTCGTAGTCGCCGCGGACCGCGGCGTAGCGCGGCGCCATGGCGACGAGGAGATCGTCGAGGAACCGGCGGCGCTCGCCGGGGTCGCCCTTGACCAGGGCGAGGTCCTCGGGCGCGAACAGCACCGTGCGCAGCACGCCGAGGATCTCGCGCGGCCGGGTCAGCGGCGCGCGGTTGAGCCGTACCCGGTTGGCCCGGCCCGGGTTCACCTCGATCTCCAGGATCGAGCTGCCGTCCGTGCTGGTCACGGCGGCGCGCAGCACCGCCCGTTCCGCGCCGCGGCGGACGAGCGGCGCGTCCTGGGCGGCCCGGTGGCTGCCCAGCGTCGCCACGTACCCGACGGCCTCGACCAGGTTGGTCTTGCCCTCGCCGTTCGGGCCGCTGAAGACCGTCACCCCCGGCTCGAGGGACACGTCCGCGACCGCCCAGGACCGGAAGTCCGTGAGCGCGAGCCTGGTCAGGTACACGGATCGAGCCTACGTGAGGGAGGCTGGGCGTGTCCCTAACCGGCCGAGCGGATGGGCATCAGGACGTACCGGTAGTCGGGCTGGCCCTCGCCCTTGCCCGTGATGACCGCGGGCCTGGTGGGCGTCGTGAACGAGATCCTCGCCGTGTCGGAGTCGATCGCGCCGATGCCGTCGATCAGGTACTGCGGGTTGAACGCTATCTGCATCTCGTCCCCGTCGAAGGACGCCTCGATGGCCTCCGTGGCCTGCGCCTCGTCGCCGGTGCCGGCCTCCAGGACCGCCTCGCCGGGAGCGAACGCCAGGCGCACCGGAGTGTTCCGCTCGGCCACGAGCGCGACCCGCTTGACGGCCTCGGCGAACGCGGCGGCCGGCAGCTCGGCGACGGCGCTGAACTCGCTCGGCAGCAGCGTCTGGTACCGCGGGTACTCGCCGCTCAGCAGCCGCGTCGTGGTCCGGCGGCCGCCGCCCTCGAAGCCGATGATGCCGTCACCGGCGGATTCGCCCTCGGTGGCCAGGGCCACCGCGACCTCCGCGCCCGTGGTGAGGGCGCGCGCGGTGTCGCCGAGGACCCGTGCCGGGACGAGCACGGCCATGTTGAGGCCGGCCTGCACCGGCGTCCAGCGCAGCTCCCGCACGGCCAGGCGGTAGCGGTCGGTGGCGACGAGGGTGAGCGTGTCGTCGGCGATCTCCATCCGGATACCGGTGAGCGCGGGGAGCGTGTCGTCCCGGCCCGCGGCGATCGCGACCTGGCCGATCGCGGAGGCGAACGCGTCGGCGCCGACCGATCCGGTCGTGGGCGGCATGTCCGGCAGCGTCGGGTACTCGTCACCCGGCAGCAGCATCAGCGTGAACGTGGCGCTGCCGCAGCGCAGCGTGGTCCGCGTGCCGTCGGTGGCCAGGTCCACCGGCTTGGCCGGAAGGCTGCGCACGATCTCGGCCAGGAGCCTGCCGGACACCACGACGGTCCCGGGCTCGTCGGCGGCCACGGGGATCGTGGCCTGCGCCGAGACCTCGTAGTCGAAAGTGGACAGCATGAGTTCCTGGTCGGCCTGCAGGCGCATGCCGGCCAGCACCGGCGCCGTCGGGCGCGCCGGTAGCGCACGGGCCGTCCATGCCACGGCCTCTGCGAGTGGGTCACGCTCAACCTGGAGCTTCACGGGAACTGCCTCCTACCGGTCGCGCCGTGGCGCGGATGCGCTGGCGGTCTGATCACTGGCTGCGTGGGCTTATTGGCGGCGGGGCGGCGGCCCGGCGGGATTCTGCGGGAACGGTGTGTGCGGGTCCCGCACCCCGGGTATACCCCCGTCGCGCAAGCAGGTTTCCCGTCAGGCGAGCCACCTACTTGGTTTTGTTGTCTTCCTAGTTAGCTCTAAACGTCATCGTCATAGCCGCGGTGGACACTGGGGAGACCGGTGTTTTACCTGGCCAGGGCCCTCTTTGTGTACACAGCGGCTGTGCCCGTCCGGGGGATGCGGCGGCCCTGGCTGTGTCCGCCGGCCTCGCTCACAGCCGATGCCCACCGCCCGTCCCCCGGTTTTCCCTATCGTCTCCACAATGTTGTCCACACGCTGTGTGCACAGATCTTGGTAACTCCTGCGCACCGCCTGTGCGTCTCGCCCGCGCCGCCGGGGCCGGGGCCGGGGGCTCATCCCGTCCGCGCCTGCTGCTTGATGCGGTTGGTGAGCTCGGTCACCTGGGTGTAGATCGAGCGGCGTTCGGCCATCAGCGAGCGGATCTTACGGTCGGCGTTGATCACGGTGGTGTGGTCGCGGCCGCCGAACTGCTGGCCGATCTTGGGCAGCGACAGGTCGGTGAGCTCGCGGCACAGGTACATCGCGATATGCCGGGCCGTCACCAGCACCCGCGACCGGGACGTGCCGCACAGGTCCTCGATGGACAGGCCGAAGTACGCGGCCGTCTGCCCCATGATCGTCGCGGCGTTGATCTGCGGCCCCTGGGCCTCGGGGATGAGGTCCTTCAGGACGATCTCGGCGAGCTGCAGGTCCACCGACTGGCGGTTCAGGCTCGCGAACGCGGTGACGCGGATCAGCGCCCCCTCGAGTTCCCTGATGTTCGTGGAGATCCGGCTGGCGATGTACTCCAGGACGTCCGCGGGGGCGTTGAGCCCCTCCTGGATCGCCTTCTTGCGCAGGATCGCGATCCTGGTCTCGAGTTCCGGCGGCTGGACATCGGTCAGCAGCCCCCACTCGAACCTGCTTCGCAGCCGGTCCTCCAGCGTGACCAGCCGTTTCGGGGCGCGGTCGCTGGAGATCACGATCTGCTTGCTCGCGTTGTGCAGCGTGTTGAAGGTGTGGAAGAACTCTTCCTGGGTGCCTTCCTTGTTCTCCAGGAACTGGATGTCGTCCACCAGGAGGACGTCGACGTCGCGGTACCGGCGGCGGAAACCGTCCTGCTTGCCGTCGCGGATCATGTTGATGAAGTCGTTGGTGAACTCCTCCGAGCTCACGTAGCGCACCCGCAGGCCCGTGTACAGGGTCTGCGCGTAGTGCCCGATGGCGTGCAGCAGGTGGGTCTTTCCCAGCCCCGAGTCACCGTAGATGAACAGCGGGTTGTAGGCCTTGGCGGGCGCCTCGGCGACCGCGACGGCCGCGGCGTGCGCGAACCGGTTGCTGGAGCCGATGACGAAGGTCTCGAAGGTGTACTTCGGGTTGAGCCGCGCGGAGGCCGGCCGCGGAGCCGGCTGCGCCGGGCCCGGCTGCGGCTGCGGCTGGGCGGCGGGCCGGGCCTGGGTGGCCTGGTGTGCGGGGCGGACGGGTGCCTCGTCCGGCCGCGCGCCGCCCGGCGGGGCCTCCTGCGGGGCGAACGGGGCGGGAGCGAAGACATCCGGGAAGGCGCCCGGCGCGTGCGGACCCGGGCCCTGCGGCCCCGTGGTGTGCGGCCCCGTGGTGTGCGGCGCGGGCGGGTGCGCGGCGGGTGGGTAGCTGCCCGTCGCGAGGGCCTCAGCCGGCCGGGGCGCCTGGGGGTGCGCGCCGGGCTGGTGCGGGCGGACCGGCGGGGCCACGGGCGAGGCCGCCGTCGTCACCGGCGGGGAGGACGAGGAGGCGGGGGTCCCCGGGCTGGGGTCGACGGTGACGGCGAGCTGGATGCTCCGGCCGAGCTCTCGGGAGAGCGCGTGGGTGACCAGGGGGCGCAGCCGCGTCTCCAGCTGTTCCTTCACGAACGCGTTCGGCGTCGCTATCAGCGCCGTGTTCTCCACCAGGCCGAGCGGCCTGGTGAGCTTCAGCCAGGCAAGCTGGCTCGGCTGGATATGCAGGTCCGCAAGCCCGTCCAGTGATCGTGCCCACACATCTGCGAGGTCTGTGTCAGTCACCGATGCGCTCCCCTCGCGTCGCTCTGCCGCAGAGCCCTCCCCGGCAGGTCCGCTGTCCACAGATCGGTCCACATGTTGTGCACGTGGCACTCCGATTCCGCTCCGTCACCATCGCCCCGGCGTGGCGACCGCTGGGTGAACCCGAGCCCATCCGGTCTGGACGTTGTTTTCCACAGCCTAGGACGCGGCGGCGGTATGCGTTTGGTAAACGGCAGTGTTCCAGATGGTAGCCCGCGGGATACGCAGGCAGAAGGGCGGGCCGCGGGACAGGGGCGGCCGCGTGGCCGCCGGCGGCCGGGACCCGGGTCCCGGCCGCGGGGTCCGGGCCGCCGGTTTGACCTGGGGCGCGCGCGCCCTTACCGTGTACAGGCTGGCGTAGAGCCGCCTGTAGCCTTGGGCAGAGCCCCGAAGCGGAGCGAGTTCCGCGAGCAGAAGCACGATGACGGAGCCCCAGTGAGGACGGAGCCCCAGTGAGCAAGCGTACGTTCCAGCCGAACAACCGTCGGCGGGCGAAGACCCATGGCTTCCGGCTGCGGATGCGTACCCGGGCCGGCCGCGCGGTTCTCGCCGCGCGGCGCCATAAGGGCCGCTCCCGGCTCAGCGCCTGAGTCACGGACCGTAAACGGCCGGCCTGCCCGCCGTAGCGCGGACCATGCTGCCACGGCGGTCGCGGATGAAGCGGCCGGAGGACTTCCGGCTCGCGGTGCGTGCCGGAAGCCGGGCCGGGCGCCCCACGCTGACAGTTCATCTGCTGCTGCCCGGGATGACGCGGCCAGCGCAGGGGACGAACGGGACGGACAGGGTTCGCTCCGGTGAGCCGGCGAAGGTAGGCTTTATCGTCAGCCGCGCGGTTGGTTCCGCCGTGGTTCGTAACCGTGTGAAGCGTCGGATGAGAGATCTGATGCGCGGGTATGTGGGCTCACTCCCGGGCGGTTGCCTACTGGTGGTGCGCGCCAACCCGGCGGCTGCGACCGCACGCCAGGCGGATCTCGCCGCAGATCTGGACCTGGTTATCCGAAGACTGCTGCGGCGGCAGGTTGGGGCGCTGCGCCAGGAATGAGCGCGTCGGGAAAGAGCGCTGGCTCGTGGGTACTGGGCTAGCGGACACGGCGGCCGTGGCCGCCGTGGACGAGGGCGGGAACGCGCCAGGCCCGACGGCCGCGGCGCGGCTGCTCATGCTGCCCATCGCCGGGTACCGGCGGCTGGTGAGCCCCCTGCTCGCGCCGCGGTGCAGATTCGAGCCCTCGTGCAGCGCGTACGCCCTGGAGGCGCTGCGCACGCACGGTGCCGCACGCGGACTTTGGCTGGCCGCACGCCGGGTTGCCCGGTGCCATCCGTTTAACCCGGGCGGATACGACCCCGTACCGGCGAGGTCCAAGGAGTTACCAGGTGGGCATTCTCAATCCGCTGTATGACGCGGTGGCATGGATCATCATGCGGATCCACGCCGTGCTCGCCGTACCCTTCGGCGCGTCGAGCGGCTGGGCGTGGGGTCTTTCGATCGTCATTCTCGTGATCTTCATGCGGCTTCTCCTGCTGCCGCTGTTCATCAAGCAGGTGCACGCCCAGCGGAAGATGATCGCGGTCGCGCCGCAGCTGCAGGAACTGCGGAAGCGGTACAAGAACGACCGGCAGAAGCTGAACGAAGAGACGATGAAGTTCTACAAGGAGAACGGGGTCAACCCGCTCGGCGGCTGCCTGCCGCTGGTGGGCCAGTTCCCGGTCTTCATCGCCCTGTTCAGCGTGCTCCGCGCGATCTCGGACTGGGTACCGCCCCAGACGCCCAAGTACGGGCTTACGGTGGCCGTGGTGGAGAGCGCCAAGCACGCGCACATCTTCGGCGTATCGCTCGCGGACAGGTTCCTGTTCGAGCACCCGGCCGCGCCCTGGCACGTGCGGATCGTGATCCTGCTGACCGTGGCGGTGAGCGCCGCCACAACGTTCCTGACCATGCGGCAGAGCCAGCGGCGCGGCATGATGCAGACGTCGCCGGACCCGGACAACCCGATGGCGCAGTCGCAGAAGTACATGATGTACATCGCGCCGTTCTTCGCGCTCACCGGCCTGTACTGGCAGTACGGCCTCGTCATCTACTGGGTCACGACGAACGTGTGGACGCTCGGGCAGCAGCACTTCATGTTCCGCAACATGCCCATCGTGGGCAGCGCCGGGGCCGGGTCGGCGGTGCAGCAGGCGAACGGCCGCGGCGCGGGATCGGTGGCGGGACGTGCCTCTTCGGGCGCGGCGCGGACGGGAGCACCGGCGCGTGCGGGCACGAAGCCCGGCGGCGGTTCCGGCAAGACGGGCGCCGCGCGGCAGGGCGCGGCGCGGCAGGGCGCGCAGGCCGGGAACTCTGGCGGAACTGTGCGCACTGGAGATACGGGTGATTCCGGCGAGACGGCGGGGAGCGGGCGCGCGTTGCCCAGGCTGCCCAGGATGGGCAGGGGCAAGCCGGAGCCTGAGCCGGTTCCGGAGGCACCCCCTGTGAAGGTCGTACGCAACCAGCCGGTACGGCAGTCGCGCAGCAAACGCTCGGGCAAGAGGTGAGAATAGGCCTCGGCCTCGGTGGCCCTGGACGGGAGGTCCGGCGGTGAGCATTCCAGACGAAACGGTGGGCGATGAACGCGGTGAGGGGTTCGGCACGATGGTGAGTACCGAGAGCGCGGAGGACACGGCCGGGGTGACGGACCTCGATGGCGGCGAGGAGCTGGACGACGCCGATGACGGGCCGGCCGATGTGGGCCTGCTGGAGCAGGAGGGCGACATCGCCGCCGACTACATCGAGGGCCTGCTCGACATAGCGGACCTCGATGGCGATATCGACATGGATGTCGAGGGGGAACGCGCCGTCGTGTCGGTGGTCGGCGCGACGCTCGACGAGCTCGTGGGCGACGACGGCGAGGTCCTCGAGGCGCTGCAGGAGCTGACGCGGCTCGCGGTGCACCGGCAGACCGGCGTTCGCGCGAGGCTCATGCTCGACGTCGGCGGCTTCCGCGCGCGGCGGCGGTCGGAGCTCGCCGAGTTCGGGCGGACGATCGCCCAGGAGGTCGAGCGCACCGGCGAGCCGAAGAAGCTCCGCGCCATGTCGCCGTTCGAGCGGAAGATCATCCACGACGCCATCGCGTCAGCCGGCCTGCGCAGCGAGTCGGAGGGCGAGGAGCCGAACCGCCGCGTGGTGGTTTTCCCGGCAAGCTGACGGATCCATGCCGGATCGTCACGGCGACGTCTGCCCGCCCCCTCCTGAGGGTGCCGCCGCCGTGTTCGGCGATACGCTCGGGAAGGCTCGCGAGTTCGCGGGCCTGCTCGCCTCTCAGGGGGTGAGCCGCGGACTCCTCGGCCCACGGGAGGCCGGCAGGATCTGGGAACGTCACCTGCTGAACTGCGCGGTCGTGGCCGACCTGGTCCCGTCCCGTGGCGAACTCGTGGATATCGGGTCGGGCGCGGGACTTCCCGGCGTGGTCCTCGCCATGCTCCGGCCTGGGATACGGGTCGTGCTCCTGGAGCCCATGCTGCGGCGCACGCGGTTCCTATCGGAGTGCGCGGACTCGCTCGAGCTCGCCAACGTGACGGTGATGCGCGCCCGGGCGGAGGACGCGGCCATGGCGGCCGACGTCGCCACCGCGAGGGCCGTCGCGCCGCTCGGGCGGCTGGCCGGCTGGGCCGCCGGACTCGTCCGGCCGGGCGGGGTGATCCTCGCGATCAAGGGACAGGGCGCGGAGGACGAGCTCAGGGCGGCGCGGCCGGCGCTGCGGCGACTCGGTGTGCCGAGCGCGGAGGTTCTGCGAGTCGGTCACGGTAGGGTCGTACCTGCGACCACGGTTGTCCGTGTCGTGACAGGAGCACACGGCCGAGAGGAGCAGCTTGGTGCTCACGGCAGTCGGCCTGGGGTGGCCTGAGGGGGAATCCGCGAGGGTGTGGCCCGCTGCCGGAGAGGGCGAATCCGGCGGACTCGGCTGGCCCCCGGCACGATCGGAGCGCACGGCGGCTCCCGTGGCGGCGCCGGTCCCCACCGGGCCAGGCGCGGCGGCCCCTGAAGCGGCGCCGGTTCCGGCCGGACCGGGCACGGCTTCCGGAGCGGCGGTCGTGAGCGCGGTGACCCCCGGCGCGCTTCCTGGTGCGGTGGCTTCGGGCGCGAGAGCCCCAGGTTCGGCCGTCTCAAGTGCGGTGGCAGGGAGAGGTGAACTGTTGAACGGTCATGAGCCGTCGGTCGGCCCCGGTTCGGCGCGAGTGCGGCAGGCTCTGTCCGCGGCCGTTTCACGTGGAACCGCCGGGAAAGGAGACGACGAGATGCCTGGCGGAGTCATGGCGCGCGGCACGGGCGACCCGGCACCAGTCGTGGTGCCGGAGGTTCCGCAGAGCCCCGCGGACACGCCGATCGCGCGCGCGGCGCAAGCGGCGGTCGGAGTGCGCGGCACGGCGGAACGCGAGACCTGGCCGCGGCCGCAGCGGTGCCGGATCATGACGATAGCGAATCAGAAGGGCGGCGTCGGCAAGACCACGACCGCGGTCAACCTGGCGGCAAGCCTGTCTCAGCACGGTTCCCGGGTGCTGGTGGTCGACCTTGACCCGCAGGGCAACGCGTCGACCGCGCTGGACGTGGAGCATCACGTGGGCCGGGTCTCCGTGTACAACTCGCTTGTGGAGGACAGGCCGCTCACAGAGGTCGTCACGGCGGTGCCGGGTATGCCGGGGCTCTCCTGTGCCCCGGCAACAATCGACCTGGCCGGAGCCGAGATCGAACTGGTCCCGATGGTGGCACGGGAGTCCCGCCTGACGCGCGCGATCGAGGCGTTCGACGTGTCCGCCCTCGACTACGTGCTGATCGACTGCCCGCCATCTCTCGGGCTGCTGACGGTGAACGCCCTCGTGGCGGCCGAAGAGGTGCTGATCCCGATCCAGTGCGAGTACTACGCGCTGGAAGGGCTGGAGCAGTTGCTCCGCACCGTCGATCTGGTGCGCGGTCACCTGAACGGACGGCTGCGGATCTCGACGATCCTGCTGACGATGTACGACGGGAGGACGCGGCTCGCCTCACAGGTGGCGGACGACGTACGCTCGCACTTCGGCGACGTCGTGCTGCGCACGATCATCCCGCGAAGCGTGCGGGTCTCCGAGGCACCCAGCTACGGTCAGTCGGTGATCACCTACGATCCCGCCTCCAGCGGCGCGATCGCCTATGTCGAGGCCGCGAGAGAGCTGGCGATGCGGTCCGTGTTATCGGTGCTGGTCAACGGGGGCCCCAGGTTGCCGCCTTCACGGGGGCCCGGGTTGCCCGGGTTGCCCGGGTTGCCCGCCGCGGTGCTCGCCGTGGCATCGCGCGGCCGGAGCGAGCGGGGATCTGCCGCTGACGTCCGGCGGCGGTGACCACCGGGCCGCCGTTCGTCCGGCACCGCCTAACCTCATCGATCGCTATCCGCCCTGCATGCACACAGGTAACACCCCTGCTGTCGGCGCCCGGCCCCTACGCGGGGCCAGATGCGCCAGCGGCCCCACTGGGCGGGGCTAGATGCGCCAGCGGCCCCACTGCCATGTGAGCCCGCCGTGCTGGCGTGGCGCATCGCAGCGGTCGCATCACCACGCACCGCACCGGCCGCGACGACCCGGGACGCTGGAAGACGGCCGGGAACCGCGTGGCTCCTGGGGTCCCGGGGCTCACGCCTCGTCGGGGGACATCGCCTTGACGATGCGCTCCAAGTCGTCGATGGTGGCGAACTCGACGACGATCTTGCCCTTGTTCTTGCCGAGTTCCACCTTTACCCGGGTGTCGAAAAGGTCCGACAGCCGGTCTGCGAGATGGCGGAGCGCCGGGGCGACCGGCTGCTTCGCGGCCGGCTTGCGCTGTGGCTTGGCCGTTCCGTCCTCGCCGATGGCGACGATCTCCTCGACCGCACGCACCGATAGGCCCTCGGCGACGATCCGCTGGGCCAGCCGCTCCTGAGCCTGCGGGTCGTCTATCGCGAGCAGGGCTCGCGCGTGCCCGGCGCTGATCACGCCCGCGGCCACTCGCTTCTGGACGGCAGGAGGGAGGTTCAGGAGCCGAAGGGTGTTGCTGATGTGCGGCCTGGATCGGCCCACTTTCTGCGCGAGCTGTTCATGGGTGGCGCCGAAGTCGTCGAGCAGCTGCTGGTACGCGGCGGCCTCCTCGAGCGGGTCGAGCTGCTGGCGGTGGAGGTTCTCGATGAGCGCGTCGCGGAGCAGTTCGTTGTCGGGGGTCTCGCGGACGATTGCGGGGATGTACTCGAGACCGGCCCGGCGGGATGCACGCCAGCGACGCTCGCCCATGATGAGCTCGTAGCGGCCTGAGCCGAGGCTGCGCACCACGACCGGCTGGAGAAGGCCGACCTCGGTAATGGAGGCGGCCAGCTCGTCGAGCGCTTCCTCGTCGAAGCTGCGGCGGGGCTGCCTCGGGTTGGGGATGATCGAGTCGAGGGCGACTTCCTCGAAATAGGCGCCGGTGACCTCGCGCAGCGCGACGGCCTCGGCCCCAGGCTGGCCGGCGGCATCGTGCTGGCTGTACCGCGCGCGGTCCACTCCGCGTGCTCCGCCCCCTGTATCCTCGCCGTCTCCGGGACCGCCGTCGGCCGGGCGCCCAGGCGCGCCCGTCCGGGGAATGTCGGGTATGAGTGCGCCTAGACCCTTGCCGAGCCCTCGACGTTGCTGAGCCACCGTTTCTCCCTGGTCCGGATCGTGCCGTCACCGGGGCGCGACGCCGCCCTTGCCTCCGCCCTCCCCGGACCGACAGTCTAATGCAACGGACATCGGCCAGCAGGTGCAACGAACATGGGCCCGGCGGCCGGAACGCCGGTACGCGGAGGCGTCGGACGGCGGGTGAACTCGTGGGCGGAGCGGTGCTGAGAGCCAACGGCTGTGGACGTCTCGCCCGGTTTCACGTGAAACAGTCATTGGCGGCACGGTCTGGCGGCACGGTCTGGCGGCACGGGCGCGGGCTGGTTTCACGTGAAACGCGTCACCGCGCTGATGCTCTCCAGGAACGCGTCGACGTCCGATGGCTGGGTATCAAAAGCGGTCATCCAGCGCACAACCGAGGTCGCCTCGTCCCAGACATGGAACATCCACTCGCGCCGGAGCGCATCGATGTGCTGTGGGCTGAGGCGCGCGAAGACGGCGTCCGTCTCGACGGGATGAACCACCTCGACGCCGGGCAGTTCAGCGAGACCCGCGGCAAGCCTCGCGGCCATGGCGTTGGCATGCGACGCGTTGCGCAACCACAGGTCGTCCGTCAGCAGCGCGATGAACTGGGCGGCGAGGAAGCGCATCTTCGATGCGAGCTGCATATGCTGCTTTCGCAGGTACGGTACCCGCGCCGCATCGTCCTGGCGCATGACCACGAGCGCCTCGGCGCCCATCGCGCCGTTCTTCGTGCCACCGAAACTGACGGCATCGGCATACCCGGCCATGTCCGCCAGACTGCAGCCGCAATACGCGGCGGCGTTGGCGAGCCGCGCGCCATCGATATACAGCCGGAGGTCGCTGGCGGAGCAGAACTCGCTGATCTTGCGCAGTTCCCCGGCGGTGTAACAGGTGCCGAGTTCGGTCGACTGGGTGATGGCGACAACTCCCGGCTGCGCGCGATGGTCATCGCCGCGCCCAGTCAGCATTCCGGCGATCATGTCAGGGGTCAGCTTGCCGTCCGGAGCGGGCACGGCCAGCAGCTTCGTGCCCAGGATGCGCTCGCTGGAGCCGCACTCGTTCATGTTGATGTGCGCGGATTCGGCGCAGATGACAGCCTCGTGGCGGCGCAGCAGCAGACCGAGACCAAGCACGTTCGCCCCGCTGCCGTTGAGCACGAAGAACACATCGCCCTCGGTGCCGAACAGCCGGCGCAGTTCGGCCGTGGCACGCTCGGTCCACGGGTCGGCTCCATAGGCGACGGCGTCACCGGTGTTGGCCTCGGCGATGGCCCGTAGCACCTCCGGATGGACGCCGGCGTGGTTGTCGCTGCCGAAACTCTTGCGGGGGGTGGCTGCTCGGCTCATGGGTCCAGAGCCTAGGGCATGCGCGATGGCTCCATGCTGTCGGGCAACGGGCGGGTGGCGGCCTGGAACGGGAGGGTTCGCGAGCGTCCGGCGCTGGTCAGCGGGCTTGTTCGCCGCGAGAGGCGGCGAGCTCGAGCAGCGCGGCGCATGCGCCGCCGAAGTCATGGCCGGCCGCGGCAAGGGCCATGGGGAGCGTGCTGGTGGCGGTCATGCCCGGCGAAACGTTCACCTCGAGGAAATAGACGCCGCCCGACGGGTCCACGATCATGTCCGTCCTCGACAGATCCCGCAGTCCGAGCGCCGAATGCGCCGCGACCGCCGCCTGGGCGGCGGCGGCCGCGACATCGGCGGGAAGCCTGGCGGGCACGAAAAACTCCGTCCGTCCGGCGGTGTACCGTGCGGCGTAGTCGTACGCCCCGCCCGGCGCCACGATCTCCACGGCGGGCAGCGCGCGCGGTCCGCCGCCCAGGTCGATGACGGCGACCGCCACCTCGGTCCCGGTCACGAGGCGCTCGATGAGCGCGGTCTCGCCGTAGGCGAAGCAGCCGACCACCGCTGTCGGCAGCTCATCCGCCGAGCGCACGGGGGACGCGCCGAACGCGGAGCCGCCACGGGCCGGCTTGACGAACAGGGGCAGGCCCAGGCGCCCGGCAATCAGGTCGATCACCGAGCCCGCACCCAGATCGTGGAATGTCTCGCGGGGCAGTGTCACCGAGTCCGGCGTCGCGACTCCGGTCGCGGAGACAAGCGTCTTGGCCGCGGGCTTGTCGAATGCGATCCGGCAGGCGCCTGGCCGAGAGCCGACGTACGGCACGCCGAGCAGCTCGAGCACCTCCCTGATGGCCCCGTCCTCGCCAGAGCTTCCGTGAATGACGGGGAACACCGCACCGGGCGGGTCGGCGAGGATGCCGGACACGAGCCCGGCGTCGGCGTCGGCGAGAACGGCTTCCACGCCGGCCTCCACGAGAGCGTCCCGCACCCGCCGCCCGGAATGGAGCGAGACCTCACGCTCCGGCGAGAGACCGCCGGCCAGCACGATCACATGACCGAGGTCAGCCATTGACCTGATCGCCGCGCATCACCGGGGCGAACGTGTCCCGCAGCGAGAGCTCGTTCTCGACCACCCCGGCGAGCCTGCGGATGCCCTCGGCGATCTGATGCGGCTCCGGCAGCGAGTAACAGAGCCTGGCGTACTCCCTGCCGGACCCGTCCGCGTAGAAACCCGTCCCCGGAACGTAGGCCACCCGGGACGCGACCGCGCGCGGCAGCATGGCCTTCGCGTCGATTCCCGGAGGCAGCCGAAGCCAGACGAAGAAACCGCCGGCCGGGTGCGTCCAGTGACAGCCGGCGGGCATCAGCGCGGTCAGCGCGCCGAGCGCGGCGTCCCGGCGCTCGCGGTACAGTTCGCGGAACGCCTTGATCTGCTCGCGCCATGGCTGGGTGGCGAGGTACTCGCGCACCGCGAGCTGCGAGAAGCTGGGATGGCACAACACCGCGGACTCCGCGGCGAGGATCAGCTTGTCCCGTATCGCGGGCGGGGCCGCGGCCCAGCCCACCCGCACGCCCGCTGCGAACGTCTTGGAGAAGCTGCCCAGGTAGACGACACCCTCGGCGGTCTCGGCGCGCAGCGGGCGCAGCGGCTCACCGTCGAAGCCGAGCAGGCCGTACGGGTTGTCCTCGATGAGGAGCACGCCGGCACGCCGGCAGATCTCCAGCACCCGCGGGCGCCGCGCCGCGCTCAGCGTCACACCTGCCGGGTTGTGGAAGCTCGGCACCGTGTACAGGAACTTGATGCGCCGTCCCGCCTTGGACAGCCCGGCGATGGTCGCGGCGAGCGCCTCCGGATTGAGCCCCTCGTCGTCCATCGCGACGTGCACCACCTCCGCCTGATAGGCGGCGAACGCGCCGAGCGCGCCGACGTAAGACGGGGCCTCGGCCAGCACCACGTCGCCGGGGTCGACGAAGATCCTGGTGATCAGGTCCAGGGCTTGCTGCGAGCCGACCGTCACGACAACGTCATCGGGATGCGCGTGAACTCCCTCCAGAGCCATGACCTCACAGATACGCTCCCGTAGCTCATCATCACCCTGGGCGGTGCAGTACTGCAGCGCGTCTCGCCCCTGCGACGCGATGAGCCTGCCCGCCATCTCGCCCACCAGGTCGAGCGGGAGAGCGGCGACGTAGGGAGAGCCGCCGGCCAGCGACACGATCTCGGGCCGTGCGGCCACCGCGAAGAGGGCACGGATCTCGGAAGCGACCATCCCGCGAGCACGCGCAGCGTACTGATCCGCGTACTGGTCGATACGGGAGCCATGCACCGCGGGCGCGGGCGGCGCTGTGTCTCCCGCTCGCCTCCGGGCTCCCGCCCCCGTCCCCATTCCCCCGTCGCCGCGCCGCGTTTCCCCGTCGCTCATCCCTCGCCCCTGGGGTGGGTTCGGGGGGAGGGCACAGTCCAGGGGGCGCCGCACCCCTCCGGCTCGCATGCCGGAGTTACCTGATCTGGCTCAGAGTTCACGGCCTTTCCTCCTGTCGGCGGGTATCATGCCAGGATAAGGGGTATATCGCGGGCACGCCGCCGAATAAAGGAACGGGATGTCACGCCGTCTTGCCAACATTACGCTGGATAACCTCGGTGACCTGCCACCGAAGTGCCGTGCCTGCGTCTTCTGGGAACTTGATCCGGTAAGCAAGGCAAGGGCGGAGGAATCTGGAGACCCGGCTCTGGAAAAGGAGTCCTGGATCTCCTCTGTCCTGCTCGAGTGGGGCAGCTGCGGAAAAATTCTGTATGTCGACGGAATACCGGCCGGGTATGTCCTGTTCGCCCCGCCGCAGCACGTGCCGCGTTCAGTGGCGTTTCCCACCAGCCCGGTGAGCGCCGACGCGGTGCTGCTGATGACGGCGCGGGTGCTCAGCGAGTTCTCCGGCGGCGGCCTCGGCAGGATGCTCATCCAGGGAATGGCCAAGGACCTCACCAGGCGGGGGGTCAAGGCGATCGAAGCCTTCGGGGACAGGCGGTGGTCGGCCCCGGCCTGCGTGCTTCCCGTGGACTACCTGCTCGCGGTCGGGTTCAAGACCGTGCGGCCGCACCATCACCATCCCCGGCTCCGCATGGAACTCAGGACGGCTCTTACCTGGCGCGAAGACGTAGAGGTCGCACTCGAGAGGCTGCTGGGCTCGATGACACCCGAACGCGCCCTGCGCCCAGCCGTTTTCGGCAACGCCTAAATCCGCAGCGATGTTACGGTGAGTAGTGGACCGAACCCTCCGTGATCGCGCGATGATACGGCGTGGACCAGAGCGGGCTAGGGCGGGTAACGCGGAGTGACCCGCGATCGCGGCTCACATTCCGGGCTCTGATGCACATCTCGGGGTGGTGGCGGGTCTGCGACGCCGCCGGCCGCCGTTTGCCCGGCGGCGTGGTCCCAGGCTGCCTCGCCGTCGGGCCGCTTTCACAACAGCAACGCTCGACCCGCAAGCGGGGTCGTGCATCAGCCACGTGCGCCCCATCAGCACCACGCTCCATGATCACGGAATCGTAGGTGCCGTATGGGCGCGTCTGTTTTTAACTTGGCGGTTGTTTCGAGTGTTGGGCTGTACGTGTCGGTGCATGGCTTACCGGCGGG
>Ga0213875_10000902_pt1 | contig 21584 bp, 14 predicted proteins | sample BarmaccomBMRX_R8_FD_160105 | JGI IMG/M metagenome (GOLD analysis project Ga0213875, IMG submission 160105) | Root-associated microbial communities from Barbacenia macrantha in rupestrian grasslands, the National Park of Serra do Cipo, Brazil - RX_R8 | ecosystem: Host-associated > Plants > Roots... | reverse complement strand
CACCGGATTTATTATTTTCGGCGGCTCGGGTGACACGATCCTCGCCGCCTCGGCCTCTACCGGGGCCACCGGCAATATCGTTCTGGGTTCCAACTCCAATCTGACGCTGAACCCCGCCGGCAATTATACGATCAGCAGCGCCACTGGTTCGACGATCATCGGAGGCGGCAGCGCCGCCAACAGCGCGATTACCGGCGCTCCCAACGACCTTATCAATCTGACCGGCGACAGCGGCAACAATACCATCACCGGGGCCAGCGGCGGTGACACAATCATCGCCGGCAGCGGCACCAACATCATCACCGGCGCTTCGGGCGACTCGATCGTCGGGGGCGCTGGCGGCTCCTGGGGCGTGGTCGATGCCGCCGGCAGCATGCGGATCGTCGTGGGCACAGGCGGCACCGGCATCATCGGGGCCGGTGGTGCCACCAGCGCGGGCGGTGCCGATACGATCACGGCGCAGGCTGGGACCGCTACCGTGCAGATCACCGGCGCGAAGAACGATTCGATCAATCTCTCCGGCAATACCGGCGCGGATGTCGTGACGGGTGCCGCGGGCGATACGATCACGGCCGGTGCCGGCAACGACCTGATCGTCGGCGCCGCGACCGACTCCATCATCAGCGGCGCCCAAAGCGGTTCGGTCACCAGCATTGTCGACAGCGCGGGCGGCATGCAGATCGTCATCGGCACTGTAAGCGGCGCCGCAGGCGGGGTCGTGATCGGGGGTGGCGGCGTCACCCCGGGTGCCAACGACACCATCGTGTCGCAAGCGAATACGACGGCCAGCATCACTATGACAGGTGGCGTCGGTGACTCGATCAATCTGACCGGCAATAGCGGCGCCGAAAACATCACCACCGCCCTTAACGACAAGATAACCCTGGGCGGCGGCAACTCGAACGTGATTGCCAGTGTCGGCTCCGACAGCATAACGCTGGGCACCACCGGGGGGGCGACCATTGTCGGCACCGCACCCACCATCACCGGACAGGCCGGCGATACGATCATTGCGAACGGCGCCAGCAACCTGGTGTACGGTATCGGCGCAAGCAGCCTCGCCGCTCCTGGCGGCGGCTCGCAGAGCGGCGGCGATCTGATCAATCTGATCGGATCGACTGCCACCAGCCCGGCCACAGTGCTGGGCAGCGGCAACGCGACAGTCGGCGTCATCAATGTGATCAACGCCTTCTCTACGCAAAGCAGCCTCGGCGGCAGCACTCAATACGCCATCGTCAACGATACGGTCATGGCCGGTAACAACGGGACGACCGTTGCGGGCGCCGGCGCGGCACCGACCGTGTTTGGCGATTTTGTCGAGGCCGGCGGCGGCGATCGTATTGGCGTCGGCAGCGTCGGCGGCGCCAACGCAACGGTCTCGGGGACCCATCTGTGGGACCACTCGACCTCGGTCGCGGGCGCCGCGGTGCAGTTCGGCACCAACGATTCCGTCACTGCCGTTACCTACTCGGGCAGCACGGTTCAGGGTCAGGGTGCATCAACCCGGGGCGCGGCAGGCTCGACGGCGCAGGTCACGGTCACCAATTTCAACAGCACCACGGACAGCATCTTCTACCAGAATGAAACGCCGACCCAGACGACCGGCATCATCGCAAGTGCCAAGATCGTCTCTGTCCAGAACACAAACAGCACCGTCATCACCCTGCCGGATGGCACACAGATGACCCTCTTCGGCTACACCGGCGCTCTGAACCAGGGCACGTTCAAGCCCTAGCCTCAAGGATCAGGGGCTGCCGCGTCGCGGCCCCAGAGATAACGGCGCCTGTTCTCAGAGCAGGCGCCGTTTTTGTGTTATCCCTCGCCCATCGCGGCCCTCGTTGCTTGCCACACGGCGCGCGGGGGACGCGGCACGCTCGTCGGTTCCTCCAGGTCCTGCCATGACAGCCGAACATTCCGCCGAATTCCTCACCCCAGGTTCCGCCGCGTACGAAGCGCATCTGCGGGAAGAGATCGAGCATTACGGCCAGATTTACGAGAGCGAGGCGGCCCGCGAAACGCTGATGCAACCGGTCCCGACCGCGTGGAACTGGGTCGAGGCACGCGCCGCCGAGGCGGTCCGCCAGGCTACCGGCAACGATGTGCTGGGGCACCTGATCGATGCATTGCGGCGCCGCCCCGGTTTACGGCTGCTGTCGCTTGGCTCCGGTCCGGGCGGTATCGAGATCGAGGCGATTCGCAATGCACCCGCGGCCTCGGGGCTATGCCTCGATATCAACACCGAACTGCTTCATCTCGGGCAGGAGCGTGCCGCGACGCTGGGGCTGCAACTCCTGTTTGAAGCCGCCGACCTCAACACCCTGGCGCTCCCGGCGGCGGCCTTCGATGTGGTGTTGTGCCACGCCTCGCTGCATCACGTGATCGAACTGGAGCATCTGGCCGCCCAGATCAGCCGTGCGCTCACAGCGGACGGCGTTTTTCTGACAGTCGATGTTGTGACGCGGAATGGCTATCTGATGTGGCCTGAGACTCGGCAGGTTGTGGCGAATATCTGGAAGATGCTGCCCGCTCGCTATCGCCTCAACCACACCGCATATCGCGCTCCGTTGATAGACGACGAGATCTGGGAGGCCGACACCAGCGCCAGCGGCATGGAATGTGCCCGGTCGGAAGACATCCTCCCGATTATCGACGAGCGCTTTGTCGCCGTGCAGTACGTGCCGTATTTCAGCCTCTGCCGGCGCTTTTTCGATACCATGTACGGGCCGAACTACGATCTTGCCTCGCCGCTCGACAAGGCAATCGTAAATTGGGTATGGGAACTCGATCGCTACCATCTCGCAACCGGCCGACTGCGGCCCGAGACATTTTTCGGTATATACCGGCCGCGACGCTGAACCGGCGCACACCGCCGCACGCGACAGGAGAAGCGGACCCTTGCTTAGGGTCGGACTGGCCAATGGGTGAGATATACGCCGTAGAGCAACCCACCGTCGCGATGCCGTTCACCGGCGAGCGGATGACCTCCGACGCGACCGGCCAGATCGAATACGAACACCTCCACCGCTATTGCTTCGCCCGGATGTTCTGTCGCGGCAAGGATGTCGTCGACGTCGCCTCGGGCGAGGGTTACGGCTCGACGCTCCTTGCTCAGGTCGCGACCCGGGTTACCGGCGTGGAGGTATCTTCCGACACCGCGGCGCACGCCGCAGCGGCGTATCGCAAGGCCAATCTGCGCTTCATCTGCGGCGACGCGCGCGCGATACCGCTGGCGAGCGGCTCGGCCGACGTCGTGGTGTCGTTCGAAACCCTCGAACACCTCTACGAACACCACGAGTTCCTTGCGGAGATCCGCCGCATTCTGCGCCCGCACGGCCTCCTCATCATCAGCTCCCCGGATAGCGAGGTGTACTCGCCGACCGGCAGCGATGTGAACCCGTTCCATATCCGGGAACTGACCGCGGCCGAGTTCAAGAGCACCCTGGCCGGCGCCTTCCCGCACACCGTGTTTTATAGCCAGCGGGCCCTGATCGGATCGGCGTTGACCGTGGAAGGCGCGAGCGCGGGTATCGTTACCTTCGATCGCCGCAGCGAGGCTTATATCGATGCCGCGGCGGGGCTGCCGCGGGCGCCATATCTGGTCGGCGTCGCGTCGGGGTCGCCGCTCCCGGCGCCGCAACATACGCTTTATATCGATGTCACCCGCAACGCGCATTTGCTGACCAGCCGCTTCGGGCAAGCCGCGATGGCTGAACACGATGCCGCGGCGCTGCACGCGGAGATCGCCGTGCAACGGAACGCGATAGACCGCGCCGAACAGGAGCTTGCCGCAGGCCGCTTGCAGTTGGAGGCGAGTGCGGCGCGCGAACGCGCCCTGGCCGCCGAGCTCGACAAGCAAACGCTGGTCGCCGCCGATCTTGCCCGTCAACGGAACGCCGCCCAGTTTGCCGCCGCCGAAGCCGTCCACGACCAGATCGCCGAGTTGCGAGCCGCCGTCGCGGCGGCGGGCGAGATCAGCGTGGAACACGCGCGTCAGTTGAACGAGCGGACCACTGAAGTGGCGCAGCTTCATAACGCGCTGGCAACCGCCGAACGCCTGGTTGAAGAACGCGGCGCCCTGCTGGAGGCGCAGAAGCGCGAAACCAGCGAGTTGCGCGGCACCGTGCTGGCGCAAGAGCAAGGCCGCAAGCTGCAGGAGAAAATAACCGCCGAGGCACGGGAAAGGCTGGCAGCGCGCGAGCAGGGATGGCTGAGCCGGCTGATCCGCATACTGCCCGGCCAGGGTGTTGGAGCGGCCGTGCGTGCCGGCGATCGCTGCGCCCGCGCCGGCGACTGGGCCCGCGCCCGGCGCCATTACCGCCGCGCGCTGCAGCAATCACCGGAATTGCTGCCGATCTGGGTACAGCTTGGCCATATGCTCAAGGCGGGGGGTGACTATATCGGCGCCGAAAGCGCCTACCGGCGCGCTCTGGCGGTCGATGACTCGGTCGCGGATACACACCTGCAGCTCGGACATCTGCTGAAACTCCGGCGGCGCTGGGACGAGGCCACGGACGCCTACGCCGCAGCCTTGCGGCACGATCCGTCGCTGCGCGAAGCGGAGTCAGAAATCGACGCGGCCATCGCGGTTCTGCTCGATCTGGGCGATCACGCACGCGACGATAAAAACTGGTTGGCGGCGGCGCGCAGCTATCAGCATGTGCTGAAACATCGCCCCAGATTGACGGCAATCTGGGTGCAGCTCGGGCATACGCTGAAGGAGCAGGGCGATCTGCCCGGCGCCGAGGCGGCCTACCGCAGCGCGCTGGCGCAGCAGCCGCTGGAGGCCGATACCTATCTGCAGCTGGGGCACCTGTTGAAATTGCAGGCGCGGCGGCTGCAGGCGGCCGACGCCTATGCGACGGCGATCCGTCTCGATCCCGGCCTGAGCCCGGCGCAGGAGGCGCTGCGGGCGCTGGTTGGCTACTCGCCATCCGAAACCCAGCGTGCCCTTTTACCCACCAATGGCCATGCTCCGGCCGACGCGGCGCATGCCGGCAATGGCATCGACCATTCCCTCAATCACTCTGCCAGCCCGCTGCCGAACGGCGCCCTCCTGCCGGCCACGTCGGCCCCGGCTGATCGCTACGGCGCGCTGATCGCCGAGGCGACGCGCCGTCCAGAGGACGCGCGCGACATTATCTGGCTCGGGGTCATCGACTGGCATTTCCGCATACAGCGGCCGCAGCATCTGGCGAGCAACCTCGCCGATGCGGGGGCGCGGGTCTTTTATATCTCGCTGGTATTCGATGTGCTCGACGATCGCGGCCGCTTCCGTATCATCGAGTCGCCGTATCCCGGTGTGTTCGAGGTCCGCCTGCGGCTTGCTGAAGGCGCCGCCGACAGCATCTATCAGGGGCTCAGCGAAGCGGCCGTCGCCGAATTGCAGCAGGCACTCGACGAGGCCTTACTGATCCTCGGCGTTCGGGCTCCGGTCGTGATCGTCGAATATCCCACCTGGCATCAGGTTGCCTTTGGCATCCCCGGCGCGACGGTGGTGTGCGACTGTCTCGATCTCGCCACCGGATTCAACAACTCGCCGCGCGGACTGGCGGCAGCCGAGGCGACGATGCTGATATCGTCTGATGTCGTGATCGCGGCGTCGCAACCGCTGGTCGAGCATATCGCACCGAAACGCCCGGCAACGCTGATCCGCAACGCGGCCGAGGTCGAGTTTTTCGCCCAAGCATATTCGGAGCGGCCGGTCGCGTCGCGCCCGGTCATCGGGTATTTCGGCGCAATCGCCGAGTGGTTCAACATCGGTTGGATCGAGCATGCCGCCCGTGTCAAACCGGAATGGGAATTCCGGCTGATCGGGCGCACTGACGGGTGCGATATCGCGCGCGCCGCCAAGCTGGCCAACGTCAGCTTCTGCGGCGAGAAGCCGTATCAGGAATTACCGGCGCTGCTCGCCGAGTTCGACGTCGCGCTGATCCCGTTCAAGCTGGTCGAGCTGACGCGCTGCACCAACCCCGTAAAGCTTTACGAATACATGTCGGCGGGCAAACCGGTGGTCGCCTCGGCAATGCCGGAAGTGGTCGGCGCCACCGATCTCGCCTATATCGCCGACAGTCCCAGTTCGTTCGTCGAACGGCTCGAACAGGCGTTGCGCGAGGACACATCGGCCATGCGGGCGCTGCGGCAGGGCTGGGCGCGCGAGCACACCTGGGCTAATCGCGCCGAGCATCTCGCCGCGGTGATCGATGCGAGTTTCCCCGCGGTGTCGGTGGTGGTGCTGACCTACAACAACTGGGATTACACCGCCGCCTGTCTGCGCTCGCTGCGGGAGTGGAGCGACTATCCCAATCTCGAAATCATCGTGGTCGATAATGCCTCGACCGATGTAACGCGTAGCCGGTTGCGGGCGCTGGCGCGACATGACAGGCGACTGCGCGTCATCTTCAATGACGACAATCTCGGCTTTGCCGCCGGCAACAATATCGGCATTCGCGCGGCGCAGGGCGAGTACATCATCCTGCTGAACAACGACACCTATGTCACACGCGGCTGGGTGCGCGACCTGATCCGCCCGATGCTGCTTGACTCGCAGATCGGGCTGGTCGGACCGCTGACCAACAATATCGGCAACGAGCAGAAGATCCGCCTCATCTATCACTCGATGCCGGAGATGCAGGCCGCGTCGCGGGCGTTTCTGCGGTCGCGCCTGCGCCAGACCATGGAGGTCGATAACCTCGCCTTCTTCTGCGTCGCGATCCGCCGTGCCGTGATCGACAAGGTGGGCCTGCTCGAGGAAGCGTATGGCATCGGATTTTTCGAGGATGACGATTACTGCCGCCGCGCCAAATCAGCGGGCTACCGCCTGGTCATCGCCGATGATGTGTTCGTGCATCATGAATTGTCGGTGTCGTTCGACACGATGGGCACCAAAGCCGCCGAGCTGATGGCGCGCAACCGCACCTTGTTCGAGGAACGGTGGGGCGCCTGGACCCCGCATCAATACCGCGCCGAGCCCGGCTTCGGCTGAGTTGCCTCAACTATTCCGGCCGCAACAGCGCGTGGCGCTTGCGGCCAGCGCTCAGCTTGATGCGGCCCTGCGGGTCGAGATCGGCCAGCGACACCGGCTGCATTTCGGCCGTGACGACCGCGTCGTTGACCCGGGCGCCGCCGCCCTTGATGAGGCGGCGCGCCTCCCCGTTGGAGGCGGCGAGGCCGGCCCGGGCAAACGCCTCGAAAGCGGGGATGCCTTTTGCCAGCAGGTCACGCGGCAGCCCGACCTGCGGCAGGTCATCGCCCGTGCCGCCGCCTTCAAACACCTCGCGAGCGGTTTCGGCTGCCGCCTCCGCGGCAGCGCGGCCGTGCGCGAGCGCCGTTGCCTCGGTTGCCAGACGTTTCTTGGCCTCATTGATCTCGCTGTCGCGCAGCTGCTCCAGCCGGACGATCTCGGCGAGCGGCATCTCGGTAAAGAGGCGCAGGAAGCGGCCGATATCCGCGTCCTCGGTATTGCGCCAGAATTGCCAATACTCGTAAGGGCTGAGCCGGTCGGCGTTGAGCCACACGGCGCCGCCGAGGCTCTTTCCCATCTTGGCGCCGGACGCCGTGGTAATCAGCGGCGTCGTCAGGCCGAACAAGGTGCGGCTTTCCACGCGTCGCCCGAGGTCCACGCCGGCGACGATGTTGCCCCACTGGTCCGACCCGCCCATCTGGATCGAGCAGTCCAGGCGACGCGACAATTCGACGAAATCGTAGGCCTGCAGGATCGGGTAATTGAATTCGAGAAACGACATCGCCTGCTCGCGCTCGAGTCGCGTTTTAACGCTGTCCTGAGTGAGCATGCGGTTGACGGAGAAGTGCCGGCCGATGTCGCGCAATAGCGGGATGTAGCGCAATTCGTCGAGCCAATCGGCGTTGTTGACCATCACCGCGTCGCCGGCCGCGTCGCCAAAGGTCAGGTATTTCGTGAAAACCTGGCGGATGCCGGCGATGTTGTCGGCGATCTGCGCGTCGGTCAGCAGCGGGCGCGCCTCGTCGCGAAACGAAGGGTCCCCGATCCGCGTCGTACCACCGCCGATCAGCACGATCGGCTTGTTGCCGGTCTGCTGAAAGAGGCGCAGAAGCATGATCGACATCAGATGGCCGATATGCAGGCTGTCGGCGGTGCAGTCGTAACCGACATAGGCGGTCAGCGGACCGGCCGCGAGGCGCTCGTCCAGCGCCGCGAAGTCGGTGCATTGGTGGATATAGCCGCGCTCGGCGGCAGTGGCGAGAAAGGCAGAACTGTAGGTGGCGGTGGTCGACATGACGGCGATCTCTAACACAAATGCATCAGCGAATCTGCGGCATGTGTTGGGACTGATGAGCGGCACCTCGCTCGACGGCATCGATGCCGCGACGATCGCCACCGATGGCGAGCGGCGGGTCTTTACCGGACCGGCAATGACACTGCCTTATCCAGATGCATTCCGCGAAAGACTGCGCGGCGTGCTCGGCAGACGAGGCGCGGTAGCCGAGGTAGAGGCTGAGCTAACCCGGCTGCATGCCGAGGCGGTGGCGGCGTTCCGCGTCCGCCATCCCGATGCCGGGTTCGACCTGATAGGGTTTCACGGGCACACGATCCTGCACCGGCCGCAGGAGCGGTGCACCTGGCAGATCGGCGACGGCGCTCTGCTGGCGCGGCTGACGCGCACGGACGTTATCGCCGATTTCCGCAGCGCTGATGTCGCCGCCGGGGGAGAGGGTGCGCCGCTGGCGCCGCTTTACCACGCGGCACGGGCCTCGGCGTTGTCGAAACCGGTGGCGGTACTCAACCTCGGAGGGGTCGGCAACGTCACCTGGATTGGTGCGGGCGTCGACGAAATCCTCGCCTTTGACACCGGGCCGGGGAATGCGCTGATCGACGATTGGGTACGCCGCCACACCGACCGGCTCGCCGATCTCGATGGCGCATTCGCCCTCGCCGGTTGCACCGCGTCGCAGGCTGTAACGGCCTTTCTGCGGCAACCCTATTTCGCGCGCCGGCCGCCAAAATCGCTCGATCGCGATGACTTTCCGAATGCATTGCCCGACGGGCTGGGGGTGGCCGACGGCGCGGCCACGCTGACCGAGATCACCGCCGCGTCTGTCGAGGCGGCTGTGCAGCACATGCCGCAACCGCCGCGTGAGTGGCTGGTATGCGGCGGCGGCCGCCGCAACCCGGCCATCATGGCCGCGCTCACCCGGCGCCTCGGCGTCCCGGTGCGCTCGGTCGAGGCCTGCGGCTGGGACGGCGATGCCCTCGAAGCGCAAGCCTTCGCCTATCTCGCGGTGCGCTCGCTGCGCGGCCTGCCGCTCAGCCTGCCCACGACCACCGGGTGCCCCCAGCCCCTGACCGGCGGCCGTTTGTTCCGCGTAACATCGTAAGTATTCCAGTTGCCGTCACCGCTGCTTCCCTCCCCTGCTTGCAGGGGAGGGAAGCAGCGGACGGTAACTCTTTCCTCGAGGGAGTTGCCGCTTTCCTACTTCACAATGATCGTGCCGGTCATGTGCGAGTGGATCGAGCAGAAATATTTGTAGATCCCCGGCTTGTCGAAGACGTGGGTAAATTTATCGTCGGTGTCGAGGGCCGGCGATTTGAACGCCTCGGTCTTGTCGACGCTGATTACCGTATGCGGTTCCTCGTCCTTGTTGAGCCAGACGATTTCGGTGCCCTTGGCCACCGTCAAAATGGTGGGGCCAAAGGCGAAATTGTCGATCGTCACCTGGTTGGGCGGTACCGCGGCGATCTGCTGCGCCAAGCCGATCCCGGACGAAAAGACCAAAGCTCCGCCGGCGGCGAACGCGAGCGCTCGCCGGGCAACACACTGCAGCATGTGGGTTCTCCTCAGGCCAGGGGCTGGTCCTGGATGGCCGGGATGGTGGGCGGCGCGACCTCGATGCGGCGGATGCCAAGAACGGTGCGCAGTTTGTCGGCCGCGATCGGCATCGGGCCCGGCCCCTTGCCCTCACCGGCGGGAGGCTGCGGGAAGGCGGTCGACATTGCGGTGCGGAATGACACCGCGCCCTCGACCTTCTGCACGACCTGGTGGATGTGGCCGTTGAGGATCGTCACCGAGCCGAACTTCTTGAGGTTACCCAGGGCCTGCTCGGCATCGTCGGTCGACCAGCCCCATTGCGGGTAGATCGGCCACAGCGGCATATGCGCCAGCACCACGATCGGGGTGCTGGCGGTGTGGTCTTTGAGGTCTTTGGCCAGCCATTCCTGCTGAGCCGCACCGAGATTGCCGCCGGTGCCCGGTTTGAAGTTCAGCACGTTGACCAGCGCAACGAAATGCACGCCGTTCTGGTCGAAACTGTACCAGCCGCCTTCAGTGGCACCCTTGGCGAAGCGGCTGAAGAACTGCTTGCCGTCATCGCCGATCACATCGTGCTCGCCTGGCACATAGTGGATGTCCTGTTTGGCGCCCTGCAGAATCTGTTCGGCGGTGTCGAACTCCTCGGGCTTCGACAGATGTGTCACGTCGCCGGTGTGCACCAGCATCGCGGGCTTGGCCGGCAGTTTCGCGATGTGGTCGAGCGCCTCCTGCAAGGTGCCGCCGGGGTTGGGGTTGACCTCGCCCTTGAAGCCGATATGGCTGTCGCTGATCTGGACGAAGGTGAAATCGCCGGTGCCGGCGGCCATTGCCTCGCCGCCGAGCCCGACAGCGCGCGGCACGCCGCCCGCGACGCTCCATACCAGGCCGGTGCCAGCCCAGGCCATGCACTTCAGAATGCCGCGCCGCGTCGCGTTACTGTGATTGATGGGGTCCATGCTCGTCTCCCGAATTAGTCTGCGGGGAGGGAGACCGACGAACCCGGAGATTTATTCTCGCCGGGGAAAAATTTCTCGGGGCAGAATAAAACGCGACGTCGCGCGGTCTATTCACTGACGGCCGGCCGGTTCGCGTTGCCAGGGTGACGCACAGGGGTGACGTGCAGGGTTCATCGCGCAGCGACTCGTTCGAGGCGGTCGTGCTGCCGCATCTCGACGCGGCCTACAATCTGGCGCGCTGGCTGATGCGCGACCCGGCCGCGGCCGAGGATGTGGTGCAGGAGGCGGTGCTGCGCGCGTTGACCTATTTCTCGTCCTATACCGGGCTCAACGCGAGGGCCTGGCTGTTGCAGATCGTGCGCAACACAGCCTATGGCTCGACGCGGCTCGACCGCGGCGTGCGGCTGGTGCCGCTCGACGACGCCGAGGAGCAGAACGACCTACCGCCGGCCGCGGGCGATGACCCGGAGGCGGCGCTGCTGCGTGCCAGCGGCGAGCGCGAGGTGCGGGCGCTGATCGCCTCCCTGCCGGTCGAGTTGCGTGAGCCGCTGGTGCTGCGCGAATTGGAGGAGCTGTCCTATAAGGAGATCGCGGATATCACCCGTATACCGATCGGTACCGTGATGTCGCGCCTGTGGCGGGCGCGCCGCCTGTTGGTGCGCGCCGCGGCCGCGCGAGACGTCGCATGACGCGGTCTCCTGACGCATGCGAGAAGGTTCTGCTGGTCCAGGCCGAGTTCGATGGCGAGCTCGACGCAGCGGAGGCGGCGCGTTTGGCAACCCACCGCGCCGGATGCCCGATCTGCGCCGCCGCGACGGCCGATCTCGAGCGCAGCCGCAACCTCATTCGGCCGGAGTTGCGCAATCGGATGCCGGCAGATGCCCGAGCGCGTCTGCTGGCCCACCTGCGGCAGGCGGCATCGCCGCCAACTCACGCACTCCAGCCACCGGCACCATGGCGGCGGCGCTGGGCACCGCCGGTCGCGGGTTTTGGGCTCGGCGCAGCCTGCGCCGCGGCATTGTTACTGACGATTTGGCTGCCGCAGGCGCCCGGCTTTAAGGATCAGCGGCTCGCCGATCAGATCGTCGACGCGCATATCCGCTCGCTGCAACCGGGGCATCTCGAAGACGTGCCCTCGACCGACCAGCACACGGTCAAGCCGTGGTTTGACGGGCGCATCGATTTCGCGCCGCCGGTAAAGAATTTGGCGGCTGATCGATTCCCGCTGATCGGCGGCCGTCTCGATTATGCGAGCGGGCGTCCCGTCGCAGCGCTCGTCTATCAGCGCGACAAGCACCTGATAAACCTGTTCGTGTGGCCCGCTGCTGGCAACGGCGAACAGTCGCCCGAAACCGGGCAGGAACACGGGTACAACTTTGTGCGTTGGCGCCAGGGCGGCATGGCGCTGTGGGCCGTCTCCGATGTCGAAGCCAGCCAATTGCGGGAATTCACCGAGGATTGGCGACGATCGCCTTGACCGGGTGTTGAGCGGCGCGTCGAATTGTAGAGGCGGCGCTCTCTAAAAATGGCGAGGGCCCGGCCTCAGGGGCATCGATGATCGAGATCCGCGGCATTGCCAAGTCGTTTGACGGCCTCAATGTCGTGCGCGACGCAAGCTTTGTCGCGCGTGACGGCGAGATTACCGGGCTGATCGGCCCCAACGGCGCCGGCAAGACCACGCTCTTTCGCCTGATCGGCACCGTATTGCGGCCGGATCGCGGCGCCACCCTGATCGACGGCATCGACAGTCAGCGGGACCAGCTGGCGGCGCGTCATCGGTTGGGCGTCTTGCCGGATGTGCGCGGCCTTTACCCGCGCCTGACCGCGCGCGAGCACATCCGCTATTTTGGCGAACTGCACGCCATCCCCCGCGCCGAACTCGATGCCCGCATAACCGAGCTGACCGTGGCCTTGCGCATGGAGGATTTTATCGACAGGCGCACCCATGGATTCTCGCGCGGCCAGCAGATGAAGGTGGCGCTGGCGCGCGCCCTGGTGCACCGGCCGCACAACATCATGCTCGACGAGCCGACCAACGGGCTCGATGTCACGACCAGCCGCGCAGTGCGCGACCTGCTGCGCGGGTTGCGCGACGAAGGCCGATGTATCCTGCTGACCAGCCACATCATGCAGGAAGTCACCGTGCTGGCCGACCGCATCGTCGTATTAGCGGGCGGCACGATCGTCATGGAAGGCACGCCGGCCGAATTGCGCCGCGTCACCGGACTTGCCGATCTGGAGGAAATTTTTCTTGCCGCCACGTCGGGACATGAGCCGAGCGAGGCCGCCTGGGCGGCGGGCGACTGACGATGCGCGCCATCATCTCGGTTTTCCGCAAGGAGATGCGCGACCATTTGCGCGACAAGCGCAGCATCATCGTGGCGATGATCTACCCGCTGATGGGCCCGCTCCTGCTTGGCCTGATGTTTTTCTTTGTCGGCGGTTCGATGCGCGTGAACGAGGATGCGCCGCTGATCGTGCCTGTAATGAACCCCCAGAACGCCCCGGACATCGTGCATTACCTGCAGCAGCACGGCGCCATCCTGCGCAATGTGCGCGGTAACCCGCAGACGATCGTGGCCGGCGGCTGGGTGCCGTTTGCGCTTATCCTGCCGGCGACCCCGGAGATCGACCCGGAGAAGCCGCTGCCGGTGCAGCTTCTGACCAACCCGTCGCGCTTCGACAGCATTGTCGCGACCGGCCGCGTCGTGGAATTGCTCAACACCTACCAGCGCGAAACGGTGCGGGCGCGGTTGCAGCAGGCGGGGCTGTCGCCCAACCTGACCGATGTGTTGCAGATCGATCAGCAGAATATCGGCCGCGCCGCCGGCCCGTCGGTGATCCTGCTGACGATGATCCCACCCTTCCTGATCTTTACGCTGTTCACCGGCGGGGTGCATGTGACGCTCGACTCGACCAGCGGTGAGCGCGAGCGCGGCTCGTTCGAGCCACTGATGATGAACCCGGTGACCCGGGCCCAGGTCCTGACCGGCAAGATCGGTGCCTCGATGGTGTTTACGCTGATGGCGCTCGGCGTCCAGATCTTCGCGTTCTGGATCATGCTGCATATCGTACCGCGGGAGTCGCTGGGGCTGAACGAGCCGCTCAGCGCGTTGCGGCTGGGTGCCGTTGCGTCCATCTGTCTGCCGATCGTCGTGCTGGCGGCGGCATTGCAATTGCTGATCTCAGCCGCCACCCGCAGCATGAAGGAGGCGCAGACCTATCTTGGCTTGTTGCCGCTGGTGCCGGGACTCGCCGGCATGGTGCTGGCACTCGCGCCGGTGCAGGCACAACCGCTGCTGGCGGCGATCCCGACCTTCGGCCAGACGCTGCTGATGGGCCAGATGGTGCGCGCCGAGGCGGTCAACTGGCTCCTGGTCGGCATCACCGCCGCCGCCACGCTGATTACCACCGGACTGCTCTTGGCGCTCGGCTTTCGCCTCTACGAACGCGAGGGCATCCTGTTTCCGCAAGGGTGATCAGGCCGCCTGGGCCAAGGCTTCAATCCGCGACTCGCGCCACGCCCGCGCCGCGGCAAGCGCCAGCACAGACAGCGCGGCCAGAGGAAAAACCGGCAGGTGCAGGCCCTCGGCGATGCCGCGCCCATCGGCCAGCACCACGTATATTCCGGCGAGGACCACGCCTTCCCACCCGCGCGCCATCGGCAACGCGCGGCCTTGCATCAGCCATGCCGCCGCGACGGCGGTGAGCATCAGGTCGTAGAGAAGCGACAACGGTGCCGCCACCGGTGCGGCGGCAATCAGCACCGCGGCGCGCGTCGCAGACCCAACCGGCGCTCGCCAGGTGGCGATCACGATGACCGCGGCGATGCCAAAAAAAATGACCTGCGTGGCATATGCCAGCGGCACGCTACCTCCGAGCAGCCGCACCGCGCCAAACGGGTTCGCCATCCCGGCAAACAAGATGCGGCCGGACGCATACATTGCCGGCGCGGCACCCGCGGTCACGATGAACGCGCGCCAAGTCTCGGCGCCATACAGCAGTAGCGACGCGGCGATGAGCACCACAACCGTGATCGTGGTGGCGATAAAGACGCGCCAGTATCCCCCAGCCACCAGTGCGAGCGGCAGCAGCAGACCGAATTGTGGCTTGTAGCACAGCAGGCCGAACATCAGCCCGGCCAACAACGGGCGGCGCTCCAGCCAATAAGTGCCCAGCCCAAAAAGACCCGCGGTCAGGAACGCGTTCTGTCCGAGCCCGTAATTCCAGAACAACACCGGCACGGCGAGACAGGCCGCAACCGTAGCGAAACCGCGATCCTCAAGAACGCGCGTCGCGGCAAACAGGTAGAGCAGCAGCGTCGCGGTCTCGAACAGGATAAAGGCTGCGAGATAGGGAAGCGCCGGCAGTGCCGCACACAGCAACAGATAGGTCGGCGGATAATTGAAAAACTGGTACTCGATCCCGGCGCCGACGACGCTTTCTTCTGCGACCAGATGCGCCGCCGGGTCATACGCCCAGCCCGGTCGCCCCGCATCCGCGAGGAGACCGGCGCTGTAGAAGCTGACAAAGTCGGTGGTGGTGGGTTTTGTCAGCGGCACGATCCAGCCATGCGTACCGGCGACGATAAAGGCAAAGCCGCAGAGTTGCACCGCCAGCAAAAGCCCCGCTCCCAGCGCAACGCGCCGACGTGTGAGCCACGCGGCAGCCACGAAAGCACCCAGTCCCTGCCGGTCTTGCGATGTGTGGATGGGCGCTGGAACGGAGCCGGGCCCGCCGGGTTGGGCGGTGTCTTCAGTCACGTGGCCGAAGCGCCGGGCCTCGGCCCGGCCGTCACGATAGTTCGTCCCCGCTGCATGCAGCCAACTCTAGCAGGCAAAGGTCAACGAACGCTTATGCGGCGAGGCGGCGGGGCGCTGTCAGGCGCGCCCGCCATCAGTGAAGGTCAGGCGGTGACCAGCGGCTCGCGCAGCGCGGCCTCGCCGTGCTCCCTGAGCAGCCGGTCGAAATAATCGATCGTGCGCTGCAGGCCTGGGCGCAGCGGGGTGCGCGGTTCCCAGTTGAGGATCGCCTTGGCCTGGGTGATATCGGGGCAACGCTGGATCGGATCGTCGACCGGCAGCGGCCGGTGCTCGATCCTGGAGCGCGACCCCGTCAGGTCGATGATGATATCGGCCAGTTCGGCGACGGTCGTCTCGACCGGATTGCCGAGGTTCATCGGGCCGGTGATGTCATCGGGCGCGTCCATCATCCGGATGAACCCCTCGATCATGTCGTCGACATAGCAGAAGGCGCGGGTCTGCGAGCCGTCGCCGTAGAGGGTAATCGACTGGTTCTTCAGCGCCTGCACGATGAAGTTCGACACGACACGGCCGTCATTCGGGTGCATGCGCGGACCGTAGGTATTGAAGATACGCACGACGCGAATGCGCAGATTGTGCTGGCGGTAATAATCAAAGAACAGCGTCTCGGCGCAGCGCTTGCCCTCGTCGTAGCAGGCGCGCGGACCGATCGGGTTGACGTTGCCGCGATAGGATTCCGGCTGCGGGTGCAATGTCGGGTCGCCGTAAACCTCGGAGGTCGAGGTCTGCAGTATCTTGGCCTTCACCCGCTTCGCCAGACCCAGCATGTTGATCGCGCCGATCACGCTGGTCTTGGTCGTCTGGACGGGATCGAACTGGTAGTGGATCGGCGAGGCCGGGCAGGCCATGTTGTAAATCTCGTCGACCTCGACAAATAGCGGGTGCGTCACGTCGTGGCGCATCGCCTCGAAATGCGGGTCGCCGATCAGGTGCGCGATGTTATCCTTGCGGCCGGTGAAATAGTTATCGACGCACAGCACGTCGTCACCCTTGGCGCGCAGGCGCTCGCACAGATGCGACCCGAGGAACCCGGCGCCGCCGGTGACCAGAACGCGTTTGGAAATCGTGCTCATCGTGATTGTCCTTCGAGATATCGTTGGCGGCGGATCAGGCGATCACGCGGAGGCCCGGGGGCTTGCCGGCGACCGGCTCGGCCGGCCGCCCCCGGGTCGGACGCCCGACGCTGTGATAGACAAACCCGGCCTTGGCCATGTCTTCCGGCTGGTAGACGTTGCGTAGGTCGATGATCAGCGGCTGCCGCAGCAGGGACTTCACCCGCTCCAGGTCGAGGCCGCGGAACTCGTTCCATTCGGTCACCAGGATGACCGCGTCCGCCCCCTCCATCGTGGCGTATGCGTCGTCGCAATAGGCGAGGTCGGGCATCAGCTTTTTCGCCTCGTCCATGCCCTCGGGGTCGAACACCCGCACCGTCGCGCCGCTTTCGTGCAGGACCGGCAGGATCGACAGGCTCGGGCTGTCGCGCATGTCATCGGTGTTCGGCTTGAAGGTCAGGCCAAGTATCGCTAGCGTTTTGCCCGCGACATCGCCGCCGCAGGCGCCGACGATGCGGTCGGCCATGCGGCGCTTGCGGGCGTCGTTGACGCGCAACACCGTATCGACGATCGACAGCGGGATCTTGGCGATCTCCGCCGTCCGCACCAGCGCCTGACAGTCTTTCGGAAAGCAGGAGCCGCCAAACCCGGGCCCGGCATGCAGGAACTTGCGGCCGATACGGCCATCGAGCCCGATACCGTGCGACACATCCTGCACATCCGCGCCCACCGATTCACAGAGATCGGCGATCTCGTTGATAAAGGTGATCTTGGTCGCCAGGAACGCGTTGGCGGCGTATTTAATGAGCTCGGCGGTCTCCAGCGTGGTGAACACCATCGGCGTCTCAAGCAGGTAGAGCGGTCGGTAGAGCGCCCGCAATACCTCGCGCGCGTGGTCGCTGCAGCTGCCGATCACCACCCGGTCAGGCCGCATAAAATCCTGGATCGCCGACCCCTCGCGCAGGAACTCCGGGTTCGAGGCGACATCAAAGCGGCCCGCCGGCAGGGCGCCGCGCAGGATGCGCTCGACGCGCCGCCCGGTGCCGACTGGCACGGTCGATTTGGTGACGATGACGGTGCGGTGATTGCCGTTTTCAGCCAGGGCCTGGCCGATTTCCTCGGCGGCGGCAAAGACATAGCTGAGATCGGCATGGCCGTCTCCACGCCGCGACGGGGTGCCGACAGCGATAAACACCGCGTCGGCGTCTTTAACCGCGGCCTTCAGATCGGTCGTAAAGTTCAGCCTGCCCGCGGCGGCATTGGTGGCGACGAGCTGGTCGAGGCCGGGCTCGAAAATCGGGATTTCGCCGCGCGTCAGGCGCTCGATCTTGCTGGTGTCCTTATCGACGCATGTCACCGAAACACCGAATTCGGAGAAACAGGCACCGGACACCAGCCCGACATAGCCCGTTCCAATCATCGCAATACGCATAAGCGTGGTCTCCTGACCGTCAACGAACCCCAGAACGGGCGATTGACAGTGTTATTCCGCCGACCCCCGGCGCGACGAGCTGCCGCACCGCCAGGTTGTGGAAGAGAAAGCCTGTGAGCGCCGTTATGGCGACATCAACCACCACGCCCGGCGCAAGCACATGCCGCAATCGATCCTCGTTACCGGTGGGGCCGGCTATGTCGGCAGCCACGCCTGCAAAAGCCTCGCCAGAGCCGGGTTTACGCCTGTTGTTTATGACAACCTCTCGCGCGGTTTTCGCGACGCCGTGCGCTATGGCCCGTTTGTCGAGGGCGATCTGCACGACCGCGAACGACTGGTCGGGGCCATGCGCCACTATGACGTCGCCGCCGTGATGCATTTCGCGGCCTTCGCCTACGTCGGCGAGTCGGTAAGCAGGCCGGAGCTGTACTACCACAACAACGTTGTCGGAACCTTATCGCTCCTGGCGGCGATGCGCGATGCCGCGATCTCCCGCGTCGTATTCTCCTCGACCTGCGCCGTCTACGGCGTGCCGGATCAGGTGCCGATCGTCGAAACGACAGCAAAGGCGCCGCTGAACCCCTACGGCGAGACCAAGCTGGCGATCGAGGGCGCGCTGCATTGGTTCAGCGGCGCCTACGACATGCGCTATGTCGCGTTGCGCTACTTCAATGCCGCGGGCGGCGATCCGGATGCCGAGATCGGCGAGCGCCACGACCCGGAAACCCATCTTATCCCGCTGGTCCTGCGCGCCTCGCTGGGACAGGCGGGGCCGGTCGAGATCTACGGCACCGACTATCCCACACCCGATGGCACGGCGATTCGCGACTATATCCATGTCGTCGATCTGGCAGACGCGCATGTCCGCGCGCTGCGCTATCTCGGCGAGGGCGGCACAAGCATCGCGCTCAACCTCGGCACCGGCGCTGGTTCGTCGGTGCGCCAGATCATCGAAGCGGTGGAGCGGGTTGGCGGCCGACCCGTACCGTTTCGCGAGGTCGGCCGCCGGGCCGGCGACCCGCCTGAGCTGGTCGCCGATCCCTCGCTTGCGCTCAGAACGCTGGGATGGAAGGCGAACCAATCCGATCTCGATACGATTGTACGCACCGCGCTTGCCTGGGAAACCCGCGATCTGCGGAACGCGCCGTCGCACGCCCGATAGCGGCAAATAGCGGCGGCCGCGCCGCCATGGTCTGGCCTTTGCTTGGTTTTGGACGCGAAATGAACATAATTTCACCGGTTGCGCGAATGGATGCGAATTTCGGATCGGCCCAGCGATTGACTGATGGGGCGATGACCGCGGGAGCTGGCGATATGAGTACGGTCGAGGGCGACAGCTTCGCGCCCGCCACCGATCTGGACGACCTCCTGCGCGGAGCACCGGCCGCCCTTAGCGGCCCGATCCGCGTCCACGGCAAATTCTTCTTCGCCGGCGAGGACAAGCACTTCGTCAAGGGCGTGACCTATGGGCCGTTCCCGATAGGGTCGCATGGCGACCAGTTTCCGGAGCGCTCGGTCGTCGCCAGAGACTTTGCATTGATGCGCAATGTCGGCGCCAACACGGTGCGGGTGTTCACCCCGCCGCCGGTATGGCTCCTCGATCTCGCCAGCGAGGCGGGCGTCAAGGTGCTGATCGGCCTGCCCTGGTCGCAGCACGTTGCGTTTCTCGACAATGCCGAGATCAAGTCGCAAATCCGCGCCGCGATCGCCAAAGGGGTACGCGGCTGCGAACGGCATCCCGCGGTTTTTGCCTATCTCGTAGGCAATGAGATTCCGCCCGACATGATCCGCTGGCATGGTGCGGACGCGGTGCGCGCCTTTCTGCGAGGCTTGGTCGAGATTGTTCGCGCCGAGCATCCCGGCGCGCTGGTCAGTTACGCCAATTTCCCGTCGACCGAATACCTGACGGTCGATTTCACCGATTTCCTCTGCTTCAACGTCTATCTGCACGACGAGGGAGCCTTCCGCCGCTACATCGCGCGATTGCAGAACCTCGCGGTCGACAAGCCGCTGGTGCTGACCGAGTTCGGCGTCGACTCGATGCGCAACGGCGAAGCCGAGCAGGCAGAAATCCTGTCCTGGCAGGTGCGCGCGGCGTTCGCCTCGGGGGTGGCCGGCACGTTTGTCTTTGCCTGGACCGACGAATGGTATACCGGCGGCCATCTGATCGAAGACTGGGCCTTTGGCCTGGTCGACCGCGACCGTCAGCCAAAGGCAGCGTTTCAGGAAGTCGCGGGGCGCTACAAGGGTCCGCTGCCACCCGCATTGCCGCGCTATCCTCGCGTGTCGGTGGTGGTGTGTGCCTATAACGCCGAGCGGACAATGGAGGCCTGCCTCGCCTCGCTGGAGACGCTCGACTACCCGGACTATGAGGTCATCGTCGTCAATGACGGATCGACGGACCGCACGCTCGAAATTTCCGAGCGCTTTCCCTATTGCCGCATCATCAGCCAGGAAAACAAAGGGCTGAGCGTTGCGCGGAATGTCGGCGCCGAGGCGGCAACCGGCGAGATCGTCGCCTATACCGACAGCGATTGCGTCGCCGACCCGGACTGGCTGACCTATCTCGTCGCCAAGATGGAAGCCGGCAATCTGTCGGCGTGCGGCGGCCCCAATTTCCCACCGCCCGAAGACGATCTGATCCCGGCCGCGGTTGCTGTGTCGCCGGGTGGCCCCACCCATGTATTGATCAGCGATGAAGTTGCCGAGCATATCGCCGGCTGCAACATGGCGTTCCGCCGTGATGCCTTGCTTGAACTCGGCGGTTTCGACCCGCAGTACCGGGCGGCTGGCGACGATGTCGATATCTGCTGGCGGTTTCAGGATGCCGGCTACACGATCGGCTTCAGCGCTGCCGCCGTCGTCTGGCATTTCCGCCGCAACACCGTAAAGGCCTATATCGGCCAGCAGAAGGGCTACGGCAAAGCCGAGGCGCTGGTCTATGCCAAGCATCCCTTTCGCTTCAACCTGTTCGGCCAGGCGAAATGGCTCGGCCGCATCTATGGCGATCTGTCTGCCGCGCTGCTGCTGTCGCGCAAGCCGGTGATCTATTCCGGCACCTTCGGCCGCGGCCTGTTCCAGACCATGTACGAGCCGCCTTCGTCACTGACCGCGGTGTTGCCGTTGACTTTTGAGTGGAGCGTTGCGTCGCTGCTGCTGGCGGCGGCGGCGGTGATCGGTGGCGGCTGGATGTGGCTGCTTGCGGCACCGCTCCTGACCACCTGGGTCATGTGCATCAATGGCGCGTTGAAGGCGCCGATCGACAAACGCTTTGTCGGGTTGAAGGCGCGCGCCCTGGTCGCCCTCCTGATCTATCTCGGACCACTGTTGCGCGGCGTCGAACGTGTCAAATGGCGTATCAAGACGATGCAGACGCATGACCAGGTCGGCCCGGGTCCGGTCGACCAGAGGGCACGCCTGTCATGGCTCGACCGCGCTTTCACCCTGTCCTTCTGGGACGAAACGAGCGCCGAGAAAGAGGTGCTGCTCGGCGGCCTGATGGATTTTCTCCTGCCGCAGAAATATTTCGTCGTCGC
>Ga0213875_10000901_pt1 | contig 21598 bp, 19 predicted proteins | sample BarmaccomBMRX_R8_FD_160105 | JGI IMG/M metagenome (GOLD analysis project Ga0213875, IMG submission 160105) | Root-associated microbial communities from Barbacenia macrantha in rupestrian grasslands, the National Park of Serra do Cipo, Brazil - RX_R8 | ecosystem: Host-associated > Plants > Roots... | reverse complement strand
TGCGACGCCGCGAGCTGCCTCTTGTGTTACGAGGCGGATTGGCGGATCTGTCACCGCCGCCGCGTCGCCGAGATCCTCGCCGAGCGCGACGGCTTCACCGTGCAGCACCTGTCGGCGCAGGACCCGCCGGCGCCGGAATAGAGCAAGCGTCAATCGGAGGGGGCGGCCCGCTCGCGCTTGACCGCGCCGCGGCGGGCTTTGTCCGCGAGCCGGCGCTCTCGTGCGGCGCCGGTCGGGCGGGTGGCGCGCCGGAGCACAGGAGGGGCGGCGGCCCGGCCTATCAACGCGACCAGCCGCGCCAGCGCATCCTCCCGATTGCGCTGCTGCGAGCGGTGACGGCGCGCGGTGATGACGAGCACGCCGTCCGCCGTCATCCGTTTCCCGGCGAGCCGTTCCAGCCGGCGGCGCACAGGCTCGGGCAGCGAAGGCGAATGCCGTACGTCGAAGCGCAGCTGGACGGCCGTCGCGACCTTGTTGACATTCTGTCCGCCGGGTCCGGCGCTGCGGATGAAGCTCTCGGCGATCTCGCCGTTGTCGAGAGAGATGTCATCGGTCACCGGGATCATGGCAGCGCGGCACGCCTTCGCCTCGGGTTATCGCGGCTGGCACGGACCCGCTCGGGACGGTTCCGTGCCAGCCGAGAAATGCACTTCACGGCGGCGCCTTCGGTGGTGTAAGCCAAAGCGACGCGCGGCGCGCCCTCGCCCTCGTCTGAGCGGGTGCGCCCTCATGCGAATTCAGGAGCAGACATGCCCACTCTAAGCTATGCGGCGCCGACCAGCATCGACGAGGCGGTCGGCATTCTCGCCGGCTCGAAGGGGCTCGCGAAGGTATTGTCGGGCGGCACCGACCTGCTGGTGCAATTGCGCTCCGGCCGCACCCGCCCCGAGCTGATCGTCGACACCAAGCGCATCCCCGGCATTATCGGCATCCGCGAAGAGAATGGCGGGTTTGTGATCGGTGCGGCGACGCCCGGCGCGGTGCTGAGCGACCATGAGGCGCTGGTCGCCGCCTATCCAGGGGTCGTCGAAGGCGTCGATCTGATCGGCTCGACACAAATCCAGGGGCGCGCTTCGCTTGCGGGCAATCTGTGTAATGCCTCCCCTGCGGCGGACAGCGTGCCGGCCATGATCGCGTCCCGCGCCATTGCCGTGATCGCCGGGCCCGAGGGGCGGCGCGAGGCGCCGGTCGAGACGATTGTCACCGGTCCCGGCCAGACCTCGTTGAAGAAGGGCGAGTTCATCGTCGAGTTCCGCTTGCCGAAGCCGAAGCCGCGCCAGTCGGACGCGTATCTGCGCTTCATCCCGCGCACCGAGATGGACATCGCAGTCGTCGGTTGCGGGGTCAACGTGACCTTGGACGAAGGGGGCGCCTGCACCGATGCGCGCGTTTCGCTCGGTGCGGTCGCGCCGACGCCGCTCGTCGTCGAGGAGGCCGCGCAGGCCTTGATCGGGCACAAGCTCGACGAGGCGACGCTCGCCCGGCTCGACGCCGCCGCCCGACGTGCCTGCAAACCGATCAACGACAAGCGCGGCACGATCGAGTTCCGCGTCAAGGTAGCTGGCGTGCTCGCACGCCGGGTTGCTGCCATCGCATTCGAGCGCGCTGCGGCGCGCGCCTAGGAGAACTGTGGAATGAGCAAGCATCACGTCTCGGCCACGATCAACGGTGAGCCGATGGAATTCCTCTGCGAGCCGCAGCAGACATTGCTCGACGTGCTTCGCGACGAATTGCTGCTGACCGGCAGCAAGGAAGGGTGCAGCTCGGGCGATTGCGGCGCCTGCAGCGTCATCGTCGACGGGCGGCTCGTCTGCTCCTGTCTGATGCTCGGAGTGGAGGCGAATGGGCGCTTGATCCAGACCATCGAGGGTCTCGCCGAGGGCGACAAGCTGCATCCGGTGCAGCAGAAGTTTCTCGAACACGCCGCCCTGCAATGCGGTTTCTGCACGCCGGGTCTGATCGTCGCGGCAAAGGCGCTGATCGACGAGAACCCGGACCCGACGGAGGAAGAGGCGCGGTACTGGTTGGCCGGCAATCTGTGCCGCTGCACCGGGTACGACAAGGTGATCCGTGCGGTGCTCGACGCGGCCGCCGAGATGCGGGCGGAGGCGGCGCAATGAGCTATCTGACGAAAGAGGAGCTGAAGATCGTCGGCTCCCGTCCAATCCGTCCGGACGGAGTCGACAAGGTCACCGGCCGCGCGAGTTTCGGCGCCGATCTGTCGATGCCCGGCATGATATGGGGCAAGGTCAAGCGCAGCCCGCACGCGCATGCCCGCATCTTGTCGATCAACACCGAGAAGGCTGCGGCGCTGCCCGGCGTCAAGGCCATCATCACGCGCGCCGATTTCCCGGATGTGCCACCCGAGAAGGCCTATATCGGCGAGGCGCCGGCCAATCTGCGCGACCTGTCGCGCAACTGCATGGCGAAGGGCAAGGCGCTTTATGAGGGCCATGCCGTCGCCGCGGTTGCGGCGGTCTCTCCGGCAGTCGCCGAACGGGCGCTCGATCTGATCGAGGTCGAATACGAGGTATTGCCGCATGTGATGGACGTCGAAGCGGCAATGGCCTCCGATGCGCCGCTGCTGCACGACGACGTCTTTACGGTCGGCGTCGACCCGAAGCCGCAGAAGCCGTCCAATATTGCCAAGGTGGTTCGCTTTGCGAAGGGTGACATCGAGGCCGGCTTCGCCGAGGCGGAGGTGGTGATCGAGCGGCGCTACACGACGAAACCGGTGCACCAGGCCTATATCGAACCGCACGCTTGCGTTGTGGCCGTCGCTGCCGACGGACAGTGCACGATCTGGAGCTCGAGCCAGGGCCAGTTCATGGTGCGCGGCTACACCTCGCGGATCGTCGGGGCCGACATCGCCGATATTCGCGCGATCCCGGCCGAAATCGGCGGCGGGTTCGGCGGCAAGACGATCGTCTATCTCGAACCGCTCGCCTACATGCTCTCGAAGAAATCGGGGCGGCCGGTCAAGATGGTGATGAGCCGCGAGGAGGTGTTCCGTGCCTCCGGCCCGACCTCCGGCGGCGTCATCGAGGTCAAGCTCGGCGCCAAGCGCGACGGCACGCTGGTCGCAACGCAGGTCGTGCTCAAATACCAGGCCGGCGCCTTCCCGGGCTCGCCGGTCAACCAAGGCTCGATGTGCGCCTTCGCCGCCTACGACGTACCCAACGTGCTGGTCACCGGCTACGACGTGGTGTGCAATCGGCCGAAGGTCGCCGCCTATCGCGCGCCGGGCTCGCCGATCGCGGCCTTCGGCGTTGAAAGCTGCATGGATGAATTGGCCCGCGAGCTGAAGCTCGACCCGCTCGCCTTGCGCGCCAAGAACGCCGCGAAGGACGGCACGAAGGCGGCGCACGGCCCGACCTGGGCGAATATCGGCTATATCAACACGGTCGAGGCGGCCCGCCAGACCGAGCATTACAAGACTCCGCTCGGCCCCAACCAGGGCCGCGGCGTCGCCTCCGGCTTCTGGTTCAACGCCGGAGGCGAGTCGAGCGCGGCTGTGCATGTCAATGAGGACGGCACGGTCACCGTCACCGAGGGCCATCCCGATATCGGCGGTTCGCGCGCCTCGATGGCGATGATGGTCGCCGAGGTGCTGGGCGTGCCGTACGACCGGGTGCGCCCGGTGGTCGGCGATACCACCGCGATCGGGTTCAGCGCCGTGACTGGCGGCAGCCGAGTGACCTTTGCCGGCGGCATGGCGGTGACCCGCGCGACCGAGCGGGTCGTCGACGAATTGAAGAAGCGCGCGGCAATCACCTGGGACATCAGCCCCGAGGCGGTCGAGTGGAAGGAGGGCCAGGCGTTTCCGGCCGGGCCTAACGCCGGCAGCTTCGAGCCATTGTCGCTCGGCGATCTCGCGGCCAAGGCGGCCAAGACGGGCGGACCGATCAGCGCCGAGGTGCAGCTTAACGCCCAGGGTGCCGGGCCCGGCTTCGCCACGCATATCTGCGATGTCGAGATCGATCGCGAGACCGGCTTCGTCAAAATCCTGCGCTATACCGCAGTGCAGGATGTCGGGCGCGCCATCCACCCGGCTTATGTCGAAGGCCAGATGCAGGGTGGGGTGGCCCAGGGGGTCGGCTGGGCGCTCAACGAGGAATACATTTACGACCAGAACGGCCGGCTCGAAAATCCGGGCTTTCTCGATTATCGCGTGCCGGTCGCGTCCGACATGCCGATGATCGAGACGGTCATGGTCGAGGTGCCGAACCCGCGCCACCCGTTCGGGGCGCGCGGGGTCGGCGAGGTGCCGATCGTGCCACCGATGGCGACGGTCGCGAATGCGATCGCCGACGCTATCGGCATCCGCTTGCGCGACCTGCCGATGTCGCCGCCGCGGCTGCTCGCGGCGCTCGATCCGGAACCGATCCGCGCGGCTGCGGAGTAGACGTAGGGTGAACCCAGGCCGGTGCGGCTGCGATCCTGTCGGCCGACTGATTGAGAGGGCAATCGCATGACCTATTTCGGCAAGAAGGAAGACCTGAAGGTCGTCGGCACCCGCCCGATCCGCCCGGACGGGGTCGACAAGGTCACCGGACGCGCCGCCTTCGGCGCCGATATGGCGATGCCCGGAATGCTGTTTGGCAAGATTAAGCGCAGCCCCTATGCGCATGCCCGCATCCGCGCCATCAAGACCGACAAGGCGCAGGCATTGCCGGGGGTCAAGGCGATCGTGACCGGCGCCGATTTCCCGGAAATCCCATCGGAGGAGGCGTTTGTCGGCGAAGGGCCGATGAATTTCCGCGACCTGTCGCGCAATTGCCTGGCGCGCGACAAGGCGCTCTATGACGGCCATGCCGTGGCCGCCGTCGCGGCAACCTCGCCGGCGATTGCCGAAGAGGCGGCGGAATTGATCGAGGTCGATTACGAGGTGCTGCCGCATGTGATCGATGTCGAGGCGGCGATGGCGCCCGGCGCGCCGATCCTGCATGACGATTTGTTCACCCAGGGGGTCGAGCCGAAGCCGGCGACCCCGTCCAACATCGCCAAGAAGATCACCTTCGCGAAGGGCGACATCGAAGCCGGTTTCCGTGACGCGGAGGTCGTTGTCGAACGCCGCTATTCGACCCAGCCGGTCCACCAGGCCTATATCGAGCCGCATGCCTGCGTCGTGGCGGTCTCGACCGACGGGCAGTGCACGATCTGGAGCTCGAGCCAGGGCCAGTTCATGGTCCGCGCCTATTGCGCCAAACTGCTCGGAATCGACATCTCGAACATCCGCGTCACCCCGGCCGAAATCGGCGGCGGGTTCGGCGGCAAGACGCTCGTCTACCTCGAGCCGGTGGCCTTGGCGCTGTCGAAGAAATCGGGACGCCCGGTCAAGATGGTGATGAGCCGCGAAGAGGTGTTCCGCGGCACCGGCCCGACCTCGGGAGGCGTCATCGAGGTCAAGCTCGGCGCTAAGCGGGACGGCACGATCGTCGCCGCGCAGCTCGTGCTCAAATACCAGGCCGGCGCCTTCCCCGGCTCGCCGGTGCAGCCGGGCTGCATGTGTGGCTTTGCGATGTACGACCTGCCGAACGTCCACATCACCGGCTACGACGTCGTGTCGAACCGGCCGAAGGTCGCGGCCTATCGCGCCCCGGGCGCCCCGATCTCGTCCTTCGGCGTCGAAAGCTGCATGGACGAATTGGCGCGCGAGCTGAAGATCGATCCTTTGGCGTTGCGGCAGAAGAACGCGGCGCGCGACGGTACCAAGGCGGCGCACGGCCCGACCTGGGCCAATATCGGCTATATCGATACGGTCGAGCAGGCCAAGAGCCACCCGCAATACAAAATCCCGCTCGGGCCCAACCAGGGTCGCGGCGTCGCCTCCGGCTTCTGGTTCAACATCGGCGGCGAATCGAGCGCGGCGGTGCACATCAACGAGGACGGCACCGCGGTTGTCGTCACGGGGTGCCCCGATATCGGCGGCTCGCGCGCTTCGATGGCGATGATGGCCGCCGAGGTGCTCGGCATCCCGATCGAAAAGGTGCGACCGGTCATCGCCGACACGAGTTCGATCGGCTTTTCCTTCCTGACCGGCGGCAGCCGCGTCACCTTCGCCACCGGCATGGCCACCGTTCAGGCCGCCGAGAAGGTGGTCGAGCAGCTGAAGCAGCGCGCCGCGATGATCTGGGACATCAGTCCCGATGCGGTCGAGTGGAAGGATGGTCAGGCCTTCCCGGCCGGCGCCAATGCGGGCAGCTTCGAGCCGCTGCCGCTTGCCGATATAGCGGTCAAGTCGGGCCGGACCGGCGGGCCGATCACCGCCGAGGTGTCGATCAACGCGCAGGGCGCGGGTCCCGGCTTCGCGACGCATATCTGCGATGTCGAGGTCGATCGCGAGACCGGCTTCGTCAAGATCCTGCGCTATGCGGCGATCCAGGATGTCGGCCGCGCGATCCATCCGAGCTATGTCGAGGGCCAGATCCAGGGCGGCGTCACGCAGGGCGTCGGCTGGGCGCTCAACGAGGAATACATCTACGATTCGAACGGCCGGCTGGAGAACCCGGGCTTCCTCGATTACCGCGTGCCGGTCGCCTCGGACATGCCGATGATCGACGCCGTCATGGTCGAGGTGGCGAACCCGCGCGCCCCGTTCGGCGCCCGCGGCGTCGGCGAGGTGCCGATCGTGCCGCCGATGGCGGCGGTCGCCAATGCCATCGCCGATGCGACCGGCATTCGGCTGCGCGATCTGCCGATGTCGCCGCCGCGGCTGCTCGCGGCGCTCGATCCGGAGCCGATCCGGCAGGCGGCCGAATAGGCAATGCCGCGCGTCGTCATCTCGGGCTCGGGCGCCCGCCGTTTTACGGGCGGGCAGACCGAGTTCGAGGTGGAGGCGAATACGGTGCGCCGCCTGATCCTCGAACTCGACAAGCGCTTCCCCGGGCTCGGGCACCAGATCGACGAAGGCATGGCCATCGCCATCGACGGCGAGATTTACCAGGACGCCTATCTGGCGCCGCTCTCGGCCGAGAGCGAGGTGTACCTGATCCCGAAAATCGGCGGCGGCTGAGCGTCCGCGCCGCCTCCGGTCAGCGCCCGTAATATCCGGGCGGCGCGCCGACCGACTGGCCGTAATTGTATTGCAGAGGCTGCGGGTTGCCCGGCTGGTAGCCGCCGAAGCCCGGCGCGGTGTATTGCGGCGCGCTGGCCGGGTTCCCGGTGCCGTAAGGCGTGAGGCGCGACGGGGCGGCGCCGGGCGCCGGGTGTGCCGGGAAGAGATCGGGGTCGCCGAGGGTTCCGTCGAACCCGGTGCCGTGCCGACCGATCCCGGTGCCGCTGCGACTGAGCCCGGCAGTGTTGAGATCCTGCGCCGTCGCCGCAATCGGCCCGCTCGGGGTTAAGGCAGCCGCGACTGCAAGCGCGGCCAGCCTGTTGCGCATCGAGATTCTCCCGTCCATTCCATCGAGAAACGGCCGGCAGACCGAATCGGCCCCAACCCGGTTTGCCGCGGCCGCCCCGATCCTATCGCCCGGTCGAGCCGCCGCCCGCGCTGCCGCCCGAGCCGGTCGAGGTCCCGCCCGAGCCGCCGGCATTGTTGCTGCCCGCGCCCATGCCGGCGCCCATGCCGGCGCCGCCGCCCCCGCCGGAACTGCTGCCGCTGCCGCCTTGCCAGCCGCCTTGGCCGCCGCCCGAGGTGACCGAGCCGGCGCCGCCCATCCCCTGGGTCGCGCCGCCGGTTCCCTGCACCGAGGACCCGCCGCCGCTGCCGGTCTGGGCCACAGCCGCGGCCGAGGCCCCGGCAACGAACGACAGGATTAATACGAGCATCCGAAAGTTGTTCTGCATGGCTTTCCTTCTAAACCAAGGTTAACACCGAGACCGCCGCTCCGATGGCTCAGCTCAATGCTTGCGATCGCGGGGGAGATCTCTTGTCGGCGTGCAGAACGGTGCAAAAAGCGGTTTGCTCATTCCCTCCGGCCGAATCTTTTTCTCCGAGCGCGCGGCAAAACGGGAACCGGCGATAATCGACGAGTGCTGCGCGACCCCTTTCGAATCGCGAGGCTCTGCTTTGCAACAAGCCGGGCTATGATCGGAGGCGGTCCGGCAGAACGGGGGAGGGGATGACCTACGACTACATCATCGTCGGCGGCGGCTCGGCCGGCTCGGTCATGGCGAACCGCCTGTCGTCGAAGAGCGCCAATCGGGTCCTGCTGTGCGAGGCGGGGCAGGACACGCCCGACGGCAACGTGCCGAAGGAGATCCTCGACAGCTATCCCGGCACCGCCTATTTCGACCCGCGCTTTCACTGGACCGAGCTCAAGGTCCATACCCAAATCGTCTCCCACAACCGGCCTGAGGAACGGCCCCCGCTGCGCAAATACGAGCAAGCCCGCGTGCTCGGCGGCGGCTCCTCGATCAACGGCCAACTCGCCAATCGCGGCGCGCCGACGGATTACGACGAATGGCAGGCGCGCGGCGCCAGCGGATGGGGTTGGGACGATGTCCTGCCCTATTTCAAAAAGGTCGAGCGCGACATGGATTTCGACGGCCCCTGGCACGGCAAGGAGGGCCGCATTCCGGTGCGCCGCATCATGCCCGAACATTGGAACGGCCATGCCCGCGCGGTCGCCGAGGCGTTCAAATCGGCCGGCTACGAATACATCCCGGACCAGAACGGCGAATTCAAGGACGGCTATTTCCCGATCACGATTTCGAATCTGAAAGAACGCCGGGTGTCGGCGGCGATCGGTTATCTCGACCCGGTGACGCGGCGGCGGCCAAACCTGACGATCTCGGCCGAGACGCAGGTCACCGCGCTGTTGTTCGAAGGCACGCGCTGCGTCGGCATCAAGGCCTTGGTGCGGGGAAGCGAGACCGAGTTTCGCGGCAATGAAATCATCCTCTCGTCGGGCGCGATCCACTCGCCGGCGCATTTGATGCGGGCGGGCGTCGGACCCGCGCCGCATTTGCGCGACCTCGGCATCGAGGTCGTCGCGCATGTGCCGGGAGTCGGGCAGGGGCTGATGGATCATCCGTCGATCTCCGTCTCCTCCTTCATCCGCCGCCGGGCGCGCGCCAGCGACGAGCACACCAGGCGTCACATCCTGGTCGGGCTGCGCTACACCTCCGGCCTCGGCGGCGCGCCGAAGGGCGACATGTTCGTCGCCGGGGTCAGCAAATCCGCCTGGCACGCGGTCGGCGAGCAGATCGCCTCGATGCTGCTCTTCGTCAACAAGACATTCTCGGAGACGGGGCAGGTCCGCCTCGTCTCGCGCGACTGGCGGGCCGAGCCGATGGTCGAGTTCAACCTGCTCTCCGACCGCCGCGATCTCGACCGCATGATGGACGGCTTCCGCCGCATCGGCATGATGCAGGCGACCGCGGCCTTGCGCGAGGTCACCGACGACCCGTTCCCGGCCAGCTATACCGACCGGGTTCGAGCCATCGGCGTCGTCAATAACAAGAACCGGGTCATCACGCGCTGTTTCAGCCTCCTGCTCGACGGCCCCGCCTGGCTGCGCCGCTATCTGATCGACAATGTCATCGTCGAAGGGTACCGCTTCGACCGCTTGATGCAGGATGACGAGGCGCTCGAAGACTTCATCCGCACTGCCGCGATCGGGGTGTGGCACGCCTCCTGTTCCTGCCGCATGGGCGCCGAGGACGACCCCCGCGCCGTCACCGACACCCAGGGCCGGGTGCGCGGGGTGCAGGCACTGCGCGTCGTCGATGCCTCGCTGTTCCCCTGCGTTCCCTGCGCCAACACCAATTTCCCGACCCTGATGACCGCCGAGAAGATCAGCGAGGCGATGCTGGCGACCGCTTGAGGCCTCAGGCGAGCTCTGGAGCTGTATCCACTCAAATCGAATCCCTTCTCTTGGCCCCGTGGCCGGGCTTGTCCCGGCCACCCACGTCTTGCTCGCATGCATGTCGATGAAGACGTGGACCCGCGGGTCGAGCCCGCGGGAGGGGAGTTCTTTTCAACGCCGATCGGACCTCATCGGATTCCGGCCTAGTATCCTGAACCAGAAATCCGCATCCTTATTCTCCTCGTCATTCCGGGGCGGGAGCGCAGCTCGCGAGCCCGGAACCCATGAACACCGGCATAAGAAAACCGGGAAAGGCCCGTGTCCTTGGGTTCCGGGCTGCCGCTGCGCGGCCCCCGGAATGACAACAATAACTATCTAACGAACTTATGGTTCAGGATACTAGGACACCACCAACACCGCCGTGCCGGCGGTTCGGGCACCGGGCACACAGGCTGGAGGCCAAAAGACCGTCTCTGCACGCGCGCCCGCGGTTAACGCCGGCTATGGCTGCTTGCCCCGCTTTTTGCGGGACGCGCGTGCTTCTGCGGCGGGTGCGGCGGGTCAGCCTTGCTGCAATGGGCTCTGTTCGCGTTCCAACACCTTCCTGACCGCGGGGCGCTCGATCATGCGGTCCTTGAAGCGGGTATAGTTGTTCAATTCCTTGACCGGCAGGCCGATGCGCGAGCCCCAGCCGTAGAAGACCAGGGTATAGGGGTCGCAGGCGGTATATTGCGAGCCCATGACCCATTGATTGCCGTCGATGATGCCGTCGACCTCCTTCAACAGGCCGAGGAAGCTCTCGCGCGCGGTTTCCTTGACCGCGTTTTGCGCCGCCTCGTCCTTGGCGATGCGCTCCGGCCGCACGATGCGCGCAAAGGTCGGGTGCAGCGTGTTCGACAGATAGGCCATGTGCGAGACGCAGCGCATCAGCCCGATTGTGTCGTCGACCGGCAGGAGTCTCGCCTCGGGGAAGCTGCGCGCGAGATAGCCGAGGATCGCCACATTCTCGGTGATGACCCCCTGATCGGTCCTCAGCGCCGGCACCTTGCCGCGCGGGTTGACGTTCTTCAGGTAGTCGGCCGATTGGTGCTCGCCTTTCGGGATCAGCACCGGCTGCGGGGTGTATTCCGCGCCGGTCTCCTCGAGCGCGATATGCGAGGCCATCGAGCAGGCGCCGGGAGAGTAGTACAGGGTCAGCATCGGGTTTCTCCTTCCGTTAGGGCTGAAATCCAGGGTTGAGCCTTGCGGGACGCGTCGCTGCCTCAGCAGCAAATCAGCAGCGAAATTCTCCTCCTGCGGTTGAGTGGGCCACGGCTCGCGTCGAGCCTCTAGCGGTCAAAGCCAACATATGGCTCCCATTTGCGTCGACCCGGCGACGGCCGGGACCCACTCTTCCGCCGTAATCACGCGAATACAGCATCAGCCCCCGCCTCGTCATTCCCGCGAAAGCGGGAATCCGGTGCATCGACGCCTTCCGGATTCCGGCTCTCCGCGTCGCTCGGGCAATCATATAGCAGCCTTATGTGGCAACAATCCGGTCGATCGCCGCGCGGTCGCGCCGGGCCGAGCGCAGCCAGGCTGCGATGTCGTCGAGGGCGCGGCCGCTCAGCAGCGGCTTGCGGTCGGCCTTGCCGGGATCGGGCATCAGCGGCGGAAACAAGCCGAAATTGACGTTCATCGGCTGAAAGCTGCTGCTATCGGCGCCGCTCGTTATATGGCGCAACAGCGCGCCGAGCGCGCTCGTCGCGGGCGGAGGCGGCATCTCGGCGCGGTTGCGCGCGGCCGCGGCGAAGCGACCGGCCAGCAGCCCGATCGCGGCACTTTCGACATAGCCCTCGACCCCGGTGATCTGCCCGGCGAAGCGCAATCGCCGCATCGCTTTGAGCCGCAGCCGCGGGTCGAGCAGGCGCGGGCTGTTGAGGAAGGTATTGCGGTGCAGGCCGCCGAGCCGGGCAAATTCGGCACGCCGCAGCCCCGGGATCGTGCGGAATATGCGGGTCTGCTCGCCATGGCGCAATTTGGTCTGGAACCCGACCATATTGTAGAGCGTGCCAAGCGCATTGTCCTGCCGCAGCTGTACGACGGCGTAGGGCCGGTGCCCCGTTTTTGGGTCGCGCAGCCCGACCGGCTTCATCGGCCCCCAGCGCAATGTGTCGGGGCCCCGCGCCGCCATGATTTCGACCGGCAGGCAGCCCTCGAAATACGGGGTCGTCTTCTCCCAATCGCGGAATTCGGTCTTCTCTCCGGCCAGCAGCGCTGCGACGAAGGCCTCGTATTGCGCGCGGTCGAGCGGGCAGTTGATGTAGTCGGCGCCGTCGCCGCCGGGGCCGCCCTTGTCGTAGCGCGACTGGAACCAGGCAATCTCGAAATCGATCGTGTCGCGATGCACGATCGGCGCGATCGCGTCGAAAAAGGCGAGCGCCTCGGCGCCGGTCGTCTCGGCGATGGCGGCGGCAAGCGCGGGCGAGGTCAGGGGGCCGGTCGCGACGATGACCTCGTCCCATTCGGCGGGCGGCAAGCCGGCGATTTCCTCGCGCCGGATCTCGACCAGCGGGTCGGCCGCGAGCGCCGCCTCGACCGCCTCGGAAAAGCCGACCCGGTCCACCGCGAGCGCGCCGCCGGCGGGCAATTTGGTCCGATCCGCGGCGGCCATGACCAGCGACCCGCAGCGGCGCATCTCCTCATGCAGTAGGCCCACCGCGTTGCGCGCGGCGTCATCCGACCGGAAGGAGTTGGAGCACACGAGTTCGGCCAGCCCCGCCCCTTGGTGCGCCTCGGTGCCGCGCACCGGCCGCATCTCGTGCAACACGACCGGCACCCCGGCGCGCGCGACCTGCCACGCCGCCTCGCTCCCCGCCAGCCCCCCGCCGATGATGTGAACCGGGTCCATGCTTCCGCTCTGCGATTCCGCGGGCGCGCTAACGCGTGTTCGGGAGCTGGTCCGGATCGATCGCCAGCGAGTACGGGATGTCGCTGCCGACAAACAGCGGATGCAGCACATGCGAGCGAAAGGCCCACCGCCCGTCCTCGGCGAGCGCGCATTCGGCATCGATATCGGCGACCAGCATCGGCGCGCGCGCCCCGTGAAAGGGCGGCCGGCCGTCGGCGCGGTAGAGGCTGAGCACGCCGATCACGCGCACCCGACCGGCATCGATCGGCAGCACCTGCAAATTGGCGAGGGTGTGGCGCGTCGTCGTGAAGCCCCGGTTGCGGCGCTGCTGATAGAAGACGCGGATCTTGTCGCGGCCGGCAAACCGGTTCTGGCCGACCGCGAAGAGCGCGTTCGGCAGGTAGTACTCGTGCGCCTGCTCGCCGCCATTGCGATCGACCTCGCGCCAGTAATTCGCGACGAAGCGGTAGAGCGCGTACCACAGCGCGGGGTCGTCGGTGTCTTCCATCTGCATGGGCCGTCCCAGGTGGTTGCGGCGGGTCAGCCCGGCTGGTTCGGGCAGGGGCGGATCGCCGCGGGGGAAGCCGGCATCGCCTGCGGAACGAACACCGCAAGATAGCTCTGCGCGTCGAGCGGGTAGGACGCCGTCTCGCGATAGCCGACCGCGGCGAGTTCGCAGCGCAATAGCGCGGGCGGCGTGCCGTGTCGTTCGGTCGGGCGCAGCGCATCGACGATCGCGACGCGCGCGCCGGGCCGCAACGCCGGGCGCAAATTCCACAGCAGGCCGAAGGGCTGCTCGATCTCGTGATACATGTGGACCATCAGCGCGAGGTCGATCGCGCCCGGCGGCAGGCGCGGATCGGCCGGCTCGCCGGCCACGACCGTGACGATCCCGCCGAGCCGCAATTCGGCGATGCGCCGCGCCAGCCGCTCGACATAGGTCGGCACGATGTCCTCGGCATAGACATGGCCGGCCGGTGCCGTCCCGCCGGGCGCCACCAGCGGCGCGAGCCGCACCGTGTCGTAGCCGCTCCCCGCACCGATATCGGCGACGACCAGCCCCGGCCGAATGCCGAGCAGCCCGAAGACCTTGCCCGCCTCGCCCGCATTGTCGCGCGACGCCTCATTCGACCACGTGTCGGTGACGATGCCCGCGACCGGCCGCTCCGGCGGCGGAAAGGCGCTCGCCGGCACGCCGGCTTGCTGCGCCGCGGCGGAACGCGCGGCAAGCAACCCAAGCAGGATGGCGAGCGCCGCGCCGGCCGCGGCACGGCCCGTTGCGGTGACAGCGGTCATCGGGGCAGAGTGGCCGGGCGGAATTGGATTGTCGAGCCCCGGCACTGGGGCGCCTTGCGCGAAGCGGCCTTAGCTCTCGCCGGCGGCGCGCTCCTTCATGGCGTCGAGCCAGCGGCGCAGCACGGCCGCGTGACCGGCCAGCCGTTGCTCGATTTCTGCACCGAGTTCGGCGCGATACAGGTGAACCGCAAGGTTGCGGTCGCGCCCGATCTCGATAGCGGCCTGCGCCTCGTCATCCGTGAGCCAACCGAGCCGTCGCGCAGCGCGGATCGCGGCGTTCGGGGACCCGACATCGATGCCCTCGCGGTCGGCGAGCAACTGCCGGCAGGCTTTCCAGACGGCTTCGAAGGTGTAAATCAGGCGCAGGATCGCGCTGTCCCGCTCGACCAGCGAGCGCGGCAGGGTCGCGACGGCTTCGTCCAAGGTCGCGAGGGCCGCTTCCGCCTCGGCCAGCCGCGTTTCTAGTCGCGCCATGGCACGCCCTCGCGGGCGACCTCTTCGACAAGCGCCGGGTTGGCGTGGCGCAAATCCACCAAATCGACATCGTAGGGGATCGTGCTCTCCTCGATATCCGCCGCAAGCTCGCCGAAAAAGCCGGTGGACAACGCGTCGCGCGGCAGGATCGCGATGTCGATGTCGCTGCTCTGCCGCACGTCCCCCCGCGCGCAGGAGCCGAACAGCCACACCGCCGCATCGCGCTGCCCCAGCGCTGCCAGCACCATGCGGCGCAGTTCTTCGAGGGCTCCAAGGCGCGTCTTGGTCAATCCGGTGCCGTCGGGCAGCGATCGGCGGCGGGCGTTTTCATCCGTGCCGCACTGCCGCGAAATATTGTGCCATGACCGCGTCGGAAATCAACCAGACCGCCACCGCAGTTGCCTTCTCCACAGCGTAACGTTCAGGCGCATCCGATGCACTTAGTCTGCCCAATCATCTCCGGGCTATGAAGTGGCTGTAAGCTTTCGGCCCAGCGGAACGAACTCGACCAGCCGGGCTTCCGTGGAGCGGCCAGTCGCGTAACCTTTTTGCATCTCCGGTCTCCGCCAGAAACTCTTAACCGTAGACAAGAGGTCCGTCTTGTGGGGTGAGCCATTTGCGACGTGGTATCCAACCCCCAACCCAAAAACCTCGAAAGACGTGTTAAGAAACGAACCTTTGAATTCTAGATTATGCGAATCCCATCTTCGGAATACCCGATCCGCACCGCCAGCCTTAATAGTATCGAACGTCGCTTTGAATACTCGTTCTTGCTCTTGCGAGCCGTTGGGAAACTTACTACCCAGCTCAATCATATAGTCGTCCAGTAACTGCGGAAGATCCCTCAATGAAGTTAGCGAGATTTTCTTTTGAGGTCTTCGATGGAGAAACAGAAACCGTGTTACTAGTTCCAAATCATAACGTTCATCGACAAGACGATCGCTCAAAAGCGTGCATTCTATAAACGAATCGTACCGCGATAGTCTCTCGATCCAAGCGAAAGCGTCAGCAGAAACAGCCACAAGTAGAGCCGAGCGTGTTTCTTGGCTTGTGAGTGGAGCGCCATAGTTGTTTAATCTCTGGAAAAGGTCGAACTTCGCTGCGGTGGATGACTCTCGTTTGATGATCTTCAGATCGATTTTCGAGCGTTTGATATCAAGCCTTTGAGCTTCGGTGAGCGACTTTGCTGCGTCGGAATGCGTCCAAAGTCTGCCACCTAAGGCAGGAAGATACTTGGTAGACGCAAGTTTCAAGGGATCAGCCCTGACACCGGGCTCTGCAAGGAGTTCGCCTTGAAGCTGTAAAATAGTAGACACTCTTTGAAGTCCATCTATCAACTCCCATTTGCCATCGGCGGTCTGAGCGACAAAGATGGATGGAAGCGGTATTCCCAGCAAAATGCTTTCCACTAATCGAGATTTTTGCTCGTTAGACCATCTAAAGAAGCGCTGGAATTCGGGTCGAATTATGAGCTCTTTTGCTTTATACATATTTGTGAGCTCGCCGATGCTCATCGGGTAGCCGTCTGAATGTATCGCGCGGCGCGCATCAGTAATTTGATCCTCGAGGAGGTCGGACATGTTGTTACCTCCATCCTTCCTGTGACGTGAGTTCTCGAGCTAGAGATGGAAGCTCGGGGAAAACCATGGTCTCCACGAAACCAATTTTCGTGAGAGACTGCCGCAGCTTTTCTCGATTTCCGTCAAGCCTGAGTTTCCACACGCGACCTTGCAGCTCGCCTGCAAAGTCTTCTAAAGGACGTGTATCCGTCCCCCATACCATGAAGGTTCCACGCTGAGCGATTATTCGAGATGAATTGTGGGTGCCGTACAGTGCCACCGGTGTTTTGTTTCGCTTCCTGTTTGTGTCGGGACGATAAGGGTCCGCTTCTTCATCAGAGGTAGTCAGGACCTGGATCGACTCGCCAAATTCCGAGAGCACGGGCGTTGCCCGATTCCATTCTACCGGGTCGAGGCAAAACACTGCGGGTATCTCCGCAGTATCTTCCGGCAGCGTGTTGAGCGCGAAGTACGCCGCCATAAATAGGTTTTCGGTCCAATCGAGAAGGCGGGTCGGAATGCCAAAATGCTGCATCGCAAACAGGTGTTCCCAATCGGATTGCGGATACCCGGAGGGCCAGTAGGCAAGACTGCGTTGGCGGAACCGGGTTAGCAAGCGCCTCTCCCGCTCAAATACATCTTGTGACGTTTTTCCTTGGCGCAAAATGGAGGGAGCTAATTTATGGTCTGACCTATTGATGCCCCGGAACCATAAAAAGGAACCGTGGTGAAGGGATTCTGCAATTACAAGAACTGCTCGTAGGAGTCCGTGTAACCCGTCAACTCTACTTTCTATAACTGGCATCTAAGTTCCGCAGGATCCCGGTCCGTCGATTGTGACGCATTTTGCATTCGACCGTCTGTCGGGCAAGAGTGCGGCCGCAATACGATCGCGCAAAGATAGTTCGAATACTCACCCCGCCCGCCTTCTTGGGGCCGGAAGGCGGCGCTGCAGATACGGTCGGAGGTAGCGGCCGGTGTGGCTTGCTTCGACCTGGGCGACATCCTCCGGCGTGCCGGTGGCGACGATGTGGCCGCCGCTGTCGCCGCCTTCGGGGCCGAGGTCGATGACCCAATCGGCGGTCTTGATGACTTCGAGGTTGTGCTCGATGACGAGGACCGTGTTGCCGGTCTCGACCAGCGCGTGCAACACCTCCAGCAGTTTGCGGACATCCTCGAAATGCAGGCCGGTGGTCGGCTCGTCGAGGATGTAGAGGGTGCGCCCGGTGGCGCGCCGCGACAATTCCTTGGCGAGCTTGACGCGCTGCGCCTCGCCGCCCGAGAGGGTGGTGGCGGGCTGGCCGACCTTGATGTAGCCGAGCCCGACCCGCTGCAAGGTCACCAGCTTGTCGCGGATCGCGGGGACGGCGCGGAAGAACTCGGCGCCCTCATCGACCGTCATGTCGAGCACGTCGGCGATGCTCTTGCCGCGGAACAATACCTCCAACGTCTCGCGGTTGTAGCGGCGTCCCTTGCAGACATCGCATTGCACGTAAACGTCGGCCAGGAAGTGCATCTCGATCTTGATGACGCCGTCGCCCTGGCACGCCTCGCAGCGCCCGCCCTTGACGTTGAACGAGAAGCGGCCGGGCTGGTAGCCGCGCGCCTTGGCCTCGGGCAATCCGGCATACCAGTCGCGGATCGGCGTGAAACAGCCGGTATAGGTGGCCGGGTTCGAGCGCGGCGTGCGGCCGATCGGCGACTGGTCGATATCGACGATCTTGTCGAGAAACTCGACCCCTTCGAGCCGGTCGTGGGGTGCGGCCTGCTCGCGCGCATTGTTGAGCCGTTTGGCGAGTGCCTTGTACAGGGTCTCGACGATCAGGGTCGATTTGCCGCCGCCCGACACCCCGGAGACGACGCAGAAGGTGCCGAGCGGGATCTCCGCCGTGACATCCTTCAGGTTGTTGCCGCGCGCGCCGCTGAGCCGGAGGATCTGCCCCTGGTGGCCGCGGCGGCGATGCGCCGGCACCGGGATCTGGCGCATCCCGGTCAGGTACTGCCCGGTGATGCTGTCGGGGCACTGCATGACCTGGTCGGGCGTGCCCTCGGCAACGAGGTGGCCGCCATGCACGCCGGCGCCCGGCCCCATATCGACCAGCCAGTCGGCGGTGCGGATCGCCTCCTCGTCATGCTCGACGACGATGACCGTGTTGCCGAGGTCGCGCAGCCGCTTCAGCGTCGCGAGCAGGCGGTCGTTGTCGCGCTGGTGCAAGCCGATCGAGGGCTCGTCGAGCACATAGAGCACGCCCGTCAGCCCCGAGCCGATCTGCGAGGCGAGCCGGATACGCTGGCTCTCGCCGCCCGACAAGGTGCCGGAGGCGCGCATCAGGGTCAAATAGTCGAGCCCGACATTCCTCAAGAAACCGAGCCGCTCGTTGATCTCCTTCAGGATGCGCTGGGCGATCTCGCGCTGGCTCGGGGAGAGGGTCGCGTCGATCCCGGCGAACCAGCCGCCGGCCTCGGCGATCGACAGAGCGGCGGCCTCGCTGATGTTGCGGCCGGCGATCTTGACGGCCAGCGCCTCCGGCTTGAGCCGGGCGCCGTCGCACACCTCGCAGGTCTTCGAGCTCTGGTACCGGCCCAATTCCTCGCGCACCCAGGCGCTGTCGGTCTCGCGAAAGCGGCGCTCCATGTTCGGCAGGACGCCCTCGAAGGGCCGCTCGGTCGAATACTGCCTGAGGCCGTCATCGTAGGTCATCGTGACCGGCTGGCCCTCGGAGCCGAACAGGATGGTGCGCCGCATGCGCTCGGGCAGTTCGTGCCACGGCGTGTGCATGCTCTGGCGGAAGTGGCGCGCCAGGCTCTGCAACGTCTGCGTGTAATAGTGCGACGAGGAATGCGACCACGGACTGACCGCGCCTTCGTGCAGGCTGCGCCGCTCGTCATGCACGACCAGCGCCGGGTCGAAGTAGAGCTTGCTGCCGAGCCCGTCGCAGGACGGGCAGGCGCCGAACGGGTTGTTGAAGGAAAACAGCCGCGGCTCGATCTCGGAGATCGTAAAGCCGGAGACCGGGCAGGCGAATTTGGCGGAAAAGATCGTCTGCTCGCCGGTATCGGCGTTCTCGGTCAGCGCGATGCCGTCGGCCAGTTCGAGCGCGGTCTCGAAGGAATCGGCGAGGCGGTTGCCGAGTTCGGGGCCGACCACGAGGCGATCGACGACGATCTCGATATCGTGCTTGAGCTTCTTGTTGAGCGGGCGGACCTCCTCGATTTCCTGCAATTTGCCGTCGATCTTGACGCGCTGAAAGCCGCGCCGCTGCCAATCCGCGAGCTCTTTCCTGTACTCGCCCTTGCGGCCGCGCACGACCGGCGCCAGCAGATAGAGCCGGGTCCCCTCGGGCATCGCCATGACCCGGTCGACCATCTGCGACACGGTCTGGCTGACGATCGGGAGGCCGGTCGCCGGCGAGTAGGGCACTCCGACCCGGGCCCATAGCAGGCGCATGTAGTCGTAGATCTCGGTCACCGTGCCGACCGTCGAGCGCGGGTTTTTCGAGGTCGTTTTCTGCTCGATCGAGATCGCCGGCGACAGCCCCTCGATCGAATCGACATCGGGCTTCTGCATCAATTCGAGGAACTGCCGGGCGTAGGCGCTGAGGCTCTCGACATAGCGGCGCTGCCCCTCGGCATAGACCGTGTCGAAGGCGAGTGAGGATTTGCCCGACCCCGACAGCCCGGTGATCACCACCAGGCTGTCGCGCGGCAGATCGACATCGATGTTCTTGAGGTTGTGCTCCCGCGCGCCGCGGATGCGGATGTGCTGCATGGGTCCGAATGTACCGCCTGGGGTGCGGGCATGCCACGGCGCAACGCGCCGCAGCGCGACAGCACCGCCATTCGCGCCGTCTTCAGGGGAGGCACATGGCCCGGCCGAGGCCGCGCATCAAGCCCGCCTTCGAGGCAGAGCAAGCCGGCGATTCGGATCGTGTCCTTCCGACGACCGGCTCCGTTCGTCGTCCCGGCAAAAGTCTCGACCCATGGCCGGGATGGAGACCGGTTTCGCCGGTATGACGAGAGGGAGAGAACGGCGCGGCGCAGAGCGGGGCCGCGGCTAGCCCTTGACGCCGCCCATGGTCAGGCCGGAGCTCATGCGGCGGCGAAAGGCGTAGTAGGTCGCGATCGGCGGCAGCGCGTAGATGATCGCGGTCGCCATCATGTAATTCCACGGCGCGACATCGCTGTTGAGGAACTGCGCCAATGCGACCGGGACGGTCATGCTCTCTTTGTTCGACAACAGCAGGAACTGGTAGAGGTATTCGTTCCACGCCAACAGCAGCGCGTAGGTGCCGACCGCGACCAGGGCCGGCGCCATCAGCGGCAGATAGATCTTCAGATAAATCTGCAGCGGCGAGGCGCCGTCGATGCGCGCCGATTCGTCGAGTTCGAGCGGGATGCTGCGGCCGTATTCCTGAAAGATGAAGATCGCATAGGGGGTGGCGAAGGTCACCAAGGCCGCGATCACCGACCACGGATTATTGTTCAGCCCGTAATGATTCATGATCAGATAGAACGGGATCGCCAGGAACGAGGCCGGGATCACATAAGTCAAAAGCGCGGCGTTGGTGATCAGCCAGCCGCTGCGGATGCGCATGCGCGCGACCGAGAAGCTGGTCAGCGACCCGACCGTCAGCACCAGAAGCGTGACCATGCCGGCGATGAACAGGCTGTTGCCGAATTGGTGCCAGAAATGCTCGAGGTACCAATAGCCCTGGTCGAGAACGATCCAGAAGCTGAAGGCGGATGCCGACGCCGGCCACAGATGCTCGCTGAACACCTCGCCCTCGGGCGTCAGCGCGACCATGATCATGTTGTAGATCGGCGTGACGGTCCACACCAGGATCATGGCGCTGAGCAGCCCGGCGCCGGCGTTCGCGAGATAGCGGCGCCGGCGCGCGGCGCGCCGCATGCGGCCGGACCTTCGCGCGTTTGCGCCGCCCGCCGGCCGCGCCGGCACGCCCCGGTCGGCGGAGCCGGGGTCGAGCGCGGTCGTGCTCACAGCTGCACCTCCGCCGCCTTCAGCTTGCGCATCAGGATCAGCACCAGCGGGATCATCAGCGGCAAGGCCGACATGACGGCCGCGACGCCGAGATCCGGGTGGCCCATCTCATAGGCGTTGCGGATGCCGAGGGTGGCGAGCAGATGGGTCGAATTGGCCGGCCCGCCGCCGGTCACGAAATAGACCGAGTTGAAATCGCCGAGCAGGAAGATCGTCGCCAGCAGGGTCAGCACGAGATAGAGGTTGGCGAGCAGCGGGAAGGTCACGTGCACGAAGCGGCGCGGCCCGGTTGCGCCGTCGACCTCGGCGGCGTCGTAGATCTCCTGCGGGATCGACATCCGGCCGGCGAGTAGGATCACGGTCCAGAACGGCGTCCATTTCCACAAATGGGCGCAGATCGCCGAGGCGAGGGCGAGCCAACGCGAATTGAGCCAGGAGGGGCCGTCGATCCCGAACAGCAGGTAGAGCGCGTTGTTGAGCAGGCCCCACTCGCCGTTCAGCATCCAGTGAATCGCGATGAAGGTCGGCAATGCCGGGATCGCCCAGGGCAGCACGAAGACCAGCAGCAGCGCCTTGGTCCACCATCCCGGGCGCATGAAGAACCCCGACAGCATCAGCGCCAGGA
>Ga0213875_10000900_pt1 | contig 21599 bp, 22 predicted proteins | sample BarmaccomBMRX_R8_FD_160105 | JGI IMG/M metagenome (GOLD analysis project Ga0213875, IMG submission 160105) | Root-associated microbial communities from Barbacenia macrantha in rupestrian grasslands, the National Park of Serra do Cipo, Brazil - RX_R8 | ecosystem: Host-associated > Plants > Roots... | reverse complement strand
GAGGATCGAAGCTAATGAAGGCGCACTAATCCCAGCGCTTGAGATTGTCGGTGCGGTAGGTGATGCCACAATACGTTAGTACTCCGATCAGTCGCCTAGAGGGTTCTCGCCGAGGGGTCCGACGCCGTAGCCCCCTCCTGAGATCGGAGCCGTAACGGACATCGTCATCGTCAATGGCCCATAGATCGACTGCGCAGAGACACTTACCGTGAGCACGCGATTACTCACACTGGATGAATAACTTGTAATCGCATTGACTCCCGGCGCATCGAGGATCGCTTCACGGATCACGGAGTCATAAAGGGGTGCGGGATATCGACCGAGAACCTCGGTCATCCACGGGACGCCAGCAGACAGATCGAGGAACCATTGACCGGTCCAGAGCTGTAGCGCCGTTCCGATGCATTGGGCTACCGCATTGATCGAATTGACGAGAAAGTCGCCCGTCCCACCACCACACACATAATCGCCGTTACTGTCTAATGCCCTTACCCTCATCCTTGCGCCGCTCCTGTTAACGAGCTGCCGGGCTGCACACCCGAGTGAACGTGATTCACAAGCGAGATATTGCTCGTTCCCGCCTGCACGTCCGTCGATGACGTAATATTTTGCGTAGCATGCACGGTTCCCGTGACGGTCACTGGACCGGTAATATTCACGCCGCCCGGCGCGACAACGTTGACGATGTGACCGTTCGGATCTAGCTCGACATACGCTTCACCATCGTTCGATCGAAGCTGTACAGTCGATGTCGAGACATTACTGATCTGCGTCTTTTGGCTGAACGGCCCGCAAATAGCGAAGCCGTCAGACATGTCATGAAGTCGGACTTCGGCTGGCACGTTGTTCGTCCCGCCGTTTTGCCACCAGTTGTCGATACAACGGCTCGCAAAGACGACGAGGCACTCATCACCAGCAGCAATAGGAAACGTCAGCGTAGCGCCGCCGCCGCGTTGCCAGACTATAGGTACATCGCGCAATACGGGGTAATTCGCCTGTTTCGTCGAGCCGTCCTTCTGCTGAATTACTCCAGAGACGGCGAGCTGAACGACAGCCGTGATTTGACCCTTCGCCGCTACATTCGTCGATTGGACGACGCCGGGCATCGCGGACCACACCTGCGTTTGAAACGATGCGAGCGCGAGCCGGATTACCTGCTCGGGATCGTCGTATCGTTGGCGTGTGTCAATCATCGTTACTTTCCAGGGACGGCGGTCAAAAACGTATTGCTAATGGGTAGCTGAGCTGACTTGTCCGTCGCGACACAGATCATCTCTGAGTACCAATCAGCTCCAGGACCGCGCGTATCTCCTACTTGAGTGAGCGCATAGACGCGATAAATGGAATTGTTCGACAAACTCGGATTCACGGGCAGCGTGAGATTAGGCTGCGCCCCCGTGTAAGAGGTTTGCGCGATATATTGCTGCGGGATCTGGACCAACGAGCCTTGCCGGATCGCCGGATTTAGGAAACAGCGAACATTCAGGCCGTCGAGCGTTTGTTCCGGTACGCCAATCAGCCCCGTCCGGGGTGTCAGAGTAACGACGTCGCCCGAGATCGGACGCGTATCCGTGCTCTCGTACAGATCGAGCACGCCGTCATGGATGCTCCAGATACGACCCACGGATGACGCGAACTGATCCAGGACACCCTTGATCGAGCCGTACAGGACCTTACCGCGCGGTAAGCTGGCACCCGTGAGCGCAGGAATATAGCCTGCAGTTATGTTGAAAGGCTGTAAGGCGGTCAGAATCCGGCTCAATTGAAACTGTGGCGTCGCTCCGGCTTCAAGCGGCTCGTTGATCGTCCCCCAGTTGTACGCTTCATCGCTATCGACAGCCGTGATTGTCAGATAGCTAGTCAGCGCCTCTTCTCGCCCCATCTTCAGATAGACGATCTGACCGACGAGGATCTGAGCGCATGTCGTGTTCAGATACCCTGCGGAAAGCGTCAGCGTCGTAAATTCCTGTTGGCTGAAGATCGCTTTTGCTGTGTCCGGGCTCAGATTGTAGACCGTGATCTCGGCGTTCTTCAGAGTGTTGATTGTCTGGGATTGAACGCGGAATTTGACCCTGAGTTTCGACAGATCGAGCGTATTACCCGAAGCACCCGAAACGACGAGCTTGCACGCCCGTAACCACTGCTGCTGATTTGTCGCTGACCCGATAACGGTCGTCGAAAACGTCGGTGATGGTGTTGTTCCCATAGGTCCTAATCCGTCACCACGAAATAAACGTGCGCCAACGAACCTAGATTCGAAAACGTCGGCACTGCGGAAGGATCACCGTCTGTGAGGACCCACAGGCCGCCGCCGATGCCCAGATATTGATACTGTCGGAGCAGATCGCACCCGGTGACGAGCGGAATACCCTGAACCAGCGGATTATTCGATGCGTCTCCAATGTCGAGCACCCATCCGCCGATGTCATCGACAGAGCGATAGATCAGCGTCAGGGTGTAAGTCGTCCCATTCAGCGAGATCGTGAACGTCTGCGCTTGTGGCGACAGCGGTATCTCATAGGCCGTGAGCGCCATGCTAGATAGCACCTCCCAGGCCTGTGATTGTGCTTGCTGCGGACGTGTTGCTCTGTCCAAGCTGCTGCGGACCGGTCGCAATAGGAGCAGCGGTATTCTGCGGATTCGCCTGATTCTGTGCCACACCCTGCAGTGTCGAGGCGGACTGCACCTGCGTATTGACGATCAAGACTTCCTGAAACAGCGCCTCGACCATCAAAGCGTTCTCGCTGTCGTGGTCCGTGACGACTTGCAGCTCGCGCAATAGCATGTTTTTGTACGTCCGCTTGCCCGTCGTGACCGTGAAGGGTTGCAGGTATGGCGGTGAGGACGTAGCGACTTGCAGAGCGAGTAACTGGTTATAAATGTCGGTGATGCTAAATGCGCTCGTTAATGTCGAGTCGCTCCAGGCGATCCGCATCGTGAGTTCGGCGGGATTCTTAAACGCGTGATCGGAAATCGGCGCACCCTGCTCGACAGGAATGCGCGTGATCTCCATAGTGTCTTTGTGGCGTTCCTCGATCGTGACGTCCGGGATGAGGATCGGACCTTGTGCGGGTTGGATGCTTCGTGTCGGGCTGCCGATCAGTACTGTGTCCAGCGCAGCAGCCGCCAATCCGATAGCGGTAAATGCCGACGCCATTACTGGACCCTCGGCTGAAGGTTACGAGTCAGCAAGCCGTTCGACGTTTGCAGGGAACTCGACAAGGCCTTCGCTGCTTCTTGCGGATTACTCGATCCCGTCACGGTCGTCGTTATGTGTTGTGTGATCTGTACGTCTCGCTGTGATGCACCACCGATCGCGCGATTAGCAGCAGAGCTGTACATGTCAGAGCTATACGGGTTCTTGCCGTTTTCAAATTGCACAATCGCTTGCTCAAGTCCCGCCAGCAGACGAGGATCACTTAGATTAAGGTGTGCATCAGATCCGAAGCCGAGACGTTTCGCGACATTCGCGATATACCCCTCGGTGTTGTTCTCACCCGCAGGAGCGTATTTCGAAATGATCGAGCGGATTGTGTCGATGCCGCGAGCCGCATACGAGCGAAGGAGAGCGCCGAGAGCATTCAGGCCATCTTGTGCGGTTTGAAATACAGCGAATCGGCCAGCAGCTTCAGCGCCAGTAGATCCCTGCGACCGGGCAAACTCGCCGTAATTGATGTTGCCGGGGTTGTTGTTCCTGATCCCGCGCGGCTGCGACGAGTCGCCCGGCGTCGGAGCTACCGACTTAAGCGCATCGCTGACATGCGAAGCGACAGGCTTAACTTTCTCTTTGAGGACGCCCCACAGTTCGCGTACCTTGCCGGTGAATTTCTCGCATCCTGCGACTAGATCATCCCAGCCTAGATCCTTACGGAAGGCATAAAATCCCGCAGCAAGCGCCGCAACGAGCGCGATCAGGCCGATTGGCCCGGTAAGCAATCCAGCGACGAAGCCGATACCAGTAATTACGGGCGTGAGAGCTACGACAAGTAGACCGAGGCCGCCTACAAGCGCAGCGAGGACCCCGACTACGGCAGCGCCTACTTTGATCGACGTCCGCTGCCCCTCTGTAAGGTGATCCCACCACCAGACAAGGCGTCCGAGTTGCTTGTCGAGATCGAGATAGTCTTTGATCACTGCCTTTGTTTGTGGACTGAGCTTGTCCCACGCGTTCATCAGGCCGACCAGAGCGCGATCCTTCAGGTTTTCGATCTGATCTGCGAGACGCTCCTGAGCGGCGGCAAGTTCTCGCGCATCCTTAACTGCGTCATCCGCGTTTTTGTGCCGCGCCAGAGACTCGTCGAAAAACTTCTGGAACTTATCGCCGGTAAGCAGATCGAGCGTCGTCGGGTCAATATGAAACAGCTCGCGGCCCATCGCATACTTCAGCGGGCCTTGCATCTGACTCAGTGACCGGACAATATCTCGGAAGATCGTCGCTCGATCCCGGAGCTGCCCGTTCTCATCGCGAGTAGCTACTCCAAGGCGTTGACCGACGATCGTCTCTAGGCCCGGCATAGTCTCCAGGCCTTCTTTAAGATGTTGGATCTGACTGAGTAATGTATTAACGAAGCCCTGTCCGCCCGTTTGGTCGGCAGCGTATTTCAGCGCTTTGAGGTTTGCTGCGGTAGTTTGGAGCCGCTGGCTCGTGAAGTATAGGCTGTCATTAGCTTCGACGATGTTGCGGACGAAGCTGACGACTCTTTCCGCCGACGCTTTGAGGCCTTCGCCCAGCTCGCGGACGGCTTCCGTCTGAATCGCGATCGAAGAGGCAAAGCGATTTAAGCCTCCGGTGTCAACCTTGAACCCGAGACTGACAAGGAAACTCTTGATTGTTTCGACGCTACTTGCCATTTGCGATCCTTTGGGCCGTTACGGTGTTCTCACCAACGACGTCTAGCGCTTCATTCATGAGCGCGATATCCGCTAAGTCGAGCGTGCCGTCTTTCAGAGACTCGTATCGGCACATACCCTTGATGGCGGGCCTCAGTAACCAGTCCATGCCCGCTTCGGGCAGGGATGCCCAGGCTACGCTACTGGACTCGCCGCCTGAGCTTTCTCGGCACGTCCTTGTATAAAACTGCCCAAAGAATCCTGCAGGACTTTGAAGACAATCTCGCTGATCTTCGCCGCGTCGTCGATGTCTTGAAACTGGAGCACCTTCCCCTGCTGATTCCAAACCGGCGACCATGCTGATCCCTGCTGTCGCTTCACGACGCCGAGACAAGCATGGAAGATAAAATCGACGTCTGCTTCGGGCATCGCAGCAATCGCTTCGGCTGCAGGTTCGAAGGCAGACAGCAAGGTACTGAGATCACCCCCTTTAGCTTCGTTCGCAGCAAGGATCGCCGGGAGAACCTTCGGAAGGACTCCGGCGAGCTTACGCGAGACATGAAGCTGCTGAAAAGCGTTCAGCTTTTCGGCGCGATAGTTATTACCACTGATTTCAAAATCGACCATCACTCGTCCTAGTAAGTGCCGAGCACGGAATTGAGCGATCCGGCATTAAATTCCCACTCCAGCATTGCGCCGTCTTTGTTGTACGTTTTCGTCGGGTTCTTTGCGAACGCGACGGAGGTGCAGGTATTGACGTCGCCCGATGCAGTGTCAGCAACTGTAATGACGTTCTGTCCCCAGAGACTCGCGCTCTGCGACTGCGCATCGTACATTGCCTGTAGCTGCGAATTGACGGGCGAAGTCTTCAGTAATCGAACGGTAAGTTTCGCCGACTTATCGGCTAACAGCGTGTGCATCACCTTACCGTCCGCTCCGACAGTCATCACGTCTTTTTCGCCTGCGGACTCGATCGTGATTCCTTCGTCAGCTACAGCAGCACCATAGCCGAGAGAGAAGGACCCGCCCGGACCTACGATCGACGCCTGAACGTTCTGAAATGAATAAGTGGCCATTGCCTATAACTCCTGGATTAATTGCCTACGTTGATGACACACGCGGCAGTGTCGATCGCTCCGGCGAGCTTCACGAGGATCTGGATCACTGGCGATTGACGCGCATCGCGTGCAGACAACGTTTGCGATGCGATCGGCGGCGCGTAACAAAAGTAGCCCTTTGCAAGCGTTTGACCGGACGCGATCGGACCGATTGCAGGACCCGTCCAGACACCCGGCGCAAGCAGACCGTCAGCGACAGCACCGCTGAGAACTTGCTCGATCGTCGTAAGGATGAGATTGACGCCCGCATCGGTTTGCGGCACCTTAGCGCCGGTGTACAGCAGCGAGAACACTGCCGTCTGAACCGCATTCGCGACGTAATCCAGGCCGATGACCGTATCGATGTACTGGCCGCTCGCGCACGTGCCCCATTGAATGATCGCGGTCGAATTGTTGTAATTCACGAAGACGTTGCAGTTCTTCGCTTTGAGCGCCGCTGCCTGCGTTTCCGTCAGAGTCTCGGGAGTAATTCCCGGTTCCTGTTGGAACATCAGGTTAATCACGGTGTTGTTCCCGCCGTAGTTGACGGAAGCGTTCCGCGCGAACAAACTCACTCCGGCATAAGGGCTGCTGGAGCTGTACTGACAAGCGGTATGGTTGAAACCGCCCTGTTGCACCAAGTAAGCGAGATCCGTAGTGCTCGTCGCCGACAGAGCGTTAGCCTCTTGAGTGGTAGGAACAAAGTACCGACGAGGGTTCGCGGCTTCGACGATCCCGCAGACGCTGACAAGATCGCTGTCGGCGGGCATTGAGCTTGCTGCGATAGCAAGGCCGTACCAGGCATTCGACATGCTGATCATCGTGCTGACAGCGCTCTCGATCGTTTCGGACGAGATACCCGCTACAGCCGTAGCGCCGGATGCGGCAGTCGAGCCGATCAGCGTGCTGATATCAGTACCAGCGCCGGTAGAGCCAAAGCTCACTGACGAGCTGGTCCCGGTGGTCGCTGATACGATCTCGAACCGGCTGTAGACCGAATTCCAGGTACAGCTCGCATGAGATCCAAGCGCAGTATTGATGAGCGATGCAACCCCGTTGAGGTTAGTAGCTGAGCTGAAGTTCAAACCGGCCAGATTGACCGTGGTTCCGTCGATCGTGAAATCTACACCGCCAGAGGTAACGGCGGTGAAGTTCGCGAGCGCTTGCTGGCTAGAGCTGAGGATGCCGCAATGAAGCAGGCCGGAAGCCGGATACTGCGCCCATCGACCGATCAGCAATGTATTCGGTTGAGGTGATTGGCTGTAAAAGAGATCGGCAGCCAGATACTCGGGGGCAGAGGTTCCGAAGTCGTTCGCCACCTGCGTTAGAGACGAATACGGGCGAAGGCGCTGCGATACGTCAATGACAGTCGAGGAGCCAAGTACAAGCAACGAGCCAAAGTTTTGAGTCGCTGGCGCTGTAGGCTGTAGATTTACACTGACACTGACAAGATCGGATACAGAGAGTCCCGGCATTAGTAACTGCCTTTCGGTCGAGATGGCCACACGCAAAGGCGGTGGCTATCTTGTTAGTACTCTTTCGATCTAGTCGTGGACCAGGACGGTCTCTGTATATGGCGGGGTATCGCTCGTGATGATACTTTCCGAAGATGCGATGTCAAGAATCGGATAAACCCGCACGATTTGACGCCGGAACGTGAGCGTCAGATCGTACCTGCGGCGGTATCGCTGATTTACGAGTTCCGGGACGGAGCGAATTACGCTCGCGTCGATCAGCCCGATAGCTAAAGCGTTGAGCGCTTCCATATTTTGGGGTATGCAGATACCGTCCCGAACGATCGACGCATTGCTCTGTCCGTCAGGACCATAGAAGCTGGCCGTAACTTCGATCCGCTCGTGGCGGTTGAGAGTGTCGGCGGATGACGAATGAGTAATGCTGGGCGAGTACCCCTCGGGCGTGATCTGCGTAACGCCGACTGCCGCCCAATCCTCCGTTAGGCCAGGCTCTTGCGGGGGTGTTGGTTGCCATCGAGGGCGAACCATATTGCCGGGTAGACCGGTTAGATTGACGACGAGCTGCTGAAAGATGCCGTCGAGAGCGAGATCCGTAGCTGGTGCTGCGGGAGTATCCCCCGGTAAGAGGTACCCGCCAGTGCTGCTATCGGCCATTACTTACCTCCTGCTACAGGCAGCAGCGCACACGTAGCCTCAACAAAACCAGCGCCGTATCGGGAATAATCCCGGATGTCTGTGACTGTGTACCGTCTACCGTTCCAGCTAATGACGTCCGCCGCTATGCCGTTTTTGCCATCCTCAAGTCTGAACTTTGTGGTTATTTGGATCGATCCGCTGACTCGTGACCCTTCTGCCTGGCGTTCCAGAACGGTACCCCGTACCGCAGTTAGGACCCCTGAAAACGGGATTAGATTCGGTACATTCGTCGCGAGACCGTTATCATCGACGGTTTGCGTGCTCCGTTCACAGACGAGCGAAGTGTCGAGAAACCGAGGATTCAGGAGGACATGAGTGACATTGAGTGACGGCATAAGTTACTTCTTTTTGTCCACCACGACATACGTAATTGAGTTTCGAAGCTGTCCCGTGACAATTAACGGTTTGTCACCCGAATGCCCGGCGCGTTCACGAGCTGCGACCGTCGCGGGTTTAAGCGGTACAAAGTCACCGTCTGTGATCGCTGCTCTGACGCTGTTCTGACCGATTAGCCCCGCTGCATTCAGAGCCTTTTCGACTTTCTTCGGATCGCGCTCCGTCGCTGCTTGTCCTGCTTTCTTCATCTGCTCCGTGATCTTTCCCTGGGCGTGCTCGATACCCGGGTGCAGAAATGGTCGCGCTGGTATGTTCGCTGCTGGAGCACCAAACTCGTGTATGTAGGCGAGCTGAGCGTTTGTAATCTCTGCGTCCTCATGCTCACCCGCACCCTCAGGTACCCCGATTAGGACATCCTTTTGCGCAAGCGCAAGGATAGCCTTGATCGATTCGGCGACGTTATCCTTTGTGACTTTAACGGACATTACTGAATTGCTTCGTTTAACTGCACGATTCCAGCAGCGCCGCTACCACTCGCAGCAGAAGTTCCGCTTGCCGCACCAGCAGAGCCACCATTCGCTGTTACTGTCCCGTTGTTCGCGATATACCAGCCGTTATCGATTACGCATCCACCGCCACCGCCACCGCCGCCCGAAGCGTTACCACCCGATCCCGCTAAGCCGTTATTTCCATTTGCGGTGATGCTCGCGCTCGATCCGATGTAAGTAAGCGCAGCGCGAATATCGATACTTCCGCCCCCAGCGCCGGACGTGCCCCCTGTATGTGTGCCGTCGCCAGCGCCGCTCGCTCCGTTCGCGCCAAAGCAGGCATACGGCCCGAGGCCATACCACAAAGTAGGAGGCGTGTTAATCGCCGTCGCGGTTCCTCCGGCAGTCGGAGATGATGTACCCGCAGAGCCACCGCTTGACGAACTTACCGGAAATCCGGGATCTAGTCTGAATCCGCCCGCCGCGCCAGCCGCAGAAGTCGATCCCGATCCGCCCGAGCCACCACCAGCGCCGCCGAATCCACCGGTGCCGCCAGCCGTTGCAGCGCCGGTTCCTCCGGCCTGAGCTGCCTTACCTTCACCATTTACGTTGATCGCAGAGGTTCCCATAAGAATTAATCCGTTTTGCGAAACGAACTTTACGCCGTAGCTGGTTATACTCGCGGCAGTCTGCTGCAGGGTTCCGCCCGTCATGATGACGACGGAGTACTGTTCATAACTGTCGATCGTCGTCGTACCGCTTGCGATAACTAATGCGCCGTTCGAGCCGTTTCCGAAATTACGGACGCGAGTGACAGGATCAAGCCGGAGGGGTTCCGACACTGCGACGTCAATCGTCGGTGTCGTTGTTACGTCCGCGAGCCCGATTACGAGGGATGCCTTCGCTGAGAATGAACCGCTCGCAGTTGTGCATTGCTCAGCGGTTCGCGATGCAGTGTTGTACCACCAGTGCGGATTAGTGCTGCTCGCGGACGCCGAACACGTAGGAGCAGTCTTTTGATACGCCGGTACGATCGTCGTGTAAACAAAGTCGCTCGATTGCAATGTTGCGTTTGTCGTGTCTTGATTCGCGATGATCCAGTATTGAGTCGTGCTGCCGGGCGTCGGAAGCGTGAGCGTGACATTACTATTGAGAATCTGTCGGACGCCAGCGATGTACATCACGAGCGTCGTAGTTCCGCCATTGATCGGAAGCGCCGCCGATGAGGCGGTTCCGAGCCAGTTCGGATGGCCGTTAGAATCTACCGAGCCGCTCACGATCGTGTCGTTTAACAGCGCCTCTTCGCCGGTTCCCAGATTTACTCCTGACGAATTCCCATTACCCGGAAACGGTGCGGGAAACCCATAGACCGAGGCCGTCGTCGTGACAGTGCTACCGGCAGGCTTCGTTGTATCGCCCGTGTAAGCTGGTGATTGACTCGCGGTCAAGTGGCCTCCGCTGTCGAGCGTCGCGACGCCCGAAGCAGCTCCGAACTGATTACCTTGAATCGCGGTATTCGCTGCCGTACCGTACGCCACAGCAAGCGAAGTACTGCCGCCCAGCGCGGGTGTTCCGCCACCCGTTAGGCCGGTTCCGGCAGTAACGCCGATTGTCGAGTACTGAAGCGCTGAATTGGGCACGGCAGATAGCCGGGAGTTGCTCAGCGTACCGCTGCTGATGTTACTTGCATTCGTCGTGTCTGTGGTCGCACTCGGCGCTAAGGCAGTGCCATTCACTTCGATCGCGCCACTACCTTTGCTCGTGAGGTTGACGTTTATGTTTGTGTCTGTACCAGCAGCGCCTAGAGCGACGGTAGCTGGGTTTCCGGTCGCCGCATCTGTGATGTTCAAGTAATCGACTGCGGAGGTGGTAGCGGTCGATTTGACACTCGCGTTACCGTTTGAGTCGTTCAGTTGGCCGACATTCCCGCTTGATCCGAGCGAAATTGAAGTGCCGTTGATTGTCGTGGACGAATTCGCCAGAGCGGAGTTCGGTACGGCAGATAACCGGGAGTTGCTGAGAGTGCCGGACGTTATATTCGCTGCATTAGTCGTGTCTGTCGTGGCACTGGCCGCGAAGGCAACCCCACCGGTTTTAGAGCAGGTAACAGCGCCAGTGTTTGCGAGCGAGCAGTCACCCGACATCGCTACATCAGCCGGATTGTTGCTCGCGTTACCGACATAAAAATGGGTGCTGGTCAGTGATAACCGGGTCAGCGACAGTGATCCCGAGCTGATATTGCTTGCCGACGTCGTGTCTGTCGTTGCGGATGGTGCAAACGCTACACCTCCCGTTTTCGAACAAGTAACTGCGCCGGTATTCGCGAGAGAGCAGTCGCCGGACATCGCGACATCGGCGGGGTTATTGCTCGCGTTGCCGACGAGGAAGTGGGCGCTCGTCAGTGAGAGCCGGGAGGTCGAAAGCGTGCCAGCGCTGATGTTGCTGGCGTTCGTTGTATCTGTGGTCGCGCTAGGAGCCAAAGCAGTGCCGTTCACCTGGACGGAACCCGTACCCTTTGTCGCGAGATTCAGGCTCACGTTTGTGTCACTGCCCGTAGCCGAGATTTTGGGTGCGCCACCAGTTGCGGCATTCGTTACAGTCACCTGATTTACCGCCGAGGTCGTTGCGCTCGAAAGCAGAGTGCTGTTCCCGTTGCTGTCATTGAGCTGTCCGACATTGCCGGAGGAACCGAGCGATATCGCTGTACCGTTTATCGCTGTGCTCGAATGCGCTAAGTCCGAGTTAGGAATCGCCGACAGAAGTGTGTTAGAGAGTGTCCCACTCGTGATGTTACTCGCGTTCGTTGTGTCGGTTGTGGCGCTCGGGGCGAGGTTTGTTCCGTTAATCTGGACGTTGCCGGTTCCCTTGCTCTTCAGATTTAGATTTACGTTCGAATCGCTTCCGGCGCTCGCAACCGCAACTGTACCGGGATTTCCAGTCGCACCGTTCGTGATGTTTACGTAATCCACGGCGGAAGATGTCGCCGTGGACTCGACCGTTGGGTTACCGTTCGAATCGTCGAGCGTTCCGAGAAAGTACGAGTTACCGCCGCTCATTGCTTGTCCGTTCAGTGTTATGCTGCCGCCTCCGGTTCCGCATGCCGCGCCCGCATCTACCGTATTGCCGTTCCCGTCGTACTTCACACAGTCATTCAGTGTCGTCGGGCCAGTGGATAATTGAACCTTTGAGCCGTTCCCCTGCACGGAGGCGCTTACGATCTGATTGCTTGAGTTAGTGCCTACTACGGTGGCGGATGTCGGTAGTGAGCCACCATTTACCTTTCCGACTGTCGTCGCAGTGGAACCGGCGCTCGTTGTCATGTCGCCGGTGAAGGCGGGCAGTCTCGCTCCGGCGAGCGTTCCGCTTGAAATGTTAGCCGCATTCGTTGTGTCGGTTGTCGCGCTAGGGGCCAATGCCGTTCCGTTGATCTGTACCGAGCCGGAGCCTTTTGTCGCGAGGTTCAGGCTGATGTTCGTGTCGCTACCGGTCGCAGCGATCTTAGGCGTGCCACTCGTTGCAGCGTTTGATACGGTGACTTGGTTGACAGCAGATGCAGTTGCACTTGACTCGACAGTTGGGTTACCGTTTGTATCGTTGAGCTGGCCGACGTTACACGAGCTGCCGAGACTGCAGCTCACCGAGTTGATAGTGTGCGAGGCATTTGCAGCAGCGTAATCAGTCCCAGCGGTTGCACTGGAGAATCCGCCCGCACCGTTGCCCTTTAGGATTGCCGAACCGCTCGTCGCAGGAGCATAGTCGGTACCTGAGACAGCGGCGCTCGTCGTCTCGGCGCTCGTGCGCTTAACGATGCCGTTCGCGCCGGGATCTTGTAGAGCACCAGTGATGCGCGAGTCGTTACCGGCAGCGACTGTGCCGCTGGTTGTGCCGACGTTCTCCGTAGCTGAATTTCCGAGGCCGAGATTCGTTCGTGCCGTAGACGCACTCGCGAGATCAGACAGATTGCTCGACTTTTGGAGCGACGCGGCTTGTGCAGCCGAGGCAGCTCCAGCAGCATCGAACGCAGAACTGGCTTGAGTCGCTGCGCTACCGAGTCCGAGATTCGTCCGCGCACTGGATGTGCTCGCGAGATCCGATAGGTTGTTTGCTGTCTGCGCATAAGCGGAAGGCGACAGGCCGTTGAATTTAGCAACAGTCGGATTAGGGTATGTGCCGCTGAGATCGCCCCCGGCAGTGCCAGACGGCGGAAGAGCTGAAGGAGTGCCGGACACTTGCGAGTACGCAACCTGTGCGCATTGCGGAGTAGTTCCAGATACATTACCGGTTTCGTATTGATTGCTGGGACAGTTACCGATACCAGCATTATTCGAGTTCGCCAGAGCCGCATTTTGGGCCGTATAGCCGAGCGCGATTTGGAAGTAACTGGACGGCTCCAGCGCAGCAGATCCGAGCGTCGTCAGCTCAAACTCACTGTCTGTCGTGTTCCATAAATACGCCTGATTCGCAGCAGATGCAGCGCCAGACTTGACAGCATTGCCCTGGATCGAGGTAGCGTTGTTGCTTGTTGCCCCCGATGAGCACGAGCCGTTATACGTGAGCAACGGAGCGCCGGAGCTGCACCCAGTCCACAGAGCACCCAGCGAGCTAGGGAGAACCGCGATATCGCCAGAGCTATCGACTGTCAGGCCGGAACCGGTCGGGACCTTAACCGCACCGACTGTTGTACTCGTCGCGACCGGATACTGCTCAATCAGCAGCGGGGTTGTCGAGCTGGGGTAGTGATCAAAGTCGCAGCCGCCGCTATTGCACCAGGAGTTCACCATTTGCACGCATTGACCCGCAGCGGGCGGATTATGCGATTTACTGCCATACACCACTCGTCCGGCTTCGTCTGTGATGTAGGTGCGATAGCAAACGTTTGCGGGTTGCGTCTGTGTCGAGTCGGCGAGCTTAGTCGAGAATGCGCCAGCGATGATTTGAGCGCTCGTAACAGCCGGTACCACTTGGCCGCTTGTGGTCGTGAACGGGACTGGATTACCGTTGTTATCGGTAGGCTGGAACCAGATCGTACCGGAGAGCGGGTTACCGCTCGCGTCCGTAACGCTTGAGGCGGTCACGGGACAGAGCGGCTGTGAGCACACTTGCGCCTCAGCTCGGGATAGGACGAACAATAACGGGATAAGAAGGAGAAGACGTTTCAGCATACTAACTCATCGAGTTAGTACAGTAATTAGAGCTGTGAAGCCCCAGCGCCCATCAAGCGCATGAGCTGAAACAACCGCTGGCCGTAGCTCGTCGCGTTCCAGTTCCCGCCGCCGTCCGGCGCTGATGTCTGCACGTCGTAGCTGACAGAGACACTGTCTACCGCTTCTGCAGTAGCAAGCCCCCGAACTTCGCCGGGAATCCCGCCCACTGCCTTTGTGCTGCGATCCCGGGCTGAGAGTACGAGGTAATGAGCCGTCGCTAGTTCCTGAGCTGTTTGGAGTAATGTACCCCAGCGATCGAGCGAGTCTTGGAACAGCGTCGTCGCGACGGCCATCCAGGTCGTTACGACGGCGTCAGGAAACAGAATCCCGTCATTAAACTCCGGAAAGTCAGCCCGAAACGATGCGACAGTTAAGGCCATTTACTTCTTGGCCTTGCTGGTCTTTCCTTTTGTGAGATCGGCGTCGAGCTTCTCGGCTACCTTCTCTACATCCTGGACGGGTGCAGAGTCTTCGACAGCCTTGCCGACTGAGTCAGCAGCTTCGTCGGCGACCTTCTCGGCAGCTTTCTCGGCTTCTGCTACTGGGTGCGCATCCTTCGCGTCATCGGCGACTTTCTCGACATCTTCGACCGGGCAAGAATGGACGAGCGTGTACCAGTGACTCGCAACGAACTCTTCAACGTCGTGAACGCCCTTCTTGAACTCGCGGATGCTACCGTCTGCGAGGTGCAGGACAAAACCTTTGAGTACTTCGATCTTTTTCATCTGATAGAGCGCTCCTGTAGCTCGTGCGCCGGTCGTTACTGATTGTTACGGCGGGACTGGATCAGCGAAACGAGATCGCTCACTGTACCGGCGCTCTTCGAAATTGTGTAAGGCGCGGCCATCAAAGCAATAAACATGCCGATGATCGTCGGCAGGCCGCCCATCCAGAGAGCCAATGTCGCCGTATCCTTCAATTCGTTCATATGCCGGATGATCGAATGAAGTTCATACATGCCGAAGATCGCGAGCAGGAACATCAGCACGCGGGCGCTAGAAATCGAGCCTTCTGCGGATGAGAATATGCTCTCGATGTCAGTCACTATACGTTTGAGTACAATTCTCATCGGGTGCTGTTGATGAACCCCCGCTCACGGATCTCATTTCGTGAGCGGGGGTTATGTCTTAGATCGTGTTTCTGCTATGCGAACGGCTTAGATGCCGTCGCCGTATGCCAGCGTCTCGGGGTAAACAACTTCCACGACGCCGAGCTTGCCGTAGTACGTTACTGCTTGATACAAACCGTGGAATTGCAGCGCGGTTCGTTGCAGCGGAACCATCGGAAACCGAACATAGTTCTTTTCTTTCGTGTAGGCGACCATGCGGTTGGTGCTTGAAGCGCCAGCGCCGACGAGCCACTTGACAGGGTTGATCTCCAGAGGACGACCGTTCAGCGCAGCGCTGATGCAGTTCTCCTTGAGGTACTTGAGCACGCTTTGGTTACCCGCAGTGCTGACGATCGCACCTACAAGGACATTGAACTGATTGGGCGGTAGCAGCAAATGAGTCGGAGCGAAGGCGTAGCCCGTAGCAGCCCATGCAGCCGTTAGGACAGAGTCAACGTCCATCAGCATGTTCGCCGGAGCCGTGGTTATTGACCAGCTACCATTCGGTACATTCGACGCACTCACTGAGGCGTTGTTAGCGAGCCCTTTCACGTTAAGCTGAGTGTCACCGACATATACTTGCTCGTCGATGTCCATCTGATGCTTTAACTGGATGCCACGGAATTTCTGCTCATCGATCGGACGACCCACCTTAATCGCCGATTCCAGCTCCATGATGGTGTACGACAGCTCCATCGACCAGGGCGTCAACAGATTGACAGTCTTGCTGATGTCAACTTGCATCCCAGGGATTGCCGTCGAGTCTTTACCCGCCCATGCCTTCCCACCGCCGTTGCCCGAACTCGGAAGAGCGACGCCGCCAGCGGCAGCGAAACTGCTGTTAGTGAACGACGTAGAGTCGTCAGACATGCTCACATCAGTACGGAGATCAATATCTCGGGACCATGAGACGCTGACGAGCGGCTCGTGCATTGTCAAGTCGAGCCTTTCAAGCTCGCCAATCATAAACGCGCCGGTCGTGTCGATCGTGCGTGCATCAAAAGTTTGCATAATAGTTACCCTTCTTAGCCGTCAGGCTTAGATATTGAACGCCACCTCGACGTATCCGTTTGCGTCTGCCGGACCCGTGAAATACGTATTGCCGGATAGCGCGATACAGTTGCTCGTATCTGAGACACCCGCCTCGACGTCGCCGATTGCTTTGCCGCTCGATCCAACTGCCGTGCGGACATACACTGTACCGTCTTTCGCTGCAGTTCCGCCTGCGAGCTTCACGCTGATATAACCGCGTCGGAGACAGTCACCCATTCCGCCGTTTTGGGGAGGCGTCGCAGTGCCAATTCCGTCGCTAGTACTCTGATTGCTCGACGGGAACGGTCGCACAATGAACCCGAATACGGCGGTGTCTCCGGAGGCGATGGGCCGGAACAGTTGCGAGCTGCTGTCGATCGTGCCGGGCAGCCCGTACGCGCTGAACGGAGCGGACGAACTAAGCTGAACAGGCTCGACGGTCGAGTTAGCTGCTTGTCGCGAGATCGCGCCCGGAAATCCGGCGGCCATTCTATACAAAATTGCGTTGGACATTAAAAGATTTCTCCTGGTTACTTACTGCTGGGCGTCCTTGCGTGCCCAAAATTCTGCATTACGCTTGTTCATCGCGCTGATCTGCGTCGCCATGTCTTTGGCTTTCCCGTTCGCGTCTTTCACTGCCACGGGTGTCAGATTGTTACTGCGCTTCAAAATCTCAGAAGCTCCGACAAACGCAGCCTTCATCGCGTCGCATGTGAGCGATTTCAGACTCGGGTTAGTGCCGACGAACGGGGTAAGAGCATCACGGCCCTTATCTGTGCGAAGAGCTTGCGCCATCGCACGACGGCGGAACAGACAGAGACTGTCACGAACCTTGTTGGGATCACTCGCCGCATCGACGGTGGGTAGCTTCATGCCGGGCGCGAGAATCTCGGCGCGGCTGATGACATCCTGGATTTCAACCTGGATCGAAGCAGCATCGCGCGACTTACCTTTGTCGGCGGTCTGCTCTTCGTCGTCCTCATCCTCGTCGTCGCCTTCATCGTCCGAGGTAGCCTTCTCGCCTTCTTTGTTTTCGTCGTCCTTTTTCCCGGACGCTTCATCGGTCGTGAGCTTTGCTTCCAGCGCTTCGATGCGGGCGACTAGTTGCGCGAGTACGTCGTCATCCTTTGACTTCTCTTCCTGCTCGTCCTCGGGCTTCGTCTCTTCGTCCTTGACTTCCGCCTCTTTGCACGCCTCATCGAGTGATCGATTAAAAGCTTTGCGGACAGCGTCGATAAACTTGTTCTTCATTGAAACCCCGGAATTAGTGGCGTCATTAGGTAGTACTGTTTTTTCATTTGCGGAGGCAGAATCACCCACCGAGCAGACAGCACCGCATCTACCTTCGCCGGTGAGCAGGGCGAGATGATTACCTTTGATCGCTGTCTGTCGTCCGTAGCCGTTACCGTCATCGGCGTAGTTCGCGTCGTATCCCGCTGAGACTTGCTCGTACTCTTCGGATTCGATGCCCGCGATCGCTTGCTCGTCCGTGATCAGTAAGTCGCCGATGAGCAGATGATCCAGAATGCCTTGACCTTGCCGAACGTCCAGCACGATGCCAACCGCGAGATCCTTCCAGTTGGACGGGTCTACGTCGTCGGCGGGATGCTCTAGCGTTACTGGGACGCCCTGGAAGCTGCGGATCGTGTCGGGATGAAATACGACAGACGCGTCTCGCTCGATGCGGATCAGGCCGTCGCCGCCCGGCTTTACCGGGATACCGTCGAGAGGGCTGTACAGCATCGTGCCTGTACGCCCGAGTGGGACATCGCGGAGGACAAGATATCCCTGTGAGGTTCGCTCGCGCGTGTTGCCGATCTGTTCAGACAGAAACTGCATCTCATGTTGTTAGTACTCCGTCGCGCGAGGCTACTCGCCAATCACAACCTCTGGGTAACAACGACAGCGCGGCAGGCAACCAGCATGACCGGTCATGTTGTCCAGCGTCGGTGGCGAGTCCCAGCGAACGAATCGGCCTTGCATCCGTTTGTGAGACTCCCGCACATGGCTGTCTTTTGCCGTCCGCCATACATACCCTTCACTCCCGATATGTTCGGCTCTCGCCTGTGTCATGGCTGTAGCGGCTCGGCTTGTCTCCGTTAAGGCGATCAATGTCGCACGGCTCTTCGTTACTTCTGACGTTCGCATGATCTCTTTGGCGATCTCGGCCGCGCGAGTGCTGCCCTGACCCTGGATGACGAGATTATGGACTCGTTGAGCCGCATCGAGTGGTAATGACTTAATCAGATGAACCTGATCCGCCATCAGCCCCCGCATTGCTTGACCTGTCGGTGCGTTCTCAATCTCGTTTCGGAGCGCGAGCGACATACCTTTTGTGATTTCTCTCCAGGCCTTGATATCGCGATGGGCTACAGCGGCGAGCATCTTCTGAGCGACGACACGAGCCCAGCCGTCGAGCGCTTCGCTGTACTTGAGCAGAGCTTCTGCGAGCCGTGGGTCACTGGGGTCAGGGAAGGCGCGGACTAACTCGCCCACGTGCGCAGCGACTTTACGCAGAGCACGTGAATATTCGAGCGCCGGACCTTTAGTTTTGACGGGGTTTGTCCGCTTCGTCATCGGGTACTTCCGGCTCGGGTGGTTCGGCTGTCTCTAGCTCTTTGATCAGTTCGTCACTGATGTGGGTGAACACCCCGGTAATTTCGCTCGAATGCCGTAGTTCTTGCGCCGCAGTCGGAGCGTCGATGATGCCCTGACTTTCAGCCGTGCAGATCGCAGTCGTCTTTTGTGCTGCGATGTTGGCCTTGTCTAGCTCAGACATCTCTTTCAAAGGCCGGAATTTGAAGGCGAAGGCGTCCTTCGGTGCTTTGGCGAATTTGCTGCGGTAAGTGACGTCAAGCAGCAGATTCAGAGCTGTGCGGAGCTTTACCTCTTGTTGCTGATGGATCTCACCGTTGTAGTTCTCCAGATCGCTCTCACCCGTTGCATTCAACCCGGCTGGTGATTGACCGAACAGTTTCGTTAGCGGGATACCGAGTGAGCCGCTGAGCTGCTGGCCGAATTGAAGCAGGATGTCGTCCAGGCCGGAAAAATTGTAAGTCTGGACCTGGAACTCGTCAGTGCCGTCGATTACGCTGAGACCCTCGTTTGTCTGCATCAGTCGCAGCATTTCGAGGGACTTCAGCAATCCTTCCAGCGCCGGGCCGCCTTGCGCGACGATGTCGCGATAGCCCTCGATCTTCATCGTTCGCAGGTGCGCTTTGTACACGAGCTGCGCAGCGCCGGTGCTGGCTGAGTCATAAGCGAGCAAGCGATCGTACATCCGCTCGATGACGCTGATACCCCATCCCTGTTCAGCGACGCGCCTGTAATGCGGCACAGGCTGACCCTCGATGCGGATGACCCGCGAGTAATGAATCTTGGCATTCGGGAGAGCCATCAAGGGATCTGAAAAGGTGGTGTAGAACTTGGGTTTGCCGAGATCCGGGCCATATTCAGTAACTAGATTCGACAGGCTCGGCTGAACCATCCAGCGGTCCAGCACCACTAACCCTCGAAACTGATCTTTGCCGATAGTTTCGATGCGGAGGGGGGTCTTGAGGTCTTGCCCCTCGATCAGCAGGACGGCGATCGCGCCGCCGTAAAGTCTTGACCACCGGATTGTGTCGCAGATACGATCCCAGATTGCGAGCCGTACCCACTCGGACGTAATATCTTCGATCTGATCTACCTCATCCAAGCTTGTGATCTCGATGCCCTTCTTGGTCATGTCCTCCGCAAAGCAATCGACAGCTTTTGCAGCGATCCAACTGGTGGTGTAAATATTGTCGAGATTCTGTCGGTTGTGACTGATGAAGTCGAGACTGTATCTGCCCTGAGACGAGATGTTATTCGTCTGATGCCCTAGCCGGGCGGCGAAGTTCTGAAAACTGTCGTTTGTCGCTTTAGTCGGTTTACCGCGTGCAGGTGTGATGGTCTTTGTCCGGCTTTGCTTGATCTTGGGCATCACTGAAGAGAGTCAAAAGTCGGAAATCGACTATTCGCCCCCTCGGTAGTGACCCAGATTCCCGATAAGAGCGAGCCAAACGACCCTTATGCCGAGTGGATCGGCATGCCCAGATACACGAATGAGGACAAATCAGGCGTTCAGAAGGTAGTCGTACATTTCAAGACTTTCGCTGACGTCGAAGAGTTCGCCCGGCTCGTCGCTCAAAAGATCACGAAGAAAACAAAGTTTATATGGTTTCCGCGTGACGAGGACGAACCACCGTCGCATTTTAAGTACTTACCCGAATAGATGCAGCCGCAGTTTCCGCTCTTTATCCCTACGCTCAGCCGGGCTGACAGTCGCCTCACGATCAAGGCGCTACAGCGCATGCGCATCGATAACTGGTATGCGATCGTCGAGCCGCAGGAATGTGACGCCTATGCTGCCGTGATTCCACGCGATCACATTATCGTGCTCGATCTGGAATACAAACGCACTTATCAAACACTGGACGACCTCGGGCTGACTAAAAGCGTAGGCCCTGGGGCAGCGCGTAATTTCGCGTGGGACACGAGCCTAAAGATGGGTTACTCATGGCACTGGGTGATGGACGACAACATCAGAGATTTCTTACGCTTCACCGACAATCGTCGTCATGAGGTGCTGTCGGGCGGTTTCTTCCGTGCTATGGAAGACTTCTGCCTCCGCTATGAGAATGTCGGCATGGCCGGGCCGAACTACCGTATGTTCGTACCCCGGAAGTACAAGCGAGCGCCGGTGTGCTTCAATACGCGGATTTACTCGTGCAACCTGATCAGAAACGACATCCCGTACCGCTGGCGCGGTCGCTACAACGAAGATACGATCCTATCGCTAGACATGCTGCGGGATGGCTGGTGTACGGTTCTATTCAACACGTTCCAGCAGAATAAAATGCGGACGCAACTGGTCAAAGGTGGGAATCACGCGGTTTTCTATCAGAATGAAGGCACTTACCCGAAGAGCAAAATGCTGATCGACACCTACCCCGAATACGCTCGGCTCGTCACAAAGTACGGACGCGATCATCATCACGTCGATTACCGACACTTTGCGGGTAACCGGCTACGGCTGAAAGATGGGCTGGTGATCTCGCCGGAGCCGGACGAATACGCGATGATCCTGCGTCGCGTCGTCAGCGCTTAGATTTCTTAGATTTTTTCGGCGAATGTTTTCGGACGGATCGACGCCGGATCAGCGAACGATAGCCCTCGGGCGGCTCTGGCATTTTACCGAAATCGGACGGGTTACACGCCAGGCATGGTGCGCCAGCGCCGCCACACTTACAACCGCCTTCGATGCCCCAAGGGCGATCTGGGTGATCTTCGCAGACAAACCGAGCATCCCG
>Ga0213875_10000899_pt1 | contig 21674 bp, 25 predicted proteins | sample BarmaccomBMRX_R8_FD_160105 | JGI IMG/M metagenome (GOLD analysis project Ga0213875, IMG submission 160105) | Root-associated microbial communities from Barbacenia macrantha in rupestrian grasslands, the National Park of Serra do Cipo, Brazil - RX_R8 | ecosystem: Host-associated > Plants > Roots... | reverse complement strand
ACGACCTTATTTCGCGCCCCTGCTCGTAGCGGCTCAGTGTGCCTCATCGCGCGCCCCTAACCCCTGACCACTCTACGGAAATTCTCTGCCCGCGGATGATGAGCGAGAACAGATGCCGCACGGTAGCACATGGCGTACCGCAGCTGTCACGACCCAATCCGCACCTAATCCCTTGTAGCTTACCCGTTTAGCACAAAAAGAGTACGGGAATGAAGCTGAACGACCAGCGTATCCGCGCCCTTCCCTCACCGAAATCGGATAGCGAGATTACCACGACGATGCGGTGCGCGGTCTGGCCGTACGAGTGGGCAAGCGCACCAAAGGTTCATTCTGATTGTGCGCCAGAGACACGGCTCGCTCGCGTCACACGCTCGGGCAATACGACCCGCCGCACTTCACGCTCGCTATGGCGCGAAAGAAAGCGCGCGACGTGCTCGCGGCCGAGCGGCAGCCCACGCTCTCGCGGAAACTTCACGATTTAAGATCGGAGGTGATGCGGGTCGATTTGTTCTTTAGCGTAGTCAAATTGACGCCCGCCCGGAGCTCCGTGTATTTCAACTGTACCTGGCCCCGGCCCCGGTGGACCAGAACCATAGAGAACTAGCGGTTCTGTCGCAACTTCTCTCAGTCGCCCGTCGCCGCCTCTGATCCAGTACCGTGAGCCGACATCTCGAAACGCGAGCTCAACCCCATACCGCACTTGGAGCGCCGATCCGGGATACCCCAGTGGTAGAGTTCGGCTCCCCGGTGGGAACGCCCCGCCTACATATGTTTGACATCCCCCTATCGGACCGTTTCTGTCGACTCCAACGGCAGTCTTCCGATATGCCCCATGCACGCTGACCAGGCTGATAACTAGGTCGTAGACCAGTTGGTCTGAGCTGTTTGTGACAGTGCAGTAGACGAACCCTCTTTCTTCGCTGTTGTGTTCGATGACGAACCATGCGGCAATACATTCTGCTTGGCGGCGGTGTTCTTCCCTATGCCGCCTGCGAGCCTCTGCGCCGGAGAAATAAAGAGCAACGATGACCGCACCCACCGTTCCTACTGCTCCCACTGCGGTGCCAATAGCGGTAATCAATTCGGTGTTGGTTGGCATCAGCGGCTAGCGCAGAAAGTCACTTGATGAACGTATTTTTGACTCTTTTAGAAATGAACAGGTAAGCAATCCAAATCGCCCCCGGTATGCATGCGCCTACGCTACGAGCAAGCCCATCTGTGTCTATGGCACCAGAAAACGACGCGTTGGTAGTTGCCGAAATCCATGCTGCATCGAGGCAAAATACTAGAGGTGACGCGAGCACTTCGGTAACAAAAAGCGACGGAAAGTATCCTTTTTTATTGAAAAATGCATAGGTACTCAAGATGAGCAATGCCAGATACGCCGCGTTGATCCCTAATTCGCCCCCAGCCGCCAAAGGGATCTTGGCGAACGCCGTATGCGTCTGCGGACTCGAATAATACTCTACCAGGGTTATAACTGTTCGGATAAGGCCGAAAACTTGGCCGAGTGCGACTAGAACGAGCCATCCTCCAATGCCATTTGGGCTCGGTTTGGAACCGTCACTCGCCGAAATCGATGGGTCTAGTTGAATCGCCACTTTGCTCTCCTCCCCAACGGCCTTTCCCGCCTTGGCCGCGGCGATCGCGTCGCGCGCGATCTCGTCCGGGGTCAGCGGCAAATGGGGGCTCATTATCGGGTATGGATCGATCCGATCATTGCCGAAGCGGCGGCAGATGCCCCCCCGGAGCACATCATGCTCGAGTTGGTGAGCAAAACCGATCTTTAGCTTGCGCTTGATAATCTCGCGCTGCGCTCACGGTGCGCAACGGCATCATGCTAGCAGCCGGACTGTCCCTCGCCATCGCCATCCTCGGGGCGCTGATCAAGTTCCATTGATCGTGTGCCCCGAGGGAGTCGAGTCTCAACTCGCGCGCCAGCTCGACGAGGGTCATTTCATTGTCGTGCGTCAGCCTCCGAACGGCGGTCATGTCGCCACGCGTACCAGTTCCGCCTCCTTCAGACCGCGGTCGGGCTGCGCTCGCGGATGCGCCGCCGCGGAACGGTCTCGCGCTCTAGGACCGATCGGACCTTTCTTCATTCCGTCATCCCGGACGTTAGGCGTGCCCCGAAACGCAACGCGTTTCGGGAGCGCGAGCCTTCTATCCGGGATGCATGGCGCCGCCCGTGAGAGCCGAGGGCGTGCGGGCCGAGGAATGGATCCCGGATGGGCGCAAATCCTGCGGATTTGCTTGTCCGGGATGACGAGAAAAGGGCAAAGGTCGATTGGGCCTAGCCCTGCGCCCGGATGAACGCCTTGACCTTGGGGTAGGTCTCGGTCTGCCACCGGCGGCCGTGGAACACGCCATAATGGCCGACTTTGCTTTGCAGGTGGTGGCTCTTTTTCGCCGCGGCGAGGTTGCGGCACAGCGCGTGCGCGGCGGCGGTCTGCCCGACGGCGCAGATATCGTCGCGCTCGCCCTCGACGGTCAGGAGAGCCGTCCGTTCGATCGCAGCCGTATCGATCGCCTCCCCGCGGACCCGGAAGCGGCCGCGCGGCAGGTCGTGATCGTGGAACACTCGTTGGATGGTCTGCAGGTAGAAATCGGCCGGCAGGTCCATGACCGAGGTGTACTCGTCGTAGAAGGCGCGGGTCGCCGCCGCACCCTCGCCGTCGCCCTTCACCAGGTTGCGGAACATCGACCAATGTGCCGACACGTGCCGGTCGAGGTTCATGCTGAGAAAGCCCGCGAGCTGCAGGAAGCCGGGGTACACGCGGCGGAACGCGCCGGGATAGCGGGGCGGCACGGTCTCGATCACGGTGCGCTCGAACCACTCGATCGGGTGACGTTCGGCGAAGCGGTTCACCTCGGTCGGGTTGACGCGGGTGTCGATCGGGCCGCCCATCAGCACCATCGAGGCCGGCTGGCAGGCGTCGCCCTGCGCCGCCATCAGCGACACCGCGGCGATTACCGGGACCGAGGGCTGGCACACCGCCATGACATGCGCACCCGGCCCGAGAAAGTGCAGAAACTTGACGATCAACTCGACCTCATCGTCGAGGTCGAAGCGGCCGAACAGCAGCGGTACGCTGCGCGCGTTCGTCCAATCGGTGATGTACACGTCGTGATCCGGCAGCAGCGTGGCGACCGTGCCGCGCAGCAGGGTGGAGAAATGGCCCGACAACGGGGCGACGACCAGCAGCACCGGTTGCTCGCGCTCGATCGCCTTGCGGAAGTGCAGGAGGTTGCAGAACGGGTGCACCGCCGCGACCTCCTCCGTGACCGGCACCGGCTCGCCGTCGACGACGACCTCGGCAATCCCGAAATCGGGCCGGTCATGCTTCATCCCGGCATGCGACAACAGCTCCATCGCGGCGGCGGCGCCCCGCACCATCGGCAGATCAGCCCCGCCGAACCAGGGCTGCCCGAGGAGGCCGTAGAAGGCCTCCGCCATGAAGCGGATCGGCGCGAAGGCGTCCTGCTGAGCCTGGTAGGCGTAATAGAGCATCACCCCTCGCGCTTGCGTGTGTTCCGCACCGTCATCTCGCGGAAAAAAACCAACTCCAACAAGAACATCATTGCGCCGGGACGTTCCTGAACGGCAAGCGCCGACTACGGCCAGGCGCGCCCTGTGACGCCGAGGCGCGCGCCGGTATCCGAGCGCAAGTCGGTTTAGATTTCAACAAGATGATAGGTGAATATGCAGTGCCGCCGCGGCAAGGATGGCGGCAGGGCGTTAGGTCTTATCTGCTATGCGCCACCGAAAAGCCGATGGGTGTGGCAGTGAAGCCGCAGTAACCGGCTCCGCAATTTGCCGGATTCGCTCGCTGACGGCGGGAAAAGTTGTGAAGCGCGCTCAGCGCGGCGGCGCGGCGACGCCGCCGCGGACCTCGTGAACCACGACACCGAGCCGGCGCGGTGGCGGAGCCAGCCAGAGCGGATGCGCAAGGCTCGTGCGTACGTCGTTTTCGCCGGCATGCCAACGCCGCATCAAGGCGCCAGACGAGAAATCCTGCATCTTCTGGGCGAGCTCGCCGGCCATACCCTCATGCACGAGATGCAGGATCGTGGTCGTGGCATTGCTGGCTTCGGCCAGGCATTTCCGGATATCGGCGTCGCCCCGCAGCCCCGGCGGAAGCCGCTCCCCGAGCAACCCAATCATGCGGCGCAAATCGTGATTGCGGCGAATCGCGGCGATCTCTCGGGCGGTGCGGCTGATGCCGCTCTGAAGCCCGGGGAGCGGGTCGTAACCGTCGATCACGAAACACAGCGTATCGGCCGGCCGCGCCTCCTCCAACGCCGAGACCGAGACCGCGCTGCCGGCATAGCGCTGCGTTTCGATCGTGACCGGCGGCAGCCCGGGCAAGACGGTGCTGGCGAGCGCGTGATCGGCGCCGAGCATGTGCCGGTCATTATCGAAAAAGGTTTCGGCGCCGGTCGCGAGATTGACGGTCCCGAGCACGACGCGAACGGTGCCCGAATTGACCCGGTCGAAATCGACGACATCGTGCACCAGGGCGCGCAATTCGCCGGCGGGTATGACGGGCTCATCGGGTACCCGCGCGTGAGCCCGGATGCGCAGCGAACCGGTCGCGCGCTCGAACAATGCGCGCGCCCGCCGGCCGAGCCGGTGCGAGGCGTGGAAGCCGGCGCGCCGGCTCAGCTCCTGCCAGAATTGGCGCAACCGCAACGAGCGCTCATGCGGGAGGTTGCCGGCGATGATTACCGCGTTGATCGCGCCGATCCCTGTTCCGGCGACCCAGTTGGGCCTGACCCCGCTGTTCTCGAGAGCCGCATAGGCGCCGGCCTGATAGGCGCCGAGGGCCGCGCCGCCCGACAGCACCAGGGCGATCCGGTCGAACCGGGCCAAGCTTTTATCCGATCTCGCGCGCGCCAAGACCTGCTCCCCGCCGCCTGCGCCAGGCTATGCCCCGCCAACGGGCCGGCCCTGCGCCGGTTCAGCCATACTGGTCCAAACCGTCGCGAAGGGCAGCTGCCGGGGCGGATCGAGACCCATCATAGGCGCTCTCGATAAACCGTCTAGTGCCGAAACGGCATCGGCAAAGCTACTTCCCTGCGAAGGATTTAGCCGGCACGGTCTTGAGGTAGGCGGCAATCGCGCCGCGGTCGGCCTCGGTCAGCCGCGCCGTGTCTTTGACGATGTCGCCCATGCTGCCGCCGACGAAATCGAAATCGGGAGTCTGCCCGTCCTTGAGCAGGGTCTCGATGTCGTCTTCGCTCCATTTGCCGATCCCGCTCTCCGGGTCGGGGGTGATGTCGGGCACCTTCTTGCCGCTCTCTCGCGTGCCGGCGAGGAACCGGTCGGGGTCGGGCGCTCCCCAAAGGTCGCGCGGGGTGTGGCAATCGCCGCAACGGCCGACGGTGGCGACGAGGTAGGAGCCGCGGTTCCAGGCCGCGTCCCGGCTCGGGTCGGGGCGCCACGGTCCTGCGAGGCCCTGCGCGACGACGCTGAAACTCGCGCCGCTCCGCGCCAGAAAGGGCGGGCGTTGCGAACTCGGCACATCCGGTTGGCGGACCGGAGCGACGCTGTCGAGAAAAGCCTTGAGATCCGCGACGTCGGCGTCGCTCAGCCCGTTATAGAACGGGAACGGGAAAATCGGGAGGTAGTGGGTGTCGTCTGGCGCGACGCCCCAGCGCAAGGCGCGTGAAAAATCGGCCGCGCTCCATCGGCCGATCCCGGTTGCGCCGTCTGGCGTGATGTTTGGGCTCACGATCTTGCCGGACGGCGTCTCGAACACGCGACCGCCGGAGAACGGTTTGCCCCCGTTTTTGGCGTCGGTGTGACAGTCTTCGCAACCCGCCGCGGCGGCGAGATAGGCGCCCCGCGCAACGGCGTCCGGCTCGGCGGCCATGCCGCGCACCACAACGGCACCCGCAAGCAGCATCGCGCCGGCGCAACCGACCCGCGCCGACCAATTACCCGAGCGCGTCAGATTTTTTCACGAAACGGCGTATGGCAGCCGCCACAGCCGCCCTTGCCGAGATCGGCGAAGGCGGCGGCAATCGCCGGCTTATCTCCGCTCTTTGTCGCGGCGAGCAGGGCATCCGCCTTTTCGACCGCGAGCCTATGGGCGGCGTCGAACTTCTCCTTCTCGGTCCAGATCCCCGGCTTGGCGCCCGATTTGCCCGGGAATTGCTCCATTCCGGTGCCGGCTGGAAACAGCTCGACGACGGTCCTGATCGTGGCATCGAGATCGGTCGCACCCGTCAGGGCCTTGGCCTCATCGGCCTTGCCGTCGAGATAGGCCTTGATCGCGTCGAGATCGGCGCCCATCCGCTTCATCGTCGCCTGGCGGTTCTTCAGGACCGCCTCGCTGTCTTGCGAGAAGGCCGCTGTGGACAATACGGCCGCGCCCGCCAAAGAAAGGCCCAGCACCGCTGCGCAACCGACCAGCTTCACCGATGATTTCATCATTCCTCTGCCTTCAAGCTGCCGCCAACACATGATGCCCGCAGCGCACGCAAAACAATCGGGGCGTTGCTGCGCCGCGCTTACGTTATCGGCGTTTCGATGTGGGTTCGGAAGCCGGGCCGCTCGCGCATGCGGTCGTACCAGCCTCGCAGATTGCCGAGAGCCGGCCGCTCGATCGGGAAGGCAAACCAGCGATAAATCTGGGTCCCGAGCACGATCTCGGCGAGGGTCAGCCGGTCTCCCCCGAGGTAAGGCCGACCCTCGAGCGCCTCTTCGACGATCGTCCAGGCGGTCAAGGCCCGGCGGCGCGCCGCCTCGATCGCCGCCTGGTCGCGCTCTTCCGGCTTCGTGCGGACAAGGCCGAACAGGAGGATCCCCATCGGCGGCCCGACGACCGAAAGCTGCCAATCCATCCAGCGCTCGACATGCGTGCGCGGGCCGGGCTCCCTCGGGTAGAGCCGCTCGCCGCCGCGCGTGCTGGCGAGATAGCGGCAGATCGTGTTCGACTCCCACATGACCAGATCGCCGTCCTTTACGGTCGGCACCAGCCCGTTCGGGTTGAGGGCGAGGTATTCGGGGTCGCGGTTGCCGCCGAACGGGCCGCCGACATCGACCCGCTCGAAAGCGATGTCGAGCTCGGCGCAGCACCACAGTACCTTCTGCACGTTCGAGGAACTGGCTCGACCCCAGATCTTCAGCATGCCTCTCCTCCCGACAAGCGAGAATAGGAAGCCTTAGTTTTTTCCCCGGCGCAACCGCACACGGGAAAGTGTCGTATCATCAGGACCGGGATATGGTCAGCGCTTTGCCGGTCAGGAGGTCGTGCGTGGGAGGTTTTCGCGCTCTGGTCGCCGCGTTCGCGCTGGTGCCGGCCGTCGCCTATGCGAGCAGCCAGGCGGGGCAGCAGAGCATCGCGAAATGGAAGCTTATGGACACCTGCGCAAAACAGGCCCAGACCGCCTTTCCCGACTTCACGGCGGAATCGAACGCGAAACGCGAGGCCCGGCTGAAGGCATGCCTGAGCGGCTCGAACCTGCCGCCGCGCGACCCCATTGCCGCGCCTTCGCAAGGCAAATAGGCGGCGGAGTTCGGTCGGCCGATCCACCGGCTCTACGACGCGACGCCCTCCTCGAGCCATCCCTCGTCCATTCGCGGCAGCCGCGAGCGACGCGGGACGGCGGTCGCCGTGACGGGCGCCCGGTGACGACCCCTCACCTCGGCGAGCCGTGCCGCAAGATCGATGTCGAGCGACGAAGTGATCTCCAGCCGAGGATCCTCGAACACATGCACGCGCCGGCGCCGACGCCATCCCATTATGGTCTTGTCGCGCATCCGCAGCAGCGCCGCGATCTGCGGCCGAAACAGCGCGACCATGCCGCTGATCCAGGCATTCAGCTCGGGCGAGGGCTGCTCCCCGCGGATGACGAAGCGGTCGAGCATGCGGACCACGTCTTCCGCGCGGTACCAGGTCTCGCCGGTGACCCAGCGGTTCGTTGTAAACAGCCGCAGCGGCGCCCCCTTGGAGTCGACGGCAATCGCGACGAGATGGCAGACCCCGTCCCGCTGACCGCGCTTTGACGGCGCCGCCTGAGGGGGCAGCGCGACATCGGCGACCGCCAGCTCGGGAAGCAGCAGCGGCGCGACCCCGGCCGGCATGCCTTCCTCGCGCAGAAAGATGTGGAAATGGCCATGCTCGCATGAGCGCGGACTCGGCGACCCGGCGCCCCCGCCATGGTGGTGGTAGAAATACTGCCCGTGGCTGTCCGGATCGTAGAATTCGCCTTCGGGATAGCGGCGCCATTCCTCCAGTTCGGCGGCGCCGCCGGTCACCTCCTGCGCAATATTGCTGCCACGCGCGACAATCGCGTCGCAACTTGCGCTGACCAGCGCGGCGGCTTGGACCTCGCCTTTGCTCACACGACCTCCGGCGAACAAAACAGGACCATCATACCCGAAACCGGCGCTTCGGCAATCTCAGCGTTCAGCCAAGGACGGCTTCACCGCAAGGGCGCGGTTCGTCACGGTCCAAACCACGATGTCCTTCATCGCCCCGCCGAGAGCCTCGTCGAAGGCCAGCACGATGTGAGGCACATCGTTGCTTTCGGCGCGCTCGCGGCGTTCCACCGATTTCTGTCCGATGATCTCCCGCTCGGCCGCTTGCACGAGCCTCACATTGAGCACGACCCAAACCTCGGGTGCGCCATCGGGGGTGTCGTAGACCGCCTCGAAATGTCGGATCTCGGCCTTGAGCACGAAATCGGCCCTTAAATCGGACGGCTCGCGGTCGACGGCCGTCACCGCGCCACTATTCTCGAAGGATTCGAGAAGCGCCGTCTGGACGACCAGCGGGGCACGGTCGGTCCATTGCGAATCGGCGAAATAGTCGAGCGACACAGGCGACCGGCTCAGTGCGATGCGATCGGTGTCGAGCCCAGCCGGTGCGATCGGCACATCGATCAGCAATTGCACGGAGACATGCGGCAGGTTTGCTGGATAAGTGCTCTTCGGCGTGACCCGATACAGATGCTTCGGAGGATCGGTGAACAGCGAAGCGCAGCCGGCGAGGCCGAAGCCCAGGCCGACAGCAACGACGCGGCGCGGCAGGCGCGGCCCCGGCCGGCTCATCGCGGCCGATATCCTTCGCGGCGGTCGCCGAAGATAAACCGCGTCGGATCGCGTTGAATGTCGGAGGTCAGCCGGATCAGGCCGGAAACGAAGGTGCGTGCCTCGGTGACGAGATCGTTGACGTTGGTCAGCGTGCGCTGGCTGAAATCGTGCAGTCCGGGACGCGCATCCTGCACGACCAGCTGCAGCTGGCGGCTCGTCTCCATCAGGTTTTTCGCGAGCCGATCGTAGTCGCCGAGCGTGACCGCAAGCTGATCCTTGAGGCCGTCACGGGCCGAATAGCTCTGGTCGACATTGCGCAAGAGCGTCCCTAGCTCCGCGAGCGCCGTATTGGCATTGCCGATCGCCTCGGCGATCTCGTTTGAGTGCGAGGCCGCCGCGCCGGTCACGGTCCGCACGTTCTCCAGGCTCTCGGAAAAGGCCTTGCGATTATGGTCGTCGAGCATCTGGTTCAGATTGTCGGCGACCTCGATCAGCCTCTCCAGCAGCTGCGGCGCACGGGAATAGACGCGTTCGAGCGAGGAGCGCCGGGCGTTGATGACCGGATAGCGCTCGCCGCTTTGCGCGACCAGTATCGCCGCTTCCTGCGTGCCGCCGCGGATCTGGATGAAGGACACGCCGCTCAGCAGGTTGGTTTCGAGGCTCGCCACCGCATCGGTCTTGATCACCACCCTATTGTCGATTTCCACCATAACCCGGATGCGTTCGACGTTGAGCGGATCGAGGCGGATGTCGACGACGCGCCCGACGCGGATGCCATTGTACTGCACCGCCGCGCCGTCGGTCAGGCCGGTGACCGCGCCGGTGAAGTAGATGTCGTAATTGGTGTACTGGGTCGTGAATTCGATCCGCGCGAGCCACAGCACCGCGACGAAGGCGAGGAACAGGACGGTCAGCACAAAGCTGCCGACCGCGACGTAATGGGCGCGTGTTTCCATCGTTCCTCCCCCCACTCGCCCGCGCCGGCTCAGGCCGGGACCGCGGCTGCCTCTTGGCCTGCTTCGGTCCCCGCCGGATGCGCCGCTCGCCCCCGCGGACCATGAAAATAGGAGCGAATCCACGGATGGTCGTCGCGCAGATGCTGATCGAGCGTGCCGACGCGAACCTTCTTGTCGACCAGCACGGCGACGCGGTCGCAGATTGCGAACAGGCTGTCGAGATCGTGGGTGACCATGAACACGGTGAGCCCAAGGCTGCTTTTCAGATCCCGAATCAGCTGATCGAAGCTGGCGGCCGCGATCGGGTCCAGCCCGGCAGTCGGCTCGTCGAGGAAGACGATCTCGGGGTCGAGCGACAGAGCGCGGGCCAGCCCGGCGCGCTTGCGCATGCCGCCGGACAGCTGCGATGGGAACTTGTCGCCCGCTTCCTCCGGCAGCCCAACCATGCCGACCTTGTAGGCCGCGATCTCGTCCATCAAGCGCAGCGGCATGCGGTAGTGCTCTTTGAGCGGCACCTCGATGTTTTGCGCAACGGTCAGCGAGCTGAACAAGGCGCCGTCCTGGAACAGCACGCCCCAGCGCCGCTCGATATCGTGCCACTCCTGCTCTTCCAGCTCGAGGACATTGCGGCCGAACACCTCGATCGTACCGGCGGCCGGCCGGTTCAGACCGACGATCGTTCGCAACAGCACCGATTTGCCGGTGCCCGAACCGCCGACGACGCCGAGCACCTCGCCGCGCCGGACATCGAGATCGACGCCGTCGTGAACCGTCTGAGCGCCGAACCGGTTGACGAGACCGCGCACACGAATGATTGCCTCGTCGGGCTCGCTTGCCATGGCTCAAACGTGCAGCAAGGAAAAGGCGATCGAGAAGGCGGCGTCGGTCACGATCACGAGAAAGATCGATTCGACGACGGACAGCGTCGTCTGCTGCCCGACGCTCTCGGCGCTGCGCGACACGTTGAACCCTTCGTAGCAGCCGATCAGGGCGATGATCCAGGCGAAGAACGGCGCCTTGATGACGCCGACCCACAAGGTCCACTGCCCGATCGCCGATTGCAGCTGCTCGAGGAATTGCGGGATCGAGATCCCGAGCGCCGCCCACGACATCAGACAGCCGCCCAGCATTCCCATGGCGTCCGCAAAGATGGCGAGCAGCGGCATCGTCAAGACCAGCCCCAGCAGGCGCGGGATGACGAGCACCTGCACCGGGTCGAGGCCGAGCGTGCGTAGCGCGTCGATCTCCTCATTCACCTGCATCGTGCCGATCTGAGCAGTGAAGGCGCTGCCCGAACGGCCGGCGATGATAATCGCGGTCAGCAGCACGCCGAGTTCGCGCAGGATCGCAATGCCGAGCAGGTTGACGGTGTAGATCTCGGCCCCGAAGCGGCGCAGCTGGTCGGACCCTTGATAGGCAAAGACGACCCCGATCAAGAACGCGAGCAGGCCGACGATCGGCAGGGCGTTGACCCCGGTTTGCTCCATCTGAACGATCATCGCGGTCAGGCGCAGCCGCCGCGGATTGCGCACCAGTTCGAACGACCGCTCGGTCACCAGCCCGATAAAACCCAGAATGTGATAGCTGCGGCCGCCGAGCCCGATCGTCGCCGCGCCGATCCGGCCGACAAAGCCCCGCAGCGTGTGATGGACCGGCACCGGGTGCGGCACAGGCTCGAGCACGCCGCGGGCGCGGACCTGGTCCAACAGCGGCTCGAAGCTCGGCGCGAGGTTGCGGATCGCCACCGTGTTGCCGCGCGCTTGCAGCAGGTGCTCGGTGCGCAGCACGAGCCACGCGCCCGAGGTGTCGATCCGTCTCAAGCCGGAGAGATCCATGACCACGCGCCTGCCCTGCGGCAGCGCGATCTCGCGCAGATCGCGATCGACCTCGACAGCGGTCGAGATCAGCCATTCTCCGGCGGCGCGCAGGACGAGCGCTCCGCTTTCCGCTCCCGGACGGTCGGCCGGTTCCTCCACTGCGTCGATCGTGACGGGCGCCATTGCCTCTCGGGGCCGCTTTATCGGATCCGGCAAACCCTTCCCAACTACGCGAAAACCCGTTATCCCGCAACGAGGAGGATCTTTCTCCCCCTTTCGGGATCGGGTGTCCGATGGATCTGAAGCCGCATATCCGGTCGGTGCCGGATTTTCCCAAACCGGGCATTCTGTTCTACGACATCTCGACCTTGCTCGCGCACCCGCCGGCCTGGCACGCGACGGTGGAGGCCCTGGCCGAAGCGCTGAGGCCGCACGAGCCCGACCTGCTGATGGGCATCGAGTCGCGCGGCTTCCTTGTCGCCGCCCCGCTCGCCTACGCGCTCAACCGCGGCTTCGCGATGGTGCGCAAGAGGGGGAAGCTGCCGGGACCGACGGTGCCTTTCACCTACGACCTCGAATACGGCACCGACACGATCGAGGTGCAGGAGGACGCGATTGCGCCCGGGCAGCGGGTCGTCATCCTCGATGACCTGCTCGCGACCGGCGGGACGATGCAGGCGGCAATCAACCTCGCGCGCCAGCGCGGCGGGGAGGTGGTCGGGGCGGCCTGCATCATCGAGCTTGCTTTTCTGAATGGACGCAGGCGGCTCGATGTCCCGTTCACCGCTATTGTCAGCTACGATAGCTGAGAGGGTGCGGCCTCATTCCGCAGTGGCGGCCGAGAGCGAGCCGAGGCTGCGGCCGATCACAGCGTAAAGCGGCTCGCCGCTGCCCGGTGGCGTGCGGTCGAGGCACCGGATGTCGCCCCAGTTGCCAGCCTCGGCGAAGCAGCGCGCCACGAAACAGAGATGCCCGGTATCGTCGAGCAGCCGCCAGCACGCGATCGCCTTTGACGCGACACACCGGTTCGAGAAGGTGACGACCAGCGGCGAGCCCGGGCGCAGCACGCGCCCGATTTCGCGAATGACCTCGGCCGGCCGGGTCAGATGCTGGATCGCGGCGCAGATCGCCGCTGCGTCGAATTCCCCCGACGCAAAAGGCAGGCGAGGATCGCGGTTCAGGTCCTGCACGTGCCACTCGTCGAGGAACGGGTTATCGGCAAGCTCGCAGGCGTCGACGCCAACTCCGGCAACCCGGCGGAACGGGATCTCGGGCGGCAGATGCCCGACCCAGCCCGCCATCACGTCGAGAATGGCGCCCCCGGCGGGCATGATTTCGCGATAGAGGTCGGTCACCGCGGCAATCGCGGCAGTATCGATACGGGCCGCGAAAAGATGGCCCGAGAAGGCACCGGTCTCCGCCCTTTCGGGCGGTTGATCGACAGGTAGGAAAGCCGTTCTCGGCAGCGGCGCCATGTGTCCGTCTCGACTCCTCCCCATCGTCAGATAAAGTGCGCCGCGGGGCCGGTTCAAGGGTGCCGCGTTACTCCGATATCGCGCGCTCGGGTCCGGTCAGCGGCAAAGCGAGATCTCGCGCGACCGCGGCATGGGTGACCCGCCCGCGGCAGACATTGAGACCATTGCGCAGATGCGGGTCCTCGGACAGGGCGCGCCGCCATCCCTGATCGGCAATGGCCAGCACGAAGGGCAAGGTGGCGTTGTTGAGCGCCACGGCCGAGGTCCGCGCGACGGCGCCCGGCATGTTCGTGACGCAATAATGCACCACCCGTTCCTCGACATAAGTCGGCGCGGCATGAGTCGTGGGACGGCTGGTCTCGAAGCAGCCGCCCTGGTCGATCGAGATGTCGACGATGACGGCGCCGGGCTTCATCGCCCGCACCAGTTGCCGGCTGACCAGTTTCGGGGCGGCGCTGCCGGGGACCAGAACCGCCCCGATCACCAGGTCGGCGGCGGTCACCTCCCTCTCGATGGTCTCGACCGTCGAGAACAGCGTGTGCAATTGCGCGCCGAATTGCAGGTCGAGTTCGTAGAGTCGGGGTAGCGATTTATCGATGACGGTGACATACGCCTCCATGCCCATGGCCATCCGCGCCGCATTCGTCCCGGAGACGCCGCCGCCGAGGATCACGACCTTCGCCGCGGGGACGCCGGGCACCCCGCCGAGCAGAACGCCGATCCCCCCCTGCTCCTTCTCCAGGCAATGCGCGCCGACCTGCACCGCCATGCGGCCGGCGACCTCGCTCATCGGCGCCAGCAATGGCAGCCCGCCCCGCGCATCGGTGACCGTCTCGTACCCGATCGCCACGGCGCCTGAGCGCATCAGCCCCTCGGTCTGCTCCTTATCGGCCGCGAGGTGCAGATAGGTGAATAGGATCTGGTCTTCGCGCAAGGCGCGGATCTCGTCCGGCTGCGGTTCCTTGACCTTGACGACCAGCTCCGACACCGCGAAGACATCGGCCGCGCGGGCCAGAATCCCTGCGCCGGCTGCCTCATAGGCGGCGTCGTCGAACCCGATCCCGGCACCGGCGCCGCTCTCCACCACGACCTTGTGTCCGTGATGCACCAGTTCCCGCACGCTGGCCGGGACCAGCCCGACCCGATATTCGTGCGTCTTCGTCTCCTTCGGTACCCCCACCAGCAATTCACGCCTCCGCTAAACCCAGCGCCCGGTCCGCCGTCTCCCCGCTCAACGGGCGAATTCGGTTCCGCTCTGTGCCCGCGGCAAGAAGTCGCGGTCTCTGGAGGGCCATTTTCTCGATCCGCAAGAGCGTCCCTCGTGATGTAACAATATGTAACGCCTCGCTCTTTCTGAAGCAGCGCGACCGGGCTCGCCGCCGGCACCATCGTTCTGCGCGATCCCGCATTCCCGTCCTCCCGATTTGCGTTCAGACATAACCGCTTAGGACGTTGCTAAGAGGATCGCGATAGGCTAACCCCGCATTGTTCTGCCACCCTTGAGAAGACGCGCCGGATGGAAACCCTGGTCCTGCTGGTTCTTGCCTATATCGCTATCGGAGCGGCGTTTTTCGCTCACCCGGCGAGCCCGGCATCGCCCGACGATTTCCATTGGCGCAACCAGATCGGCGTCTTCCGCGCAAGCCTGCCCGAAGTGTTGGCATGGCCGGTAACCTTGTGGCGGCTCGTCAACGAATTCTCCGGACGCTAACCCGCCAGCTTTCGGACGACCTCGTCGGCCAGCGGCAATGAGGCCGTCAGTCCCGGCGACTCGATCCCGAACAGATTGACGAGGCCGGGGATGCCGTGCTCCGCGGCGCCCTGCACGACGAAATCGGCGGCCGGCTCGGTCGGACCGCTTATCTTCGGGCGGATCCCGGCGTAACCGGGCTGCAGCGCGCCGTCCCTGAGGGCGGGCCAGTAGCGCCGGATCGCGGCGTAAAACAAGTCGCCGCGCCGCGCATCGACCGTGTAATCGACCTCGCCGATCCATTCGACATCCGGTCCGAAACGGGCCTGCCCCGCCAGATCCAGGGTGATGTGTACACCGAGCCCGCCCGGCTCCGGGACAGGATAGATCAGCCGCTGAAACGGCGTGCGTCCGGCCAGCGTGAAATAGACGCCGCGGCAGAAATAGGCGGGCGGGATCGTTTCCGGCGGAATGCCCGCGATCGATCGGGCGAGGGCGGGCGCATGCAGCCCGGCGGAGTTGACGAGCATCCGGCAGCGGATCGCGGTCGGCTCCTCGCCGCCGATGTCGAGTTCGAAACCGTCGCCGCGCACCCTGCCGCCGAGGACCGGGGTCTGAAACGCGACCATCGCGCCGGCCGCCTCGGCGTCGCCCTGATAGGCAAGCATCAAGGCATGGCTGTCGATGATGCCGGTCGACGGCGATAGCAGCGCGGCGACGCAGCGCAATTCGGGCTCCATCCTCTGCGCCTCCTCGGCGCCGAGCCAGATCAGGTTGTCGACGCCGTTGCCGCGCGCTGCGGTCGCGATGCGATCGACCCCCGGGATCTCGGCCTCGGTGCTGGCGACGACCAGTTTGCCGAGCTGCGCATGCGGCACGTGATGCTCGCGGCAATAGGCATAGAGCCGCTCGCGTCCTTCGACGCAGGCACGCGCCTTGAGGCTTCCGGCCGGGTAGTACAGCCCGCCATGGATCACCTCGCTGTTGCGCGAAGACGTCTCGAACCCGATCGTATAGGCGCGTTCCAGGACGATGACCTCATGCCCGGCAAGGGCCAGCGCCCGCGCCGCCGCGAGCCCGACCACGCCGGCCCCAACCACTACCGCCTCGACCTCGTCCACTCGGCCCTCCCCCGAGTCACGCCACGCCCATGTTCCGTAAACAACCGCGTCGGCGATAAGCGCCGATATCGTCCGCCTGATCGGCGGTCATCCCCGATCGCGCAGAACGGCGTGCGGTTGTCCGACAGGTGAGACCGGCGTCCGCGGGGCGCGCCCGAATGCCGGCGCTACAACCCCAACCCCAGCCCGAGCCCGCGCACCGACCCGCTTCCGATCAGCGGGACGTGCGACAGGCACCGGCCGTCCCAGTCCGACAGCTGGCCGGGCACGGCCGGCGCCGTCTTCTCGTCGAGCTGGCGATAATCGGTGGCGCAGATCTGGTCCGAAATCAGCCGGTTGACCGCGGGATCGTAATTGTTGAATTCGGCGAATTCGGGCGGGATGCTGCCGACCGGCGCGAGGGCGCTCGCGCCGAAATTGTCCTTGATCGGGATGGAAGGCGTGCAGCCGGCGACGACCGAGCTCAGGGTGAGCAATGCAACAAACCACCGCATGGCGAGCCGACGCCTCCAGCCAGGGACGCGCGAGTGTGGTTGCGAACGCCGTCGCGCGCAACCGGTATCCTCCGCATCGCAGGCCCGGCTGCCTGCGGTTCTTAGCGGCCGCGGCGGCCGGAGCCGTGAGCGGGACGCGAGTCGGATGGGTTCGGACCGCGCCTAGATGTGTCTCCAACATCAATCCGCCCGAAACTCGACAACGACGACGCTGACGTTATCGACGCCGCCCTGCACCAGGGCGAGGTCGACCAGGCGCAGGGACGCCTCTTCAGGCGTTCCCTTGCCGAGTTCGCACGCGATTTCGGGATCGTCGACCATGCCGGTCAGCCCGTCGCTGCACAGCAGAAACCGGTCGCCCGCACGAACGCCGTCCTCGACCGCGCCGAATTCGAGCCGGCCCGCCCCGATCGCCTGCGTCACGACATTGGCTTGCGGGTGCGAGCGGGCCGCGGCGGCGCTCAGTACGCCGCCATCGACCAGCTCCTGCACGAGGCTGTGATCGACGGTCAGCTGCCGCATCGCCCCGTCCCGCAGCAGATAGGCGCGGCTGTCCCCGGCCCACAGGCAGGCATATCGCCACTGCTCGGCCAGCAGCACCACGACCGTGCTGGCGATGGTCTCGCCCGGACCGAGCGCGGCGGCGCGCCGTCGAAGCTCGGCATCGACCGCGGTCAGCCGGTCGCGGACGGCCGCGACCGAGCCGTCGAGATCTCCCGAGCACTCGGCTTGCGCGAGCGCTTCGACGATCCGCCTGCTGGCATAGTCGCCGGCGCTGTGCCCGCCCATGCCGTCGGCGACCGCCCACAAGCCGCGTTCCGAGTCGTCGAGATAGGCGTCCTCGTTGCGCGGCCGCACTCGGCCGATATGGGTCAGGCCGTGCGAGCAAACGGCCGGTTGCGGCGTCGCCGCGGGCGTCATCGGATAGTCAGCGCAAGCCGGTGGCGCGGTCCCATTCGCGGGTGAACTCGGCGCGGGTCGCGAGGAAGGCGTTCCAATCGTCAGGCATCAGCACCTTGAAGGCGGTGATCGCCATCCCGCCCGGCGGCGGCGCCGCGTCGGGGCGCGGCGAATGCAGATAGAGGAAATCGGCGTTCGCCTTCTGCCCGACCGGCGACAGGAACCAGTCGAGGAACAGCCTCCCGGCATTGGGATGCGGCGCGCGGTCGACCACGCCCCAGGTCTCGGCCGTTGCCGGCAGCCCGTCTTCCGGCGTGATGAAGGCGACGGGCGCCCCCTTCGCCTTCCATTCGAGGTAGCCCGAATACTGCGCGGTGTGGATGACCTTGTCCTGCTGGTTGACGATGCGGTCGTATTGCTGGACATAGGAATCGAAGGCGCGCGGCTTCAACGCCGCGAATTTTTTCCAATAATCCGCGCCGAACAGCTTGCGCAGCTCGTACCAGGCGACGTGCTGCAGCCCCGAATTCGACACCTTGACGCTGACCGCGTCGGTCCATTTCGGGTCGAGCGCGTCCTGCCAGCCGCGGGGGGCCTGGTCGGGCGGCACCACGCCCGGATTGTAGGCGATGCCGGCCGGCGTCAACGCCCCCCAGGTCCAGTTCCCTTCGGGCTTGCTTTTGTATTCGGGCTTGTAGGCGGCCATCTCGGGCGAGACGTAACGCAGGTAGCCGCCCTTTTTCTCGAAATCGAGCACCATGCCCATGTCGGACATCTGCAGCGCGTCGACCGTGTAAGTGCGCGCCTGCCGCTCGGCCGAGATCTTCGCGTAAAGCGCGCCGGCCTGCAGGCGGACATAATTCGTGGCGATCTTCGGGAACGCCGCGTGAAAGGCCGCCAGCACCTTCAGCTCGGCGGCTTCCGGGTCGGTCGCATAGACGACGACTTCGCCTTCCTCCTCCGCCTTCGCCACATCGGCGCAGGTCTTGAAGCCTTGCATCTGCCGCGGGCTGTCGCATGCGCCGTCATCGGCGAGAACCGGGCCGGCCGAGACAGCAGCGGCCAGCGCCGCGATCGCGAAGAAGCCCTTCATTCTGTTCCCCCCTACGGCGTCACGCCCGGACAAGCACCGCCCCGGCCACCAGCAAGACGGCCCCGAACAGCCGCGGCAGATCCGCCGCATGCCGGGGTACCCCGAAAAGCCCGAGATGGTCAAAGGCCAGCGCCGCCAGCATCTGCCCGGCGATGAACAGTGCGACGAAGGCGGCGGCGCCGATGCGCGGCAGCAGCAGGATCGAGACCGCAATGTAAAGCGCGCCGAAGGCTCCGCCGGTCCACGCCCACCAGCGGCCCGCGGCGGCGGCGTCCGCCGCCGGCAGCGGATCGCGCAAGGCCGCCGCGAGCAGCAGCATGCAGATCGTGCCGCCGAGATAGCTGACGAAGCCGGCCCAGGCAGCCGAGCCGATGCTGGCGCGCAGCGCCGCGTTGACCGCCTGCTGCATCACGAAGCTCACCCCCGCGCCGATCGCGAGAAGCGCCGAAGCCGCGGCGGCGACGGATTGCATCGGCGGTTCTCCCCTTTTTGTGTGCGACGCGCCGCCTCAGCCTTCAGGCAGCGGCACTCCCGCGCGTTCGAGGGCGGCAGCCTGGCGCGCCGCGAGTGCCGCCTCGTCGAAATCCTCGATCAGCTCGTGGAAGACGCGGTACCAGTTGATCTCCGCCTTCAGGTGCAGGAACACCGATCCCAGCCCGATGGCCGCGCGGTCCATGAAGACAAAGGCGCGTGGCGGGGTGACGCCGCCGAGACTGCGAATGTCGCGATGCACCGTCTCGGCGACCTCGCGGCCATAGACCCCGCTCGAGCGCTCCTGGATCATACGCTCGCGGTCTTCGAGCAACGGGCCGTACACGAAGGACGCCCAGCGGTTCAGCACCTCGATCATCTCGTTCGACAGATTGCCGAAGCCCCAGCTGCGATAGGCGTGGACCGCGAGGTCGCGGTCGTCGCGCTCCAGCGCGTGGTAAAGGTCGATGACGCCGCGCACAAAGCTCGCCTCGAAGATGCGGATGCAGCCGAAATCGAGCAGATTGACCGTGTCGTCCGCCGCGACCGTGTAGTTCCCGAGATGCGGATCGCCGTGGATCACGCCGTAGTAATAGAACGGCACGTACCAGATGCGGAACATGCGCAGCGCGATCGCATTGCGCCGCTCGATCGAGGCCTGCGCGATGTCGAGGATCGGCCCGCCTTCGAGCCAGTCCATCGTCAAGAGGCGCTGCGATGACAGCTCCGGCCACGGCGCCGGCACGGCGACGCCGGCCTCGTCGCGCAGGATCTCGCGATAGAGCCGCATATGCGCGGCCTCGCGGGTGTAATCCAGTTCCTCGCGCAGCCGGTCGGCGATCTCGGCGTGGATCGCCGCGGTGCTGATCGCCCGGTCGTAGCGCTCATACAGCCCCATCGCGACGCGCAATTGCCGCAGATCGGCTTCGACCGCCGAGGCCATGTCGGGATACTGCAATTTGCAGGCGAGCGGGGCGCCGTCGAGCGCGACCGCGCGATGCACCTGGCCGAGCGAGGCCGCGCGCGCCGCCTCGCGCTCGAAGCTGCGGAAGCGGCTCTGCCAGTTCGGCCCAAGCTCGCCCGACATGCGGCGCTTGACGAAGGGCCACCCCATCGCGGGCGCGTTGGCCTGCAATTGGATCAGCTCCTGGACATATTCCTGGGGCAAGGCGTCGGGGATCGTCGCGAGGAGCTGCGCCACCTTCATCAGCGGCCCCTTGATGCCGCCGAGCGCCGCCTTCAGGTCGGCGGCATGCCGGTTGCGGTCGACCGCGACCCCGAGATAGCGCTCGCCGGCCAGCCGCGCCGCCAGGCTCCCCATCGCCGTGCCGACCTGCGCATAGCGCCGGACCCGTCCGGTAAAACTGTCCTGATCGGTCACGCCGCGACCCGAAATTCGGCGCCGTTCTGCCTCGCTCGGATCGGGCGCGACCTCAATCCGAGGTTGGGGATTTTGCTGCTTCTACAGCAAATCTGCGGCAGCAGCCGCGCGAGCCGATCGCCCTTAAGTTGAGAAAACAATCCCTACCCTCTCCGATCCGCACCGGGTTGCCCGTGATCCGCGGCGTGCCCGGCAACATGCGCTCTATCGGCCTGGCCGCATCAGAATATGGACCGAGATTGAGGCAATTTTAGAGTCCGGCCGGTGACGGCCGTTGCGGAGATCGTTCGAGCCGCGGGGGAAACCCCGCCCCCTCCCTCCCTCCCCCGCCTGCGGGGGAGGGAGGGAGGGGTGGGGGTGGGTCTCGGCGGGAGCCGGCTCTTGCTCGCCGCAAACATACCTGCCATATCAGGGAGGGAGGATTATGAGGAAAATCCGGGTTCTCGAAGCGCTTCCGTTCGCGATCCTCTTCGGGTGTGCAAATCCTCCCCCCAGCTCCCAGACATCCGGTCAGGCACGCAAGGCGATTGACTGTGCGCGGTGGAAAGCAGATCTCGCCAAATATGCAGCCCAAAGCAACGGGCCACACGCCGTCGCTTTTGAAGCGCGTTGTGGAAGCAGTAGCAACACGTATTAGCGCCTTATTATTCATCCCAATAATTCGGTGAACGACTGCCGCAGCCGCGCTTGATCGTCATCCGCGAGGCGTCCGAGGCGACGAAGTACGAGCCCTTGCTCCAGGGTCGCGAACACCGGTTTCACGGCAGAAGGTTTGAGCAGGCCAGCGTCCTGCCATCGGGCAATCCAGACTTCGCCAAGCGCGAAGGTCGGGCGGAGCTGACTGGTTACCGGCATGATCACTAAATCCGCGCGAGCCGCGTTGTAGGCATCCGAGCTTACCACGACCGCAGGCCGCCTCTTGGATGACGTTTGGTTGGTGAAGGGAAACGGTACCAGGACGATCTCGCCGAACTCATAGCGTGTCATACACGTCGTCATCCGGGTTGGCCCAGATCGCTGCGAAAGCCTCGACGCGGGCAGCGGAAGCGGCCCGACCGAGTGCTCGCTCTTCCTCGCGGCGAGTGAGGAATTCTACAAAATGCTCAATCTCGGCGATCCGTTCGGCCGGAAGCGCGGCGATCTTCTCCATCAAAGCGTTCGCGTCCATCAAACGATGCTCCCATGCTTTCCCTGGGGTTTGAAGCGAACCCGACCTTCTATTCTAGCGCTTCC
>Ga0213875_10000898_pt1 | contig 21675 bp, 18 predicted proteins | sample BarmaccomBMRX_R8_FD_160105 | JGI IMG/M metagenome (GOLD analysis project Ga0213875, IMG submission 160105) | Root-associated microbial communities from Barbacenia macrantha in rupestrian grasslands, the National Park of Serra do Cipo, Brazil - RX_R8 | ecosystem: Host-associated > Plants > Roots... | reverse complement strand
GGTCCCAGGGCCGACGCGCCGGCTTGCCGGGGCGGTCGTGCGCTTCGCGGGCCTGTCGTTATCGGTGCTTCGGATCAGCCGGCGGGCTCATGGCCGCTCGCTGGACGCCGCGGCCTCGGTCGCCCCGTTTCAGCCCGGTCGCCGCGACGGCAGCTTCGGTGAGCCGGGGTTGTGCTAAGCGGCCGCCTTCCGTCGTCTCCGGTTCATCTCGCGCCGGTCATTCCGCGGCCATTGCCTGTAGGGCGACGGGTGCGGGCAATCGCGACAACAAGGCCAGACCTTTCGCTCTCGCCGAAGCGATTGCGGCCTCCTTGATGTGGCCGAACCCGCGGATCTCCAGCGCCAACCCGGCGAGCTCGACCGCCATCGCATGATTGGTCGGGTCCACCCGGGCAAGGACCTCCTCGATCAGGTCGCGGTATTCCGCGATCAGCCGCCGCTCGGCGCGGCGTTCGGCGGTGTACCCGAACAAGTCGAACGGGGTGCCGCGCAGCCGTCGCAATTTCGCCAGCACCCGGAACACCGGCAGCATCCACGCGCCGAATTCGCGCTTGCGCAGGTGCCCGCTCGCCGGGTCGCGGTCGCCGAGCACGGGCGGCGCGAGATGGAAGCGCAGCGCATAGGACCCCTCGAAGCGATTGGCGATGCGCTTCAGGAAATCGGTCCCGGTGTAAAGCCGGGCGACTTCGTATTCGTCCTTGTAGGCCATCAGCTTGAACAAGCCGCGAGCGACTGCCTCGCTCAGCGCGGTTGACCCGGGGACCCGGGCTGCTTCGGTCTCGCGCACCCGCCGCACCAGCCCGGCGTAGCGCTCGGCATAGGCGGCATCCTGGTAATCGGTCAGGAAGGCGACGCGGCGCGCGATGATCTCGTCGAGCGTCTCCGACAGGCGATGGCTTTCGGGCAGCGCGCCCGCCGGGGTCGCGCGCGCTTCGACCAGGGCGGGATTGTGCGCCGCACGGCGGCCCCAGCGGAAGGCGCTGCGGTTGGCCTCGACCGCGACCGCGTTCAACGCGATCGCCTGTTCGATCGCTTCGCCCGATACCGGCACGAGCCCGCGCTGATAGGCGTAGCCGAGCATGAACAGATTGGTGGCGATCGCATCGCCGAGCAGCGCCGTCGCGAGCCGGGTGGCATCGAGGAATTCGGCCCGCCCGGGGCCGGTCGCGGCGGCGATGGCGGCGCGCATGTCGCGGCTCGGAAACGTCAGGTCGGGGTTGCGGGTGAAATCGCCGGTGATGATCTCATGGCCATTGACGATGGCATGGCTGTGCGCCGCGTCGAGCTTGCTCAGCGCCTCGGCCCCGGCCGACACGACGAGGTCGCAGCCGAGCAGCAGTGCGGCACCGCCCGATGCCAGCCGCACCGCGTGGATGTCCTCCGGCGCGCGCGCGATGCGGATATGGCTCAGCACAGCGCCGCCTTTCTGCGCGAGGCCGGTCATGTCGAGCACCCCGACGCCTTTGCCTTCCAGATGCGCCGCCATGCCGAGCAGGGCGCCGATCGTCACGACGCCGGTGCCGCCGACCCCGGTCACCAGGATACCGTAAGGCTGATCGAGGTCCGGCAAAACCGGCTCCGGCAAGGGGGGCAGACCAGCCTCGCCGAGATCGCCAGGCCGAGCTTTCTTCAGCCCGCCGCCATGCACGCTCACGAAACTCGGGCAGAAGCCTTCGACGCAGGAGTAGTCCTTGTTGCAGCTCGATTGGTCGATCGCGCGCTTGCGCCCGAACTCGGTTTCCAGCGGCACCACCGAGAGGCAGTTCGAGGTGCGCGAGCAATCGCCGCAGCCCTCGCAGACGAGGTCGTTGATGACGACGCGCTTGGCCGGATCGGGGAAGCGGCCGCGTTTGCGCCGGCGCCGCTTCTCGGCGGCGCAGGTCTGGTCGTAGACGATCGCGGTGACCCCGGGCACTTCGCGCAATTCGCGCTGCACCGCATCGAGGTCGCCGCGATGGCGCACCGTGGCGCCGGCGGCGAGCCCGGCGTTGGGTCCGTATTTGTCCGGCTCGTCGGTGACGACCACGACCTGCCGCACGCCTTCGGCGGCGAGCTGCCGCGTCAGCGCCGCCGGGGTCAGGCCGATGTCGCTCGGCTGGCCGCCGGTCATCGCGACGGCGTCGTTGAACAAGAGCTTGTAGGTCATGTTGACGCCGGCGGCGACGGCCGCGCGCACCGCCAGCACCCCGGAATGGGTGTAGGTGCCGTCGCCCAAATTGGCGAAGACGTGCCTGGTCTCGGTGAACGGCGCCTGCCCGATCCACGGCGCGCCCTCGCCGCCCATCTGCGTGAAGGTCGCGGTCGAGCGGTCCATGAATTGCGACAAATAATGGCAGCCGATGCCGGCCAGCGCGCGGCTGCCCTCGGGCACCCGGGTCGAGGTGTTGTGCGGGCAGCCGGAGCAGAAATACGGCGTGCGGACAAACGGCACGACATTGCCGCCCAGCCCGCGCTCGCGCGCTTCGATCAGCGCCATGCGTTCGGCAATGGCCGGCACCGGGCCGATGCGCTTCGCGATGGCGCGCGCGATCTGGGCCGGGCTCAGTTCGCCGTTTGAGGGCAGTATCCACTCGCCGGCCTCATCGAATTTGCCGAGCACGCGCGGCAGCCCGCCCGCACGCCATCCGTAGAGCTGCGCCTTGATCTGATCTTCGAGGACCGGGCGCTTCTCTTCGACGACCAGGATCTCCTCCAGCCCCTCGGCGAAATGGCGCAGCCCCTCCGGTTCCAGCGGCCACACCATGGCGACCTTGTAGAGGCGAAGGCCGATATCGGCGGCGAGAGCCTCGTCGATGCCGAGGTCTTCCAAAGCCTGGCGCACATCGAGATAGGATTTGCCCGTCGTGACGATGCCGAGGCGCGGCCGCGGCGAGTCGATGATCACGCGGTCGAGCCGGTTGACGCGGGCGAACGCCAGCGCCGCCTTCAGCTTGTACTTGTGCAGCCGGAGTTCCTGGTCGAGCGGCGCATCCGGCCAGCGGATGTTGAGCCCGCCGGCCGGCATCGCGAAATCCTCGGGCAATACGATCCGCACGCGATCGGGATCGACCGTCACCGAGGCCGAGCTGTCCATCGTCTCGGCGACGGTCTTGAACGCCACCCAGCACCCGGAATAGCGCGACAACGCCCAGCCGTAGAGGCCGAGATCGAGCATCTCCTCGACCCCGGACGGGTTCAGCACCGGGATCGCGGCGTCGATAAAGGCATATTCGGACTGGTGTGCCAGGGTCGAGGATTTGCAGGTATGATCGTCCCCGGCGAGCAGCAGCACCCCGCCATAGCGTGCCGAACCGGCAGCGTTGCCGTGCTTCAGCGGGTCGCCGCTGCGGTCGACCCCGGGCCCCTTGCCGTACCACATGGCAAAGACGCCCTGGTGTTTGGCGCCCGGAAACAATTCGAGCTGCTGGCTGCCCCATACCGCGGTCGCGGCCAATTCCTCGTTGATCGCCGGCTGAAAGCGGATGCGGCCGCGGTCGAGAAACCGCCGCGCCCCCCACAAAGCCTGGTCGAGACCGCCGAGCGGCGAGCCGCGATAGCCGGTGATGAAGCAGCCGGTGTCGAGCCCGGCGGCGGCATCGCGCTGGCGCTGCAATATCGGCAGCCGCACCAGCGCCTGGGTGCCGGTCAGGTAGACGCGCCCGCGCTCCAGGGCATATTTGTCGTCGAGCGTGACTGCCGCGAGCGCCATCCGCGCCCCTCCCGCAACCTGCTGGCTGGTTGGAGCCAAACGTAAGCGTTCGCAGGGTTTCGCTCAATGAGCACCGTCGCCGGCCGCGAACCCCGTTCGGCGTGAGTGATCAGCCGGTCATCAAGGGTGGCGGGCATGGTCCGATGAGGGGGTCTGGGCCGACAGCGGCTGAGATCAAGCCTCAGTCGAACAGATTCCAGATCGCTTGGTGGGCCCAGCCCGCAATCCCGGCCAGCACGCCGCAGCCGAACAGGATGATGAACAGCGCGCAGCGCACCTCCGGCGACAGCCGGCGGAAGATCGCCACGGCAAGGAGAAGCGCCGCGCAGGCCAGAATCTGCTGCGCGTAATCGGCCGGCATTCCGAATTCCCTGGAGCCCGCCGGCGATGATCCGGAATTTCAGTGAATAACCGGTGAACCAGCCGCGTTTACCGGGCGCGGGCAATCCGGTTCCGGAGAGCCGGTCAGGCCGCAAAACGCCTGACCGCATCGGCTGCGAAAGCGAGGCCGAAGCCCGGCTTTTGCGGCATCGCCAGTTCGCCATGATCGAGCGCCGGCGTTTCCTCGAACAGCTTCAGCATCCACGGCATGTATTCGACGGTCAGCCCGTTCGGGATCGCCGCGACCAGCTGGGCGTGGAATTCCGGGATCACGTGGCTGACCACCGGGAGGTTGAAGGCCTCGGCCATGCCGGCGATCTTGAGCCACGGCGTCACGCCGCCGGCGCGGATCAGGTCGATCATCACGAAATCGACCGAGCGGGCCTCGATCATGTGACGAAACGGCACGATGCCATAGACCAGCTCGCCGCCGCAGATCGGGGTCGCGAGCGCGGCGTTGACCCGCGCCAGCCCGTCGTAATCGTCATGCGCGGTCACATCTTCGAGCCAAAACAGCCCGACCCCGGCGTCTTCGACCCGGCGGCCGATATCGATCGCCTGCTCGACCCGCCAGCGCTGGTTGATGTCGCACATCAGGCTGATCTCGGGCCCGATCGCCTCGCGCACCCGGCGCATGCGCTCGACCTCCTTGGCCGGGCTGGTCTCGCCCGGCAGCGCGAGCTGCGTCTTCATCTGGCGCCAGCCGCTTTCCTTCAGCCGCGCCGCCGCGGCGACAACGGCGTCGAGCGGCAGCCCGCGGCGCAGCGCCCCGCTGGCATAGGCCGGGATCCGCTGGCGGGCGCCGCCGAGCAATTTCCACAAGGGCTGCTCCAGCGCCTTGCCGCGAATGTCCCACAACGCGATGTCGATGGCGGCCAGCGCCAGGGTGAACATCCCGCCCGGGCCGGCGCCGCCTGCGGCATCGCGCAGTTTCGCGATGACGGCCTCGACGCGCAGCGGGTCCTCGCCGACGCACAGCGCGCCAAGCTGCTCGACCGCGCTCTGCAAGGTGCGGGTCAGCGCGCCGCCGTAAAACGTGACGCCGATGCCCTCGATGCCAGCGTCGGTCGCCATCGTGAGGATCACGATTGGCCGGACCGCTCCCTGCTTTTCGACGGCGCCGGCCAGCGGCTCGTCCTCGGGGATGTTCAGGATTCGTGTTTGGCTGCTGGTGATTTTCATGACTTCGCCTTTCAGCCGGTTGCGATTCCCGTGTTTGCGAGGGTTGCCGAGCTGAAATCGCGCTCAGCCGTCAGCCCGGGTTCGGCCAATCCCGGAGGAGCAGACGCTTTCCGACACGAAACCACCTCCCGCCACTTGTGACGTTTCATGGTTAGAACGCGCCGTCCGCGTCCCGCAAGCGCGTTCGGGGATTCTTGGGTAATAACCACGGAGCCCGCGGCTTCCATTGGTCGCCCGTGGTCTCGTCCGGGGGTACGGCCGCAAGGGTCCCCTTCTTGGGATCGCTGAAGTAGACGCGGAACTGCGGTACCGCGCCGCCCGAGGGGCTCCTTCGGCCGCCGCCTCCAAGCCGGTACTCTCCGGTGACCCCGAGTGCTTTCAGGATCGTGTCGCCACTGTCGGGTTCGACATACATCTTGACCCGCACGCCGAAATTGCTGCCGTCGTCAGTCGACCATGCCGCCACCTTCTTCCCGTCAAGCAGGATCGGCTGGATAATTTCCCGGGCCACTCCATGTATCTCGCCGCCGAAACGATATCTGTCGAATTTGATGTCCCTGATATCGTGATCGGAATTCAGCCGCAGACCACCGTCGCCTGATTGATCCAGTATTGCGACGGTGAGAAGATAGTCGTTTCGCGACAGCTCTTGGGAAGCCTGCTGTATCAACTCGGCGTATTCCGGCATGATGAACCGAAAGTCCGCTATATCGGTCATGCCTGCCTGACCTGTCAGCACGTACAGGATCGAGTGGGCGTAGTCAGTGTCCCATAAGTTCTCCACGAGACGCCGGAAGTTGCTTTGGCCCTGGCCTGCCACGTATCCGACGTAATCGACGCTAGTGGGGTTGCCGAGCCACGCTTTCACCTCGTGAACGATCCAGGGCCGCCTTATCAGGTAGTGCCATGAATTGGGGGTGAAATGCGGATCGTCATACGCCGCAACAACGGGCAAGGACCGGTACAGTTTTGCAAACTCGACTACATTCGTTAACAACTCCGATCCCGTCAGCGAATTGTCCAAAGACACCTGATCCAAAAGAAGGTACCGGACCCCGCGTTGTTTGCAATGTCTGACGGCGAGGGCGATATTATTCGATATCAGCGTATCGGGATCTATATCCCACCGCCAAGACAATACTGCTAGCTCTGTTTGCGGAGTCCGCGACAACAACACGCGGCAGGTCGGGATTGACACGGGGAACGGTTGGCGCGTTCCTGCCGTCCAGACAAGATCGCCATTGATCCGGTACAGATCGAGAGCAGTAAACTCATCCTGCATCTTGCAGTGCCCGGTCCTATCGTTGCATGGACTCCGACCGAGCTGTCAGGCCGCGTAGCGGTCGAGGGTCGCCTGGTCGAAGTCGAGGCCGAGGCCCGGCGCGGTCGGCATCGCTAACTCGCCGTTCTGCTGCCGCGGCACTTCTTTGAACATCGGCATCAGCCACGGCATGTATTCGACGGTCAGGCCGTTCGGGATCGCTCCGATCAGGTGCACGTGCACCTCCGGGATCAAATGGCTGACCACCGGCAGGTTGAAGGCTTCGGCCATGCCGGCGACCTTCATCCACTGCGTGATGCCGCCGACCCGCACCAGGTCGATCATCACGACATCGACCGAACGCGCCTCGATCATGTGGCGGAACGGCACGATGCCCCAGACATACTCGCCGCCGGCGATCGGGGTCGAAAGCGCCGCCGTCACCCGCGCCAGGCCGGGATAGTCGTCATGCATGGTGACGTCTTCGAGCCAGAACAGCCCGACCCCGGCATCCTCGACGCGGCGGCCGATATCGATCGCCTGTTCCGGGCGCCAGCGCTGGTTGATGTCGCACATCAGCTTGATGTCGGGGCCGATCGCCTCGCGAATGCGGCTGACGCGCTCGACCTCGATCGCCGGCGTGGTGTCGCCGGGCAGGGCGAGCTGGGTCTTCATCTCGCGCCAGCCGTTCTGCTTCAGGGTCGCCGCCGCCTGCACGACGCGGTCCGCGCTCAGCCCGCGCATCAGCGCGCCGCTGGCATAGGTCGGGACGCGGTCGCGGGCGCCACCCAGCAATTTCCACAACGGCAGGTTCAGCGCCTTGCCGCGCAGATCCCACAAGGCCATGTCGAGCGCCGAATGCGCCAGCGTAAAGATGCCGCCCGGCCCGGCCGACGCGCCGGCCGCGTCGCGCAATTTGCGGGTGATCGCTTCGACCCGGTGCGGGTCCTCGCCGACCAGCAGCGCCCCGAGCTCCTCGACGGCGTGACGCAGGGTGCCGGTCAGCCGGCCGCCGAAATAGGTGACGCCGATGCCCTCGGCGCCGTCGTCGGTCGCGAGCCGCAGCCACACGATCGGGCGCACGCCGCTCGGGTTCTCCGGTGCGTTGGCGAGCGGCTCGTCGGCCGGAAGGTTGACGATGCCAGAGCGGATGCCGGTTATCTTCATGGATCACCATCCCGGGTTCGAGGGCGCTGAGGACAGCCTAAGCCGGTTTTCGGCGAGGGTCACCCGAGAGTGCGCTCGCGCGCGCACCGCGCCTTGTCAAAGCCCCGCGCGGCGCTAACCTAATCCTCAAGCGTGGAAGGGCGGCCCCCGATCTTCGAAGGAGAGTGCGATGCAGCTCAAGGACGAAAAGCTGTTCCGGCAGAAATGCTATATCGACGGCGAGTGGGTCGATGCCATCGGCGGCGGGACGATCCCGGTCAAGAACCCGGCCTCGGGCGAGACGCTCGGCACGGTGCCGCGGATGGGCGCCGACGAGACGCGTCGGGCGATCGAGGCCGCCGACCGCGCGCTGCCGGCCTGGCGCGCCCGGACGGCCAAGGAACGCGCCCAGATCCTGCGCAAATGGCACGATCTGATGATGGCGAACCAGGACGACCTCGCCGCGCTGATGACCGCCGAGCAGGGCAAGCCCTTGACCGAGTCGAAGGGCGAGATCGCCTACGCCGCCTCCTTCATCGAATGGTTCGGCGAAGAGGGCAAGCGCATCTACGGCGACACGATCCCGGCGCATGCCGCCGACAAGCGCATCGTCGTGACCAAGGAGCCGATCGGCGTCTGCGCCGCGATCACGCCGTGGAATTTCCCGGCCGCGATGATCACCCGCAAATGCGGCCCGGCGCTCGCGGCCGGCTGCACGATGGTACTGAAGCCGGCGACCGCCACGCCCTATTCGGCATTGGCGTTGTGCGAATTGGCCGAGCGCGCCGGGGTGCCGAAAGGCGTCTTCTCCTGCGTGACCGGCGGCGCCGGCGAGATCGGCGGCGAGATGACCTCGAACCCGCTGGTGCGCAAGCTGACCTTCACCGGCTCGACCGAGATCGGCAAGTTGCTGCTGGAACAATGCGCCGGCACGGTCAAGAAGACCTCGATGGAACTGGGCGGCAATGCCCCGTTCATCGTGTTCGACGATGCCGACCTCGACATGGCGGTCAAGGGCGCGATCGCCTCGAAATACCGCAACGCCGGGCAGACCTGCGTCTGCGCCAACCGCATCCTGGTGCAGGACGGCGTCTATGACGACTTCACCCGGCGGCTTTCCGAGGCCGCCGGCGCGATGAAGGTCGCGAACGGCTTCGAGCCCGGCGCCGTGATCGGGCCGCTGATCGACATGAAGGCGGTCGAGAAGGTCGAGGCGCATATCGAGGACGCGCTGCAGAAGGGCGCCAAGGTCGCGCTCGGCGGCCATCGCCACGCGCTCGGCGGCAGCTTCTTCGAGCCCACGGTGCTGACCGGCGTGACGACCGACATGCTGATCACCAAGGAGGAGACCTTCGGGCCGGTGGCGCCGCTCTATCGCTTCAAGACCGAGGCGGAGGCGATCAAGATGGCCAACGATACCGAATTCGGCCTCGCCGCCTATTTCTACAGCCGCGACATCGGCCGGGTGTGGCGAGTCGCCGAGGCGCTCGAATACGGCATCGTCGGCATCAACGAAGGCATCATCTCGACCGAGATCGCGCCGTTCGGCGGCATGAAGGAATCCGGGCTCGGCCGCGAAGGCTCGAAATACGGCATCGAGGACTACCTCGAGATCAAATACCTGTGCCTCGGCGGCATCGACCGCTGACCTTCACGCGGCTTCGAGGCGCGCCAGCTCGGTTTCGAACTCGAAGCGGAGCTGCGCACCTTCCTCCTCGGGCAGAAACAGCGTCATCTGCGGGACGATCGTGCGGTAGAGCGAGACGCGCGTCGGCTCCCACGGCAGCCGCCGCGCCGCGCGCGCCTCGCCGAGGATCTTGCGGAGGCGCGTGCGCACCTTGTCGGGGTCGGGCCGATACGGGGGAGGACGCGAATCGCCGAACAGATCCGGCTGCTCCTGCCGCCCGAAAAGATCGTCCTGTCCCTCGCGCACCATCGGATTTCCACACGCAGTCGGCTAACTCACAATAAGTATGAGCCATGCTGTCGAGGAACACCAGATTTAGCTATGGTCAGGTCTGGTCGGGGAAAGCGGCGCGGTAGGCCGCGTCGATTTCCGCCATCTGATCGATCGTGAAAGCGAGGCTGTCGGCGACCGCCCCGACATGCTCGATCTCGTCGAGCGACAGCACCCGTCCCTTGCGCGATTTCAGATATTTGTCGAGCACCTGATAGCCGCCGATGCGGAACTCCCAAACGGCAGGCGGCACCGGCCGGAAGGATTGCGTCTTGTTGATCGCAATTGCCTGCTCCGCCGGAACATAACGCACCGCTTCGACGGTGTGGTCGCCTCGCCCGTGATACACGGCGAGGCCACGGCGCGGCAGTTCACGGAGCAGATGCGCCTGCACCAGGGCCCAGCCCAGCCCCGACAACGTCTCGAAGTCATCGGCTGACTCGGGGAGGGGGTACGCGGGAAATCACCACGAAGAAACTCCGCGTACCTGATACGGTACGTCGCCGCGTGCAGCACGCCGTATAGGTAACCAAAGATTTCTTCCGAGGTGTAGTGGTGTTCATAGCGGCTCTCGAGGAAGGCGCGGACACTCTCTGAAATATTTTCGCGTCCATTATCGTCCAGATACAAGGGAAATAGATATGAGATGTCGTATGCAGACGCACTCTTATGAGCTGCGACATGTGAACTACAAAAAACAGTATCTTTGTCCTTCGTCACACGCGTAGTAATTAGACCGAGGTTATGACCTTCCAGCATATTACGCATCGTCGCCGTGCGCGGTCGCACGAGAAAGCCGTTGGATCTTCCAGTGTAATACGTCCACCGGATATCGAATGGCCTGTATAGGATAGGTACAGCACAGCGATCGCTCGCCCCACTAGCCCTCACGTCTTCCTGTGCCCAAGCGACCTTCCAATCTTGAGCATCCCTGCCGAGAGAGTAGGTCCTTCTCGCGTCCTCCGTATCGCGAGCTGCAAAATCACGTACCGTGCTAAGAAGGCCTTGTCGTGTGAAGTGAATAGCTAATCGATCCCGGCTTGTTACTATTCCCACGCTATTGGCTGAAAGGATATTTGGGACTGGCATTCCACGGTAGTACTCCGCCTGGAGACTCGTGTTCTGAGAACAGTATAGGTAATAAGGTGAAGTCGGCTCAATGCATTCGAAATGCGCACTCTCGGGGGACTCGTCCACCACTGCCTTGTACTTATCCAGGCGCCCTCCCCAGAGATCACCACGCCATACTCCGCGCTCAAGACCCGGCTTTTTCGAGAACAGACTTATCGCCACACCCTGCTCGATGTCGAAAACATTTTCATCTTTCGATCCGTCGGGCGCACGCTCCTTCTTTTTAGCATTACCGTGCAGATCAAGTACGTGGATCTGCTGGAAGCTTCGCATAAGAGATTGGCGCATTCCGCGAAACGTTGGATTATCAAGCCATGAATGATTAGTTATGAGGCCGACCACGCCCTCTTCTACCGCATCCATCTTTAGCTGTGCGAAGCGGATGAATTTCACGTAATCGTCGTTAAGCCATTTAGGATTGCGTTCTCCCAAAGGCACTCTGACTTCTCGCCCCGCGTCGTCCGATTCAACCGTAAACTTGTACCCGCCGATGACATTCGTTATCCAGGCTCCCTTGTTCTTGGAGTGCCCTGAGTAAGGCGGATTACCGACAATCACGAGGATTTCACGATCTTTGACCTGCTGCGCCGATTCCACCTCGGCGCTAATTGCGGGGAGCAGAAAGTTTGGTTGCGGCTCGATGGGTTCCAGCGTGTTGGTGAGGAATACCTGCAAGCGTTCGTTGTCGCGCACAGGGTGTTGCTGGTCCTGTAAGTATTGCGACAGCTTCAGATGGGCGATCGTGTAGGGCGCGATCAGAAATTCAAACCCGAACAGATTTTTTAAAATGTGTTCGCGCACGATCAGGTCGGCGCGGCCGGATTCGGGGCCGCCGATGTTTTCGAAGATGCGCTGACAGATTTCGAGCAGGAAGGTGCCGGTGCCGCAGGCGAAATCGAGCACCGTGACACGGCGGTGATCGGCGAGGCCGTCGCGGATGCCGAAAGTGTCCTTCAGGATGTCGTCGATCGCGCGCACGATGAAATTGACAATCGGCGGCGGCGTGTAATAAACGCCGCGGCCCTTGCGCATCGCCGGATCGTACGCCTTCAGGTAATCTTCGTAGAAATAGATGAACGGGTCGCGTTCGAAGAGGCGGTGCTCCTCCTCGTCCGCGGCGCGGATTTTGCGGCTGATCGCCTTGCGCTGTCGGAACGATAGGTCCTCGTGGATCGCCGGCAGGTTCAGCCCGTTGACGATCGACAATACCTCCTCGACGACCCAGCGGATCTCCCGGTACTCGTCCTTCTCCAGTTCGGCGAGAAAATCGACGAGTTCGCGGATCAGCCGGAAGGAGCCCGGCACATACTCCCGGGCATTGTGCAGCGAGATAGCGTGCGATTTCGAGTTCAGCCGAGCCAGGAACAACCCGTACGCCAGCATTTGGGCGAACGCGTCGGCAAATTCCTTAAGCGTCAGCTCGTGGAAGATCTGGTCGCGGAAGATCTGGAAGAGCCCGTAAAGCCGCCCTTCCTTATGCTCCCGCTCCTGCCGCACCAGCTCCTCGCCGAGGTAATCGCGCAACAGCCTGCTCCGGGCGGCCAGCGCCAGGGCGAGCTGCTGAGCCCGCCCGATCCCTTCCGGCGCGGTCGAGAAAAACCCGCGTAGCAGCTGAGCAACCGCCTCGATCCGGTCGTCGCGCAACCGAAAACGGCGGTTCTCAAGATCGGTTTGATGGCACAGCGTCTCGCGCCGAATGCCGTCCTTGTTGATCCAGATGAAATGAAGATAGTCAGTCAGGACGAGGTTGCCCGAGAGGGTCTTGTAGCGGGCGATCTGCGGCGACTTCAGCACCCTGTCGAGATTCTCGCCGATGCGCTTGTTCTCGACGTATCCGAGGATCAACCCGGCTTTGGCGATCTTGAAGTCGGGAGCGCCCTTGTCGGCAACCCTCTTCGGCTCGTGGTCAACTGCGATGCTGGTATTGCAAGTCTCTGCAATCGCGCGCAGAAAGGTTTGCAGAGCCGCACGGTCGGTGTGCTCCGTTTTATCATCAACCGCGGTTCGACGTAGATCAATCAGGTAGCGATCAAAGATGTTCCGGTCGGACATGCGACATTGTCTCTGAGCAATCCGACCCCGTCCAGTTCGTGCCGTCGTGCCTCACAAAGGCCGGCTTGGTTTCGATGATCGAGCGGCGGATGGCGCGGGCGGGTGAACCATTCGTGCAGCACACCCCGTGGCGCGGCGGATCGCGCGCGGCGGTGCGGTGACGCGACTCCGTCGCACCGCGGTCGCTCTCATAGCCGGGCTGGTCCTGGGCGTGGTTGCCGGGTGTTCGCAAATGCAACCGGGACCGCTGCCAGCGTGCGTGCTGCCCGGTCAGAAGCCGATGCTGGTCGCCGAACTGTTTTTCGGCCGCGGCATCGCCGGGCGGGCTCCATTGACGGACGCCGAGTGGGCGGGTTTCGCGGCGGCGGTGATCGCCCATTACTTTCCGGACGGGTTCACCGTGACTGACGGGGAAGGGGAGTGGCGCAACCCGCAAACCCATGCCGTCGCACGCGAGCGCACGAAGGTTCTGCTCGTCGCGGTCGAGCCGCGGCCGGATCTGGGCCAGCGCTTCTCGGCCGTGATCGAGTCCTACCGGAAGCGGTTCAACCAGATATCGGTCGGGTTCCTGACGACCCCGGCCTGCGGCTCGTTCTGAACCGCGCCCCGCAGTCAGAGCGGGGCCAGCAGCTTTTCCGGGCGGATCGGCAATTCGCGCACCCGCACGCCGGTGGCGTGGTAGACCGCGTTGGCGATTGCCGCGGCGGCGCCGACCATCGGCAATTCGCCAAGCCCCTTGATGCCGGCCGGGTTGATCAGGCGGTCCTGCTCCTCGATGAAGATCGTCGAGATGTCGGGCACATCGGCGTTCACCGGCACCAGATATTCGGCAATGTTGGCGTTGGTCACCCGGCCGAGCCGGCGATCGACCCGGGTCTCCTCCAACAATGCCATGCCCATGCCGTAGACCATGCCGCCGATTGCCTGGCTGCGGGCGGTCTTGGGGTTCAGGATGCGCCCCGCTGCAAAGGCGCCGACCAGCCGGCTGACCCGCACCGTGCCGAAATCGGGATCGACCCGCACCTCGGCGAATTGCGCGCCGAACGAATGCATCGAGAAATGCTCCTTCTCGTCGCCGGGCCTGGCGGTGCCGGTCACGACCAGCCGTTCCATGCCGAAGCGGGCGAGCAGGGCCGGCACGCTGAGCCGGGTATGCGGCGCCGACGTCGCGACGACAAACCCGTCCTCCAGCGACAGGTCGGTCGCGGCGAAGCCCGCGAAGGGGGAAGCGTCGCCGGCCAGGGCCAAGGTGAACAGCTGCTTCCGCGCCGCCTCGACCGCGGCGAGCACGGCGGGACCGACGCTCGCCGCGGTTTGCGATCCGCCCGAGACCGGCGCCTTCGGAAAGGCGCTGTCGCCGAGATCGAAGCGCACGCGGTGGATCGGCATCCCGAGCGCATCCGCGGCAAGCTGCGCCATCACCGTATAGGTGCCGGTGCCGAGGTCCTGCGTTCCGGATTGTACGGTCACAAAACCGTCCCCGGCGAAGATCAGGCGCGCGCTCGCCTCTGACCGGTTCATCGGGTAGGTGGCGCTGGCCATGCCCCAGCCGATCAGGGTGTCGCCGTCGCGCATCGAACGCGGCGCCGCCGAGCGCTGCCCCCAGCCAAAGGCCTCCGCCCCCGCGGCATAGCATTGCCGCAGCGATTTCGACGAAAACGGCTTGTCCTCATGCGGATCGACCTGGGCGTAATTGGCGAGCCGCAAGGCGACCGGATCGACCTGCACCGCGGCGGCGAGTTCGTCCATCGCCGATTCGAGCGCAAAGCTGCCGCTCGATTCACCGGGAGCGCGCATATAGGTCGGCAGCGGCGCATTGACCGGCACCAGCCGGTGCGTCACGGCGACATTGGGGCAGGCATACAGCATCTCGCTGATCAGCCCGACCGGCTCGGCGAATTCGCCGAGCACCGGCGCCGACATCTGGGTCAGACCGTCATGGGTCAGGGCCAGCAGCGTGCCGTCGCGCTGGGCGCCGAGGCGGATGCGCTGGACGGTCTGCGGCCGATAGCCGTTGGAGGTATACATCTGGGCCCGGCTCAGGCTCAGCTTGACCGGACGGCCGACCTGCTTCGCCGCCAACGCGGTCAACGCGACATGCGGCCAGGTATTGCCCTTGCACCCGAAACCGCCGCCGACAAACGGGCAGATTGCACGGATCTGCTCCGGCTTCAGCTCGAACAATGTGGCCAGCGAATGCTGCGTACCGGTGATCGCCTGGGTGGCATTGTAGACGGTCAGGCGCTGGTTCTCGCCGTCGCCTTCCCACAGGGCGATCGTCGCGTGCGGCTCCATCGGGTTGTGATGCTCGATCGGAGTCACGTAGACCGCCTCGAATTGCACCGGGGCGGCCGCGAGCGCCGCGTCGGGATCGCCGCGCCGGCTGTCGGGTGGCCGCTGGCCGCCGCGGAAGTGCTTCGGCACATAGGCCTGGTCGAGCGCATCGGCCATGCGCGTCTGGGCTTCGCCTTCGCGATAGGTGACCTGGACCAGCTGCGCCGCGTATTGCGCGCGCTCCAGCGTGTCGGCGACGACCACCGCGATGTGCTGGCCCTGGTAATAGACCTGCTTGTCCTGCAACAGCGGAACCCCGATCACCGGGCTCTGCGTTTCGCTCTGCCCCGGCGACACCTGCTTCAACCGCATCGCGTTGTCGGGTGTCAGGATCGCGAGCACGCCGGGCACAGCCTGCGCCGCCGAAAGATCGAAGCCGACGATCACGCCGCTGGCGATCGTGCTTTGTACGAGAAAGGCATGGGCGACATCGGGAATGTCGAACTCGGCGGCGTATTTGGCGCGGCCGGTGACCTTGAGCCGGCCGTCGCGGCGGTCGATCGGCAATCCGGTGACAAGGGTCATACCCGTCTCCTCACGCCGTAACGGCGGTGAAGGCGCGCACCAGCGCGCGCTGCATCAGCGGCAGCTTGAAGGCATTTTCCGAAAGCGGCCGGCTCCCCACCACGGCTCCGACCGCTGCGGCGGCAAAGGCATCGTGAGTCGCGGGGTGACCCGTCAACGAGGCTTCGATCAGCGGCAGGCGCCATGGCCGGGTACCGACCCCGCCGAAGGCGATGCGCGCTTTCGTGATGCGGTCCTGCTCCATCGCGATGACGACCGCGACCGATACCAGCGCGAACTCGAATGAGGCGCGGTCGCGGATTTTAAGATAAAGCGAGCGCTGTCCCGGCTCTGGCGGGGGGATCAGCACCGCGGTGATCAGGTCGCCCGGGCCCAGTACGGTCTCACGTTCGGGCGTCGTCCCCGGCAACAGATAGAACTCGTTCAGCGGGACGGTGCGCGTGCCGCCCGGGCCGTGCAGCTCGACTGCGGCGTCGAGCGCGACCAGCGCCACCGCGAGATCCGAGGGATTGGTGGCGATGCAATGATCGCTGCCGCCGAGGATTGCGAGCAGCCGGTTGTCGCCGGGGATCGCCGGGCAGCCCGAACCCGGCAGCCGCTTGTTGCACGGAAAGCCGGTGTCGCGGAAATAGCCGCAGCGGGTGCGCTGCAGCAGGTTGCCGCCGATCGTCGCCATGTTGCGGAGCTGCGGCGAGGCGCTGGCCAGCAAGGCCTCGGCGATGATCGGATAACGCCGGCGCAGCGCTTGATGATCGGCGGCATCGCTCATGCGCGCCAGCGCGCCGATGCGAGCCCCATGGTCGTCAAGCTCGATACGGTCGAATGGCAGCCGGTCGAGGTCGACCAATCGCTTCGGCCTCTCGACGAAGTCCTTCATCAGCTGCATCAGGTCGGTGCCGCCGGCGATGAACTTGGCGTTGCCGCCCTCGATCGCGGCGACCGCCGCATCGATATCGCCTGGCGCGGTTATCGTGAACGCTTCCATATTTGGTCTCCGTGCCTCGGTGGCGGAGCAATGGGCAGGCGGGAAGGGGGTCGGGTCAGGTCCCTTGCCCCGCTTCCTTGATCGCGGCACGGATGTGCGGGTAGGCGCCGCACCGGCAGATGTTGCCGCTCATCCATTCGCGGATCGCTTCATCTGATAAGGGGCGGCCTTCATCGACCAGGGCCACCGCCGACATGATCTGGCCGGGTGTGCAATAGCCGCACTGGAACCCGTCGTGAGCCACGAAGGCCGCCTGCATCGGGTGCAGTTCGCCGCGCGCTGCCAGGCCTTCGATCGTGGTGATCGGCTTGCCTTGGCAGCGCACGGCCAGGGTCAGGCAGGAATTGACCCGTCGGCCGTCGACATGGACGGTGCAGGCGCCGCAGGCGCCGCGGTCGCAGCCTTTCTTGGTGCCGGTCAGCTTGAGGTTCTCGCGCAGGGCATCGAGCAGGCTGACCCGGGGCTCGATGGTCAAAGCATGCTTGCCGCCGTTAACCTCGAGCACGATGTCCATCATCTCCGGGGTCCGCGCGGGAGGTGCGCTCGCCTCGGCGGCACCTGCGGCGTGCACGGCCAGCGGTCCGGCCGCGAGCCCGCCTGCGGTCGCCGCCGAGCCGCGCAGAAAACCGCGGCGGGACACGCTGATCTCAGACATGAATCATCCTTTCGAGGCGAGCCTCTGCGATCGGGCAAACGCCGCAGCACGGCGAGCGTGCCGCCGGGAAGATCGTTCGCATCGAATGACCGTGCCTTCCGCCGCATTTCCGCGTCGGCGGGTATGGCTTTCTGCGGGGCGGTGCCCAGCGCCGGGTGTAAGCCGTTCCGGGGCTTTCGGTCAGAACCAGCGCGACTTGTCGACGATGTTGCGCAACTCCCGGCCGGCGGCGAAAAGCCGCGCATTGTCCGCCAGCACCTCGAAGCGGCGCTCGTCGAGATAAGGGCCATACCCTGTGGTGTGCGGGGTCAGGAGGACTCCCGGCATCGTCCACAGCGGGTGGTCGGCGGGCAGCGGCTCCTGTTCGAACACATCAAGCCCGGCGCCGGCGATGTCGCCGGCGGCCAAAGCGGCGACAAGGTCGTCGAGGCGGGTCGTCATGCCGCGGCCGATATTGATGAAAAAGGCGCTGCGCTTCATGCGGGCGAAGCGCTCGCGGTTCATGAAGCCCTCGGTTTCCGGGGTGTGCGGCACCGTCAGGATCACGAAATCGGCCTGCGGCAGGAATTCGTCGAGCCGGGCCGCGCGATGCAGTTCGGCGACCCCTGGCGGCTTGTCGGCGCGGCGCTCGTCGATCCCGATGACGCGCATCCCGAACCCCGCCGCGAGCCGCGCCACCTCGGCGCCGATGCCTCCGACCCCGACGACCAGCGCCGTCGCTTCCGGCAGGTGCACCACCCCGGTGTCGTTCGGAAGCTTGCGCCATTCGCGGCGTTGCTGCTGCGGCAGATAGACCTGGAAACCTCGCGCGAAGGCGAGCACGAACGCCATGACATGGGCGCCGATATGATCGTTGTAGATCTCGCGAAAGTTGGTGATCACGACCGGGTGTGCGATCAGCTCTGGGTAGTAATACCCGGCCGGCGGCGCCGCCTGCGGCGCCTGCAGCCAGCGCAGTTTCTGCGCGCGCGCCAGCAGGTCCGGCGGCAATGTGCCAAACGCCCCCTCGGCCGCGGTGATCGCCTGTTCGGCGCCCTCCCGCGTCTCGGCCACGATGACCTCCAATTCGGGGCGGGCGTCTGCAAGCCTGCGGCCCCATTCGCGGGTCTTTTCCGATTGCGGCGGCAGCATCAGAAATTGGATCGGCATGGCGACTCCTCCGGGCAATCGCGTCGGCGCAGCATCGGCCGACGCAGCATCGGGTCTCGCGGGGCAGCACGCAACCGGGCGTCAGCTACACCGCGCGACGGTCACAGTTTTCAACGAATTCTGACGAGCCCCTTGCTTCGCAGGCATGCGGCTTCGTCGGAGTCGATTGCCAAAGCCGGCTCGGCCGCTTCTTCGCTTTGGTCGGCAAGGTCGTCTTCGGCCAGTCCGCCGCACTGGCCCAGCAGGTCCCTGAACTCGGCCGCGCTCAACGGCAATCCGCTGGCGGTTCGCCAGTCAGCCATATTGGCGGCCGCGACAGGCATGCCGGCTTCCTCGCACGCGGCCAGTCCGATCGCGAGGACCATCGCCAAACCACGGAGAGCACGCGGCACGTCGCACATTCGGAGTTACCGGGCCGGAGTTATGGGGCCGGAGTTATGGGGCCGGGGGTTACTGGGCCGGGGGTTACTGGGCCGGCGGTTCGGGCGCCTCGAGCTCCGCATCCCTGACTTCTCCGGGCGGCGTGCCGAACCGCACTCGGATGCGGTAATGCGGCCAGTCCCGGCGGTAGGCGACCGGGTCGGCGATCGGGATCGCGGCATTCGAAATCGTGGTCAGCAGCTCGCTCTCGCCGCGCAAGGCGGCACCCACCACCGGTTCGCGCGGTGTCAGCGAAGCGAGACTGCCCTGACCGCCGAGGAAGCCGCGATAGGGGTCGTTGGCGACCGACTGCCCCTGCTCCAAGCTCGGCCGGGCGTTGACATCGATCGAAATGGCAGGTGTGGCGGCGCCATCGGGGGCGATCAGCTCGGCCGCGCGCAGCGGCAGGCGATCGACCGCCTCGATCGTGATCTGGTCGGCAATCCCGCCCGGCGGAAAGCCGACCCGAACCCCCTCGGTCAGCACAGGTACGGGGGCGCCATCCTCGCAGGCCGCGAGCGTCGCGAAGGCGAGCAGGCAAGGCCCAAGAAACGCGGCAGCGCGACACATTTGGGCGCGGGGCCCGATCAAATGCGGTTGCGGAACTCGCATCAATGCTTGACCCCGCAGGCGTCGTCGATCAGCGCGAGCGCCTTGGAGAACCCGCTCAACGAATAGGTGTCAACGGTGGATTTGCCGCGTTCCGAAATTCCGGTCACGACCGCCTGCTTGCCGCGGCCGAGCGCCTCGACGATGGTCTTGTCCAATTCGGAGGTGCTCGCCCAGGCACTGTCGTCCTTGGTGAACAGGGTGTACTTGCTGCCGCCGATGTCGAGCGAGACATCGCTGCCCGATTTCAACGGATAGCCCTCGACGAAGCTGACCACATTCAGGATCTTCTGATCGGGCCGGTGCGTAACCATCGCCGAGGGGGGCCGGCGCTTGGCGGCGGCCGGCTCGCTTTTCTGCGGTTGCCCGACAATGTAGCACACCCGGCTGCCCTTCTCCTCGAACTTGTAGGCGCTCCAGGATTCGGCGCTGCCAAGCAACTGCGAGGGTCCGGGAGCAGACTTGCTCGACGTTGCGGGCTCGGCAGATTTCTTGGCCTTCGCCGCGTGGCCGGAGGAAGCCGCAACCGCGGCCGCAACTGCCGAGACCAATAGGATCGCCGCCCGGGCTGACACCGACATCATCGCCGCACATATAGCCGGCTCACGAGCGCGTCGTCACGGGGCAAAGGGTCTCGGCGGTCCTTGCAGCGATGCCATGGACCCTCCCCATCGCCGCTGAAACCGGGCACAATGGCCGCGATGCTGGAGTTCACGATCCGCCCCGCCCGTTTATCCGACGCGCGTGCGATTGCCCGCCTCGATGTCGAGACCTGGCGCGCAACCTACCCGGGCCTCCTCTCGGCTGCGTACCTGACGGGTCTCTCGGTGCGCCGCCGCGAACTCGGCTGGGCGGAAGTAATCCGGCGCGAGCCTCGCGACGTGCGCGTGGCGGTCGATGCCGCCGGCCGCATTCTCGGCTTCGGCAGCTGCGGCGCGTGCCGTGGCGATCCCGAATTCACCGGCGAGGTGTTCACGCTCTATGTCGGTCCGGACTGGCAAAACCGCGGGGTCGGCCGCCGTCTTCTGCTGGCGCTGTTTTCGCGGCTGGTAACCAGCGGACGAACCTCGACAATCCTGTGGGTCCTGCGGGACAACCCGAGCCGCTTCTTCTATCAGCGGCTGGGCGGGCGTCAGGTCAGCCGCAAAATGCTCGCCTTCGGCGGCGCCAAGGCCGAGGCGGCCGCTTATGGCTGGCCCGACCTGCCGAGCTTTCTGGCAGCGACGGCGAAGGAGGACCGCGAGCCCGAACCCTGAGCACCCGAGCTGCGGGGCGGTATGGCGGCTGCGGCCTGCGGGCAACGGGGCGGCGGCGAATCGCTCGAACCGGGCTGCTGCGCGAGCCGGAGGTTAGCGATGGACGATCTTGCGTTTACCTCGGCCGAAATGCTGGCCGGCCTGATCGCGCGCCGGGAGGCGTCGCCCGTCGAAATTGTCGACCAGGTACTGGCGCGCGTCGAGCGGGCGCAGCCGGTGCTGAATGCTTTCATCACGATCGCCGCAGATGAGGCGCGGGAGGCGGCTCGGCAGGCGGAACGGTCGATGATGCGCGGCGACCCGCTCGGGCCACTGTTTGGCGTGCCGTTCGCGGTCAAGGACCTGGTCAATACCGGCGGAGTGCGCACGACGTTCGGATCGGTGGCGCTCGCCAACAACGTGCCGGCGACCGATGCCGTCGCGGTCGCCCGGTTGAAGGCGGCCGGAGCGATCCTGATCGGCAAGACGGCGACGCCGGAATTCGGGCATAAATGCTTCACCGACGCGCCGCTGTTCGGGCGCACCGCCAATCCATGGGATCCGTCGCGCACCTGCGGCGGGTCGAGCGGCGGCGCCGCTGCGGCGGTGGCGGCCGGGCTCGGGCCGCTCGGGCTCGGCACCGATGGCGGCGGTTCGACCCGCATTCCGGCGGCGTGCTGCGGCGTCGTCGGCTTCAAGCAAAGCCTCGGGGTGGTGCCGCACGACATGACTCCCGACGGCTTCGGGAACCAGTCCTACATCACCCCGATCACCCGCACGGTCATGGACAGCGCGCTGATGCTGCAGGCGATGGCCGGCGCGCACGGTTCCGACCCGCATTCGCTCGGCCTGCCCCGGCAGGACTTCGTTGCGGCGGCGCGGGCCGAGGGAGACCTCAAAGGGGTACGAATCGCGTGGCGGCCGCTGCTCGGCAACGATCGCGTCGCGGTCGAGGTGCGGGCATT
>Ga0213875_10000897_pt1 | contig 21712 bp, 27 predicted proteins | sample BarmaccomBMRX_R8_FD_160105 | JGI IMG/M metagenome (GOLD analysis project Ga0213875, IMG submission 160105) | Root-associated microbial communities from Barbacenia macrantha in rupestrian grasslands, the National Park of Serra do Cipo, Brazil - RX_R8 | ecosystem: Host-associated > Plants > Roots... | reverse complement strand
TGGTGCGCCTGGCACGAGATACTGGCGTGACCCGCCTGAGGGTGAGCGGAACGGTCGGCATGGCCGAGAGCCAGAGCGACGTCCCCGAGCCGATCCGGCAAGGCGTGTTGCGGCTGGTCGCGCATCTGTTCGCGACGCGCGACGGATCGGGTGGTGAACCGCCGGCAGCGGTGACGGCGCTGTGGCGGCCCTACCGCAGGCTGGGTTTGCGATGAGAAGCGGCGAATTCGCGGGGACGCTCTGCGAGCGGATCCTCATCGAGCAGCCATCGATGCAGCGGGACCCGAGCGGGCTTCCGCTCGTGGGCTGGGTGAGCGTTTGCACCTGCAGTGCGAGCATCGTGCCGGACGGTGTCGGGCCGCAGAGCCAGGGCGAGGCGCCGAGCGCGATGCAGCGATTCCGGGTCACGATCCGGCGGCGCGACGGCATCGCCATCGACCAGCGCATCAGCTGGGGAGCGAGGCGGCTGATGGTGCGGCAGCTGCTCGACGACCGCGTAGCGAAGGATCGGATCAGCATGCGATGCGACGAGGTGCGAGGATGATGGAGAAAGCAGTCGAGCGCGCCCGCCAACTCGGCGAGGCGCGGGCGCAAAGCGTCGCGGAAGAGGTCAGGGACACGGTGCGGGCGGAACTTCCTGGACAAACCGTTGAGGTGGACGGAAGCGATCTCGTCGTCACCGGACACGGCCTGCTGAGGCAGTGGCTGCAGTCCGCGGACCTCCGATTTCTGGCGAGCAGGCGGCGATGAGCGCGGGCGCGATGGTGGCGACGGCGGTGGTCGCGAGCCTGGCCGACGTGGGACTTGCGGGCGTTTATGACGGGCCGCCGGCGCGGGCCGCTTACCCTTACGCGACGATCGATGCCGCGAGCGAGGCCGACTGGAGCCACAAGACGGGGACCGGGCGCGAGGTGGCGCTGGCAGTGACGGTCTGGGACGACCAGCCGATGCGGCTGCGCGACCTTGCCGATGCGGCCGAGCAGCGAATCGCGGCGATCGAGCTTTCCGGCGACTGGCAGCTGGTCAGCCTGCGCTTCGTGCGCCGGCGTGTCATCCGCGATGTCAGCGGGCCCTGGGCGGCGGCAATCGATTTCCGGGCGCGGCTGCTGGCGAACTGATTTTCGGCGGTCCGAGCGCGGGATTCATTCAACGAGGAGAAGATTATGGCGGCGGAACGCGGAAGCGCATTCCTGCTCAAGATCGGCGACGGTTCGGCGACCCCGACCTATGCGACCGTGGCGGGGCTGAAGACGACGCAATTGTCGATCAACGGCAATGCGGTCGAGATCACCAACAAGGGCAGCGGCGGCTGGCGCGAGTTGCTGTCCGGCGCGGGCGTGAGGTCGGTGTCGGTCGCGGCGAGCGGCATCTTCACGGGCAGCAGCGCGGAAACGCAGGTGCGCGGCCTGGCGCTGACGGGGACGTTGCAGAGCTGCCAGCTGAGCTTCGAGAGCGGCGAGCGGATGCAGGGGCAGTTCCTGGTTACGCGGCTGGAATATGCCGGCGATTTCAACGGCGAGCGCAACTACACGCTAGCCCTCGAAAGCTCGGGCGAAGTGGTGGCGCTATGAGCGGGGCCAACGCGTATCGTGGCGAGTGTAGCCTGGAGGTCGGCGGCGAAACGCTGGTGCTTCGGCCGAGCTTTGCAGCGCTGGTCGCGGCGGAGGAGGAGCTCGGCTCGCTTTTCGAGCTGGTCGAGCAGGCTGCAGCCGGGCAGCTTGGGCTGCAGCAGATCGTTGCCTTGTTCGACCATCTTTCGAAAAGCCGCGTCGGCGCGATTACGCGTGAGCGGATCGGCGAGGCTGTGGTCGAGCTGGGGCTGGCGAAGATCACGCCAGTCCTGCGCGCTGTCCTGAGTCAGGTCCTGCAGGGGCGATGACCGCAAAGTTCGGCAATGCGGCCTCGCGATTGTGCGGGGCCGCGTCGACGCTTCTTGGGTGGCGGCCGGACGAGTTCTGGAACGCGACGCCTGCGGAGCTGGCAACGGCCCTGGCGCCGCCGGAGCATAGTGCCGAGCCCATGCTGCCGGACGTCTTCGCCGATCTTCGGCAACGCTTCCCTGACGATTGAAAGCAGTAAGAGATGGATGAGGAAATCGATCGGCTGGTCGTCAGCGTGCGCGCGGACACGGCTGGCTTTGCACGTGACGTGGCATCGATGCGCGGCGAGCTCGAGGGGCCGCTTGCGAGCGGCGTCAGCCGGGCCGGGCGACTGATCGACAATGCGCTCGCAAGTGCGCTCAAGACCGGCAAGCTAGGCTTCGACGACCTGAAGAAGACGGCACTGTCGGCGATGTCGGACATCGAGCAGTCGTCGTTGCGTGCCCTCTTCGGTACGTCGGGTGGAACGGGCGGAAGTATCGGCAAGGGATTGCTGAGCGGGATCGGAAGCGTCGTCTCAGGGCTGATGGGGTCTCCGGGCCGGGCGACCGGCGGACCGGTTTCGCAAGGTCGCGCCTATGTCGTGGGCGAGAACGGGCCCGAGCTGTTCGTGCCGGGCAGCGCGGGGCGGATCGAGACCGGCGGGGGATCGGGCGCGCGGGACGTGCGCGTTGCGATTTCGGTGCAGACGCCGACGCCTTCGGACCCGCAGGTGCTGCGACAATCGAGCAGGCAGTTGGCGCGCGCGGTTCGGGCTGCGTTGGCGAGCGGGCGATGAGATACTGGTTCACTCGGCCGGACGCGCCGATTGCCGGCACGTGGGTCAAGCGGTTCGATCCCCGCTACTGGACCGTCGATTTTCCCCGCGGAACCGTCGCAAGCGTCGTCACTGGCGACGATCCGCATAGCATGACGGTCACGGCGGAGATGGCGCGCAAGGGCGACCTGGTCGGACTCATTTACGAGAGCGCCGACCGGCTGTCGCATCCGGCGCATGCGTACCGGACGGGTGTCGATTATTCCGGATGTACGTTGAGCTTTCGCTGGCAGTCGAGCGGCGTGATGCCGCTGGACGCGGCGAACGGTCCGACGCTGACGATCGAAGGCAAGGACGCCGCGGGCAATCCGCGGTCCTGGTACGTGCGGCTCTGGAATTATGCGCAGGGCTCTTCGACCGATGCCGTGATTACGCTCGACTTCGACGCGATGGATGGCGGCTTCGGGCTGCCAGCGGACGCGGACGGGGTGAATCCGAGCGCGATCGACCGATTGTTCATCAGCATCGTCGCGCCCGATTACGCGGAGGGATCGGCAGAGCTGCGCGCCGCGCCGGCGAAGGCGACGGTGACGATCAGCGGACTTGCCTGCGACGGCCATGCCAGCGTCCTTCGCATCAACGATGCGATGGTGCCTGAGCATGACCTGCGCATCGCGACGGCCTATGACGACATGTACAATTTGACGCCCGAACGGATTGTCGAGGCAGTGGAGCGGCTCGGCTACCGCGGGGTCATCAATCACTATATCGGAATGAGCCACTATTTCGCGCTGGACGGCGCGGGGCTGGTGGATGCGTCGCGACCGATGAACGATGCTGCGCTGGCGTGGCATCGCGCGTTCGCCGAGGCGGCCAAAGTGCGCGGCTATGACGTGATCTGGTCGCTGTCGTACGAAATCCTGGACCAGTTCTGCCCGGACGCGTGGAAGCAACGCGACTATCACGGCGCGTCGGCGGCGACCGGATATGATCCGCCCTCGACGCTCGTGTCGCCGGCGAACGAGGACGCGATCGCCTTCCTGCGTTCGGTCGGGGAGCAATTCGTAGATATCGCTGTCGAGGCTGGCCTGCAGCCGCAGGTCCAGGTTGGCGAGCCGTGGTGGTGGGTGACGGCGAGCGGCGGGCTCAGCCTTTACGACGATGCGGCGAAAGCAGCGCTGGGCGGCGCGCCTGTCGAGATCGCGGACGTGCGTGCGGCGATGACGACGGCGCAGACGGAGTTGCTCGATGCCGCCGGGGCCTTGCTCGCGGCATCGACGGCGGAGATCGCGAATGCGGCGAAGGCAAAGGCGGCGGACACTCGGACGCTGTTGCTCGCTTACCTGCCGGTCGTGCTCGATCCTGCGGCGCCGGAGCTGGCGCGGGCCAACCTGCCGGTCGGCTGGGCGAAGCCTGCGTTCGATGTCCTTCAGCTGGAAGATTACGACTGGGTGACGAGCGGGCGAAGCAACCTGCGGGCGTTTGCCTATTCCGAGGTGCAGGCGCGGCTCGGCTATTCGGCCGGCGAGCAGCATTATCTGTCCGGCTTCGTCGCGAACGCCGCCGAGCGCGGCCAATGGCGCGAGGTGATCGACGCAGCCCTGGAGGCGCGGCGGCGCGGTTGCGCGGAGGTCTTCATCTGGGCCCTCCCGCAGGTGCTTCGCGACGGACTGACAATCTTTGGAACGGAGGCGGCGGTGGCGCCCTTTGACGATCTATCCTTCCCGATCGAGATCGGCGCGCAGGCGAGCGTTGCGCCAAGCTATTCGACCAGTATCGTGACGACGGCGAGCGGATATGAGAGCCGCAACGCCAACTGGCAGCAGGCGCGGCTGAAGTTCGATGCTGGGCCGGGCGTTCGCGGCGATTCGGAACTTGAGACCCTGATCGCGTTCTTCCGAGCCCGCCGCGGGCCCGCCGTGGGGTTCCGCTTCCGCGATCCCTATGATTTCAGCTCGAACGGGATGACGGCGACACCGAGCGCGAGCGACCAGGCGATCGGATTCGGGGACGGCGCGACGGCTCGGTTCGAATTGGTGAAGGCTTACGGCGGCGGCGAGACGCGACGAATCACTCGGCCCGTTGCCGGGACGGTTCGGGTGGCGATCGACGGGACCGAGCTCGCGAGCGGATGGACGCTGGCGCCGCTCGGCGTGATCGAGCTGTCGGAGGCGCCCGCAGTTGGGGCGACCGTAACGGCCGGGTTTCTGTTCGACGTGCCGGTGCGGTTCGCCGAAGATCAGATCGAGGTGAATCGGGCGACGTTCCTGGCCGGCGAGGCGCCGAGCGTGCCGCTGGTCGAAGTCCGCGAGGGCTGAGCGGTGGCGACAATGATCGATGGGGAGGCCACGAGCCTCGCCCTGTGCTGGCGGCTCGAGCGGGCCGACGGCGCCGGAATCGCGCTTACCAGTCACGACGAGGCTGTGCTGATCGGCAACGACCGCTACGAGCCTGAGCCGGGCATCGTGCCCGCGTCGGTGAGCCGCAGGCTCGGGCTCGATGCCCAGACGTCGGAGATTTCAGGCGGTCTCAGTTCGGACGCGCTGGATGAGACGGAGCTCACGCTCGGCCGGTGGGACGGTGCGCGGGCGGTGCTCGTCGCAGTGGACTGGAGCAGCCCCGACCGCGGGGAGACCAGCTTGCTCACGGGTGAGATCGGGCAAGTGCAGACCCAGGACGGAGGCTTCTCCGCCGACCTGAACGGCGCCGCCGCTGCGCTGGACCGGCCGATCTGTCCGTCGACCTCGCCGCAATGCCGGGCCGAGCTTGGCGACGCGGCGTGCCGGATCGATCTTCGCGGGCGGAGCGCGCGGGCGATCGTGGCGGGCAGTAGCGGCGGCGAGCTGACGTTGGAAGACGCCGTCGACAGCAGGTTCCTCCTCGGCCGGCTGCGCTACCTGAGCGGATCCAATTGCGGGCTCTCGACCGTGATCATTGGGGTTGCCGGTGACCAGATTCGGGTTCGCGACCTGCCGCGAGCGGCGATCGAGGAAGGTTGCCGGGTCGAGCTTCGCGAAGGGTGCGACAAGACATTCGCGACCTGCCGAACGCGCTTCGCCAATGCCGCGAATTTTCGGGGCGAGCCGTACCTGCCCGGCAATGACCTTCTCACCCGATACCCGGGGGCCTGACATGACCAATCCATTCGTCGACCGGGCGCGCGCTCTGGTCGGCACGCGGTTTCGCCCGCAGGGACGGAGCCCGGAGACAGGGCTCGACTGCGTCGGTCTTGCACTGGCGGTGTTCGGCATTCGCGCGAACGCCGTGCGGCGGGACTACCGATTGCGCGGCGCTCACGGCCAGGAGCTGAGTCGCGAGGTGCTGCGGTTCTTCCGGCGCGTCGGCAAGGTGGCCGCGGCGCCCGGCGACCTGGTGATATCCAGTGTCGCCCTCGACCAGCTGCATCTCTCGATCATCAGCGACGGCGCCTTCGTCCACGCGGACGGGAGGATCGGCCGCGTCGTCGAGACGCCGGGAACGCCTTCGTGGCCATGCGAGGGCGTTTATCGGCGCCGGGTACGTGGGGAGAGCTAGGCGATGGCGACTCTTGTTCTCAGCACGGTCGGCACATCGCTTGGCGGTCCCGTCGGCGGCGCGATCGGCAGTCTGATTGGCCAGTCGATCGATCAGCAGATGCTGGCTCCGCCGGCGCGAGGGCCCCGGCTCGGCGACCTGTCGGTCCAGACGTCGGCGTACGGGACGCAAATCCCGCGAGTCTATGGGACGATGCGCGTGGCAGGCAGCGTGGTCTGGTCAACCGACCTGATCGAAAGCAGCGCCATCGCGGGCGCCAAGGGCGAGCCTGACGTCACCTACAGTTATTCGGTGTCGATGGCGGTCGCGCTGTCATCACGGCCCTTGCGCGAGATCCGCCGCATCTGGGCCGACGGCAATCTGCTGCGGGGCGAGGCCGGCGATTTCAAGACGAGCACGGATTTCCGCTTCTACGACGGCGGCGAGGATCAGGCGGTCGATCCGCTGATCGGCTCCATCGAAGGAGCCGACGGGACGCCAGCCTATCGCGGACTGGCAATGGCGATGTTCGAGAATCTCGAGCTTGCCGATTTCGGCAACCGCATTCCGTTCCTGACCTTCGAAGTCGTCGCGGACGACGGCGACCCGACGCTTGCAGACATTCTCGGCGACGCGAGCGATGGGTGCATCAGGATCGCGGATGGGCGGACGTTGGTGGGCTATTCCGCAATCGGCAAGTCGATGAGCGCGGCGATTCGGCCGCTAGTCGACACGTTCGATGTGGAGCTGGTCGATGCGTGCGGATTGATAGGGCCTGCCGACGGCGAGACGCTCCAGATTGGCGAGGATGAGCTCGGGACGTCGGCAAACAGCTCGACCGCCACGCGGATGCAGCGCGATCAAGACCCGGCCCGGTCCCTGCCGGCATCGGTTCTGGTGACCTATTACGATCCGGAACGCGATTATCAGTCCGGGCTGGCGCGAGCGGATGGCGGCGCGCGCGAAGGCGAGGAGACCCGGATCGAGTTGCCGGCCGTCCTTTCCGCTGCCTCTGCTCGCTCGCTAGCCGAGGAAGCGATTGCGCGAGCATGGGCTCGGCGCGACCGGTTGAAGCTGAGTCTGCCCGGCAGCCGGATCGGGCTCCTTCCGGGTGCTCGCGTCAAGGTCCCGGCGATGCCGGGAATTTGGCGGGTCGAGCAGAGCACGATCGACGCGATGGCGGTTGCGCTCGAGCTGCGGCCGGAATGGCGGCCTTTGCCTGACATCGCCGCGGACAGCGGACGGTCGAACGCCGCTGCCGACCGCGTCGACGGGCCAGCCAGCTTTGCCTTGGCCGAGCTTCCGAGCATCGACGGAACGCCGTCGTCAGTCCCGAATGTTTACCTTGCCGCGGCCAGTGCAACGCAGGGTTGGAAGCCGCTCGCGGTCGAGGTCACGGGACCGGGATGGTTGGCGAGCAGCACGACTTCGGCAGTTAAATCGGTTCTGGGTGCTGCGATCAGCATTCTGCCGGACGGGAGCACCGACCTCGTCGACGCGGTCGGGTTCGTGGATGTCCGGCTCGTCGATGCGGAACAGTGGCTCTTAAGCTGCGACGACGAGGCCTTGATGGCGGGCGCAAACCTTGCCCTTCTCGGCGGCGAGATCCTGCAGTTCGGTGTGGCGAAGCCGCTTGGCGCGGGCGCTTTTCGGCTGTCTCGATTGCTGCGCGGCAGGGGCGGAACGGAATGGGCGACGGCCGGGCACCAGGCCGGCGAGGCATTCGTGCTGCTTGAGGCGGCGTCACTTCGGCAGGTTCCGCTGCCGGATTGGGCTAGCGGAAGCGAGTTCGAGGTGCTGCAACCCGCGCGGCAGGGGAGCGCGAGCGCGGCGCTCAAGGTCAGTGGGGACAGTCTTCGGCCCTGGTCGCCGGTTGGACTTCGGGCCGCGCTCACCGATGGTGGCGATCTTGCGATCGGCTGGATCCGCCGAAGCCGAGTGCGCTGCGGTTGGCTCGACGACATCGACATGCCGCTTGGCGAGCGGCTCGAGCAATATGACGTCACGATCACGGCCGGGGAGCAGTCGCTGGACTATTCCTGCGGAATGCCAGCGATCACGATTTCCGCTGTGCAGCTGGGACGACTCGGCACAGGAACGGCGACGATCTCGGTCAGGCAGGTCGGCGACTGGGGCGCGTCGCGTCCGGCCACCGTACACATTACGCTAAGCTAGGAGAACGAAAGTGGGCGCAAGCGCGCGATTCTCGCTGCCCCTTCTCGCCGCCGGACAGGCGCAGAAGGAAGCGGTGCACAATGAAGCGGTCCAGCTGCTCGATTTTCTGGCCGCGGCGGCGGTCGAGGATGTGCCGGGAGCAACTCCTCCGGGCGCTCCGCAAGTGGGCGCGACCTATATCGTCGGGGAGGGTGCGACAGAAGGGTGGGCCGGGCAAGACAATAGCCTGGCGGGCTATAGCGCCGCCGGGTGGCGATTCATTTCGCCGCGGGACGGGATGCTGGCCTATGTCGTGAGCCAGTCGACCTGGGCACTCTATCGCGGAGGCGCGTGGGAGATCGGCGCCGTTCGCGGCGACAAGCTCGTGATCGCCGGCCAGCAGGTCGTCGGACCGCGTGCCGCGATGATCGCTGCCCCGACCGGAGGCGCCACCGTGGACGCTCAATCACGGACGGCGATCGCGCAGATCCTGTCCGCGCTGCAAACCCACGGACTGATTGGAAGCTAGCGCATTACTATCGAGCCGAGGCAATCTGCTGCGGTGGCGCGGAATCCCATCCATAGACGTCGGGCAGATAGGCAATTTGGCCGTTCTGCACCTGCGCGGTGATGTAGGTCACATAGACCGGGACGCCGCGGGGCAGCTGCACCTGAACTTCCGCATCCTGGCTCGGGGCCGCCGGCTCCTGACCCAGCAGCCACCGGCCGAGGCGCCTGGCGTCCTGCAGGCGCACGCAGCCATTACTGAGGGATCGCGCATTCTTGTCGAAATATTCCCGTTCGGGAGAATCGTGGAGGTAGATGTCCTCGCCGTTCGGGAAAGGGAACTTGAGCCTGCCCATCGAATTTTTCGGGCCCGGGTCCTGGCGGACGCGAATGTGCACGTTGCCGGCGAGAACACCCTTCCAGTCGATCTGCGTCCAGGGCACGACCGCCGAGTCCACCGTCCAGTCGGCCATCACCTTGTATCCCTGGCGTTTCAGGTAGGCGTCGCCCTCCTTCAGGACGTTCGGTGCGGTCACCTTGCGAACCAGGTGGTCGGGCACGTTCCAGTAGGGGTTGTAGACGATGTAGCTCATGATGCTGGCGATGAGCGGGGTCGGCAGTTCGGGCTTGCCGGAGACGACCTTCATCGAGTCCACCGGGTGCCCGTTCTCATACATCGTCAGCAGCTGCGATCCTGAATCGACGACGATGAAGCGTCCCGCTGCCGGGATCGAGCGAACGCGGTCTAGATTGGCGAGAAGGCGTGGGTCGGGCGTGAAATTGCCGGTCGCCTGCGCCTGCGCCCAGGCGGTATCGCGAAGGCTCGAATAGATCGGGTTCACGTTGGATGTGGCCGTCACGTACGCTGCGAGCGACGGCGCGGCGGCTGCGGTCAGGAGAATCTGGTCGGCGCGCGTCCCCTGCGGTGCAAGAACTCGATAAGCGTAGGACATACCCTTTGTCGGCTGCTTGATCGTCTGCACATATTCGACCCAGTCGGTGGAGAGCAGGTGGTCAGCGGATTGGATATCCATGGGATTGCCGCTTTGCGCCTGGGCTAGCGCTGCCTCTGCGCGCGCCGCGAGTGCCGGACCGCTCGGCAGGCCATCGAAGGATGCTCTGCGAAGGATGGAAACGAGCTGCGCGGTGGCGGGATCGGCGACGCCGTTCCGGAACCAGATCGGCCGGGCGTGGAAGCGGTCGTAATAACTCGCGACGGAGCTTGCGGCACTCAGACCTGGATCGCCGGGCGCAACATATTGCGCCTGAGCCATCCCGCCGGCGCCAGCGACCAACACGCCGAGAATTGAACTCAAGCCGTTCTGAACCTTCACTATTCATCCCCCTCAACGAGACGCGCACAGCATTGCATAGTCCGGATGTGATGCGCCAGCGCATGTGGACGGAAGATGAATCGGAAGCGGCGCGACCAGGCTTGGCTGTCCCTAAACGGCTTCCTCCCATGGCCGCTCTTGTGCTTGGCCGCAATCCGCGCATAGGCCTTCCGCCTCGTCAGCGCGGAAGGGACCTGCATGGACATCGAGGGAATTTCGGCAGTGGTCACCGGCGCCGCGTCGGGACTGGGCGAGGCGACTGCGCGGACGCTCGCAGCCCGCGGCGCCAAGGTCGCCGTCTTCGACCGTGACCGCGCGCGTGGCGAGGCGATTGCCGGCGACATCGGCGGTATCTTCTGCGATGTCGACGTCACCAGCGACGAGAAGGTCGCCGCCGCTTTCGCGAGGGCGCGCGAGGCGCATGGCCAGGAGCGCGTGCTTGTCAATTGCGCCGGGGTCGCGAACGCTGCGAAGACGGTCGCCCGCGACAAGGAAACCAAGGCGCCCAAATTCTACCCAATGCAGCAGTTTGAGCTGGCCATCCAGATCAACCTCATCGGTTCGTTCCGCTGCATTGCTCATTCGGCGTTCGGAATGGTCGGACTCGATCCGCTTGACGAGGGTGAGCGCGGCGTCATCGTCAACACGGCCTCGGTTGCCGCCGAGGACGGTCAGATCGGCCAGGCTGCGTACTCAGCATCGAAGGGCGGAGTGATGGCCATGGCGCTGCCCATCGCCCGCGACCTCATGAACGACGGTGTTCGCGTGAACACCATCCTGCCCGGCGTGTTCAAGACGCCGATGGTGGCGATGATGCCGCCCAACGTGCAGGATGCATTGGGCGCTCAGGTTCCTTTCCCGAAGCGTCTCGGCCAGGCCGAGGAATATGCCCGGCTCGCCTGTTTCATGGTCGAGAATCCCTATCTCAATGCCGCTGCCGTCCGGCTCGACGGCGGCATCCGCATGGCGCCGCGGTGATGGATTACGCGCGCCTCGTCGATGACCTCGCAGTCACCGCCCGCGAAGCGGGTGAAGCGATCCTGACCATCGTTCGCCGCGGCTTCGACGTCGAAGCGAAGTCCGATTCCTCCCCCGTGACAGAAGCTGACCGAGCCGCCGAGCTGGTCATCCTCGCCGCCCTCGCAAGGCTCGCGCCCGGTGTTCCGGTGATCGCCGAGGAGGAAGTCGCGGCCGGCCGCATCCCCGCCCATGGCGGCACCTTCTTCCTTGTCGACCCGCTTGACGGGACCAAGGAATTCGTCCGCGGCGGCGACGACTATACGGTCAACATCGCGCTGGTCGAGAATCGAGAGACCCGGCTAGGTGTCGTGTTCGCGCCTGCGACCGGCCGACTGCACGGCGGCCTGGTCGGCGAAGGCGCCTGGCTGGACGAGGGCGCCGGACGCCGCCCGATTCGTACGCGCCCGCTGCAGCAGCCAGCCGTCGCTGTCGCCTCCAAGTCCCATTTCACCCAGGCCACGGCGGACTATCTCGCGCAATCCGTCGGGCTCGGCGGAAGCCATGTCAGCATCGGCTCCAGCCTCAAATTCTGCATCGTCGCCGAGGGTTCGGCCGACATCTATCCGCGTCTTGCGCCCACCAGCGAGTGGGACACGGCGGCGGGCCACGCCGTCCTGCTCGCAGCCGGCGGTAGGGTCGACGGGCCCGAGGGCGGCCCTCTGCTTTATGGCAAGCCGACCTTCCTCAATCGCGGTTTCGTCGCCACGAGCGGATGGGAGCCACCGGCGATCGCGCCTTTCCTGGAGCCATTCTCAGGTGGCGGCGACCTGCCCCAAGGCGTCTAGCGATCACCTTGGCGCCTCCGGCCACAAGGGCGCATTGGTCCATTTCGGATCGGCATCATCGAACCCGCCGTCCGGCCGGCCGAGCCGCAGCGCCGTCACCTGGGCGCGTGCCGCCGCCAGCCGCATGAGCAACTCGACGGCATCGGCATGATGCATGCGCCCAAGCCCAAGCTGGGACGCGATTTCCTCGGCCGCGACGAGCGTATCGGAAAGCTCCGCAAGCCATCGTGCGCGCTCCGCACTGGTCAGATCCTTTGACATCTCATTCACGAACGCGCCCTCGGTAAATGTCGGGCGATCATATGAGGCGGGGGCCCTTGACGGTTCCCGTGGACGCATCCGTTGTGGAGGCGAATTTGCCTCACTTTTATCCAGAATGCGGGTTATTGCCGCGGGGCTCGGTCCCCCTTCTTCCGATGAGGTGACCCACTATGGATGCGATTTCGACAGCGCCTGCTCTCGATTATTCCGATTCCCCTCCAGTTCTGATTGCCGGGTCGAGTGATGCATGCCTGATGCGGGCATCGCGGACCGTTCGGGCGCTTGGGCTCAGAATCGGCGATGCGGTCCCGATCGAGGAGGCTCCGGCCCGGCTGAGCCGGCAGGCGGCGGCCTCCGCCGTGTGGGTCGAGCTCGACGGTGAGGTTACGGACGGAACTTCGGGAACGCTGTCCGCGCTCAACCGCGATGCCGCGGACGGGCGCTACGCCGCGATCGTGTCGGCAACGCCGCCGCTGGTCGACGATCTGTTCGGAGTGCTCGACGACCAGGTCCATCTCCTCATCGACGCGGACGATGCCGAGCGCGCGTCCGCTCTGTCACTTGCCATCGCGCTTCACAGCGAGCGACACTTTGCCGCTGACGTGGCATCGGACCGCAGCGCCGAGCGCCTTCGCCAGCTGAGTGACGAGGTCGGGCGGATCGCCGCGACCCTTGCGCGGCTATCGACCGGGCCTTCCCCGGCCCTTACTGCGCCGCCGGTCCAGCAGAGCGGAGAATCGGGCGAGGTCCCGATCGAGGTGATCCGAAAGGTGATCCGCGCCCGGCGCCTGCGCAGCCGTTTCTTTCGCGACGACCTGTTCGCCGACCCCGCCTGGGACATGCTGCTGGACCTGCTGCACGCGGAGATCCAGCACTTGCGGGTCCCCGTGTCCAGCCTGTGCATCGCCGCTTCGGTCCCGGCGACGACCGCGCTGCGCTGGCTGAAGACGATGGTAAGGGAAGGCCTGTTCCTGCGCCGCGCCGACCCGCACGACGGCCGCCGCGTCTTTGTCGAGCTTGCGCCCCAGACCAGCGACGCGCTGCGCCGCTACTTCGCGGAGGTTGGCGCGGCCGCAGTGATCTAGAGGAAGTGCCGCTTTCCGTCTGGCCGCGAGTCTGCGCTCGCTTGCGGCACAGCGCCCGGCGTGGCACGGCGGCAGGGTAGGGCGGTTAGCTCAGCTGGTAGAGCATCTCGTTTACACCGAGAGGGTCGGCGGTTCGAGCCCGTCACCGCCCACGGTACGGTTCGAAGCGCGAAGGCCGATGCCTGCTCTTCGGTTTCATCGACGTCGTGGTTGCTCAGTCTGGACGCGCCGCCTGACTGGCGGATCCACCGTCGGCCTCAAGTCTCGCGAGGTCGGCATCTCCTTCCTCAGCCATTTGCAGCAGCATCGCCGCGACCTGCCGGTCCGTCGTGCTTGCCGCGAGCCGCCGGCAGCGCTCGATGCGCGCGCGGATGTTGGCCACCACGTCTTCGTCCATGGCGACAAAAAGCGCTCAGCCCCACGGCCGTTCCGGCAAATGCTCGCCGGCCCCTGCATCGGCCACCGCCTGTTGCCCCCTGGCAACAGCCGTCCGCCTCTCGCGTCAGAGCCCGCGAACTAGCGTTGAGGCGACCGCGATCCAGGGTGGGTTGGTCACGATTTGCTGGCGCCCACCGGCCTCGAGCGGCAGAATCTGAAGCTTGTCGGCGTCGCGGTTGATCAACCGTCCGAACAGGAAGCGTCCGGCGGCGCGCGGAACCAGCACGTCGCGGTTCATCGCTCGGCCGAAATCCTCGGTCCCCAGCATCTCGCACCAGATCTCGTCGCCGGCGCGGTAATTGCCGATGCTCGAGGAGACCGTGACCGCCACCTCGCCGTTCTTGACTCGCGGCGGAATGACGATGGTGGCCTTGCGCGGAGCCGCCGCCCCCGATGCCCCAACCACCGCCGCGACCTTGAGCTCGGCCGGCGCCTCACCACCGCCGACGAGATCCTGCGCATCGACGCCGAGCGCGCCTGCGATGCGGTTGAGCCAGCCCACCGACACGGTGCGCGTGCCCGTTTCGAGCCTGCCAATCGTCTGCGGCGTCGTCGGCGGGTCGCAGCGCCGCGCGACATCGTCCAGGGTCAGCCCGCGGGCCTTCCGAACATCCCGAATTCGCGTAATCATGTTGTGCCACCTAACCATAACGGTTTCTCTCTGTCCTACAGTTTCGCCGCTGTGGCAAGCCACCCGCGACTCGAAAGGAGAAGGCATGGGACGAGGGCAGCGAGATCTGGTGGTGGAACGGGCGCTCGATGCGAATCTGGAGGGGAAGGACGCTGGTCGTAGCCGCCGCGCACGCTCGGTCACGGTCAATCTTGCGGAATCGCCCCTCGGCTGGTTGTTCGCACGCGGCCTCCTGACCCAGCGTCAGTTCGATGCCGGCGAGCGCTTGCGCAGCGACTGGGAGCGGTCGCAGCTCGCCCCACGAGTCACGATGGGTTGGAACAGTGCCCCGCAATCGTCGAGCCGCGGCGGCTCTTTGCCGGCACCCGATCTTGTCGGCGCCCAGATCGATGCCAAGCGGCGTTTCCACGCTGCCGTGGACAGCGCCGGGCCAGGCCTCGCCGATATCCTATGGCGCGTCGTCTGCGCAGGCGAGGGGATGCGCGACGCCGAAACTGCGCTTGGTTGGCCGGCGCGCGCGGGCAAGCTCGTGCTCACTTTCGCACTCGACCGGATCGCTGATTATTACCGAATTCGCTGATCTTGCCGTTCAAAAGAAAAGCGCCGTGCCCCCGGGAGAAGCACGGCGCTTCCGTCAGGCTGAAGCCTTAGATCGAGTTGTCGGAGCCCGAGCCCGAGCCTCCGGTCAGGCCGCTCGGCGAGGTACCGCTGTCCTGGTCCTCGTCGTCGAGCGCGCCCTGGCCCTGTTCCGCGAAATCCGAGCCGCCGGTCGCGTTCGCTGACGATGACTGGTCTTGCTGCTGCAGATAGTCACCCGAACCGCCGCCCTGCGAGCCGATGAAGCCCTGGTCGGAGGACTGGCCCGACGAGCCACCCTGGCTGCTTCCGCTCTGGTCGCGGGTCAGCGTGTCGCTGTCCGAACCGGACTGGGCCTGACCCTGGCCGTAGCTCTGGTTCTGGCCGCTCGAGCCCTGGCCGCTGCTGCCGATGTCGGAGCTTCCGCTCTGGCTCTGCGTCGTTCCCGATCCGATGCTGCTGTCGTTGCCGCCGATCGGCTGGCCACCGGACCCGCCGCTCATCGTCGATTGCTGGCCGAAGCTGTCGCCCTGCTGCTGGCCCTGCTGGCCGAAGGCGCTCTGCTGGTTCTGCCCGAATTCCGCCTGCTGGCCCTGCCCGAAGGCGCTCTGCTGGTTCTGCTGGCCGGTGGGTTGCTGGTTGTCCTGAATGTCGTTCGATTGGTCCTGGTTGCGTTCGTCAGCCATTGAGAAAACTCCCTCTCCTGGCCCCATCTGCTCTGATGGCTAGAACAAGGACTTGACAGCAACCGTTCCGCACGGTCGCGAGGCGATGCGACCAACCGCTGGTCGCAAATGCCGGGCACAAAAGAAAAAGGCCGCCTCCCGCGAGCAGGACGCGGCCCTTTCCGGTTCTGTTGCCGAAGGGCCTTAGCCCTCCTGGGCTTCGGGAGCCTCCGGCGCCGCGGCTTCGGCAGCGCCTTCCGGAGTCGCCGTCGCGCCGGGCTCGGCGTTCGGGTCGTAGGCCTCGGTAAAGCCGGCGTCGTCGCGCTCGAACATCTGCGCCATGACGTCGACGCCCTGCGCCTGGAGCTCGGCCTCTTCCGGCGAGCGGGCGACGTTGACCTTCACCGACACCGACACTTCCGGGTGGAGAGCGATCTTCACCTCGTGCATTCCGATCGCCTTGATCGGACGGTCGAGCACGACCTGGCTCTTGGTCACCCTGGCGCCTTCGGCGTCGAGCAGGTCGACGATGTCGCGGGCGCTGACCGAACCATAGAGCTGGCCAGTGTTCGACGCCTGGCGAATGAGCTGGACCGTCTTGCCGTCGATGCCCTTCGAGGCCTTCTCGGCATCCGTGCGGCGGGAGGCGTTATCCTCCTCGATCTTCGCGCGGTTCGCTTCGAACACCTTGCGGTTGGCTTCGTTGGCGCGGAGCGCCTTCTTGTTCGGCAGAAGGTAGTTGCGGGCAAACCCGTCCTTGACCTTCACCACGTCGCCGATGGCGCCGAGCTTCTCGACGCGCTCAAGCAGAATCACATCCATGTCTGCCGCTCCTTACTTCACGACATAGGGAAGCAGGCCGATGTGGCGCGCGCGCTTTATCGCACGGGCCAGCTCGCGCTGCTTCTTGGAGGAGACGGCGGTGATCCGCGACGGCACGATCTTGCCGCGCTCGGATACGAAGCCCTGGAGCAACCGGACGTCCTTGTAATCGATGCGCGGCGCGTCCTTGCCGGAAAAGGGGCAGGATTTGCGGCGGCGGAAGAATGCGCGAGCCATTATTCGACCTCCTCTTCCCGTGCGCGGAAGTCGGGACGCTCGCCCCGCTCACCGCCACGCTCACCGCGATCTCCGCCGCGGAAGCCCTCGCGATCGCCGCCACGCGGGCCGCGCTCACGCTCCTTCTCACCGCGCCGCATCATGGCCGAGGGTCCGGCCTCATGCTCGTCGACGCGGATGGTGAGGAAGCGGATGATGTCCTCGTTGATGTTAGACTGGCGCTCGAGCTCGGCGATGGCCGGAGCGGGCGCGTCGATGTCGAGGGCGACGTAGTGCGCCTTGCGGTTCTTGGCGATCCGGTAGGCGATGGAGCGAAGGCCCCAGGTCTCCGTCTTGGCGATCTTCCCGCCGTTGTCCTCGATGATCTTGGTGGCGTTTTCCGCAAGCGCGTCCACCTGGGCCTGGGCCAGGTCCTGACGCGCGAGGAAAACATGCTCGTAGAGCGGCATGCTGTTCTCTCATGTTGGCCGATCGCTGACGCCGCCCAATGCGGCGCCCCTCCGGCTGTCGTCCTTCATTGCTGCCGGCGGTCGGCATGGCGCTCCGCCGGGTCCGCGCCTATGGCCAAAGCCGGCGGAAAAGGCAAGCCAAGCCAAAGCATTGCAATAAAAACGAAACTCGGCGCGGCAATTCATTTGCCATTAACACGCAAGCGGAATGAAGTAAGGAGCCGCGAGGCGTTTCCGCCGTTTACGCGTCAGGAGGACCAGTAAGATGAGTAGCAGGATCATGAAGGGCGCCGTCGCCTCGCTGATCGCAATCGCGATGGCGGGCTGCACGACGACCGGTATCGGGACCGGCCAGGCAGTCGGCCAGAATCTCGGCGCGCAGTTCACCTGGACCGAGAATGGCGGCACCAGGGGCATGATGACCGCTCAGCTGAGCGACGGCACGGTTTACCAAGGCCCGTTCTTCCAGATCACGTCGGAAGGCCGGATGGACTATGACCCGCTGTGGAACGGCTGGGGCGGCGGCTTCGGCTGGGGCCACGGCTGGGGCGGTCACCGCTTCGGCTTCGGCTGGGGCGGTTGGGGCCCGTGGGGTCCGTACGACGACACCTTCACGCAATATAGCGGCCAGGTGCTCGCCAACCTGCAAGGACCGCAGGGCTTCATGCGCTGCCACTTCAGCCTGATGCGTCCGACGGGCGGAATGGCGAGCGGCGGCCTTGGCCAGTGCCAGCTGCCTAGCGGCACGATCATCAACGCCCAGTTCCCGCCCCACCCGAGCAGCTGGTAAGCGAAGCCGCCGAGCATAAGCGAGTGCTTGCCCAAGCAAGCCTCGCTTGTGTCCTAGAGAAGCGCAAAGGCCGGCTGGCGAGGCGTTCGGCGCGACGCGGCGCGGACACATTTCTCTCGAAGCTTCGAGGCGATCATAAGGTCGCCAGCGTTCTGTCCCACACGCCTGCCGCCCGGCTCTCCGTCGCGGCGTCCTTTCGCGTCTGCGCGTAAAGCGACAGCCCTCGATAAAGTAACGCCAGCAGCGACTCTATCCGTACTCTGGTGCCCCTGAGCACATTGCCCTTCGGGCCAAACCGTCGTCCGCTTCGACAGCCGCCGATTGACTCGGTAAAAGCGCCGGATGGCCACTAGATTGCGCGAAGTTGCCGCTGAACCGGATCCTCTCGACGGCATGAGCCTGCCCGGCTGGCTCTACCACGATCCGGAATTCTTTTCCGCCGAGGTCCGGGCCTTCCTTCGCGCCGCGCCGCAGGTGGTTTGTCACGAAAGCGAGATCGCCCTCGCCGGCGAATGGCGCAGCCTCGATTATCTCGGGGAGAGCGTCATCGTCATCCGCGGCGACGACGGCAAGGTTCGGGCGTTCGTCAATGTCTGCCGCCATCGCGGTTCAAGGCTGGTCGACGGCACCGGCGGTTGCGCGCGGGTTCTGACCTGCCCCTATCATGCCTGGAGCTACGCCCGCGATGGGCGGCTCGTCGGCGTTCCCCACCGCAACGAGTATCCGGGTCTGCGCACGGATGAGCTGGGCCTCGTGCCGGTCGCGTTGGAGCGCTGGCACGGCTTCCTGTTCGTGACTCTGGAGCCCGGCGCGCCCGCGGTGGCCGACATGATGGCGCCCTATGAGGAGGAGGTCGCGCCCTACCGGCTCGAGCAATTGCGAGCGATCGGCCGAGTGACGCTCCGTCCCCGTCCTCTCAATTGGAAGACCATCGCCGACAATTATTCCGACCATCTCCATATCCCGGTCGGGCATCCCGGCCTCACCCGCCTGTTCGGCCGCAACTACCGGATCGAGGCTCAGGCGGAGGTTGACCGGATGGAGGGCGACCTCGTCGACCGGGAGTCCGACAACCCGTCCGAGCGGGCCTACCAGCGGCTGCTGCCTGCGGTCGACCACCTGCCGCCCTCGCATCGGCGCAAGTGGCTCTATTACAAGCTCTTCCCCAATGTCGCCTTCGATATCTACCCCGACCAGGTCGACTTCATGCAGTTCCTGCCGGTCAGCGCGACGGAGACCGTGATCCGCGAGATCAGCTATGCGCTCCCCGACGACCGGCGCGAGATGCGGGCCGCGCGCTACCTCAACTGGCGCATCAATCGGCGGGTCAACGCCGAGGACACCGAGCTCATCACCCGGGTCCAGCTCGGCATGCAGTCGCCAAGTTACGTCGCAGGGCCGCTGGGGAAGAGTGAGGTCTGCCTGAGGAGTTTCGCGAGCAAGCTTCGCCGCCTCATTCCGGAAGCGCGGCTGGACTCGTCTCCGGCCCCCGGCTGGAGCCGCTGATCCCGGACCGGCGATTGCCTTTCATATACAGCAGGATCGGAACCCCGCTGGCGAGCAGAGCCAATCCCCATAGCGCCGCCGAAAGGCCCGCGCCCCAGTAGGTCCAGATTGAAAACAGCAGGCCAATTCCGCCGCAAACGCCGAGCGCGCTTCCGCGAAGCTTCTTGCGCGCGACCAGCGTCAGGGCCGCGGCGGTGCACCCGGTGTAGAGTGCGAAAGTCGCGGTCACCGAGATAAGCGTAAGGAAACCGAAAATGCCGGTCAGCGACCGACTGTAATTCATGCCGATGAGCAGGCTTGCGGCAACGGCGGCCAAGACCTGTGCACGGACCGGAGTCCCGAGCCCCGTGGTCTTGCCGAACCAAGCCGGAAACGCGCCATCGCGAGCGAGCTTGAGCGGTACCTCTCCCGAGCAGAGGATCCAGCCGTTGAGGGCTCCCAACGCGCTAATCACCGCAAAGAGGGCGATCGCCGAGCTGGCGACGGGACCGACCAAAGGCTGAACGGCGTCCGCGAAGGGCGACGGCGATGCCGCCGCCGCCTTGGCCGGGAGGAGATAGAGCACCGACCAGGTCGCGGCGAGGTAGATCATGCCGGTTGCGGCGGCTCCGGTCACCGATGCGATCGGGATGTTACGGTGAGGGTTCTTGACCTTGTCGCAAGAGACAGTGGCGGACTCGAAGCCGAGCATGGAGAACATTGCCAGCGCGGCAACGGACGCGACGGAGCCGGTCGAGATCCGAACGTCTGCCTGCGTGGCCGGCGTAGCGCCCCGGCTGAGGTAGGCGGCGGCGACCAGAACCACGGCGACGAGCGGGAGCGCCTTCAGCAGAGTCGTCACGGTTTGCACCCGCCCCGCGTTGCGCGCCCCGGTGGTGTTGACCAGCGTGAACGCCCAGATGATCGCGATTGCCACCATTGGCGCAATCATCGGTGTATTGAGGCTGGGCACGATGTGGCTGAAATTGCTGACGGCCGCGATCCCCAGCGACGCATTTGCCGTCCACATCGACACGAGATAGCTCCACATGACGAGGAACGAGACCTGCCGGCCAAAAGCCTCTTCGACATAGACGAACGGTCCGCCTTCGATGCGCGCGGATAGCAGGGCGAGCGTTGCCGCCAGAACCATCGATCCGGCGATCGTTACCACCCAGCCGTAGATGGCACTCGGTCCGAACGGGGCGAGCAAAGCGGGCAGCAGGAAGATGCCGGAGCCGATCATGTTGCCGACAATGAGAGCGATGCTCATTGGCAGGCCGAGCTGGCGCTCGCTCGCAGCCGGATCGACGTTCATCGGTGGGTCGATAATATCGGCAGGCACCGACCTCGCGGCCATTGAAGTCTCCTGCCTGGCTGCGGCTCTGCAGCGCCGCGGTTAACGCGGTTCAGCTATAGCGGAAACGCTGCGGCTGTCGCGAACGAAAATCCGGACGGCGTTAGGTCCATGCGATAGCTCGTACCGTTGCCGGCTAGCGCCTGATCGCTTCCGCCATCGCGAGGTGCTTGCGCAGCGTCGGCAGGGTCGCCGTGGCAAGGGCCGCCGTCGCCTTATCGCCGGTGCGCGCCTGCTCCTTGAATTCGGCGATGTCCTTCTTGTGGTCGTCGATCATGTAACGCGCCACCTCGCGGTCGAAGTGGGCGCCGCTGAGGCGTTTCAGCCGATAGAGCTCATCGCGCGCCTCTGGCGCCATGGTGGCGCGGATATGCAGATGCTCGCGAGCCGCGACGGCCTGGGCCTTCGGCAGCGCTGCACTATGGTCGCGGTTCAGGGCCGCGCCAAAGTCGCGCACCTGCGCCGACGCGCCATGCGCCTGAATCAGCTTGCCGAGCGTCGACTCCGAATAATCGCCCTCGACCGCATCCTTGAGGAAATGGGCGGATGGGGCGGCGAAGGCCGGCGTGGCGACGAATATGGCTGAGGCGAACAGGATCGTGCGGAGCATCACGGCTCTCCATGCGAGGTGGCGCTGACGGAACCCGTGGCGCTCCGTGCCGGTTCCGAGGGTTGCTTGACCGGTGCCGGTCAAGCGGCCAAGCGGCGGCTCCGACAGCAACAGGGGTAACGATGCGCGCTTTTCTATTTCCCGGACAGGGCAGCCAGGCGGTCGGCATGGGTGCCGCGCTCGCCGATGCGAGCCGGACGGCGCGCGACATCTTTGACGAGGTCGATGAGGCGCTCGGACAGAACCTGTTCCGGCTGATGCGTGACGGGCCTGAGGACGAGCTCAAGCTCACCGAGAATGCCCAACCGGCGATCATGGCACATTCGATCGCCGTTTTTCGCGCGCTGACGCAGGAC
>Ga0213875_10000896_pt1 | contig 21713 bp, 13 predicted proteins | sample BarmaccomBMRX_R8_FD_160105 | JGI IMG/M metagenome (GOLD analysis project Ga0213875, IMG submission 160105) | Root-associated microbial communities from Barbacenia macrantha in rupestrian grasslands, the National Park of Serra do Cipo, Brazil - RX_R8 | ecosystem: Host-associated > Plants > Roots... | reverse complement strand
AAGTTTATGGGGTCCACGATAGATGAAACGACGCAGCTAACCTCGTCCAACATTAACGGTGTGACGGCTTGTATCGGCACGCTTGCTTCACCTTGCGCATATTCTTCCACCCCCCTTGCGCTGATGCAAAGCGCACCTAACTATATAGATGACGGCGGGTATTTTTCTGCGGTGAAAACATCTGAAGACATCTACCTGCAACTAACTGCCGCGGGCGGAAATCTCGGCAACGGATCCGCTTCGAACTTAACGGCGGGACAGATCACCACTACGATTTGCGGAGCGGAATAATCCAGCATGCGTAACCTTGTTCTCTGCCTGCTGGCCGCGACGGCCGCGTATGGTCAGGCGTGCGCGGGATATTCGCAGTCGGTGACTGTTACCATTAATCACCTGAAGGTTGCCAACACGACCCAGACCAACATGCCAGTGCTGATCGGCGGCACTTGGAGTTTTCTAGCGGATACGGGCCATGGCGGCTTCATGCAGTCCAGCTCCGGTTACGACATATGTTTTTCTGACTCCACCAATACGACCGCATACCCGTTCATCACGACTAATTTTGTTAATACCACCGGCTACTACGTAGGACGCGTACGCGTTCCCTCTTTGAGCGCCGCGGCCGACACCTCGTTTCTGATGTGGTTCGGCAATGCCGGCGTATCGTCCTATCAAGGGAACCCGGGCTTGACGTTCAGCAATGGTTACTATGCAGTCTACGAGGGCGGCCCCGGGCCCGCGGCCAGCGGCGCAGACCTGCTCGGCAATTTGAACCTGACTGTTAACGGAGCGATAGGAGAGACCGGCCGGTTTTACGGAGCTAACCAGACGAGCAGTACCGGTTCTCTATCTTCGGCGGCAACCTGCGGACCGGCTAACCTGGTGTGCCCCGATTCATGGAGTTTTGAAGGTTGGATCAACATAAATGGAGCGCCGACCAACTATGGCAGAATCTTTCAAAAAGGCGTGGACGAAACCTCGCCTTATTTCGATTATGCGTTGTACTTTAACGGAACTAACGCGAACCAGCTGGTTTGTGGAATCAGCACGCCCGGACCAAACTACAACGCCAACACGTTTACAGTAAACAACAATACGTGGTATTACCTGTCGTGTTCTTTCGATTCGGCAACGGGTAATCTCTATTGGGCGATCAACGGCTCGGCGGGTGTGAATGCGGGAACCGCTGGGGCGATAAACAAAGAGCCTGGTGAGGCTTTACAGGTCGGGACTACAGACCATGGGTTTGGTAGCGTTTTCGCGATGGAGCAGCTACGCTTCGCCAACGTAGCCCGCAACTCGGACTGGTCAAGGACTGTATTTCACAATGAAAGCGATCCGGGATCATTTCTGACGTTGTCTCTGAATTCGCTGTCGCTCTCGGGAGTATCCTGTGCAGCCAATTCCGAGATGTCCATTCAATGCTTGTGGGCCACCAATTATCCAGCGAGATCCCAGGTGAAATGCGGCACAACCAACGGTGGTCCTTACTCCAATGCAACCGGGCAGGTGAACACATCGTACTTGGCTACGACATCACATAAGATCGTGTTGGCCGGCCTTTCAGCCTCAACGGCGTATTATTGCGTAGTACTATCCGGCCAACAACAGTCTGCCCAACAAGGGCCAATTACTACCGGTGCGGCGACGAAAAGCATCCCCGTGGTTGTGCACTACGACCCGCAACCTGTGAGATACAACAATCAATTCAACGGGATGACAGAGGGCAACACGAAGACGCTCTTGAGTACTGGATCAGCGATTACCGGAGACAGCAATTATCCCACTGCCTGGACTAACAACTCGTTATATGGAGCGCTCGGCGACACCCTAGGTTCGTACTGTCCCACCGGGTGCGGATCCAGCCCTAGTTTGCCATTATGGTCCTACGGACAAAATATAGGGTTCTACACATTAAGTTCCGATCTACTTACTTATAGTATGGCCGGCGCATTCGCAAGCTTCGGACAAGAAGCGCAAACCAACCAAAACAGCTGGAACGATAACATGGACTGGAAGCCATTCGAACCTATTGCGGTGAACGGCTGCATATATTTACCCATCTACCGTGTATTAGCGAGCCCGCCATGGTCGAATGCGGATGGCACCCTGGTGATGTCTTGCGATCAGGGCGCGCACTGGTTTAACCCGGGCAATCTCTGGCTCTACTATACGCACGGATCTTCCTCTGGAACATCGAGCGACCCGCCTCCTGGAAACGGGGACACAGGCAACGGCACACTCGGCTCGGCAATTATGTACCCTGGGGCCAACGCTCAGGGGAATAGATTTGCAATCCAGGGCTTTGTGAATCCTGCATGTCAGGACTCGGCCACCAACTGTGTGGCGTATGGAGGCCATGACGCTTGGATCTATAAACTTGGCCAGGATTTCACGACCCCCTATACCTATCTGGCGCGTACACGAATCGAGGATGTGGGACTCATGGACCCTGGCAAAGACCAATTCTTTACCGGTGGAAACTGCTATTCGGATACCAGCTGGTCCTCGAGCATGTCCAGCGCGACGCCTATACTTAATAACAGCCAATGGAATGCATCTATCTGGTCGATGCAATTCGTGCCGGACTTTCATTCCTGGATAACGGTAGGGACGGACTATGAGATAGGGCTGGTCTTTTTGACCTCTCCGACGCCGTGCGGGCCTTTTGCACCGGCAGGATACATTCCTAAGCTGCAATCCATCGCCGGACTACAAATTGGCTACCCCACATTTGCGCCGAGCACTTACTCCCTAGTTCAAACGGCGCCGCTAGAGGCGACTATAACCGCCATCGGTTCTGGGAGTTATTTAGGCCAGGCTGCGGAAAACACACCCCAACTTAATAACTATTCACCCTTCTATTACAAGTTAACGTTAGTCGGAGCACCGGCGGACGCAGAGCAGCGGCCATGGAGCATGTCGGTTGATAGACATCATGTCGAACGCGGGCTCGATCTTGCTTATCAGATGACTCGGCAACCGGGAACTCCGTACAAGCTGCAAGATGTGTCACCTACAGGCAAATATTCCGTAACATTGGCCCAAGTGGGTTGGGACGACTACGGGCTCATCCCGTTTGGGTTCTGCATCAATTACTCCTTAAGCTGCACCCCTGCCTTCACCTCCGTAGCCACAGGGTACACGTCACAACTGACCGATTTCACAACGCTGGTGGTATGGAAGCATCTGGGTGCCGGCCCTGATCAGCCGGGCGAGGTAGTGCTATCTAAAGGGAGCGATCTCATTCTCGCCCGCAGTGGCTCATCGGCGAATACCTGGACAGTGACGGTGCAGGGCACTAGCATAGGCAATATAACCTTAACTGATGACAGTTTCGGGCTACTGGCGATCCGCCGCGCTGGTGGTGTAGTAAAGGTTTATAACACCGCTGCCATCAGCACGATGACTCCAACGTTAGGGCCAGTGAATACTTCCGGGACGTGGAGTAACGCAGTAATGACACTTGGGGCGTCGCTCGTAGGCACAATATCCTATTTGGAACAATACAAGGTAGCGCTGACGGATGCGGAACTGCAGAAAGAGGCGCGGATTATTGTGAAGGACCTCGCACGGCGTGGTGTGACCACGTATTGAAACAAAGTCATGAAGAGAATACTGTTAGGCGTTATCTTTTCCATTCCCCTTTGGGCACAGTCGCCGATCGCATCGTTTACGTTACCAGAGTTGTTCGGAGCCGCATGGCCAAATCAGAATATCGAAATGCGCTATGACGCGGGATACCCGGCTTCACAGACCTCCCGGATGATTGGGCCTGCCGGCTCAGAGGTTCCGTACCAATGGATCTCCGGCGCCAACTGCTGGGATCCGACAGCGACCAACGGCTGCATTCTGGTTCAGGATAGTTTGGGGTCATATGCAACTAATACCTATACATTACAGAGTGGGGTAGCGCCGGCAGCAACTGTCACTCATCCGGTTACAGTTGCATCCGGTACTTGCCAAAGCGGGGTCTTAGGTTGGATTGTTTCCAATGGATTGACGGGATTCTGCGTCCCAAAGACTCAATCCTCACCATACAATTACGCGCCGATCCAGGGGATTAAACTGGCGGACGGCTCCTGGACCGGAGCAATCAGTGGTAAAGCAAATCTGCTCTATACCTCGGCATTGACCGGATCATCCGAGAAGCTTGTGAACCTTCAAGGGAACGGTTCTAATGCTATTTCCACGCCAGCATCGATTTTCACCGGGGAGACCACGACGTTTTTGGATCAGGGGCCTTTGAAGACTTCCGTGCAACTCTCGTACACGGCAAATCGGCCCCTGTACTACAACGGACAAGGTACGATTCTGTCCTCCACATCGACTACTTTGACATTTTCCGGCAGCGCCGGCTTTGATGCGAATACACCTGCAGTGGTTTTTTTTGGATCTCCGGCGCCGCCAAGTCCGCTGACAATCAATCAATATTACTACCTAAGCAACTGCGTAGTGGCTACGAACATCACCTGCAATGTATCGGCGACTCCGGGCGGACCAATTATCACTAACTTGGGACGTTTTGCGGCAGCAAATTGCCTCCCGGTTGTAAACCCCTATGGCCCGGGGCACTACACAATAAACATTACTCTATATGCCAACCATCCCTCGTTCTCTTTAGATTGGGACTCGGATATCCATGCGCAGTGGTTCGTTCCGTTCTATGCGGCCGTCCATCCGACCGTTGAAGAGTATCGAAGCTTCGGATCCTCCCAGGTAGCCTGTGGCCATGAACCCACTGTCTCAGTGAGTAGTGTAACAAACACAAATCCGGCTGTTGTGACAATTCCCTACGGATACTTAGTAACCGGTGAACAGGTAGTGATCAGCGGTGTGAGCGGGTCAACTGGAGTCAACGGCACCTTTTACGTCGGCAACGTAAATGGACAGGCTTTTACACCTTATTTGGATGCAGCACTGACCACCCCTCTAAATACGCCTGGTGTTTATACGGGCGGAGGAAGTGTAGAACTTCAATATAACAATAAGGCTATTGGCTACAGCCGGGATGGATTTGTTGATCTCAACTATAACTCGGATCAATTTTCTGGCGGGCAATGTATTCCCGGCACTGTGTTGGCACAAGTCGGGACCAATTACCCGCCTGCATGGTACGACGGCGGGTGGTACGAGATGATGTACGATTCGACGGCCGGAGCTAATGCTCCCGTTATCGGGTTGTTCGCGGGGCGATTCAGCAAGCTATCGCTTGTCTCGGGTCCGGAGCGAGGCCAGCCAGGATGGTTTGTAAGTAATAGTCACTGGCTGTTTGGTGCAGGAAGTTCTGCCGGCATAGAGGAAGTAATGGTCCCCAACGAAAACAGCATTACTGCCCACGGAAATTTCGGTATTTACGTGGACATTGCGGGAAACCTGCCGAATCCATTTACTCAACAGCATATTGGGGACGAGATGAATAATGAGGCCGGCATTAATTTGTCCAGCCTATATATGTACACACTGTCGTACAATGACCCCGCAGGAGGTTGGCAGTGGCCATATATGGGCGCCGCTGACTTCCAGAAATGGACCTCTTTATTTCAGAATGGAACGGCATATTGTGGGTCAGCGAATTGTTTTTACAACGAAATGTACAATTCCGAGCCGTCGAGCCGGCTTATTCAGGACATGTGGCATTACAACGATTCAAGCCATGTCGCCACCGCATATAACGCCATCGCTTCAAACGTTATGACCTTTGTGAGTGGTACGTTAGCCCACGGGGATAACCATTGGGCGGGTGAGACGGAATATGCACAACTATTCTTGAACTTGTTTCAGCCTTACTTTCCTCAGTGCACGGCCATTCTGATGAACCAAAACAGCACAGATGTACAGAGGAACGGCTGCAAGGCGGTATTAGCACTCGGGGGTTCCTTAGTTTGGGACAATGACTGGTTCCCATGGGATAACAACAGCGGTGATGGCCGTGGCTTAGGGAATCAACAAGTAGGATTTACACAATTTCGCGCCACTGCTTCGAGCCAGTTGTATTTTCATCCTAAACTGATGGCCAAAGTGGCTACCGGAAATAGTTACACAGTACAAGCTGTCTCGGCAATGTCAAATCCTTTTGGCTCAGGTGCGGGCTCAACTCATTACCAAGGAGTTTATACCATACCAACATTCCTGACCTTTCAGACGGCTGCATTAAGTAACCAATTATCATTTACGTCTTATCCGTGGAAGCAGCATTCGCGGTGGTTACTCTCGGCCTTAACACCTCCCGAGCCTAGATTTGGAACGGCGCGAAAATGCATTTCAGACGGTGATGGAAATACGGAAGCAGGATGTGCCGCTCTTAACGGCCTGATAGCGGAGGGCTTTTTCTCAACGGATCCTACTACTGCCGGCAATGCACAGTGGGGCTGGGCGCAAACCAACACCAGCAGTACGTATACAGTAGATCAGAATACTATTTGGTCAATTAATCCGTTAGTACAGCAAATAACTCCCCCTCTAAACAGCAGCAATTTCCCTGGGTACTGGTCCGTCGCCAGGTATGGATTCGGCGGAGGCCACGAGACGAGTGTGCATTTCATCAATGGGGACTTTTACTCAGCACAAGGCCACAGGCATGCCGATAGCGGGCAAGTGACTATTTATGCGCACAATGCTCCGCTCGCTATCGACTGGAACGCCAATCTCTATTCTCCGGAAACGCCCGCGCGGTTTTGTCATAACTCTATAGTTCTGGATTCTGAGTTGGCTCCCAATCTGAGTTCGTGGAGCGCAGACCAGCCCAATTGCCTTACTGTGGCAACGGGGACGCCCGCTTCGAACAATACTAACTTCAGTGCATTTACAAACTCGACCCAGAGCATAGGGACATTTACTTTTGTTGATGGGACCGTTTGGACCAGAGTCGTCCGTATGATTGCTGCCGATTTGGCGTATCCACTGATCTATGTGAAAGATACTTTCTCTGGGCCGAGTGCGACAACTCCTAAAACGTTAACGTGGCAGCTTATGGCGACAGGGTCCGTACTCACCCCGGTTGGCGTAATTTCTCCCATAATGCGTTATAGCGGCCCTCCGAATGCGCCGACCGGATGCAACTCCGTACCAGCTCAATACCCGAGTAATGGAGCGGTCTATTCGCTGGCAAACGGACTTCAGCAGTTTACTTTTACCGGAGCATCCTGGCCGGCACATGCCACGGGAGGTATCAACTGGGACTTATGGCAGATCCCTGCATCCGGGGCGGCGCAGTTTTTTATTGGTAACTGGGGCCACGGTTGCAATACAACTCGGGAAACAGGAGAGTTCCAGGCCACAAATGGGATACCATTCAATGAGCGGCAGCATATCCTAAGGGTGCATGATACTGGGACCTTTCAGACCTTGATCGCTCCTTACCGAAATGGTGAAACACCCTCCCGCACCATATCTATGCAGGCCTGTGGGGCCCAAATAATCCAAGGAACGGAAACCACTTGTTTTAACGATTCAGCGTTAACCTACAGTAATGGCACAGAAACCGTACTAACTACCTATGATTCATCCAGCCAATCGGCGTACGGGTTTACCGCTTCTGGCGGTGCTCAAGAGTTGGTACGGAACGGCTTTGGCACGATCACCTGGACCATCGACGATATTACTCCGGGGACCAGGAATGTAAAGCTTCCGCCAGGAACGTGGTTCCCGTCGATTCCGGTGCAGTACAGCGCGGGGACATACAGCTACTACCAAGGCGGAGGACCACAACCAAATCCTGTCATCATTACATTTACGCAAAACCTGGCGGTGCTTCGTACGGTGAATTTGAATTATCGATCTCCCACCGGAGCAACTCAGGTCCGTGTGAAATTTGGAAGTAGTGACAATTATGCAGCGATAACAGCGTGCAGTCCAGTCTGCTCAGTGACTCTGCAAGCACCCGTCGGCACGTGGCCGGAACAGCACGATTTTCTTGATGGGAACGGGGCAGTAATTGCATCCAGCACGACGCAAAACATGGTTATTCAATAGTGTTAGTTGTGGGTTCAAACGCGCGACGTAAGTGATCGCTAAGGCGAAGCATACGTTCTGTGGTACCGGAGCCGGGCCGGGAACTGTAGCTTGTTCTGCCTCCAACACCGTTTTAGTATTGGCTCCTCTCAGAAGCGTGTACGCTACACCGGCTCTGCTCGTGCACAGCTACTTGATGGGCCACCTACACTCAATATGGCCCCCCAGTTTTCTGTTAGGATTTGACCTTTGGTCTGCTGCACCTCCCCTTACTCACGACGCTGGAAATTTAGGCAACATTCTGGTCCCGTATCCATGGGGGAGACGTTTGGTATTTGGCGGCCCGCCTAAGTCAGTCGTTCCGCGCAGATAACGGAGTTAGCGGGGAACGATACAGCGTGAAGTTGCGAATTGTAAAAATGGGTGTCATGGTCCGCTCGATTTCGGGAAGCAGTTCATCTTTGCCGGGTGAAACCGCGATATTGCGGAAAAAAGTATACATCTCCCGATCCACGAGCACACATCCGTGACTCTGTTGTTGAACCTTCCGCAGCTCGGCATGTTGGAGTTCGTCGGGCCACAGAAACTGCCAGCTGTTCACACGCAGAGTTTCACTCGGGGGCACCCCGCTCCATAACGAAAAGCTATAAAGGCCTGGTAACGTAAGCACGCTTTGACAGTTGCGGCTAATTTCTGCGACAGTGGCCTGCATCGGCGCTCCATCGTCCGGGGAAAGCCGTACCCAGTGCGTACCCACAAGATCCAGCGCACTATTGCGATACCAAGAGTTCCAGCTCCTGATTGCAGCTCTTGCCCCGATTGCGAACATGCCTATAGCAAAGAAAGCAACCGCTGTCCGAACCAAGAAGACCCGGTGCTTCCGCAGAGGAAGCGGAAATGGAAAACCTTCATGTTCCAGGCAATCCATTCCATCCGCAACCAGCACAGCCGCGGCTGTCATAGGCATTAGGCCAGCCCAATCCACCTGCGCGCCGCTCATAGGGAAGAACTGCAAGCTAAAGAATACAGCTGCGAGCGCCAGCAAGAGGCGGTTGGCATAGGCCCGGCCGGAGATGCGGGAACCATCTACCACCAGGAGCCATAACAAAAGCAGCGATCCGGCCAAAGGTAACCGGTTATTTAACCGGAATGCAATCAATACCCCTGTGCCGGCCGTTAATTTGATTAACCCGATCCAAGCCGGCCGCGCATTTACTAACTTGCGCAACGCTAGAATGCCAAAGGCCATGAAAGCGCCCGCACAAAGCGCCAACGACCGTCTCCTGGCAGGCTCGACAAACCCGTAATGATAACTCCGGACCAAAGTCGCCGGAATTGTGATCAGCCCTGCAAATAGAGATCGGGCCGTTGTGCCGGTAGCCAGAGTAAGGAGCACCCCAAGGCACAGGCATGCACCTAAACCGAGAGCAAGCGATATTAATGTGCGTGCCGAAGGTTGGCGCTCCACCGGACGGCGTGCCGCGATGAAAACCACAGCCGCAAGTGATGCCAGATATGCCAGGACAAAATATTTGTCTCCGCGTGTGGGGGTCAGATACACAATTGACATGCCGAAGCTTACGGCCGCCAAAGCCAATAAGCCAAGGCTCAGCACCCTAGCGCGTCCTTTGAAATGTAGTGCCACCGCAAATGCAACACCGGTGGCTATGAAGATGCCGATATTGATTTTAATTAAGATAATCCCCGCAATGACTGTTCCCGCCCAGAACGCGCGCCGCCATCCCTCGGGCTGAACTATCCAGTCCAAGCCCAGCCATAACAGGAGCGTAGCGGCGATAATTATAAAAACCTGTGGATGTCCGACATCCCCGGCGAGCGCAGACAACCGGTGACCGATTAACAGGAGCGTAATCAAAGAAGGTCCAAGCCGCCCTGTCCATCGCCAGACTAACCCGGCCAAGAGTGTCGCAATTAAAACCCAGATACCTAACCAGATCCAGCGGAAAGCATCATGGGTCACATTAGCTGGATCGAATCTTGCTAACAGCGCGGCGGTGAAATAGGTCAGTGGGCCGTATAACGCATACACCTGGTCATAGAGAACACGCCCAGAGAGAAAATCTCGATATGACTGGAGAAAATATCCTTCGTCATCATAGGGTACGAATGTAGAGAACAATAGCGCAAACGCAAGCGTGGCCACAATTCCCACCGCTATGAGCGCGGCTGCGCAACGCCAGATCCAGGCATACTTATCCCGTAGCGCAGCGCCGAAACCCGGCTGGATTGAGTGCAGATGCATGTCGCTGTTGCGTGATTTCTGGTTAGAATAGCAGGCCGAATTGGTAATAGGCAACATAGTCCTAAATTCGGAATGCATGGTTCAGGTACTATCGGTTAGGCGAGAATCACTCGGCAGAACCAGCTTGATCTCGAGGTTCGCTCTCGCTCAATCGGCTCTTGTGAGTCTTATTTCCCGGTATCATGGAGGAGTTAAAGCTCAGCACACGGTAATGATCGGACATAGGGAGGGCTCGGGCTGCTGCTAGAAACTAACCAGGAATATAGCAAACGGGTCCAACCCAACCCGCTGGCTGTCCTCGGATCGTTGTGCCTTCACGCCTGTGGCATCACGATTTTGGTTTTGCTTGGTGAAGTCCAATATTCGCTGCCGACTGAGCATCGTGAAGCAATCATACTACCTTCACACAACGAGAAACTGGTCTGGTACTTTTCTAAAAACCAACTGCCGGAAGTAGCATCCGGAGAACAGGTAAAGGCAGGAAAGCCGAAAATCGAATTAAGGCGACCCGGTCAAGTAATTACAACCGAAGTAACTGAGCCGGAGCCCGGGAAACAGTTCATCTGGCAACCTCCGCCTAAGATTGCCGTAAATCGGGAGACGCCGTCGCCCAACCTGCTAGTGTTTACTCCCAAGCCGGTGCGGCCAGTGCCCAGGACGTTTGTTCCTCCACCGCCTACGAAGGTAATGCCGAAACCTCTCCAGGCCTTACCGGAACCTAGCCCACTGATGGTTGCTCCGGCCGTACCGGAGCCTCTGCCGTTGACCGCTGCTATTCCCGGTCCGTCTAAACCTCGCCCGCGCCAATTCGCGCCGCCAGTGGCGCCCGGCGCGGCGCCGTCCACAGTAGTATTGGAAACCGCGCCTAACCTTCCGCTGCAAACGCAACAGCCCTCGATCGTTGTGGTGGGTTTAGACCCGGCGTTGACCAGTGAGATTGCACTACCGGAAGGCTCGCGGGCGACGCATCTTTCAGCGGGGCCGGAAAGTGGAACAGCCGGAGGCGAACATACAGCGGCAATGGTGGTTCCGGGTCTGAATGTTCACGGGAATGGGACCGGCTCCGCGGTGGTCGTAGGGCCCGCGCCTAAAATACCTGAGCCATACCATGAACCCTCGGCTGTGGAATGGGCACGCACGAGTACAGGAAAAGACTCGCGCCGTCTGGCACGGTCCATGATGTCGGTGGCCCTTAGGCCCAGTGCTCGTGTGATTGCTTCGTGGGTCGAAACGCGCTTTTTCGATCGGCCCGTATATACGACTTCCTACGAAGTAGGAGCGGATGCTTCCACCGAGTGGGTCATCTGGTTTGCGGAGCAGAACGTTCGAGACGGCCAATATTTGACGATTCGCCCCCCGGTGCCCTGGAGTCAAACAGCGGCGGCGCCGGAGCCCCCAAGGCCAATCGGCCGGTTCGAGGTTGCGGCTGTGATCGACAAAAACGGACAACCCACTTCGGTTAAAGTAGTCAAGGGCGGGGATCAGTCGGTGAATGAAGCCGCGGCTAAGTTACTTTCGGAATGGACCTTTCTTCCGGCGCTGCGCAACGGCGAACCGATCTCGGTAGACACACTCATAGAACTAAATTTTCGTAGCAGGCCCTGAAGCCGCTCCGACCGGCAACGTCTTGGGCTGATTGCGCTTTGAATAATTAATATGCTGACTGCCTTGAGGAACTGCGAGCGGGGCTTTCGAATCCTTGTGACAGCAGCCTAATGACATCTTGGAATTGCGCCTGATAATTCCAATCGGACAGAATCCGCTGGCGTCCCCGTTCGCCCATGGCGTGAGCTTGTTCCGGATGATCGCAAAAATACTGAATTGCCGCGGCAATACTGCTCGATTCCGAGGGCTCGCAATCGAGTCCATAGCCCGTATTGACAAATAGTTTTTGCCAACTAGGCAACCGGGACACCAGAACGGCCAAGCCACAGGCCAAATAGTCAAAAGGCTTATTGGAAGCGCCGGTCATCTCGGCCAGATTGACGTCCGTACTTTGGATAGGCATAAGAGCCAAACCGACATCGCAAGTGGCACAGACGCGCATCATGTCTTCGCGATGAGGGATAGCTCCAATAATCTCCAGCCGGTCGGAGATGTTTAATTCGGCCGCGGCACGTCGTATCCGAGTCAAATACCCGACCGACCCCGCTGTTTCATAGCCCACCACCTTGAGTAATACCGGATGTGAGACCTGTTTGAGCGCGTGAATCACCGCCAGCGGGAGCCGCTCAGGAACAACGGAGCCATGATACAAAAGCTTCAATACAGGGCCAAGTGTATTTTTACTAACTGTCACTTCTTCGAGGCTGGGACAGTTCCATACGACTTTTACTTTGGCGCATCCGGTTTCGGCTTGGAATAATCTCGCTCGATTCTCATTAGGTATGACGCAGAGTTCTGCTATACGAGCGCACTGTTTGCGCGCCCAGTAAGTAAACCCCAGGAACGATCGGCGGGAGATCTGGGCGTGCGGAGTCGGCGCATCATGCTCATGGTAGACCACCCGAATCGCAAACAGCCAACGGATCAGTATGCTGGGGAGGCAAGACCAGAGATCTGATGCGTAAACCCAGTCCGGCCGCCAGCGGAAAGCCGAATAGACGCACCACAAAGAAAACCCCAGGTAATGAATCTTTTGTTTCCAGCCGGGAGCACAAAAGGCAAGCGATCTACTACAGATGTGCGGGTGCTCGGGGAGGGTTAAAGAAGTGGAACCACTGGTACCAAGGAACAGAACCCGCCATCCGTTTTTAGCTAGTATTTGAGAGCTATGCAACAACGGCGGGTACGCACCGGGATTGGTGTACTGAATGTAAAGGATGCGGCCGGGCTCAGAGCTAATAGCCATCAGGATAACCGAAGTACTTGTCGCCAACCGATGGAAAGTTACTAAAGATTATAATGCCTCAGCTAGCATTTTGCTCTTTGACGGCCGGCCGTAAAATGAAAAGCGTGTATGATATCCGTTTACTGAAGGGAGTAAGTTATTTTCGCTTTATCCTCGCGTTTCTGCTTCTGGCCTTTACCGGAAACGCACAGAATCCCGGCGCAAACCCCCGGCGGAACTTAGATAATTGCCTGGCGGGCCTATCCAACTGCGATATATCCCAATTGACGCCCGCGGAATTGAATTCGGTGGCCGATGCGGCCAAGAAGCGGAACTTTGCCAAGTGCATGAGCGGTAGTTATACTTGCGATCCTACCCGTCTGACCACAACGGAAGCAGCCACGGTCAGGGCGGAGTACCAACGGCGCAACCTCGATAAATGTTTAAGCGCATCTCCGAGTTGCGACCCCTTGCGCCTGTCCGCGGCCGAGTTGCAACAGATCCGGACGGTATTCCATCAGAAAAATATGGACCAGTGTTTGAAAGGTAGCGCGGCTTGTGACCCCACCTCGCTTTCCGAGAAAGAACTGGCCGAAGTTCGAGCCGCAGCCAAACGGCGTAACCTCGAAAACTGCCTGGCGAGTCTGCCGGGGTGCTCTCCCCTGGATTTATCGTCCAGCGAGGCCGCCACGGTACAGGCGGGGCGTCACAAACGCAACCTCGAAAACTGCCTGAACGGGCTATCGGCGTGTGATCCACTGGAACTGACAACTAAAGAAGTCACTGCTGTGAGCAATGCCCTATATCGCCGGAATGTTCAAAGCTGCATGGGTGCTCTGGTAACATGCGATCCTTCACTTTTGAATGGTCCTGATGCGGCTGCCGTAGCTGCAGCCACACGCCAGCGCAAGGGGGGAAAATGATTCTCGCCCTTCATGCCGCGGGGATGTAAGACCGCACCGCCGGGAAAAGCTCGCGGATGAAGTCAAAAGCGTAATTCTTCGCATTTTCTAGGGATCCATCGGATATAGGTGTAATTACGCGGACGAGTGCCACATCGGTGCGGCCGTGAACCAGGAGCTCCGGCACGGCATAGATCTGCGCCATATATTCGTTGGAGATGGTGCGCCTGGCAGTCTGATACCAGTAGAAGACGGCCATCTCTACGCCCGCCTGCCGAACGACGTATTGGTTGGCGTCGATGACAACGCCGGACCGGGGAACAGGGATCGGGATTACAGACGAAGAGACCGGCTCCCAACCCGCTCCGGGAAGACAATTTTTGGGGGAATGGGGCGCGTGACCGGTACGCTGAGTCTTAAAGTAAGCGACAAAAAGGCTGGCGCGGGCGGGAATTCCGGCCGGGACATAGTCGCGGCTCAGGTAATCGTCGGGTTGGAGTTGTGCGAGCGAGGCTTCATCCGGCGGCATCTCGCGCTCCAACGACCAGTGCCCGATCTGACGCGGAAAATCGTTCCAAGAACGGGCGTCCGGAATCACCTCATGCTGCGCCAAGCCATAATAAATCAGCGTCTGGCAGATTAGTACACCGGCCAGCAGGAAAAAGTGATAGCGCTTCATATACATTAACCCGGTAGTTTGTCAGCTATTGTCGGCATGGGGAGTCTAAGGAGATGCCAGGGAGCAGTTTACCAGCGCCAGGAACCGGTCTCGGAACTGCTTGCCGCAGACCGGCTGAAAACCGAAGCCGGCCGCGTCAGCTAGGAATCGCTCCTCTGTGTAGTCCGCATCGTGAAACTCTGCAATGACCATCAACCGGACTCTAGTCAAAGCAGCGCGCTGAGACTCCTGGAGAATATACCGCTCCGCGCCTTCCACATGTACCTTGAGAACGTCCACGATCGGAAATCCGGCCTTCTCGATCACCTGCGAGATGGTATAAGCCGGGACCTCATAGGTATGCAGCCCGTGAGCATCCACGCTACCTCCCCAACTGAAACCATCATCGCTGAACGTAACCGTTCCGGGCTTTTCCCCCAGAGCGCCGGATAAAATCTTAACCTGCGAACCGAGACCCGCCAAATTGTGCGTAAGCAAGGCGACATTCGCAGGATTCGCTTCCAGGCAGAAGAACTGGGCTTGGGGTGCCAATAGCGCCAGCGAAAGAGTAGAAGACCCCACATGGCAGCCGAGATCGATCACCGTCTGAATGGGGTTTACCAACTGGGCGACGGGCGCATAACGGCGGCCAAACATAGTGTTCAAAAATATGAACCAATCGCCGTTATGTGGGCGCAGCCGGATGGGGTAGCCACGTCCCAGGAGATTCAACCGGAAGGACTCCGGCGGGCGGTCCAGAAGATGCTTGGAAAGGCCGAGACTATTGGCCGCATGAAAGCGGACACTGGCCCAGGGGAGCCGGACGCTATCGCCCAATCCGCCACCGAGGCGGGCCAGATAAGAAAGTTCGCGCCAGAAGCTCATGAAGTCACGTGGCATGGAAAGGAAATTCCATGGATTGCGGATGTCCCGGCCGGCTTACACCAGCGCCGAGCCGGCCTGCCACCGCCGCCAGGTAATCGCGCGCCATATCGTCCCAGGATCGAATATGTTGATGTGCGGTAATCAGTTGACACATTTCCGCAACTTGGGTGCGGGTCTGGTGGCACCACAGAAGGTACTCCGACATTGCCGCCGAGTCACGGGCAGGAACGATCCATCCGGTTCTTCCGTGCTCAATCAGGTCCGGCCCGGAACTGTTTTGCGTGGTGACTATGGGCAGCCCGGCGGCATGTGCCTGAGCCAGAACAACTGCAAATCCGTCCTCGATAGTCGGAAAAAGAAATATATCGCCCCAATGATAATGCGTGCGCAATTCCGATTGCGGTCTTCGCTCGATAAACTCCACCCTATCCGAGAGGCTCTTAGCCAGATCCCGGCATTCCTTGTTGACCGAACCGACGAAACGGAAATGAAAACGATCCGGCACGCTCCGTAAGACCCGCTGATAATCCAGAGCTCCCTTGCGAAACGAGAGCGTACCCACCGTGAGCACGCGCAGCGGGCCATCGCTCAGGACGCGGTCGAGGCGAGATTGGATCTCCTTTGGGGAAGGCCGGAAGGCGCGTACATCCACACCCAGAGGAGCCAGAACGAGCCGATCTTCTGAAACACCGGCCGAACGGAATGTGTTATACGCAAAGCTTGAGATCGTACAGATAGCAGAAGCCAGCCTATATTCCCGTTCCTCGCGCGCTACGCGCCACACGGAGGGTACTTCCATCGGCACACCGGTGCGGCGCTGTTCCTCAAGCAGCAGTTCTCTTTGTCTAAGAATATGCGCCGATCCTCGCACGACAATGGTCAACTGATGCGGCTTTTGCCGGCGAAGAAACAGGAGAGACTCCTCGGCAATTCCACTCCACAGATGAACCACATCATAGTCGTGATGGTTTAATTGGCGCGCCGCCCAGCGGCCGAACATGCGGTGCAGCCACGATTCCAGCCAGCCGGGCCGGATGTACCGTTCGATACTTGATGCAGCGCGGCTGACTAAACCGTGAATCCAGAAACTGCGGACCACCCGTGGATCCAAGCCAAAGCGGCGCACTGCCCAGCGCGGGTAATTGGTAAAGACCGTGATATCGGCCCCGGCCCTGCGCAAGGCATTAGCGAAGTCGAAGGCATGGAACCGCCCTTGAACGAAGATACCGATCCGCACTGAGACAGCCTTATCTCTGCTACGCCGGAGTAAACCGTTTTATGTGACTCTTCAGTGCGGTATTCAAACAGAACAGCATGATGAAAGCGAAGACGAACACCGTCCATCCGAGGAGTTCGTGGTAGAACCCGATGGTAAATGCCGGATTATACGTGCCTAGGATGGCGGTGGCTGTCACCCGTCCGGCATTCGCGACAATCGCTACCGGAACAATAGCGGCGATCAGAACCCAACGCCGCCAGGAGCGCCCGGTGAAGAAATAGGCGAAGGTCAGAGTGAGGAAAGTGAGCGCGTAGAGCGATCGCAATCCACTGCAGGCTTCCGCTACCGATAGGGTTTGGGTGGGCATCTGCAGAATATTGCCTTCCCGCAACACAGAGAAGCCCATCCAGGTAAGGAAGTTTTCGGCGAGTATACTGGCCAGCAACTGCAACGGAAGAGTCAGCCGGTCATAAATGAAACCGGGTAGAGGGATCATGAGCGGCAAAAGGGCGAGCGGGTAGGCTAAAGCTCGTACGGTGGCGGTGCCGCGAAGAAACAGAATGCTGCCCACCAAAGAGAACAGAAACGCGCTCCTGGTGATGAACACAAAGGTGGGAAGACTGGGCGGCCCGATACACAGCATGATCATTCCGAGAAAGACCAATACCAGACCCCAGTAGTTCACTTTGGGCGGAATACTTGCGAGAAAGTCACGCTTATCACGGGCTATGAATGCCGCGGCGATGGGAACAAATAAGCCATGGCTCATATTGTCGTCTTCAATCCACATTTTCCCCATGTTGTAAAGCATGGGAATGTAAGACGCCAGTAAAAGCAGGCCGAGAAAAAGCCAGGGCAGCCACGACGAGAACGCAGTGCTTCGCCCTAGCGGTGAGAACTGCGGCTTAGGGAGATCGCTCACCGGTTCGGGAGAGGTCTGTTCCATCATAGTGCTCCCAGGTGGGCGGCATGGGCCGGCCATTGTTCGAGACGGACCAGGCTGCTCAGTTCTCTCACCCAAACACCGATCATCTTCTCGCGAGAAAAATGGTTCCGGTAAACCGCGTGACAGTGAGACTGCAATTCGGCCAACAGTTGCGGACTGCTTGCCAACTGACGTAACCGGTCGCCCACCTCATCGAGCGTCGACTGCGTCAGCACCCAACCCACGCGATATTTGCGAATATAGCGAGCCACCGAAGAATCCTCCGGTCCAGCATATAAAACCGGCCGCCCGGCGGCCAAAGAACCGAAAAATTTAGATGGAACTACGATACCAGACCAGTTTGGCTGGAGGCTGACCATATGGACATCGGCGGCGGCAAGATGGGCAGCCAGTTCCGCCTCGGGCACGAACGGGAGCATGGCCACATTGGTGTCAGAGGGCCGGATTTCGGATTGGAGTTCGGCGGTGGCGTTGCCGCGTACACTCCAGCGAAACTGCACACCGGAGGGGCGCATCATACGCGCTAAGGCAAGAAACTCTTGAAAGCTGTGAGCCCGTCCGAAATTACCGGAGTAGAGAAGAGCCAGTTTGGTTTCGCCAAATACGCGGCGGCGCAATTCAGGCTCGGGCGGCCGCGGCGCAGCTTCCTCGGCGAGAGCCCAAGGAACAATAGTTTCGAGCGTGAGGCCCTCTCCATAGCTGTGCAGCCGTTCCCGCATACAGACACCGAGATCCGCAATCAGATCACACCAATGATAGGCGCGCCGGAGGAGCGGTTTCAGCAATTTCAAATGCATGCTGGAGGGCGAAATCAGGCCGTCTGCAATCGCCGCTTCCGGATACAGATCAAAGGCCCAGTGCGCCACTTTGATGCCGGGCCGGAGCCATTTCAAAGGAAGCGCGACTAGTACGCTCAACACCGGATCGGTGCCCACTAAAACGATGTCGGGCCGCGTAGCTGAGCGGCGCAAAGCGATCGAAGACCAGGCCGCCAGCATCCACAGCGCGTTCAGTAAACGGCCCAGGGTAGAAGATTGCCGCCAGGCCGGACGCCAGACGCGGCGGATCTGAACCCCGTGCCAATCTTCCGCCGGGGCATATCGCGCAGAGCTGTTCCGGCAGGCCCGGTTCGACGGCAGCACCTCCACTTCGAAGCCGGCCGCGGCGAGGCCTTCGGCAAGGCCCGAGAAATGACGCGCGCTGACGACATCATCGGGATGAAAGAAGTGGTAGAGAATGCAGATTTTTGGACGAACGCGCTTCATAGCTCGATCTACATGGATTCGCCGGCACTGTTCTCCTGCGTTTGAGAGTCAATCCTTGGATTGCCTGCCGGCCACGATCTGATCGTAGATCCAGGCATAGGTCTTCTCGACGCCCGTCTTGAGCGGAGTGTCAGGCTCCCAGCAAAACTGCTTGCGGATCAAAGTATTGTCGCTATTACGGCCGCGCACACCCTGCGGGGCGGTAAGGTTGTACTTCCGGGACAGGCGAACTCCGGCAATCTGTTCCACGATATCTACCAGCTGATTAATGCTGACCAGTTCGTGACTGCCCAGGTTTAGCGGCTCTTCGACGTTGCTATTAAAAATCAGATCGATCCCGTGCAGACAATCAGCGATGTACATAAAGCTGCGGGTCTGCAGGCCGTCTCCCCAGATTTCGATGGTGTGATCCCCGGAGAGCTTCGCCTGAATTACTTTGCGGCAGATCGCCGCGGGCGCTTTCTCGCGGCCGCCGTCCCAGGTTCCATGCGGCCCGTATACGTTATGGAAGCGGGCTACACGCGAGACCAGGCCGAAGTCTTCCCGGAAATGACGGCACATGCGTTCGCTGAACAGCTTTTCCCAACCATAACCGTCTTCCGGCATGGCGGGGTACGCGTCTTGCTCGCGAAGAGCGGTGATTTGCGTGTTGGTCTGTTTGTCAGCCGCATAAACACAGGCCGACGATGAATAAAAATACCGTTCCACACCGTTACCCAAAGAGGCCTTCAGCATGTGGGTGTTGATCAGGACCGACAGCATGCAGAGGGCTTTATTGTTAGTGATAAAACCCATGCCGCCCATGTCGCAGGCGAGATTATATACATGCCGCGCCCCCTTGGTAGCGCGTTCGCAACTTTCAAGCCGGCTGCAATCGAGCTCTAAGTTCTCCGCGGCATCGAAGATCTGGTGCCATTGAGAAAAGGGCTTACTATCCACGGCGCGCACCTGCGCCGTCCCTCTTTCTAAAAGCCGCGAGACCAGATGGCCCCCAATGAACCCACCCGCGCCGGTAACAACGACTAGATCGTTCCTCATAGTGTTTGTCAGATTGTAGGAATCGCCCTTATGCCCGCGCCTCTTCGGCACAGGAGCGGCTGCTGCTGAAGGATTCGTTTTCGGTTTTCAATAGGAAGAAGGACCCGATCGCGAGCACATCCATGCGCGTTCGCAAAAAGCAGTCGAGAGCCTGCTCGGGCGTATTTACTATCGGCTCATTTTCATTAAAGGAAGTGTTGAGCAGGACAGGGACACCGGAGATCCTTTCAAACTCGGAGATCAGGTTCCAATAGAGCGGGTTCACATCCCGCTCTACGGTCTGCAGGCGCCCGGTGCCGTCGGCATGGGTAACCGCGGGGATACGCTGTTGTTGCTCCGGGCGAATCTTATAAGCGGTGACCATGAAAGGAGAGGGGTAATCGGTTTCAAAATACTCGCCGGTCTTTTCGGCCAGAATCGAGGGGCAGAATGGACGGAAGGGCTCGCGGTACTTGATCCGGCTATTCAGGATATCCTTCATATCGCCGCGGCGCGGGTCGGCCAGAATGCTGCGATCGCCGAGGGCGCGCGGTCCGAACTCCATAGCGCCCTGAAACCACCCCACAATTTTGCCGTCGGCGATCTGACGCGCAGTGTGCGCCACCAGGCTGGACTCGGAGAGACATTTGTAATTTACGCCGGCGGAGTCTAATACGCGCTGAATCTCTGGATCCGTATACCGGGAGCCATAGTAGACATGCCGCATCTCATAACTGCGCGGCCGGCCCAGAATCTGATGATGGACATATAGGGCGGCGCCGATTGAGGTGCCGGCATCATGAGCCGCCGGCTGCACATAGACGTCCCGGAAATCGGAACGCTCGAAGATCATTCCATTAGCGACACAATTGAGCGCAACGCCCCCGGCCAGACAGACGGCCTTTTTTTGGCTCCGCCGCTGCACATAGCTGAGTAAGGCAAAATAGTTCTCTTCGAGTACTTTCTGCACCGACGCGGCCAGGTCCCTATGCTGCTCGGTGAGTTCGGTGCGCGGCTGCCGGGGCGCGCCGAAGACTTCGATCAGTTTGTCGGAAAACACGCGTCCCAACACCGGCTCGCCGCCCTCCCACGACATATCGACACCCTTCGAATGGTGAACGAAAAAGTCCAGGTTTAAGCGAATCTGGCCATCGGCCACTTTGACGACCTCGCGGACCTGGTTTACAAAGCGAGGCTCTCCATAAGCCGACAGGCCCATCATCTTATATTCGTCGCCGTATTTAGGGAATCCGAGAAACTGCGTAAACGCCGTGTAGAACAGCCCCAGCGAGTGCGGGAAGCCTACCCGGCCATCGATAGTAAGGCGATGGCCGCGTCCGGTACCCCACATGCTGCTGCTGAAATCGCCGAATCCGTCAATCGATACCACCGCCGCCTCTTCGAACGGCGATGCGTAAAATGCGCTGGCCAGATGGGCGCGGTGGTGTTCGACATAATGCAGCCGGGCGCCCGCAGCCTGCTGTAATCCGGCGGCCTGAATATCCGCGAGCACCTGTGTAATGCGGATACTGTTTTTGGCACGGCCGGCGGCGTGGGCCCAATGGGAAGGCAGAGTAGCGATCCGCCGGACTTTGGAGAGTAGGTGAGCCTTAGGATCGCGTGAGACTGCCACATGGGAGATATGCTCCACGCCGGCGCTCGAGACGCAATGCTGCGCCGCCAATACCGGTAATCCGGCCCAATGTTTGATGCGATTAAATCGTTCCTCTTCCACCGCATGAACTAATTGCCCGTTCACCAGCAGGGCGGCCGAA
>Ga0213875_10000895_pt1 | contig 21730 bp, 21 predicted proteins | sample BarmaccomBMRX_R8_FD_160105 | JGI IMG/M metagenome (GOLD analysis project Ga0213875, IMG submission 160105) | Root-associated microbial communities from Barbacenia macrantha in rupestrian grasslands, the National Park of Serra do Cipo, Brazil - RX_R8 | ecosystem: Host-associated > Plants > Roots... | reverse complement strand
TATCACCCACCGGTAACCGCCGGGACCTGGCCCGGAACCGCAAGGCCTAGTCCACGTCGCCCAGGCCGTGCCGGTAGGCGTACTGGACGGCGTGGGCGCGGTCGCGGGCACCGGTCTTGGTGAAGATGTTGTTGATGTGGGTCTTCACCGTGGACGGGCTGACGGTGAGCGTGGCCGCGATCTCGGCGTTGGTGCGCCCGGTGGCGATGAGCGCCAGCACCTCGGCTTCGCGGGCGGTCAGCCCGTCCGGTAGTGGCCGCGACGGGGCCGCTCCGGGGGCCCGTCCGGTGGCGGCGACCAGGCGGGCGTGGACGGCCGGGTCGAGGATCGCCTGGCCTTCGGCCGCCGCCTGCAGGGCGCGGCCGATCTGCTCCCGGCCGGCGTCCTTGGTGAGGTAGCCGAGGGCGCCGGCCCGCAACGCGGCCAGGATCGACTCGTCGTCGGCGTAGGTGGTGAGCACGACCACGGCGGTGCCCGGGTGGGCGGCCAGGATGCGGCGGGTCGCCTCCACCCCGTCGATGCGGGGCATCCGCAGGTCCATCAGCACGACCTGGGGCCGGTACCGGCTGACCAGCGCCACCGCCTGCTCGCCGTCGGCGGCGGCCCCGACCACCTCCACCCCCGGCAGCACGCTCAGCGAGGTCACCAGGCCCTCGCGCACCACCCGCTGGTCGTCGGCGACCACGACCCGCACGGTGTCGCCCTTTTCGTTCATCCCGGCACGCTCAGCTCGACCACCCACCCGTTCCCGTCCGGCCCGGCCTTCAGTGTCCCGCCTTGCAGCTCGGCCCGCTCGGTCAGGCCGTTCAGACCGTAGCCGCCGCCGGTCGCCGCCAGCGACTCAACCGGGCCAGCGGCCGGGTCCGCCACCGGCGGGCCGTTGGCGACCCGCAGGCCGACCGTCTCGGCCCCGAAGGAAAGGGTCATCCCGACGGGGGCGCCGGGAGCGTGCTTGCGGGCGTTGGCCAGCGCTTCCTGCGCGGTCCGGTAGACGGTGAGGCTGGCCTCGGGGGACAGCCGCCGCGGGGTGCCGTCGATCTCGTAGCGGACCGGCCCGGGCTGGCCGTCGCTGGCCGCCAGCGAGTCCAGTCCCCGCGGCAGGTCGACCGGATCGGCCCGCAGGGCGGCGATCGCCTGCCGGGTTTCCTTCAGGCCCTCGACCGCCAGCCGCCGCGCGCCGACGACCAGCTTGCGCCCGCCCTCCGGGTCGGCGCCGTCGCCGAGCAGGGCGTCGGCCGCGTCGAGCTGGACGACCAGGCCGCCCAGGGTGTGCGCGAGGATGTCGTGGATCTCCCGGGCGATGCGGGCGCGTTCGTCCAGCACCTGCGCGCGGATGTGCTCCTGCTCGGCCCGCAGGGTCTGGATCGCGGTCAGCTCGGCCTGCTCGGCCCGCAGCCGGTACTGGCTGCGCCACAGCCCGGCCGCCAGCCCGCCGACCACCGCCAGGCAGGACCCGGGCAGGGAGAAGCCGTGGGTGGTGACGATCAGCCGGCCGACCCCCAGCGTGATCAGCCCGCAGGCCGCCACCGCCGCCCCGTCCAGCAGCGGGAACGCGCTCCCGGCGAGGATGCCGATCGGCAGCGGCAGCGCGGTGGCGGTGGTGCTGGGGCTGATCTGGGCGGCCAGGCAGGCCCCGACCATCCCGGCCAGCAGGACCGGCCCCGCGACCAGCCGGCTGACTCGCGGCGGCGACAGCCAGCCGGTCCACACCAGGCCGGCCGCCAGGCTGGCCACCGCCAGGACCAGGTGGCGGCCGCTCAACCCGGGCGCGGGCTGGCCGAGCCAGATGTCGGCCAGGGTCAGCCCGGCCAGGCCCGCGCGGGTCAGCCACATCCACCGGCGCCAGTCCGGCCAGCGTTCCAGGGTTCCCGTGTTCACCAGCTTCTGCCTTCGGTGGTTATCGCCTCAACGGTAACGCCGGGACGACCGCCGGTCCGGCTGGCGGCCCGGCTGGCGGTACGGCTGGCGATCCGGCTGGCGGTACGGCTGGCGGTGCCCCAGCGTCCGGGCGAGGCCGCCCTTGATGAGCTTGCGGCCGGCGATGACGACGGCGATCGCCACTCCCGACGGCAGGCCCAGGTGCTGCAGCAGATGGATCAGGGTGATCATGTCGCGCCTCCCTAGCGGATGCTGCTGGTGGCCATGGGCGGGGCGACGGCCCGGTCGGCGGCCCGGCGGCCGGCGGCCCGGCCGCGGATCCCGAGCAGCGCGCTGCGGGCCAGCGCCATCGCGATGGCCATGAAGATCAGCACGTCGGTCAGCCCGTTCCCGCTCAGCTGGTGGGCCTGCAGGAACTGGCCCAGCGCGGCCGGGAACCAGTGGCTGGCCCCGTAGATGAACAGCAGCCGGCTGCCGAAGATCACCACCCAGAACGCGGCGTAGCCGAACCCGGCCCGGCTGAACGCCCGGTCGCGCGGGCCCTTCCGGCTCTTGACCGGGCCGTACCCGACCGAGACGAAAAGGTGGGCGGCCAGGCCGAGCAGCACCCCGGCTCCGACCCCGGCCGCCATCAGGGCCAGGTTGTGACGGCTGGTGGGGACCGCATCGAGGAACAGCGGGCAGATGGCGACGGCCGTGAGCAGCGGGCGCAGGACCCGGATCCAGCCGATTTTGCGGCGGCCCAGGTCGGCTTCCAGCACCACGGCGAGGACGGTCAGGTTGAGAATCCAGACGCTGGCTGGCATGACGTCTCCTTGCGGTGAGAACTTAAGACGTCTTCCAGCTTCGTGATCCGGGCGCCCAGCCACATCGGGCCACGGGTGGGTCATCGGATGGAGACGGGTGGAGATTCACGGCCTCTTCTCCACCCCGGTGGAGCTGGGGCTCAGCCCGGGCCCGGCCCGCTGGGGCCCGGCCCGCTGGGGCTCGGCCCGCGCTAGCTCGGGCCCAGCCCGATGCGGTGGGCGTAGAGGATCGCCTGGGCCCGGTCGCGGCTGCCGGTCTTGGCGAAGATCTGGTTGATGTGGGTCTTGACCGTCGACCGGCTGACGAACAGCTGGCTGGCGATCTCGGCGTTGGACAGGCCCTGGGCGATCAGCGCCAGCACCTCGCCCTCGCGTTCGGTCAGCCCGTCCGGCAATGCGCCCGGGGCCCCAGCAGCCCCACGCGCCCCAGCAGCCCCACGCGCCCCTTCGGCCCCAGGGGCCCCTTCGGCCCCAAGGCGGCCGGCCGCCAGCACCAGCCGGGCGGTGGCGGCCGCGTCCAGCACCGACTGCCCGGCCACGGCCGCCTCCAGCGCCCGGCGGATGTCGTCCGGGCTGGCGTTCTTGGTCAGGAACCCGGCCGCCCCGGCCTGCAGCGCGGCCAGGATCGACTCGTCGTCGGTGTAGGTGGTGAGCACCACCACGGCGGTGCCCGGGCGGCTGGCCCGCAGCTCGCGGGTGGCCTCGACCCCGTCTGTTCCCGGCATCCGCAGGTCCATCAGCACCACGTCGGCGTCGTGCTCGGTGGCCAGCGCGACCGCCGCCGCCCCGTCCTCGGCCGCCCCCACCACCTGGACGCCGTCCATCGCGCCGAGGATCGTCACCAGCCCGTGCCGTACCACCCGCTGGTCGTCGGCGATGACCACCCGGAGCGGCGTGTCAGCCACTGGTCAGCCCGGGATCCGGGCGGTGACCTGCCAGCCGCCGCTGCCCGAACCGTCGGAGCCGTCCGAGCTGGCCGAGCCGTCGGGGCTGCCCGAGCCCACGGACCCCACCAGCCCCACGGGCCCCACCAGCCCCATGGGCCCCATTGGCCCCACAGGCCCCATCGGGCCCGCTTCGCACTCGCCACCCGCCAGCCGCACCCGCTCGCGCATCCCGGCCAGGCCGTAACCCCCGCCCGAGCGCCCGACCCGGCTGCGGGCGCTTGGTGCTGCCGCCTCGTTGCGCACCGCCACGCTCACCTCCCCGGACCCGAAGCTGAGGGTGATCGTAGCGGGCGCGCCGGGGGCGTGCTTGGCCGCGTTGGTCAGCGCCTCCTGCGCCACCCGGTACAGGGCCAGCGCGGCCTCGGCCCGGACCGGGCGCGGCGTCCCGGTCACCTCGACCGCCGCCCGGTGCTGGGATCCGAGCTTTTCGATCTGCTGGTCCAGCGGCGTGCTGTCGTCCCGCAGCGCCCGCACCGCCTGCCGGGCCTCGTCCAGGCCCTCGCCGACCAGCTCGTGACTGCGGGCGATCTCGGCCCGCAGCGCGTCCCGCCGGGCCCCGGTCCGGACCAGCGTGTCCAGCGCGGTGAGCTGGATCGAGAGCGCGCCCAGGGTGTGCGCGAGCACGTCATGCAGCTCGCGGCCGAGCCGGTTGCGCTCGCCGACCAGCTCGGCCTCGTGCCGGATGACCTCGGCCCGCTGGCGGGCGGTGGCGATCAGCGTCTGCTGGCGGGCCCGCTCCACCATCTGGCGGCGGCCGGTCGCCCCGACCAGCCCGGCCAGTGCGACCACCACGACCGAGACCAGCCGCCCGGGCAGCGCGTCCCGGACCCCGGCCGCCACCGCGAACGCGGCCGGGGCGGCCGCCGCCAGCGTCACCGCCAGCGGCAGGTCGAACGCGATGGCGGCCGCCCCCGAGCCGACGCCGACGAAGATCAGCCCGGCCGATCCCGAGCTGGCCAGTACCCCGCCGGTCGCCGCCAGCACGGCCGAGGCGACCAGCAGGGCGGCCCGGCTCGGTGCGTGCAGGCCCGGGCGGGCGGGCGCGGCCGCGTCGGCCGCCAGCCACACCAGCCAGCTCAGCCCGGCCACGACCAGGCTGATCAGCGTGGCCAGGGCCGCCCCGGACGAGCCGAGCGGGATGGTGTTGGCCACGTAGTACAGCGACCCGCCCAGGCCCGCCAGGCTGACCAGGGCCCGGAGGCCGCGGTGGGGGATCAGCCCGCTGAACCCGATACCGATGTTGACCGGCACCTCGGAACCGGGCGCCCCGGAACCGGGCGCGGCGACCCTCCGCCAGAGGTTCTGCCACGTCCGGTCCGGGCCGCTGGGAGCGCCGCTGGAACCGCTGCTGGGAGCGGGCTGTCCGGTGATGTCCATCAGCTTCCCATTATCGGCGGCCGGGGCCGCCGGCCCGCGATCTGGGATCACAGCCCCCGCCGGCGGTCCCATCGGTCCTGCCGCCGGTCCATCCGGTCCTGCTGGCGATCCAGCGGCCGGCTGAGCAGCGCCGCCACCGCTGCCAGTGAGGCGCCGAGCAGCCCGCCGCCCGCACCCCGCCCCGCGCCGCCACTGCCCGCACCCCGCCCCGCGCCTCCGTTGCCCGCATCTCGCTCCGCGCCCTGATCACCCGTGACAGCAGATGCTGTCATCGAGGCGGGCTCCTGGTAACCGGTGGGCTCCTGGTGGCCGGCGTCCCCCCGGTAACCGGCGTATCCCCGGTAACCGGCAACCCCCCGGTGCTCACGCCGCACCCGCTGGGCCCGGCCAGCCAGCATCACGCTGCGGAACAGGCTCATGGCGATCGACAGGAAGATGAACGCGTTGGTCAGGGCATCACCACTCAGGTGATTGGTGGCGACAAACTGCCCGACCTGGACCGGGAACTCGTGCTGGGAGCCGTAGGCGAACCAGAGCCGGGCCACGGTGAACACGATCCAGATGGCCGCATACCCAACCCCGGCGTGGGTGACCACCCGAGCCCGCGGCATCCGGTTCCGGAACCACCGGCTGCGGAAGGCCGGGTCCCAGCCGATCTTCACGAACCAGGGAGTCATGCAGAACAGCCCGAGCAGGGCCCCGGCCAGCACTCCGGCTCCCTGCAGGAGCAGGTCATTGCGCCCGGTGGGCAGGCTGGTGAAGAAGAACGGCACGATGAGGATGACGGTGACGACCGGACGCAGGACCCGGAACAGGCCGACTTTCTTGCGGCCGAGGTCCGACTCCAGCACGACTCCGAGCAGCACCAGCTGCAGAATCACAACGTTGGTTGACATGTCTCCACGGTCGCCGGAAACCGTGAAAAGCAGATCGGCCTACAGGTGGGTCACCGGGTTGAGATCACTCTCCACCCCCCGGTCAACCCACCGACACCCGCAGGTCCAAAACCCGGCTGCAGCGCTCAGCCACTTCAGGGTCGTGAGTCGCGAGCACCACCGCGCCCCCCTGGGTGGCGACATCCAGCATCCGCGCCAGCACCACCGCCCGGGCCGCCTGGTCGAGTTCGGCGGTCGGCTCGTCGGCGATCAGCAGCCGGGGGCGCCGGGCCAGCGCCCGCGCCACCGCCACCCGCTGCTGCTGGCCGCCGGACAGCTCCTCGACGATCTGGCCGGCGTGCGGCCCGAGCCCGAGATCGTCCAGCGCGGTGGCCGCCGCCACCTGGGCCTCAGGGGCCGGCAGCCCGGCTGCCCGCACCGCCACCTCGATGTTCTCGGCCGCGGTGAGCAGTGAGACCAGGCCGTAGCCCTGCAGCACCATGGCCACTCCGGCCCGCGGCCCGGGCAAGCCGGTCAGCCGCTGGCCGCCCACGTAGACCTCACCGGCGGCCGGGGCGGTCAGCCCGGCCAGGATGGCCAGCAGGCTGGTCTTGCCCGACCCGGACGGCCCGGTGACGGCCACGCTCTCCCCGGCCGCCACGGCCAAGTCGACCTCGTCCAGGATGACCTGGCCCTCCCGCACGTAACGGAGGCCCCGGGCCTCCAGCACGTATCCCTCCGGCGCGGCCGGCCGCGCCTCCGCCTCAAGCACGTTCGTCCTCCTCCGGCCGGGCCCGGTGCAGCTGAACGCCGTCCGCGGTCGGAACCGCCCGGATCAGCGTCCCCGGCGGCAGCGTGGTCTCCAGCACCTCGCTCGGCAGCTGGACCGAACCGTCCCTGGACACGACCAGGTACTCCTGTCCGGCCTGGCCCTCGGCCCCGACCCGCCCGTCGCGGATGGTGATCGTGCGGCGCAGCGAGTTGCCGACCACCGGGTCGTGGGTCACCATCACCACGGTGGTGCCCTCGCTCTCGTTGGCCGACCGGATCAGGTCGATGACGGTGCTGGCCGACGTCCGGTCGAGCTGGCTGGTGGGCTCGTCGGCCAGCAGCAGCTGGGGCCGGTTGGCCAGCGCCACCGCCACCGCCAGCCGCTGCTGCTCGCCCCCGGACAGCCGGCCCGCCTGCCGGTGGGCGACCCGGCCCAGGCCCATCGCCTCGAGCAGCTCGTCCGTCCGGCGGCGGCTGGCCGCCCGTCCCGGGTGGGCGGGCCGCTGCGCGAACATGACGTTGCCGGCCGCCGTTTCGTTGGCCAGCAGGTTGCGCCCGGGGTTTTGCAGGACCACCCCCACGTCGTGCAGCCGCAGGTCGGCGGCGGACCGGCGGTTGAGGTCGTTGACCCGGCGGCCGCACACCTCGAGCCGCCCGGCCGTCGGCTTGAGCAGCCCGGCCAGCAGCCACAGCAGGGTGGACTTACCCGCCCCGGACGGCCCCAGCAGGGCGACCGTGTCCCCGGCCGGGACGGTCAGGTCGATGCCGCGCAGGGCGGTGACCTCCTGGCCGAGGGTGCCGTACACCTGCACCAGCCCCTCGCACCGCACAGTGTCTTCCGCTCGCTCCCGGACCGCCATAAGGCGTTGCCTTCCCTCGTCGCGCCGCACTCGTTCCTCGCGCTGCGCTCCTCAGTCCAGGCAACGCCGCGGTCCTCCCGCTCGCTCACGTCGGTGTCTCCCTCAGCTGGTCAAGGCTGACCCCCCGGATCAGCGTGCTGCTGGCCAGCCCGGCCGCCGCCGTCAGCACCACGATCGTCACCACCAGGGTCAGCGCCAGCGGCAGGGCGGGCGGGACGTAGGACAGCAGCCCGGCGGGCGGCGCGGTGACGAACTCGGGCACGCTGCGCAGCGTCACCAGCGCCGCGATGGCGCCGATGACCGCCCCGACGACGATGCCGAACCCGAGCAGGAGCGCCAGCTCGGTCCGGACCGCCCGCCGCAGCGTCCGGAACGGCACCCCGGTGGCCGACAGTGCCGCGTACTCGTACCGGCGCCGCCGGGCCGACAGGTACAGGTCGAGGATGGCCGCCCCGGCCGCCAGCAGGGTGGCGGCGGCCGCGTCGGCCAGGAACAGCACGCTCGACAGGGCCGGCCCCTGGCGGGCGTAGGTGCTGGCTGTCTGGGCGGTGGTTTCCGAGCTGACCACGCTCACCCCGGCCGCCTGCAGCCGGGCCTCGATCGCGGACTGGGCGTCGCCCGCCAGCCACACCTGCTCGACGGTGGTGGAGGCCGCGGTCAGGCCGGCCGCCAGCTCGGCGTAGTGCCGGTCGACGATCACCCCGTTGTCGGGCGCGCCTGGTATCGCCACCGCCCGGTCGATGATCTGCAGGCCCAGCGACTTGCCGTCCAGCCCGACCCCGGTCGCCTGGGTCTGGCCCGGGCTGACCAGGCCGGACGAGATCACCGCGGGCAACGGGTAGGGCCGGTTGACCGACGTGAGCACCGCGTCCTGAGCCGCCCGGGAGCTGAACGTCCAGGTCAGCCCGGCGTTGCCGGGCTGGATGGTGTCGGGCGGCGAGTCCTCCTGCCCGGGCCGCCAGTAGCTGGCGTCGGTCAGCGCGGCGGCCGGCCCGGCCGTCACCCAGTGACCGCCCTGGAGCTCCTGGATCGCGGTGATCGTGAGCGCGCCGCTGACCTGGCCCGGGCCGACGTACGACAGGCTCCCCGGACCGCTGCTGGGCGGGCTGAGGTCGAGGTCCTGCAGTACGCACGGGCAGCCGGTCAGCGGCCCGGTCAACGTGGCCGAGCCCCTGGCGGGCAGCGTGCCCAGGCTGACCGGTGAGGAACCGGTGGTGACGTCGGCGGCCAGGGTCGCGCCGGCCGGATTGATCTTCTTGACCTGGACGGTGACCCGCATCGCGGAGCCCGACAGCGTGATCCCGGCCGGGGCGGGCGGGTCGAGCCGGTCCGCCAGGTCCTGCAGCGACGGCTGCCCGGGCTGGGCGTTCCAGGTCGCCACCTGGGCGAACCGCTGCGGGTCGACGGCCAGCACCGTCAGCCCGGCGCTGCCGCTGGACGTGCTGGTGTAGCTGTCGACGGCGGCCGCCTGGCGCCCGCTCGGGTCGGCGTTGCCGACCAGCGTGCTCAGGTTCTTCCCGGCCGGCACGCTGACCGTCAGCACGGTCGGGGCCCCCACCGTGGTGGCCGCGACCCGCTGCTGGTTGCGGTCGCCGACCGACCAGGCGCTGACCGCGAAGGTGGTCAGCGCGATGGCGGTGACCAGCACCATGACCGCCCGGACGCCGCTCGGCCGCCGGGCCACGTGCCGGATGGCCAGGAACGTGCCCAGGCCGCCGCCCTTTCCGGTGCGGGCGTAGGCGGCCCGGCAGCCGGCCGGCAGCAGCCGGGAGGCGATGACCGCGACCGCCAGCCCCAGCAGCCCCGGCACCAGCAGGATGAGGGTGCCGGGCCGGGCCGAGCTGACCTGGCCGGAGAAGTACAGCTCGAGCAGCCCGGCCACCGCCGCGGTGGCCAGCACCGCGTCGACCGCCCAGCCGCGGCTGTTCATCCGCAGCCCCGACCGCCGCCATTCCTCCAGCACCGGCCGCCGCAGCGTCCGCCGGGCGGCCAGCCCGGCCGCCGCCAGCCCGCCCAGGGTCGCCGCCGCCGCGGCCCACCAGGCCAGCCCGGCCAGCTCGACCGGGGTCCCGGGCCGCAGCAGCAGGCGGCTCAGCAGCGCGGTGACCCCCCAGCCGGCCAGCACCCCGGCCGGCAGCGCCAGGATCAGCAGGATGATCGGCTCCGAGAGCCCGAACAGCGCCGTCGAGGCGGCCCCGCGTCCGCGCAGCTTGGCCAGCGCGATCTCGGCGCCCCGGCCTTCGACCGCGTCGGTCACGGCCAGGAACAGCAGCAGCAGGCACAGCGCCAGCAGCTGCAGGGTGATCAGCAGGATCGGGATGGCCAGCGCCGTCCAGCCCGACTGGACCGAGGTGAGGGTGGCGGGGATCGCGGTGCTGACCAGGATCTGGGCGTTGGCCAGGACGGGGTCCTGGCTGAAGGCGTTGATCGCCGTCCCCAGCTGGCCCACGTCGCCGCCGGTGACCCGGTCCGAGCGCAGCACCTCGTCCACGGTCGCGGTGCCCTGGGCCGAGGCCGGCCCGCTCTGGATGGTGGCCAGTGCGGTGAACATCGCCTGGATGGGCGACGCGTCGCGGGCGCTCTGCTGGGTGGCGCCCGGCGCGTTGCCGAACCAGTAGTCCTGGTTCGCGTTGGTCACCTGGTAGATCCCGGTGACGGTCAGCGCCGGCTCGCCGTCGAAGTGCAGCTGCTGCCCGGTGTGCCAGCCGGTCAGCTGGGCGGTGGAACGGCTGATGACGACCTGATTGGTCCCCGGGCACTTCCCGGCGATCCGCAGGTGCGCGCACACCGAGGTCCGCCAGACCAGCGGCGCCGAGGTGTTGTACACCGGCAGCGCCAGCGAGCCCTGCAGCTCCTGCACCGGCGGGCCGAACAGCCCGCGCCCGGCCAGGCCGCCGAGCGCGGTGTCCAGCCGCTGTTTCTGGGTCGCCGGCAGCTCGCCGAGCAGCCCGGTCAGCGCGCCGGTCTCGTCGGCCTCATAGCCCCGGGCGGTGACCGGCTGGGTGGCGATGGTGTCACGCAGGATCGAGGTGCGGGCGGCCGAGTAGTAGATCGGGCCGGCCGCGGCCGCCGCCACCGCGACCAGCGCGACGATGAAGATGATGCCGGTGGTGCCCGCGCGCTGGATCAGCCCGCGCAGCCAGGACCGGCCGGTCATCCAACCAGCGTCTTGACGGCAGCCGTGAGGTCGGCCAGGGCGGTCTTGGCGTCAGCGAAGTACATGCTGGTCTTGGTGTCGGTGTACAGCTCGTTGTCGATGCCGGCGTAGCCGGAGGCCATCGACCGCTTGATCACGATGACGCTCCGGGACTGGTCGACGTCGAGGATCGGCATCCCGGAGATCGCGGTGCCAGCCCGGCGGGCGGCCGGGTTGGTGACATCGTTGGCTCCGATGACCAGGGAGACATCGGTGCGGGCGAACTCGGGGTTGATCTCTTCCATCTCCTTGAGCTGCGGGTAGGGCACGTTGGCCTCGGCCAGCAGCACGTTCATGTGGCCGGGCATCCGGCCGGCCACCGGGTGGATGGCGTAGCTGACCTCGATGCCGCGCTCCTCGAGCAGGCTGGCCAGCTCGGCCACCGCGTGCTGGGCCTGGGCGGCCGCCAGCCCGTAGCCGGGGACGATGACGACCTTACTGGCGTAAGCGAGCTGAATAGCGGCGTCATCGGCCTGGATCGACTTGACCTGGACGTCACCGCCGGGCCCGGCCGCCGCCACCACGCTGTCGCCGGTCCCGAACCCGCCGATGATGATGTTGGCCAGCGACCGGTTCATGGCGTCGGCCATCAGCTTGGTCAAGATGCCGCCGGAGGCCCCGACCAGGGCCCCGGCCACGATCAGGGCCCAGTTGCCGATCACGATGCCGGCCATCGCCACCGCGGTCCCGGTGAACGCGTTCAGCAGCGAGATCACCACCGGCATGTCGGCGCCGCCGATCGGCAGCACCATCATCACCCCGAACGCCAGCGACGCGAGCACCACGATCAGCAGGGCGGGCAGGCTGGCGGTGCCGAGCATGAACGCGGCCGTGCCGATGATGACCACCCCGAGCGCGATGTTGATCAGCCGGCTGCCGCGGAAGATCACCGGCTGGCCGGTGATCACGCCCTGCAGCTTGCCGGCCGCGACGATCGAGCCGGACAGCGTGACCCCGCCGATGATCGCGTCCAGCAGGGTGGCCACCGTGGTGGTGCCCAGCACCCCGCCCGGCAGCCCCTCGACGTGGATGTAGTCGTAGATGCCGACCAGGGCGGCGGCCCCGCCGCCGACCGCGTTGAACATCGACACCAGCTGGGGCATGGCCGTCATCTGGACGGTCCGGGCCGAGTACAGCCCGAACGCCGAGCCCGCCAGCGCCCCGCAGATCAGCACGATCCAGCCGGCCGCGGTCACGGTGCCGTCGTGGATCAGCAGCACCAGCGTGGCCACCACCGCCACCACCATGCCGGCGGTCGACACCTGGTTGCCGCGCCGGGCGGTGGCGGGCGAGTTCATCAGGTGCAGGCCGATCACGAAGCAGGCCGCGGCCAGCACGTAGATCAGCTGGATGACGGCGGCGAAGCTGGTCACGCGGGCCTGCCGTTGGCCGCCGGGCGGTCGCGGTCGGAGGCCCCCACCGTGCCTACCGGGGCCTCCGGCGCCGGCTGTGGAGGAACCGTTTTACGGCGGAACATTTTCAGCATTCTCCCGGTCACCACGTAGCCGCCGACCACGTTGGCGGCGGCGAAGAACGCGGCCACGAAGGCCAGGATGTAACCGACCGCGTTGTCGGCCGTGACCCCGATCAGCAGCGCGCCCACCAGCACGATGCCGTGGATGGAGTTGGCCGCCGACATCAGCGGGGTGTGCAGGGTGGCCGGGACCTTGCCGATGACCTCGACGCCGACCAGCAACGCCAGCACGAAGATGGTCAGGTCAGTTACCAGTGCCGTCGACATCGGCCTCTCCGTCGCTCGTGGGGTCGCTCGGGGGCGCCAGCAGGGCCGCGGTGGCCTGCTGGACGACCTTGCCGTCGTGGGTGATGACCACGCCCGCCTGGATCTCGTCGCCGAGATCGACCGCCAGCGCGCCGTCGCTGATCATGTGCAGCAGCAACGACGACACGTTGCGCGAGTAGGCGTTGGAGGCGGCCGTCGGCACCTGGGCGGGCAGGTTGCCGGCGCCGATGATCGTGACCCCCTCGTCGGTCACGATCGTCTGGCCCGGCTGCGACCCGGCCACGTTGCCGCCGAGCGCGCTGGCCCCCATGTCGACCAGGACCGAGCCCGGCCCCATGGCCTTGAGCGCGTCCGCGGTGACCAGCTCCGGTGGCCGCCGCCCGGGCACCTGGGCGGTGGTGATGACGATGTCGTGCTTGGCGATGTGGCCGCTCAGCTCGTCCTGCTGGGCCCGCCGCTCCTCGTCGGTCAGCTGCCGGGCGTAGCCGCCTTCTCCAACAGCAGACACGGCCCCGGTCAGCTCGATGAAGGTGGCGCCGACCGACTCGACCTCGGTCTTGGTGGCCGGCCGCACGTCGTACCCGCTGACGACGGCCCCCAGCCGCCGCGCGGTCCCGATGGCCTGCAACCCGGCCACGCCCGCGCCCAGCACCAGCAGCCGGGCCGGCCGGGCCGTTCCCGCCGCGGTGATCAGCAGCGGAAAGAACCGCCCGTAGGCCTCGGCCGCCACCAGCACCGCCTTGTAGCCGGCCACGTTGGCCTGCGAGCTGAGCGCGTCCATCGGCTGCGCCCGCGACAGCGTCCGCGGCAGCCCGTCCAGGCTCACCGCGGTCACCCCGGCCGCGGCCAGCGCCTGCGCCAGCTCCGGATGGATCAGCGGCGCCAGCAGCCCGAACACCGCCTGCCCGGCTCGCAGCCGCCCCACCTGGCCCAGACTCGGCCGGGTGACGGTCAAAATGACGTCGGACTGCTCGTACAGCTCGGAGTCGCTGACCACGACCGCCCCGGCCGCGGCGTAGGCGCTGTCCGGGAACCAGGCGGCCTCGCCCGCGCCCGCCTCCACCAGCACCTCGGCCCCGGCCGCCTGCAGCTTGGGCACCGTCTCCGGCACCAGGGCCACCCGTCGTTCCCCGGGCGCATCCTCCTTGACGACACCAACCTTCATGCGGCCGACTCTAAGCCCGCGAAGTAACAGTTCGACAGAGAGCCCCCACGCCGAGCCACCCTCTTATCTCCCGTGACCGGCCGCACCCCGCCGTACTCCGCCCCCCGCTCCGGTACCGCCCCCGCTCACCCCGCGCCGCCCTCACCGGCCCGGGTTCACATCTCGCGGTCCGGGGCGGACCATGGAGAGCGGACAGTTTCCGGCCGCGGGAGGCCAGGATGAACCGGATGCGGCGGTCGGTGAACCGGGCCGTCAACCCGCTGTCGACCGCGGCCACCCGCTGGTGGTGCCAGTCGGCGGTGCGCCACCGGCTGACCGGCCACGGCCCGGCGGCCCGCCAGCGGCGCCTGATCCGCCAGCGGCAGTCAGCCGTCCGCCGCGACACCCACCACGGACCCTCCCCCCCGCAGGAACAGATGAAGGCCCGGGCGAGGGCGATCGACGACCTGCTGGCCCAGGACCGTCACGACCGGTAAACGAAGCTCCGAGCACCGGATGCGGCGCGGGGCCGCGCCTGCGGAGGCAACTCCGCCCCCCTCCGGGGTCCGTGCCCTCGCCTCCGGCGGGGGTACTTCGGGCTCCGGGATGGGGGAAGACCCAGCCCCGCCCGGTCGCCGTCGCCCTCCCGGCCGCCGCGAGGGCGACGGGATGGGCCAGCCCGGCCCGCAGTATGCGCTGACGCGCACCCCTCAAGTCACACGCGCCTCAGCACTACGTGGGACTCCGGTTCGGGAAGACTTTTAGGCAGCATTTGTAAAAAAGTCTGCCCGAACCGGGGGCTCACCCCGATCCGCGGCCCCACCTGTCACCGGTGTAACGACGGCACCAAGCAGTCCTGTCACACCCGGCCGACTGGCCTCCTGAGCCACACCCGTCACCTGAACCTGCGGGCTCACAGGGCCGGGCATCGGGCCGAGCCGGCTCCCGTGAGCCAGCCCCGCCTCGATCGGGACCCGTCTACCCGGCCACCAGCTCGCTGATCTTGTCGCCCGCCCCCACCACGGCCGCCGCGTGCAACCGCCCCGGGGAACGGGTCAGCCGTTCGATCGGTCCGGATACTGAGACGGCGGCGACCACCCGGCCGCCCGCGCCGCGAACCGGGGCCGACACCGACGCCACCCCGGCCTCGCGCTCGCCCACGCTGGCCGCCCACCCGCGCCGGCGGACCTGAGCCAGCATCGGGGCGCTGAACTTGGCCCCCCGCAGGCCGCGGTGCATCCGCTCCGCATCTTCCCAGGCCAGCAGGATCTGGGCGGCCGACCCGGCCGTCATCGGCAGCGCCGTGCCGACCGGCACGGTGTCCCGCAGGCCGCTCGCGCGTTCGGCCGCGGCCACGCAGATGCGCAGGTCAGCCTGGCGCCGGTACAGCTGGGCGCTCTCCCCGGTGACGTCGCGCAGGTAGCCCAGGATCGGCTGGGCGACCGACAGCAACCGATCTTCGCCGGCCGCGGCCGCCAGCTCGGCCATCCGCGGGCCGAGCACGAACCGGCCCTGCCCGTCCCGGGCCACCAGCCGGTGGTGCTCGAGCGCGACCGCGATCCGGTGCGCGGTCGGCCGGGCCAGCCCGGTCGCGCTCACCAGCTGAGCCAGCGACGCCGGTCCGGTCTCCATCGCATTGAGCACGGAAACGGCCTTGTCGAGGACGCCAACTCCGCTAGAGTTGTTCATGTCTTGATACTGCCGTCTCGAATTGCGAGACGCAACCGGAACGAAGAACAACCGGAACGATGAAAAGGGAGATGGGCGCGATGGGCCGCACGCTGGCCGAGAAAATCTGGGATGCCCACGTGGTGCGCAGCGCCGAGGGCGAGCCCGATCTGCTCTACATCGACCTGCATCTGATCCACGAGGTCACCAGCCCGCAGGCGTTCGACGGCCTCCGGCTGGCCAACCGCCCGGTCCGGCACCCCGAGCTGACCATCGCCACCGAGGACCACAACGTCCCCACCACCGGGATCACCGGTCCCGGAGTGCCCCTCGAGGGGCCGTCCAGCCCGGTCAAGGACCCGGTGTCGCGGACCCAGGTGGAGACGCTGCGCAAGAACTGCGCCGAGTTCGGCATCCGGCTGCACCCGATGGGCGACGCCGGCCAGGGCATCGTGCACGTGATCGGCCCGCAGCTGGGGCTGACCCAGCCGGGCATGACGATCGTCTGCGGCGACTCCCACACCAGCACCCACGGCGCCCTCGGGGCGCTCGCGTTCGGCATCGGCACCAGCGAGGTCGAGCACGTGCTGGCCACCCAGACGCTGCCGCAGATCCGGCCCAGGACGATGGCGGTCACGGTCGACGGCCAGCTGCCGCCCGGGGTCACCGCCAAGGACCTGATCCTGGCCATCATCGCCAAGATCGGCACCGGCGGCGGCCAGGGCTACATCGTCGAGTACCGCGGCGAGGCCATCCGCAGCCTGTCGATGGAGGGCCGCCTCACCGTCTGCAACATGTCGATCGAGGCGGGCGCCCGGGCCGGCCTGGTCGCCCCCGACGAGACCACGTTCGCCTACCTGGAGGGCCGTCAGTACGCGCCCAAGGGCCGCGACTGGGAGGCGGCGCTGGAGTACTGGCGGTCGCTGCCGACCGACCCCGACGCGACCTTCGACCACGAGGTCAAGCTGGACGCGGCCCAGCTCACCCCCTACGTGACCTGGGGCACCAACCCGGGCCAGGCGCTGCCGCTGGCGTCCTCGGTGCCGGACCCGGCCGAGATCGGCAACGCCGACGAGCGGGCCGCGGCCGAGCGCGCCCTGCGCTACATGGACCTCGAGCCGGGCACCCCGCTGACCGACATCGAGGTCGACACGGTGTTCGTCGGCTCCTGCACCAATGGCCGGATCGAGGACCTGCGGGCGGCGGCCGAGATCATCCGCGGCCGCAAGGTCCGCGAAAGCCTGCGCATGCTGGTGGTGCCGGGCTCGATGGCGGTCCGCGCGCAGGCCGAGCAGGAGGGCCTGGACCAGGTGTTCACCGCGGCCGGGGCCGAGTGGCGGTCGGCCGGCTGCTCGATGTGCCTGGGCATGAACCCGGACACGCTGTCCCCGGGTGAGCGCAGCGCCTCCACCTCGAACCGCAACTTCGAGGGCCGCCAGGGCAAGGGCGGCCGCACCCATCTGGTCTCACCCGAGGTCGCCGCGGCCACCGCCGTCACCGGCCACCTGTCCACCCCCGCCCAGCTCTGACCGCCGCCCCGTCCAGGAGAGACATCGTGGAACCATTCATCTCGCACACCGGGCGCGTGCTGCCGCTGCGGCGGAGCAACGTGGACACCGACCAGATCATCCCGGCCTCGTACCTCAAGCGGGTCAGCCGCGAGGGGTTCGGCGACGGCCTGTTCGCCGCCTGGCGCGAGGACCCCTCGTTCGTGCTCAACCAGCCCGCCTACGACGGCGCCACCGTGCTGGTGGCCGGGACCGACTTCGGCATCGGCTCCTCCCGCGAGCACGCGGTGTGGGCGCTGGTCGACTACGGCTTCCGGGTGGTGATCGCGCCGCGCTTCGGCGACATCTTCCGCAACAACGCGACCAAGGCCGGGCTGCTGCCGGTCCGGCTGCCCGAGGAGACCGTGACCGCGCTGCAGGACGCGGCCGAGGCCGACCCGTCGGCCGAGGTCACGGTGGACCTTGAGGCCCGTGAGGTACGTCACGCCGGCGCCGGGATCAAGGCGCCGTTCGAGATTGACGATTACACGCGGTGGCGGCTGATGGAGGGCCTGGACGATATCGGCCTCACCCTCCGCTACGCCGACGCGATCAGCGACTTCGAGGCGGGACGGCCGGGCTGGCTGCCGGTCACGGCCTGAGGCGTCTGCCAGGAAAAACCCGAAAGTCGGCTACATATAGCTACGACCTGATACATATCGTGGTGCCCTAATTGGCGCCGTTAAATATGTTTAATTAAAGGGCCGAAACCATGCACAGTTTCGACCTGATTACGAGGGGTTACGTAGTTTATGTGTCTATCCTGAGCCGCCGAGAAGGCAGTTCCGGCCGCCTGAACACCCGACACGCCCGGCAATCTTGGCCATGGTTATTGTGTAACGGCGCCGCATCGCCTACTTTCGGGCAGGTCAGAGGTCGCGCGCCTCGGGTGCTTGGCGCGTGCGGCCTCCCGTGGGGGATTAGCAGGAGTGGAATATGAACAAGCGTGATCTGGTTGACGCGATCTCCGATCGTTTGGGTGACAAGAAGTCCGCGACCGAAGCTGTCAATGCCGTCCTCGACACGATCCAGGACGCCGTCGCTAAGGGTGACAAGGTCGCCATCACCGGTTTCGGTGTTTTCGAAAAGAGCGAGCGGCCGGCTCGGACGGCCCGCAACCCCGCCACCGGGGCCACCATCCAGGTGCCCAAGTCCTCGGTGCCGAAGTTCCGCCCTGGTGCGGACTTCAAGGCTCTCGTCAACGGCGAGAAGAAGTAGCTCGAGTACTTCGAGTACTGAGCCCCATCAGGTGCGGGCGGTGACCACCGCCCGCACCGCCCACGGGGGCTGATCTGGCAGTCGGCCCCCGTGCGATCAGCTTTTCAGCCGTTACCGCAGGCCCGGGCGCTTGTTCAGGGCCGTCGCGATGATCCGGTCCATCAGCGCGGGCAGCGGCAGCCCGGTCGCCTCCCACATCTTGGGGAAGCCGGAGGCCGGGGTCATGCCCGGCATCGTGTTGATCTCGTTGACCAGGACCTGGCCGTCCGGGGTGTAGAAGAAGTCCACCCGGGCCAGCCCCTCGCAGGAGATCGCGTCGAAGGCCACCGCCGCCAGCCGCCGGATCTCGGCGATGGCGGGCTCCGGGATCGGGGCCGGGATCACCATGTGGGTCCCGTCGGCCAGGTACTTGGCCTGGAAGTCGTAGAAGGCGGCCCCCCCGCCCACCATGACCTGCCCCGGCAGGCTGGCGTCGGGCGGGCCGCCGTCGACGCCCTCGAGCACCGCGCACTCGATCTCGGGGCCGTCGATGGCCGCCTCGACCAGCACCTTGGGGTCGTGCTCGCGGGCCAGCTCGATCGCCCGTTCCAGCTCGGCCAGGTCGTGCGCCTTGGACGTGCCCACGCTGGAGCCGCCCCGGGCGGGCTTGACGAACACCGGCCAGCCGAGCTCGGCGATGTCGTCGAGCACCCGCTTGCGTTCCTGGCCGGCCGCCGGGCCCGCCCAGTCCCGGTCGCGCACCACCACGTACGGGCCCATCGGCAGCCCGTGGGCGGCGAACACCAGCTTCATGTACTCCTTGTCCATGCCGGCCGCGCTGGCGAACACGCCCGCGCCCGCGTACCGGGCGCCGGTCATCTCCAGCAGGCCCTGGATCGTGCCGTCCTCGCCGTAGGCGCCGTGCAGCAGCGGCAGCACCACGTCGACCGCCCCGAGGTCGTGCGGCACCTCTCCGGGGCTGAGCACGGTCAGGCCGCCCGCCGCGCCGCCCGGCCGGGCCGCGATCTCGGCTCCCGGGTCGGCCAGCGCGTCCACCGACGGCAGCTCGCCGCCGCGGCCGATGGCCAGCCGCGCGGCGTCGCCCGGCACCTTCAGCCAGCGGCCGTCGCGGGCGATGCCGATCGGCACGATCTCGTAGCGTTCCGGGTCGAGCGCGGGCAGCACGTGCGCGGCGCTCGCGCAGGAGATCGCGTGCTCGGAACTGCGGCCGCCGAACACGACCGCGACCCGGATCTTGGCTTGCTCGTTCACGCTGTCCTCCGCTCCGGTACTGGCCCGGCTGGACCAGGCCCGATCAGACACGGCCCAGCGAGTCCAGGGCCAGGTAGGCGTCGGAGATGAGGTCCTCGGCGTCCTCGAGTCCGATGGAGAACCGTACCGCGCCGGGGTCGATCCCCGCAGCCTCCAGCGCGCGGGCGTCCAGCTGCCGGTGGGTGGTCGAGGCCGCGTGGCTGACCTTGGTATACGTGCCGCCCAGGGACGGTGCGATCCGCGCGATCCGCAACCGGTCGGCGAACGCCATGCCCGCCTCCCGGCCCCCGTGCGGGGTCACGGTGACGATCGCCCCGTACCGGCCGCCCTCGGGCCCGGCGTCGAACAGCCGCCGGGCCAGCGCGTGCCCGGGGTGCTGATCCAGGCCGGGGTAGTCGACCCGGGCGACGTTCGGATGCCGGGAGATCGTGGCCGCGAACACCATCGCCGTCGAGCACTGGCGCCGGACCCGCACCGGCAGCGTCTCCAGGCCCCGGCGCAGCAGGAACGCCTCGTCGGGGGCCAGCGACCCGCCGGTGTCGACCCGGACCTGGCGGACCCGGCTGATCAGGTCGACGCGGCCGGTGACCACGCCCCCGGTGACGTCGGAGTGGCCCCCGATGTACTTGGTGGCCGAGTGCAGCACCAGGTCGGCGCCGTACTCCAGCGGGCGGCAGACGACCGGCGGGGCGAGGGTGGAGTCGACCACGAACAGCGCCCCGGTCTCGTGCGCGAGCGAGGCCAGCGCGGGCAGGTTGGCGACCGCGGTGGTCGGGTTGGCGATCGTCTCCCCGTACAGGATCCGGGTGGCCGGGCGCATGGCCGCCCGCACCGCGTCCAGGTCGGTCAGGTCGACGAAGCCGGTCTCGACCCCGAACCGGGCGGCCACGTTGCGCAGGAAGCTGTAGGTGCCGCCGTACAGCGCGGCCGGCGCGACCACGTGGGCGCCGGTCCGCGCGAAGGCCAGGAACACGGTGCTGATGGCGGCCATCCCGGACGCGAACGCCTGGGCGGCGGGCCAGGTCGGCAGGTTGGGGCCCTCGAGCGCGGCCATCGCCCGGGCGAAGCTGTCGACGGTCGGGTTGTCGATCCGGCTGTAGCTGTAGCCGGGCTTCTCGTCGTTCAGCACCGCCGCGTACTCGTCGCTGGTGCGGAACGCGAACGCCGACGTCCGGTACACCGGGGTGCCGAGCGGCTCCTGCTCGGGCACGGGCGCCTGCGGAAGGTGCACGGCCCGCGTGTTTTCGCCCAGTTGCCTGCGCACTACGTCCACAACGTCACCTTCCGGACCCGTACCACTCCGGTTTCGCCGAGCGGGACGCCAGCAGCGCCGCCGCCTCGCTCACCGGCAGGCCCGCGTGCATGACCGCGGTCATGACCTCCGTGATCGGCATCTCCACGCCGTGCTGCCGGGCCAGGGCGAGCACGGACTCCGACGATTTCACACCCTCGGCGATCTGGCCGTTCATTGACGAAGCCTCGTCGACCGACAGCCCGCGGCCGAGGTTCTCGCCGAACGTGCGGTTCCGGGACAGCGGCGACGCGCAGGTCGCGACCAGGTCGCCCAGCCCCGCCAGCCCGGCGAAGGTCTGCGGGTCGGCGCCCAGCGCGGTCCCCAGCCGGGCGATCTCGGCCAGTCCGCGGGTGATCAGCATGGCCTTGGTGTTGTCGCCCAGCCCCATCGCCACCGCCATCCCGACCGCCAGCGCGATCACGTTCTTGATGGCGCCGCCGAACTCGCAGCCGATCACGTCGGTGTTGGTGTACGGCCGGAAGTAACGGGTGTGGCACGCCTTCTGCAGCAGTTGCGCGGTGCCCTCGTCGGTGCAGGCCACCACCGTCGCCCCGTACTGGCGCTGGCCGATCTCGCGGGCCAGGTTGGGCCCCGAGATCACGCTGATCCGGTCGGGCGGCGCGTCCAGCACGTCCTGGATGACCTCGCTCATCCGCTTGCAGGTGCCCAGCTCGATGCCCTTGATCAAGCTGACGAACTGCGCCCCGGCCGGGACCAGCGGCGCCCACCGGGTCAGGTTGTCCCGCAGCGACTGCGACGGCACCGCGAACACCACCAGGTCGGCCCCGTCCAGGGCGGCGGCCGGATCGGTGACCGCCCGCAGCGCCGGGGTCAGCGCGATCCCCGGCAGGTACTCCGGGTTCTCGTGCCGCTCGTTGATGGCCCGGGCCAGGCCGGGCCGGCGGCAGCACAGCACGGCCGGTGTCCCGGCGTCGCACAGCACCTGGCCGAAGACCGTGCCCCAGGACCCGGCCCCCATAATGGCCGCCGTCACGTCGGACGCGTCTCCGTCTCCGTCTCCGAGACCCCAACAGCCTCAGCAGCCCCGCCAGCCTCAGCAACCCTGCCAGCCTCAAGAGCCCTGCCAGCCTCAGCAACCCTGCCAGCCTCAGCAGCCCCGCCAGCCCCACCAGCCCTGGCAGCCTCAGCAGCCCTGC
>Ga0213875_10000894_pt1 | contig 21763 bp, 19 predicted proteins | sample BarmaccomBMRX_R8_FD_160105 | JGI IMG/M metagenome (GOLD analysis project Ga0213875, IMG submission 160105) | Root-associated microbial communities from Barbacenia macrantha in rupestrian grasslands, the National Park of Serra do Cipo, Brazil - RX_R8 | ecosystem: Host-associated > Plants > Roots... | reverse complement strand
TCAGGAGCGAATCGCAATTGGTGAAGTTGCGCGCGCCTGCAGCTTTGCGATGGGCTGAGACGAGGCCCCGATAGGTGTTGTCGGAGCGGCCTGCCGCAATGCCTTTCGAAATGATGCGGCTCACGGTGTTCTTGCCGAGATGCAGCATCTTGGTGCCGGAATCCACCTGTTGATGGCCGTTCGAGACCGCGATCGAGTAGAACTCGCCTTGTGAATTGTCGCCGCGCAGGATGCAGGATGGATATTTCCAGGTGATGGCCGAGCCTGTCTCGACCTGCGTCCAAGAGATCTTCGAGTTCTTGCCGCGACAATCGCCACGTTTGGTCACGAAATTGTAGATGCCGCCCTTGCCTTCCTTGTCGCCCGGGAACCAGTTCTGGACCGTCGAATACTTGATCTCGGCGTCGTCGAGCGCGACGAGTTCGACCACGGCGGCGTGAAGCTGGTTCTCGTCGCGCTTGGGGGCCGTGCAGCCTTCGAGATACGACACGTAAGAGCCCTTGTCGGCGACGATCAAGGTGCGCTCGAACTGGCCGGTGTTCTGCTCGTTGATGCGAAAATAGGTCGAGAGCTCCATGGGGCAGCGCACACCCTTCGGCACGTAGACGAAGGAGCCATCGGTGAACACGGCGGAGTTCAACGTGGCAAAAAAATTGTCCGTGACCGGAACGACCGAGCCGAGATATTTGCGCACGAGATCCGGATGCTCGCGTACCGCTTCCGAGATCGAGCAGAAGATGACACCCGCCTTGGCGAGTTCTTCCTTGTAGGTCGTCGCGACGGACACCGAATCGAACACCGCATCCACGGCGACGCGCGCACCTTCGACGCCGGCGAGGACCGCCTGCTCCTTCAACGGGATGCCGAGCTTCTCGAAGGTCTTCAATAGCTCCGGATCGACCTCGTCGAGAGAGGCCGGACCGCCACCCTTCTTGGGCGCGGCGTAATAATAGAGCTCGTCATACTCGATTTTCGGGTGATGGACACGCGCCCAGTTCGGCTCCTCGAGCGTCCGCCAGCGGCGCAGCGCCTCGAACCGCCAATCGAGCAGCCATTGCGGCTCGCCCTTCTTGCCGGAAATGAATCTGATGACCTCCTCGGAAAGGCCCTTCGGCGCTTTCTCGCTTTCGATCGAGGTCGAAAATCCCCATTTATATTGATCGAGGTCGATCGCTCTCACGCGATCGACCGTCTCCTGGACAGCCGGCATTTCGTTCTCCTGCGCGGTTTCAAGGGCCGCCGGATTGAATGTTAGACTGCAGCTTACGCCGCCGTCGCCCTCTTATATAAACATTTTACGGCTTTTTCGAAGGCCTCGATGAAGCGAATGACGTCCTTTTCGCTCGTCCCGCGCCCCAAGCTCACCCGGATTGCACTTTCAGCGAGATGCGGGTCGACGCCCATCGCGTCGAGCACGTGGGAGCGCTTCACCTTTCCGGAGGAGCAAGCCGACCCCGATGACACGGCAAAGCCCGAAAGATCAAGTGCCATGAGCAAGGTCGCGGCCGGGGCGCCGGGAAGCCCGATCAACGAGGTATTGGGCACCCTCTCGACCGTCCGGCCGAAGAACACGGCCCGTGGAAGACGCGTAAGCAGCTCACGCTCGATCAGGTCGCGCAATCCGCAGACGTATCGGGCCGTCTCGTGAAGCTCGCTCTGCGCGAGAGCAGCGGCAGCTCCGAAACCGGCGATTGCCGCGACTGCTTCCGTCCCTGCCCGATGCCCTCTCTCCTGGCCGCCTCCGCGAATCAGGGGATCGCCCGGCGCGACCGCCTCATCGCGCAAGACAAGTGCGCCGACGCCTTGCGGACCGCCGATCTTGTGCGAGGACAGGATCAGGGCGTCGGCGCCCAAGGCCATGAGGTCGAGATCGACCTTCCCGGCGGCCTGGACCGCATCACAGATCAATATGCCGCCGCGCGCATGCACGAGCCGCCCGATCTCGGGGATCGGCTGCAACACACCCGTCTCGTTATTTGCGAGTTGCACAGCGACAAGCGCCCTCCCGGTCGTGGCGGCAAGCGCCCGCTCGAGCGCTTCGAATTCGACGAGGCCGTTTCGATCGACCGGGAGCGAGGCACGAAGCTTCGGATTGAAGCGCCCGCCGGCAAGCACCGCCGCATGCTCGGTGCTTCCGATCAGGGCTCTTGAAAACTCGACGGCTGCCGCATTTACCCGCCATCGAGGATCGAGGGCGCAGTTTATGGCCTCCGTCCCGCCGCTCGTGAAAATCACGCCCGTTTCACTGGCGTTCACCAAGCGGGCGACTTCCTTCCGCGCGGCTTCGACGAGGCTGCGTGCCTTGCGCCCCTCGGCATGGACGGAAGAGGGGTTTGCGGTCGTGGCCAGTGTTCCCACCATGCGCTCAAGAGCCTCGGCGCGGATGGGCGCGGTCGCATTCCAGTCGAGATAGATCCTGTCCATAAAGCTCAATGCTCACTCGAAAAGGCGCAAGCGACAGCGGCAGGCTGAGAAACAGCTCCCAATCTTCGCGCATAAACGCTTGCGCGGCGGGCAGTTGCAGCGATAAGACGCGAGCCCTATCTGACGGGCTGCCGCAAGCTTCGCGCGACCTTCCCGTTCCACCAGCCGATGTGCCGCGGGCAAAGTGTGCTGCCGTCCACCGCCGCTTACGTGCAACTAGGCGTCCAAGCGAGCATGCGTCAAGACGTCGGCTCTTGATGCGCGACGAAAAGGATGAGAGCGAAATGCCGGAAGTGATTTTTCCAGGCCCCGACGGCCGCATCGAGGGACGCTACCACCCGGCGAAAGAGAAGGGCTCCCCTGTCGCGCTCTTGCTTCACCCTCATCCGCAGCTTGGCGGGACGATGAACAATCAGATCGTCTACAAGCTCTACTACACGTTCGCCAATCGCGGTTTCGCTGTGCTTCGTTTCAATTTTCGCGGCGTCGGACGAAGTCAGGGCAGCTTCGACTACGGGCAAGGCGAGCTGTCGGATGCGGCGGCAGCGCTCGACTGGCTTCAGGCAAACAACGCCGACAGCCGCAAATGCTGGATCGCCGGGGTTTCCTTCGGATGTTGGATCGGCATGCAGCTCCTGATGCGCCGGCCGGAGATCGACGGGTTCATCTCGATCGCGCCGATGGCCAACCGGTTCGATTTCTCGTTCCTCGCCCCTTGTCCGTCCTCGGGGCTGTTCGTGCATGGCGATGAGGACCGGGTCGCGCCTGTCGCCGAGGTGATGCCGATCATCGAGAAGGTGAAAACGCAAAAAGGCATCAAGATCGAGCATGCGATTGTCGAGGGTGCGAATCATTTCTTCGAGAACAGGGTCGATGAATTGATCGAGACGGTCGAGACCTATCTCGACCGAAGACTTGGCGTGAGCAGCGCGGCGGCGTGACTCCATTCGTGTTGTAGCGACGGCAACTCCCGTATGCGCGGACCGAAGTACGGCTCGACAGAGCTCACATGGAGGATGATGTTTTACTTTATTAAAAACTCGCAAGCTATTGATGTTGGCTATTTAATGGTTCGTGTAACTTGGAGGGTGGGATAAAAACTGGAGTTCAAGCGACCCGCCATTCTCCTGCCGTTCGAGGCAAGAACGATTTCGCGGGGAGGACGTTGGAAACGCGAAGGGAGGTGGGAGGCAGCCGCATTGTCACGGCGCCGACAAGGAACTTTGCCAATGCTTCACGACCAGACCATGGGAACCTCGCACGGCGCCGCCTCCGGCACTTCCGACCTTGGAGGAGTGCGCGCTCATGGACTATCAGCGCCCTTCATGAGGTCGACGCTCAAATTCGTGGTGGATACCGCGAACCGCTTCCTCGCCCATGACAGCTGGGCTATCGCCAGCCATATCGCGCTTTCCGCGTTGACCTCTCTCTTTCCCTTTCTCATCGTCGTCACGGCGCTTGCGGGATTTTTTGGTTCCGAGGAGCTCGCCAAGGAAACGGCGAAACTGTTGTTCCTTGCCTGGCCGACCGAGGTTGCCGACCCCATCGCAAATGAGGTCTCACGTGTATTGACCGAGCGCAATCACGGCCTTCTCACCCTCGGCACGCTGGCGGCCTTCTATTTTGCTTCGAGCGGAGTGGAAAGCCTGCGGATCGGTCTCAACCGCGCCTATGGCGGCGTCGAGAAGCGGCCCTGGTATGTGCTGCGCCTCCAATCGATCCTGTATATCCTGGCTGCCGCCGTTGTGATGCTCCTTTTCGCTTTCCTCGTCGTGCTCGGCCCGCTCATCTGGAGCATCATTCTGCGCTACGTGCCGACGCTCGAGCCGTTCACGCGCGAAGTAACGCTCTTGAGCTATGGTGTGACGGGGGTTCTTGTGGTCGGCGCGCTCATCGTGGCGCATCGACTGCTCCCGGCCCAACCCCTTCCCCTTCAGCGACTCGCGCCCGGTATCCTGCTTACCTTGACGCTCTGGCTCGCCGGAGGCATTGGCTTCGGTGCTTATCTGCACAGCTTCTCGGGCAACTACGTCTCGACCTATGCAGGCTTGGCCACAGCGATGATCGCGCTCGTGTTCCTTTATACGATCGCAGCGATTTTTCTTCTCGGCGGAGAAGTCAACGCGATGCTTGCCGAGATCATGGAGAGGCGCCGGAAACTCATCCGAGAGAGGCGCGCCCGCGGCGCCGCGCGGCAGTTGGGATGAGACGCCATCCTTTTTCAGACTCTGACCCGCATTGACGTCGATTTCATCGTCCGATAAACCAAACGAAACCGCTCTTATGACGAACGGGCGCACGGCTTCGCGCCTCCATTTGACCGCCGCTTCTGCTTCGAGGATCAGACTTCCTCGTTGCCGCCCTTTTGAAGGTGTTACCCCAATGACAGAGCAACCGGGTTTCTCGACCTTGGCGGTTCACGCGGGTGCGCAGCCCGATCCCGCGACCGGCGCGCGGGCAACCCCCATTTACCAAACGACCGCCTTCGTTTTCGACGACGTCGATCACGCGGCTTCGCTGTTCGGCCTACAGGCTTTCGGCAACATCTATTCGCGCATCGGCAACCCGACCTGCGCAGTTCTCGAGGAAAGGGTGGCGGCGCTCGAAGGGGGGACCGCCGCGCTCGCGGTCGCATCTGGTCATGCGGCGGAGTTCGTGACGTTCCACACCTTGATGCAACCGGGCGACGAGCTGATCGCCGCCACCAAGCTCTACGGCGGCTCGATTAACCAGTTCAACCACGCCTACAAGAACTTCGGATGGGTCGCGCGCTTTGCCGACCCCGACGATCCGTCGAGTTTTGAAGCCGCGCTCACACCCAAGACGAAAGCAATTTTCGTTGAATCGATCGCCAATCCGGGAGGGGTCATCACCGATGTCGAGGCGATTGCGAAAGTCGCGAGAAAGGCGAATGTGCCCCTTATCGTGGACAACACCATGGCGACACCTTACCTCTGGCGACCCTTCGAGCACGGCGCTGACATCATCGTCCATTCCGCGACGAAGTTTCTCGGCGGCCACGGCAACTCGATGGCGGGCGTGATCGTCGACGGCGGCCGGTTCAACTGGTTCGGCGATGACCGTTACCCGATGCTGTCGAAGCCGAGGCCCGAATACAACGGCATGGTGCTCGGCGAGACATTCGGGAATTTCGGCTTCGCGATCGCGGCACGCGTGCTCGGCTTGCGCGATCTCGGTCCCGCGCTCTCGCCGTTCAACGCCTTCATGGTGCTCTCGGGCATCGAGACCTTGCCGCTTCGCATGCGCAAGCATTGCGACAACACGATCGAGGTCGCGAAACATCTCAAGCAGCACCCCGCGGTTTCCTGGGTGAGCTATCCGGGCCTCCCGGACGACAAATATCATGCGCTCGCCCAGAAATATTGCCCGATGGGTGCCGGCTCCGTGTTCACCTTCGGGTTGAAGGGTGGCTATGACGCTGGCGTGAAGCTCGTCTCGGAGCTCAGGCTCTTCTCGCATCTTGCCAATATCGGCGACACTCGCTCACTCGTCATCCATCCGGCTTCCACCACGCATCGCCAATTGTCGGATGAGCAAAAGACGAAGGCCGGCGCGGGGCCGGATGTGGTGCGCCTCTCGATCGGCATCGAAGACGTCGGCGACATCATCGCCGACCTCGACCAGGCGCTCGGAAACTGAAGGCCCCCTGACGATCTTGCGGGAACGGACCACATGGCGTGCGTCTGTCGGCGTCTTACGTACGAACACGAATGACGCCGAGACCGAGACAAGGTGTAGCGGAAAGGGGTCATTCGCGGCCGAGGTCACGACGCCGGACGCCAAAGCAAACAATAAGACTTCGAAGTTGCTGGCGAACGAGGCGCCCACAAATAAATCGAGCCAGGCCCGATGGCAGCACTTATTTGCGGCCATCCACGATTACTTCCCTTCTTCCCTTGCTCCAGAAGGGCGTGGATGGCCGGGCAGAACCTTCTGAAACCCGGCCATGACGCGAGAAGCGAGCCATCTGATTGGAATTGCAGGTTCAACTCGCCGCATGCCCAAACTTGGCGCGCAAGACCGTCACGGAGTGCTCGATGAAGAGCCGCGCCTTGGTAGGCAGATGCCGGCCGGCCGGATGGATCACGTGGATCGGGACGGGCGCCGGCTCATGGTCCCGTAAGATGCGTGTCAAATCTCCGGCCGCTTCGTGCGCGGCAGCTTGATACGAAAAGACGCGCACGATCCCGCCATTCGCGATTGCCGCATCGAGGGCGGCTTGCATGGTGTTCACGGTCAGGCGGGAGCCCATTTGCGGCCGGCGCTCGCCGGCGGGGGCAGCGCCGAGAACGGTGATCACATCATGGCTCGCGAGATCCTTCGGCGTCCTGGGCGTACCGCGCGCCGCGAGATAGCGTGGGCTCGCGCAAACGACGCGGCGCACATCACCGACATGGATGGCGCGCAGGGATGAATCGGGCAGATGCGCGATGCGGACCGCGACATCGACCCCTTCGTCCACGAGCGAGACCACGCGGTCGAGCAGAAGCAGCGAAATGCGAAGCGCGCCATGCTGGGCAAGAAACGATTGCGCAATGGGCAGGACGTGAAGGCGCCCGAACATCTCGGGCGCCGTGACCGTCAATGAGCCTCTGGGCTCGGTCTGCTCGCTCGCGGCTGAACGCTCCAAAGCATCGAATTCCCCGAGCGCACGACGGCAACCCTCAAGATAGCGTGAGCCTGACTCGGTAAGAGCGACCGCACGAGTCGTCCGATTGAGGAGGCGCGTATTCAAGCGATTTTCAAGCGCGGCCACGGCTCGCGTCACAGCGGCGGGCGAACGCCGCATACGGCGAGCCGCGGCGACGAAGCTTCCCTCTTCTGCGACCGCCGTGAAAATTTCGAGCGTTTCGAGCCGATCCATCATTATTCCATTTCATGCAACAGACATTCTCATATTCTACCGATTATATCACATTGTAAAACCCACTATCTGCTTCGATCGGGACATCTCCAGGAAGCAAAGCACCATGAAACCAGCGCAGCCCATTCTCCTCCACGGCTTCAAATTGTCCGGCCACTCCCATCGTGCCGAGCTGATGCTCCGCCTTTTGGATCTCCCCTACACTTTCCGGGAGGTCGATCTCGCGGAGGGCGAGCAGAATGGCGACGCTTTCCGCAAACTGAACCCGCTCGGAACCGTGCCAGTCATCGAGGATGGCGATGTGGTCGTCCCCGATTCAGTCGCCATCCTTGCCTATCTTGCCACGAGATACGATGAGAGCCGCACATGGCTGCCCGATGATCCCGCGAAATTCGCGAAGGTGCAGCGCTGGCTCTCTGTCGCGCAAGGGCCCGTGTTCAACGGGCCGTGCTCGGCTCGTCTCGTCACGCTCTTCAAAGCGCCCCTAGACCACAAGCGCGCGGTCACCGTCGCGAACGGCTTCTTCAAGGTTTTCGACGCCGAGCTTGCGGGCCGCCGATTCCTGGTTGGCGATGGCCCGACAATCGCGGACGTGGCGGTCTACAGTTACGTAGCGCTCTCGCCGGAAGGCGGAATTTCTCTCGACCCTTATCCCGAAATCCGCGGCTGGCTGAACCGCGTCGAAGAGATCCGAGGCTTCATGCCGATGCCTCGCAGCAAAGTCGGGCTTGCCGCGTAGGGCGCGTGGATCGTGCAGGAGCCGCATCCTTCGCATGACGGCTCGCCCTGGCACGAGGGCGAACGCGCCGCGCAAAGGCTTGCCGGCGTGGCAGAGCGCATGGAAGCGCTCGGGAAACGCGTCATCCGGTCCTTCATGCCTGACCAGCATCGCTCATTCTTTGAGAGCTTGCCTTTTGTCGTCGTGGGATCAGTCGATGAGGAAGGTTGGGCCTGGGCTTCCCTGCTCTCCGGCGAACCCGGATTCGTGCGAAGCCCCGATGCCGTGACCCTCGACATCAGGGCCCGCCCCGCGGCTGGTGATCCTCTGGCGCATTCCGTGAGAGCGGGCGCGCGGCTCGGAATGCTGGGCATCGAGCTTGCGACGCGCCGCCGCAATCGGGTGAATGGGGAGGTGATCCGAGCGGCTGCCGAAGGCTTCTCGCTCCATGTCGATCAGAGCTTCGGCAATTGCCCGAAATATATCCATCCACGCCAAGCAGCCGGCCCTGCTCTCGGCAGCGGCGCATCGAACGCAAGCGAAAGCTTCACGAGGCTCGACGGTCGGGCCCGTGCGCTGATCAGCAGCGCAGACACCTTCTTCGTCGCCTCGCATGCGCCTGCTCGAGAAGCGAGACCTGAGAGCGCCGATGTCTCGCATCGCGGCGGACCCCGGGGCTTTCTCCGCTTCGACGCGGATGGCTCGATCATTGTGCCGGACTATCCCGGAAATCTTTTCTTCAACACGCTCGGAAATCTCATGCTCGATCCGCGCGCCGGCCTTCTTTTTGCTGATTTCGATCGGGGTGATCTCCTTCAGGTCACGGGCGTCACCGCGATCGCCTGGCAAGAGCAGCTTTGGAGGTTCAAGCCCGCGCACGGGCGCTGGCTCAACGGCGCGCTGCCTATACGGTTTACGCCTGTCTCTCTTTGAGACCTGCCCTTCGCCGAAGAAGCGCGACCTCCAGGCCTCCCTTCGGCGGCTGAGGACAATCTCCACGAGCTTCGGGAAAGCTCAAACAGCCGCGTCCGCTCTTGTCCTCGCGTTGTCGGGCGGGTGTCATCCCCCCGGCCGAGCGCGCCGAAGGCGCGCGAGGGGAAGGGAACCCAGACTCCACCGCTTTGTGGCCCCCTTCCCGAGGCTCGCCTTGGGAGCCTCGCCGGGGGTGACACGATGGCGCTCCTCGGACCGCTCGGCCGCAATGACACCCTCTCAGCAACGGTCTAAGCCTGGTCGAAATCTTCGATCCGGCCCACGCGTGGAGGCTCGCTCTTGCGCAGCTCTTTGCCGATTTTCTCGACGTTGCGGAAGACGCGCACGAAATTCCGGCTGGCGATCTTCGCGATCGCGCCGTCCGAGTAGCCGCGCCTGACGAGCTCTGCGATGAGGTGCGGGAAGCGGCTCACATCCTCGAGACCGTCGGGCGTCTGGCCGCCGAAATAATCCGAGCCGATGCCCACATGATCGATCCCGATGCGCTTTACGAGGTAGTCGATGTGGTCGACAAGCTGCGCAAGCGTGCTGCGCGGCCGGCGCCCGTGCTGGCGCTCGTGCTCGGGTAAGGCTTTCGTCATGTCGACGCCGTGTCGCGTCTTCCCGAACTGGTCCTTGAAAGGGAGCATCCACTCGTACGAGTGTCGATTGATGAAATCGGGGACGAAGGTCACCATCACGATGCCGCCATTCCCGGGGACGCGATCGAGAACATCGTCGGGAACGTTGCGCGGGTGATCGGCGAGCGCGCGGGCATTCGAGTGCGAGAACACGATCGGCGCCTTGGAGATGTCGAGCACCTGGCGCATCACATCCGGACTCACATGGGCAAGATCGACCATCATGCCCAGCCGGTTCAACTCGGCGACGACAGCCCGGCCGAATGCGGTGAGCCCTTGATGGCGTGGCTTGTCGGTCGCCGAATCCACCCAGTCGAGAGTCTCGTTGTGGCAAAGCGTCATGAGGCGCGCCCCTGCCGCGTGCCACACACGTAGCGGTGACAGGCTGTTCTCCAACCCCACCCCACCCTCGATGGCGAGAAAGGATGCGATCTTGCCTTGCCGCTTCGCTTTGCCGATGTCGGCGGCGCTGAGCGCGCGCATGAAGATATCCGGATGCGCCTCGTGGAGCTGGTGGATCGTGTCGATCAGCTCAAGCACGGCGCGCGCCGGCTGCTTCGTCGTCGATGGGATATAAGCCGCCCAGATCTGGGCGCTGAGGCGCCCCTCCTTGAGGCGCGGAATATCCGTATCGGTGTTCTGATGCACGCGGGCAAGGTCGTAGCGCCGCACATCGCCCTTCGCATCGCGATCGCGGCGGATCACGAAGGGAAGATCGTTATGCCCATCGATCAACGGCAGGTTGTCGAGGAGCCGATGCGCATGGGCGAGCGCGTCGCCCGAGAATGTCGATCGCGTCATGGAAATCCCGCCGAGTTTTCGAGATGAGAATGGATCACGCACTCTTTGCAACATAAAATTCCGCCATCGGGAAGCTCGTGGCTGCCTTTCGTTTCCGTCATGGCTTTCGTCATCGCGGTGGGCCCGGCTATCCACCCCTTTCGCTGCGTGCAGCAAAAAGCCATCGATGCTCGCAACGCGTGCGACCATGACGTAGACTGACCGGGATGCAAGGAGGAAGCTCGATGTTCAGGAAGGAAGCAGGCGGCGGAGGCGGTGGGCGCGCATCCAAGAACGTGCTCGGCGGCACGCTCCAGCCCTGCTCGATGAACCCCATGACCGGGTTCTTCCGCAACGGGTGTTGCGACACGGGGCGCGAAGACGTCGGCAGCCATACCGTTTGTGCCGTGATGACGGCGGAGTTCCTCGCTTTCTCGAAAGCGGCGGGCAATGATCTGTCGACCCCAATGCCGGATTTCGGTTTCCCCGGACTCAAGCCCGGCGACCGGTGGTGCCTGTGCGCACCGCGCTGGCAGGAGGCGCTCGATGCGGGAAAGGCGCCCCGCGTCGCGCTGCTCGCCACCGAGGCCGGAGCGCTCGAGCATTGCGAACTCGCCGATTTGAAGCGCCACGCCATCGATCTCGCCTGAGGCGCGGGCGTGCCCGGTTCCGGAACTGACCGCAGGCAGCCTCGTCTCGAAGGCGGACCGGCGATCATTTTGGTCGAGCCTCAGCTTGCCGAGAATATCGGCATGTGCGCGCGCGCCATGGCAAATTTCGGTCTCTCGGATCTGCGCCTCGTCGCGCCGCGCGATGGCTGGCCGAAGAAGGGGGCGCGGTCGGCCGCCTCGGGCGCAGCCTACATCCTCGAAGAGGCCTCGCTCTTCGCGACGCTCGGGGAAGCCATCGGCGACCTGAACCTCGTCTACGCGACCACCGCGCGCGATCGCCATCAACTCAAACCCGTGCTCACGCCCGAGGCGGCGATGCCCGAGGTCGTGCGCCGTCTCGAGGGCGGTGAGCGCGTCGGCATCTTGTTCGGCCGCGAGCGCAACGGGCTCACCAATGACGAGATCTCGCTCGCCGATGCGGCCCTCACCTTTGAGGTGAACCCCGCTTACGCCTCGCTCAATCTCGCCCAGGCGGTGCTGCTTGCCGGGCATGAATGGTTCCGCGTGCGCCACGCTCGCGCACGCCCGCTTTCCTCGACCGACATGGGGCCGCTCGCCGCCAAGGCGACGCTTCTTTCCTTCTTCGCTTACGTCGAGAAGGAGCTCGACGCTTGCGGCTATTTTCTGCCCGACGAACGAAAGGACACGATGGCGCGCAACCTGCGCAACGTCTTCCATCGCTTGGCTCTCACCGAGCAGGACGTCCGGACCTTGCGGGGCGCCATCACGACGCTCGTGCAAGGCCGCCGGGCGCGCCGGCCGAAACTCCCCTCCCACGCGCATGTCGAAGGCGCCCACGAGCCGAGTGCGGAGAACGGGTGAGAGCAAAGGCGACCGTTCAACTTCACCTTTGAATCCCGGTGAGAAGCGCCTGCCGGCTTTGAAAGGAAGGCGCCGCCGCACACACCCGATCCGCGCCTTCGGCTCGGATCGACCTTTCCCTCTCGGAGGATACGTTACCGCTCGATCTTGACGAGCCGGTTGTCGCTGAAGTCGTAAGCGCCGAAGCGTGGGCCGGAGACATAGGTCAGGCGCGTGATGCGCTCGCCGCGCAAGCCTCTCTTGATCTCGACCGAATACGGGCCGCCGAGACGAGCCACGACCTCGCATTCCGTGGAGCCTAGCGGAATGGCGCCGTGCGCCGGCTCACGAAATACGGAAGGATCGATGCTGATGTCGGCTTCGCAGCGTCCGTCCGGGCCGACCATCGCCTCGGCCGTCGAGGCGCGAATGGAGGCTTCGTGAACCTGATGGAAATCCGTCGCATAGCCCGTCGTATCCACGGTGCAGCCCGTGAGCACTAGCAGCGCATTCAAGGCGAAAGGCCGCGCAAGTCCGCTCACGCCTGCTTCTCCCATTTTCCAGTCTCGTTCTGGCGCCAATAGGTCGCCGCGAAGCCATCGGCCTTGACGCCGCGCCACGCGGTGCGCGCGGCCTCGACGGCCTCGGGGTCGTTGCCGTCGAAGATGAGCACGATGCGCTCATAGCTTTTTGCGTCGCCGGGAATCGGCGCGCCCTCGATGAGGAAGCGGATGGCGGCGCCGTTCGGATTGCCGGGGCCCATCGTCAACAGCACCGGCTGGGCGGCGGGATCGCCATTCTCGTCAGTCGCATGGGGCAGGAAGCTCGCCTCGTCATACGTCCAGAGGCGCTCGTCGAGCGCGGCGAGGCGCTCGCGCGTCGTCCCCTGGACCACGACGCGCCAGGACTTCTCGCGAGACCTCTCGATCAGATACGGCAGCACCGTTTCGAGAGAGCGCGATTGCAGATGATAGAAGAGGATCTCCGTCACGGGAGGGGTATAGCCAAAAGGAAGGGCAGAAACGAGAGCCGGCGCGATTAACTTTTTCCGCTTGCAAGTGGAAAAAGGGGCGCACGATGCTGCGTCAAGGAATCCCATCGTCGAGGCATTGCAGATGCGCTATAATTATAGCCGGCAGAAGTCTCGGGAGCCCGTCCCCATGCTCATGAGAGCCCCACTCGATATCCGCAGCCTCGTCGAGGCGCGCCGGCCCGGCTACACGCTCGAAGCCCCCTTCTACACTTCGCGCGAGGTCTTCGACCTCGATCTTGACGCGATCTTCGGCCGTCATTGGATCTTCGCGGGGCTCGAGGCGGAGGCGCCGACACCTGGCGATTACCGCAAGATCGATATCGGGGCGCAGTCCGTGATCCTCGTTCGCGGCGATGACGGAGACATACGTGCCTTCCACAATATCTGCAGGCATCGGGGCGCGCAGCTCGTGACGGCCGAGCGGGGCCGCGTCATCCGCTTCGTCTGCCCCTACCACCAATGGACTTACAAACGCGACGGAGAGCTTATCAACGCGCGGCAAATGGGGGCGGATTTCGACAAATCCTGCCATGGGCTGAAGCCCGTGCATTTGCGCTCGATCGGCGGCCTTCTCTTCATCTGCTTGGCCGAAAAAGCACCGGGCGATATCGACGAGATGGCGGCGGCGATCGAGGTGCGTCTTGCGCCGCATGATCTGCGCAACGCCAAGGTTGCGGCGCAGATGGATCTCGTCGAGCACGGCAATTGGAAGCTGACGATGGAAAACAACCGCGAGTGCTACCATTGCGGCGCCTCGCATCCGGAGCTCTTGAACTCATTTAGCGAATATTCGGTCGGCTTCGACCCTGGCGCGGTGAGCGGGAGGCAGCAGGCCGAAGCCAACGCCTATGCCGAATTCGCCACGAAGACCGTTGCCGATTGGGAGGCTTGCGGCATCCCTTCGCAACCGGTCGAGCATTTGAAGGGCCGTGCGTCGGCGTTCCGCACCGAGCGGCTCGTGCTCGCGGGCGAGAACGAATCGCAGACGATGGATTCGAAGATCGCATGCAACAAGCTCATGGGAACCATCACCCAAAAGAAGCTCGGCGGTTTGCACATCCACACGCAGCCGAACTCCTGGCATCACGCCATGAGCGATCACGCGATCAGCTTCTGCGTGTTCCCCCTCTCGCCCGATGAGACGCTGGTGCGTACCACCTGGCTCGTGCACAAGGACGCAGTCGAGGGCACCGATTACGACCTCGACAACCTCACCAAGGTCTGGAAAGCCACCAACAGCCAGGACGCGGCGCTCGTCGAGCGCACGCATGCCGGGGTGAAGAGCTCGGCCTATGAGCCGGGGCCCTACTCGCCCTTCACCGAATACCAGGTCGATGATTTCGTCACCTGGTACGTCGAGCGGCTCGGGGCGTATCTCGCCGAAGGTTAAGTCACCTCTCCCTCGTCCGCTAGTTTTTTCACCGTAGCAGAAGCTCGAATGTCCCCTCATCCGCCGGTCGCTGACGCGACCGGCACCTTCTCCCGCGTCGCGGGAGAAGGGGAGCGCCGGTACTTCCTTCTGCCGCGCTCTTCGCGCGACAGAACGGTCTCTCAAAACCGCATCTTCAACCCGCCCGAGAGGGATTCTCCTGGAGGCGCGAGCCGAGCCGCCCGTCATAGTCGACGAACACCTTCGCGTCGGGCGAAAGCTCCATGCTGAAACCCGCCCCGATGAGCACCGCATCCCGTCCGAAGGTGATGCCGGGCGAGGAGAAGGTTTCACCCGGAACGCCGACGAGCGCGGCAGTCAGCGTTTGCGAGACGTCGCCGAACTCGTGGTTCCAGCCGAGGCGAAGCTCGGGGATGAACACCCCGTAATTCGCGACCGCGATACGCGACGTGATGCGGGCGCCGAGCGTCGTCTGAAAGGAGTTGCCGTCCGTCGCGTTCACGGTGAGCGCGCCGAAGCCGCCCGCCTCCGTGAAGCCTTGCACATGCGAGTTCACATAATCCAAGGCGGCATAGGGCGTGACGGAGACATTCGTGCCCGCTGTGGGCAGTACCCAATGGTACCCACCGCGTTGTTCCCGCCGGTGACCGTGATCGCACCCGAGTTCGAAATGCCGCCCGCGAGCGTGCTGTTGTTGAGCGCGATGCCAGCCGCGCTCTTGCCGCTGCTCACCGTGAGCGTGCCCGAGTTGGAGACGCCGCCGGACACATTGCTCGGGAGGCTGCCGGCCCCGTATCGGTGCTGATGGAGATGCCGGCCGCAACTACCGTGGCGCCACTCAAGGTGATCGTGCCCGAGTTCGCGATCCCGCCTGTCACCGACCCGCCGACCGTCTCGATGCCAAATTGGGTGAGGCCACCCGTCGCCTTGATGGTGCCCGCATTCGTGACGCCGCCCGCGACGGAAGCGCCAGAGACCACGATGCCGACGCCCGTAATTGCCGCATTCAGCGTGATGGTGCCGCCGCTCGCGTTGACGACGCCATTCTGCGCGACCGCTCCTCCTCCACTGATTACGATACCGGCGGCGTTGTTCCCGCTCGTTTCCGTGATCGTGCCTGAGTTGGTCACTGCGCCCGAAACGATGCTTACGCCCACCCCGATACCGACGGCATTGGACAGGGTGCCCTTGCCAAGCGAATTCCCGGTGATCGTCCCCGAATTCGTGACGCCGCCGGTGACCGTGCTCTCGTTTGTCGTGTTCGAGAACACGGCGATGCCGACGACCGCCTGATTGCCGCTCAGCGTGATCGTGCCCGAGTTCACAACGCCGCCGGAGACATTGCCTCCGACCGTCTCGATGCCGAAAGAGGTCGAACCTTTGGTGGCGATTATGGAGCCCGCGTTCGTGACGCCGCCCGCGACCGTGGCGTTCGTCACAATAATGCCGACGCCGGTATTCGCGCCATTCGCCGTAATCGTGCCCCCGCTCGCATTCGTGATGCCATTCGATGTCACGTTGGCGCCCGCACTCACTGAAATGCCCGCGGCATTGTTCGTGGCGGTGGTGGTGATCGCAGCAGAATTGGTGATGCCACCGGAAAGCGTGGATGCGTTTAGCACGATGCCGACATCCGTAACTCCACCGCTCACCGCGATGGCGTTGGAATTCGCGATGCCGTTTGTGATGTTGCTAGCTGCACCGACGATGCCGAGGCCAATTCCGCCGGCCCCGGGGTTCACTGTGATGGTCCCGCTGCTGACAACCCCGCCGCCGACCGTGCTCCCGGCCACGCCTATCCCCACTATCGCTACCCCGCTGGCTGCTCCAGGTGTGATCGTGCCCGCATTGGTGACGGCGCCTGTCACCGTTGTGTTGGTAATCATAATAGAGGTCGTATTCGCCCCCGCCGCATTGGTCACGGCCGTTTGCGGCGTATTGAAATCCTTCGCTTGCGCAGGCGCGCCGAGAAGGAGCGCGGTGACGCAGGTCGAGGCCAGAAGCGCCGGCGCGCGAGAGGGCGCGAAGCGACGGCGGCAAGCGGTGGGAAGAATCGGCATGAAGAGGCCCCTTTTGGTCGACCAGTAGTCCGTTTCGCGGGCCTCGATCCTTAACCGAATCTTAGCCAAATCTAATTGCTCATAAAGCTTTTCGCAGGCTAATTAGCTACAGAGTGAATTGGCCGCGCGCAAGCGAATGTGACGCTTGATAGACCAAATCGCGACGCAGTGTCGCATTCGTGCCACAGTTGCGACCCCCTCAACAGCACACTTCGCCGGGGCTAGGCGTCACTCCCACCATCTTGCCCACTTTCATCGTGGGCAGCTTTGTGGTTGACCGAAGCGAAAGCCAATGCTCCCCTGATCGATGCCGATCAAGGACGCGTTTGGCATGGAAACCGGTGCCCAAGAGCTGCTGAGCGAGATTTCCGATTTCTGCCGGACGAGCGGCCTCGCGGAAACGACCTTCGGTCGTGCCGCCATCAATGACGGGAAGCTCGTTTCGCGATTGCGCAACGGCGGCCGGATCACCGCCCAGACTTTCGAGCGCTTGCGCGCCTTCATGGCGCGAGAGGGAGAGCATAACGGCGCGGTCCGTCCGCTCGTTATCGCGCGCCGGGCAAAACGAGCATCCCAAAGCGCGGAGCCTGTTACGAATGTGGCACCCGCGCCCGATCCGCAGCGCAATTTCCGCTTCTTCGACAACCGCCAGAAATATCTCCTCTTCGTCAACACCTGCAGCGAGAAATGGGTGATCGCGAGCCGTGTCTCGCTCGAACTCGCCAACATCCACCCGAAACCGCCAGCGGTACGCCTCTTCGACGCCGGAATGGGTGACGGCACAGTCTTGGCACGCGTGATGCGCGCTGCCCATGACCGATTCTCGACGATGCCCTTCTATATCGTCGGCAAGGAGATCAGCCTCGAGGACATCCGTCTCACCTTGCAAAAGATGGCGGATCGCTTCTTCGAGCACCCTGCGACCGTACTCGTGCTCACCAATCTCGCCTACGCGGATGCGCCGTGGCTCGCTGTGAAGTCGCTCTCTGCTGCCTCGAGCCTCGTCTGGCACGAGGTCGTGCTCTCCGGCAACTCGGCGCACAGCTTCGAGCGGCAGATCACGGCGCTCGAGCCCTTTCTGGCGGAGAATTGGAAAGCCGGTGTGAGCCGAAAGACGGGCAATCCCGTCTATGAGCGCCCGGTTGTCCTCGTGCTCTATCGGCAGGATCATAAATTCCTGCTCGATTCGATCATTCCCCGTCCGGGCGGCACAACGGCGAACTACGATCTCGTCATCGCCTCCCAGCCTTATCGGGCGCGCGCGCCGCTCGATTTCAAGGCAAGGCGCGTGATCGCCCCGCTCGCGAAAGCGCTCGGGCCTGGCGGGCGGCTGATCGGCATCCATTCGCACGGGAACGATCCGGGCATGGAAATCATTCGGCGCGTGTGGCCGCAGGACAACCCCTTCACCACGGATCGACACAGCCTGCTCAGGGCGGTGAAGCAGGAGCTCGGACCGGCAGGGCGCCAGCTCAACTTCAACGCTTATGCGGATCGGCGTTCTCTCTTCCGCTACGAGATGCACACGCTGCCGAGCGAGATCGGCGGCTCGATCGGCACCTCGACGCTTTTCGCCGCCTGGAACGCGGCGATCTATGTGGCGCAAGTCGAGGATGACCGCTTGGGCCCGGTGGTGGCGAACCGCCAGTACCTCGAAGCGACCCAAGCCGTGCTGCAGGAACACAACGGGCTTTGGTTCAACGATGAATCCTATGTGATCTCGCGGCGGCGGGATTGAGAGAAGGCCGACGCCCGCCCGTGACGTGAAGGCAGACGAAGATGAGCCTCGACTCGAACCTTCCGACGAGCGACACCGCTACCCCGGCCAGCGGTGCCGCCACGCGCATCGCCGGTTTCATGCGGCGCGCCTCGATCGAGGCGACGCGGCCGACGCAAGCCGATGCAGAGGCCTTGCGCGAGGCGTTGCCCAAGGATGCGAAAGTCTTTCTGAGCGCCGTCCCCAAACGCCCGCTCGACGAGGTGATCGCGTCCGCTCGCGCCATTCGGGCTGCCGGCCTTACACCGGTGCCGCATATTGCGGCGCGTTCGTTCCCGGACATTTCGGCGGCATCCGAGCTTCTGGCGCGGCTCCACGGCGAAGCGGATGTGCGCTCCGTGCTCGTCATCGGCGGCGACCTCGTCTCTCCTTCCGGCGAAATCCTGAGCGCGCAGCAGCTCATCGAGACCGGGGTTCTCGGGCGCCGCGGCATAGAGCGCGTCGGCATCGCGGGGTATCCCGATGGCCATCCTCGCATGAGCGACGAAGAACTCGAATCGACGCTGGTGACCAAGGTCGCGGCGGCGCAGAGCGCCGGGCTCGATGTCCACATTGTCACCCAGTTTTGTTTCGAGCCGCGCGTGATCCTTCGCTGGCTCGAATGGCTGCGCCGGCGCGGCCTTCACCTTCCTGTCGACATCGGACTTGCGGGGCCGACGAGCCTGATGACTTGGCTGAACTACGCGCGCCGCTGCGGGGTGAGAGCCTCGGCCGAGGCGCTTGCCCGAAGAAGCGGCCTCGTGAAGCATATATTCAACGCGGTCGCGCCGGACCCCATCATTCGCGCGCTCGTCGAAGCGCTTCCCGCCGATGGCCTGGACGAGATATCGCCGCATCTCTTCTCCTTCGGCGGTCTCGGCGCGACGGCGCGCTGGATCGCGGGCGCGGCGCGCGGCGCGCTCGCGCTCGACCAGGAAGGCGGGTTTGTGGTGGAACCAGGTGGCGGATGAAGGTGCGGTCATTCCCGGCCGAGCGGCCAAAGGCCGCGAGAGGAAGAATCCATCTTCCCTCCAAGAGCGCCTAGTTCCCCTTCAAACTCGGCCCGCTCCGCTCGCCTCGCCGGGGATGGCATAAGCGGTCTAGCGGTGTTGCTACAACCGGCCCTCATCATTCCCAAGCGCTTCAACGGCTTGACAAGCTTTGGGCCGCATGCGGGGATCGCTTGGTCCACCTCAACTCTCGACGCCACAGGGGTAAATGCGGATGGAGCAGGACGGCACCAAAGGCGGGGAGGCGCCAAACCGCTACGCGAACGGTCTTGCGGCTGGACGCCTGACGGGCGTGGAATACGCCGATAACTTCGCCGATCTGCATCCTCCGCTGTCGACCCACGAGGCCTTCGTCGAGGCGGAGCGGTGCTATTTCTGCCACGAGCCTCCTTGTCAAAGGGCGTGTCCGACCGGCATCGACATCGCAATGTTCATTCGTCAGATCGCGGCGGGGAATTCGCTCGGGGCGGCCGAGACGATCTTTTCCGCCAACGTGCTCGGCGGCATGTGTGCGCGCGTCTGTCCCACGGAGACGCTATGCGAGGAAGCCTGCGTGCGCGAGGCTGCCGAAGGCAAGCCCGTGAAGATCGGCCTCCTCCAGCGGCACGCGACGGATGCGATGATGGGGGCGGGGAAACAGCCGTTCGAACGCGCGCCCTCCACAGGAAGGCGGATCGCCGTTGTCGGGGCGGGACCCGCGGGCCTCGCCTGCGCGCATAAGCTCGCCGAACTCGGTCACGAGGTTATCCTCTTCGAGGCCAAGGATCGACTTGGCGGCCTCAACGAATACGGCATCGCAGCCTATAAGACAGTCGACGGCTTTGCCCAGAAAGAGGTCGAGTTCGTTCTCTCGATCGGGGGCATAAAGGTCGAAACTGGACGAAAGCTCGGCACGAATCTCGAGCTTTCCGAGCTTCGGCGCGACTATGATGCCGTTTTTCTCGGCATCGGCCTCGCCGGGGTGAACAAGCTTCGGCTCGCCGGCGAAGAAAGCCTCAAAGGCGTGAGCGACGCGGTCGATTTTATCGCAGAGTTGCGACAAGCCAGGGACCTTTCGCGTCTGCCGGTCGGACGCAAAGTCGTCGTGATCGGCGGCGGCATGACCGCGATCGATGCGGCCGTGCAATCGAAGCGCCTCGGCGCGGAGGACGTGACGATCGTTTATCGTCGCGGTGAAGCCGAAATGAAGGCGAGCGGATACGAGCGCGAGCTTGCACGCAATGACGGCGTGCTGATCCGCCATTTCGCCGTCCCGAAGACGCTCGAAGGCGAGGCCGGGCGCGTGACCGGCGTCGTGTTCGAGCGCGTGGCTCCCGGCAACGGCGCGCTTGCATCGACGGGCGAGACCTTTCGGCTCGAGGCGGACATGGTGCTCTCGGCGATCGGCCAGATCTTCATCTCCGACGGGTTCGGAAACGTCCAAGGCCTCGACATCGCGGGCGGGCGGATCGCGATCGATGAGGAACGTCGCACATCCCTGCCGGGGATATGGGCCGGCGGCGACTGCGTCGCCGGTGGCCAGGACCTCACCGTGGCGGCGGTGGAGGACGGCAAGCAGGCCGCGCTCTCCATGCATCGAGCGCTTGCGGGTAGCGAATTGCGAGCGAATAGCGAGTAGTGATGCGCATTCTATTCGCTACTTGCCATTTCTCTATTCGCCATCATTAATGAGTGGAAACGACGATGGCCGATCTACGCACGAATTTCGCAGGCATCCTTTCGCCGAATCCTTTCTGGCTCGCCTCCGCTCCTCCGACCGACAAGGCTTACAACATCAAACGCGCCTTCGAGGCGGGGTGGGGCGGGGTCGTCTGGAAGACGCTCGGTGAGGACGGCCCTCCCGTCGTCAATGTGAGCGGTCCGCGCTACGGGGCGATCCATGGTCCCGACCGGCGTGTCATCGGCTTCAACAACATCGAGCTCATCACCGACCGTCCCCTCGACGTGAACCTGCGCGAGATCAAGCAAGTGAAACGCGATTGGCCGGACCGCGCCGTCGTTGTCTCGCTGATGGTGCCTTGCGAGGAAGCGGCGTGGAAGAAAATCCTCAAGCCTGTCGAGGAGACAGGTTGCGACGGCATCGAATTGAATTTCGGCTGCCCGCACGGCATGTCCGAGCGCGGCATGGGGTCGGCGGTGGGCCAAGTGCCCGAATACATCGAGATGGTGGTGCGCTGGTGCAAGCAGAACACGCGCATGCCCGTCATCGTGAAGCTCACCCCGAACATCACGGACATCCGCTACCCGGCGCGGGCGGCGAAGCGCGGCGGAGCGGATGCGGTATCGCTCATCAACACCATCACCTCGATCATGCAGGTCGATCTCGATCGCATGACACCGGCGCCGCATGTGGACGGCAAAGGCACGCATGGCGGCTTCTGCGGGCCTGCAGTGAAGCCGATCGCGCTCAACATGGTGGCGCAGATCGCGCGCGATCCCGAGACGCGCGGTTTGCCGATCTCCGGGATCGGCGGCATCACCACCTGGCGAGACGCTGCCGAATTCATCGCGCTCGGCTCAGGCACGGTGCAGGTGTGCACAGCGGCCATGACTTACGGTTTCCGCATCGTCACGGAGATGATCTCCGGCCTTGCGGATTGGATGGACCAGGCCGGACACGCG
>Ga0213875_10000893_pt1 | contig 21798 bp, 19 predicted proteins | sample BarmaccomBMRX_R8_FD_160105 | JGI IMG/M metagenome (GOLD analysis project Ga0213875, IMG submission 160105) | Root-associated microbial communities from Barbacenia macrantha in rupestrian grasslands, the National Park of Serra do Cipo, Brazil - RX_R8 | ecosystem: Host-associated > Plants > Roots... | reverse complement strand
GCACCGCCCGCGGCGCCGGCGGCAAACCGCCGCCCAGCGGCTTTCCGCGTGACAACCGGTTCGGCCCGTCTTGAAGTGGAACCGATAAGATTCATTAACCCTAGTTCTCTATGGGCTCAGGGTGATGGGTGCCGCGAAGAGCAACGGGCAATCGCCGAAGGAACGACGGGACGTGGGCCCCGCCGGCAAGCTGCCGTCGCTTATCGCGGCGGGGCTCAGCGCCCCGATCGTGACCGCGCTCCGGCAAACCTATCTCGACGCGCTGCCCAATCCGGTCGCGATCGTCGGCAGGAGCGGTGAAACGACCGAGCTTGTTGCGCGCAACGAGGCTTTCGACAAAATCCTCGCCACGATCGAACCGATCGATCCGTGCCGCATGCGCACTCAGATCCTCGCCTTTCTCGACGGCGACGAGAAGCGGCATGATTTCGATTGGAGCGACCACGACGGCGTTGCCGGCCGGCATTTCCGCGTGCGGCTTACGCGCATGCCCGCGATGATCGATTGGCGTCCGCGTTGTCTCGTTTCGCTGATCGAGCGTACCGCCGAGATCAATACCGCACGCTCGCTGCGCGCAGAGATGCTCAACGACAGCCTTACCGGACTGCCCAACCGCGCCGCCTTCATCGAGGCGGTGGCGGAGGGGCTGAACGAGATCGCGGAGCGCGGACTGGCGGTGCTGGCGATCGATCTGAACCGCTTCAGCCGCATCAACGAGTGCATGGGTGCGATTGCCGGTGACGAACTGATCATCACAGTCGCGCGGCGGCTGCTCTCGGCGTTGCGCGCCGGTGACAAGCTGGCGCGCATCGGTGGCGACGAGTTCGCGGTGCTGCTCCGCGTCGGCGATCCGCATGCGGAGGCTGCCCAGGCGGCCGAGCGCATGCGCCGCGCGCTGAGCGCGCCGTTCCGGCTGAGCGAGCTAGAGATCGGCATAGCTGGTGCGATCGGCGTGGCGGTCGCCGGCGAAGGCTCGATCGATGCGGAGGATCTGGTCCGCAACGCTCAATTCGCGCTCAAGCGCGCCAAGTCGACCGGCGAGGTCGAGATCTACCGGCCGGGCGAGGTCGGCGCCGTCCGCCACAAGCTCAGCCTCGAAACCGGCCTGCGCCGCGCCATCGAGGGCGGCCAGCTCCGTCTCGTCTTCCAACCGCTCGTCGATCTCGCGACGGGGGGCCTCGCAGGCTTCGAGGCGCTGACGCGCTGGGACCATGAAGGCCAGTCAATTCCGCCCGCCGACTTCATCGCGGCGGCGGAAGAATCGGGGCTGATCGTGCCGCTCGGCCGCTGGGCGGTCGATACTGCCCTGGCGGCGCTCGCGGACTGGGATGCCGCGCTCGGGCGGCCCTTGCCGATCCGCGTTGCCGTGAACGTCTCGGCGATCCAGCTCGCGCGCGACGACGTCGGCGCAGTCGCCGCCGCGGCGCTGGCGCGGACCGGTGTCGCCGGCAGCCGCCTCACGCTCGAGCTCACGGAGAGCGCGATCGTCCACGATCCCGCTCGTGCCACGCGCGCGCTCGGCGCCCTCAAGGGGCTCGATGCGACGATCGCGATGGACGATTTCGGCACCGGCTATTCGAGCCTCGCCTATCTGCAGAAGCTGCCGATCGACATGCTCAAGATCGACCGCAGCTTCGTCACCGGCATGCTCGCCGATCGCGACAAGGTCGCGATCGTCCGCGCGGTGCTCAGCCTCGCCGACGCGCTCGGCATGACGACTACCGCCGAGGGCGTCGAGACGGTCGAGCTCGCGCAGACGCTCGCCGCGCTGGGCTGCACCTACGGCCAGGGCCATTATTTCGCGGCGCCGCTCGGCGCCGAGGACGCGCTCGCCTATCTATCCGCGCGGAGCGCCTGAGCGACCTCCTCATCGGCGATCGCTGCAACCCGCGCGGCGTCGGGAAATCCCTCGGCGATCCAGCGATCCTCGATACGCTTGAGCGTCGCGGCGACGCTGGGTCCTGCGGACAGGCCGCGCGTGACCAGCGCACCTCCGGTGAGCGGAAAGCGCGGTGCCGGCCAGCTGGCGATCTCGGCGAGCTTGGCCGCCACCGCATCGTCATCGAGGTCGGCGAGCAACAACTGGTCCTGCGCGCCCACTGCGCCGAGGCGATAGCGCAGCTCGAGCGGATCGGTCGTGAGCAGCGGCGCTGCGGCGATCTCCATCCGCTTGCGATCGGCATTGGAAAGCTTGAGCCGGGCGGCAACCGCGCCGGCCGCCGCGTCCGGCAGCAGCGCCACGAGCCGGAGCAACGCACTGGGCGCGAGCTGCGCGTGCGTCTCGCGCGCGATCGTGCGACGCAGCCGCCGAAGATCATCGATCTCCGGGAGCACGGGCGTGAAGATGCCGTGCGCAACCATGATCGCTACGGTGTCGGCGGCGTTCGGGGCGACGAGCAGCTTCAGCACCTCCTGCGCGATCCGTTCGCGCGAAAGTGCCATCAGGTCGTTCGCGCGCGCGGTGCAGGCGGCGAGGCCGTCCGCGTCCGGCGCGCCCGCACCGAAGCGCGCATGGAAGCGGAAGAAGCGCAGGATGCGGAGATGATCCTCGGCGATGCGAACGAAGGGGTCGCCGATGAAGCGGACGCGGCGCGCGGCGAGGTCGGCTCGCCCACCGAAATAATCGTGAATCTTGGCCGAGGCGTCGCGGCCGAAGTCGGGGCCGGCCGAGAGTGCATTGATCGTGAAGTCGCGCCGCGCGGCATCCTCGCGCCAATCGTCGCTGAACGCGATCTCGGCGTGGCGGCCGTCCGTCGCGACGTCGCGGCGCAGCGTCGTCACCTCAACCGGCCCGCTCGGCAGCACCGCCGTCACCGTGCCGTGCGCGATGCCGGTCGGCACCGCCTTGAGGCCGGCATCGCCGATCCGGCGCGCGACCTCGTCCGGCCGCAGACGCGTCGCGAGATCGACGTCGGCAGTCTCCAGCCCGAGCAGCGTATCGCGTACGACGCCGCCGACGAAGCGCGTCGCGCCCGCTTTTGCATCGAGCGCGTCGAGCAGCCGATCGAGCCCTTCGCGCTCGCGCCAGGCTGCGCTCACCACAGGCCTCGCAGCCGCCGGCTCAGGTTGACGATCAGCGCGGCGGTGATCCCCCAGATGCGCCGCTCACCCCAGATGATCTCGTAATAGCTGCGCATACGGCCATCGAGCTCGAGCTCTCGCGCGATCTGGTTCTCGGGCGCCAGCGCGAAGGCGAACGGCACCTCGAATACCGCCGCGACCTCAAATTCATGCGGCACCAGTGGCAGATCGGGCGCGACGACGGCAACCACCGGGGTGATGTGGAAGCCGGTGCGGGTACGGAAGCGATCGGTGGTGCCGATCACCTCAACGGCGCTGCGCGGCAGCGCGATCTCCTCCTCGGCCTCGCGCAGGGCCGCATCGATCGCGTCGGCGTCGGTGGCGTCGACGCGGCCGCCGGGAAAGGCGACTTGCCCCGCATGGCGGCGCAGATGCTCGGTGCGCAGCGTAAGCAGCAGCGTCGGCTCTGGCCGATCTACCACCGGCACGAGCACCGCCGCGTCCGCGAAGGCGCCGGCGAGAGCGGCATCGGGCTCGCTCTCCTCGATACGATAAAGATCGATCTCGCGTTGCGCGCCTTCGCTCAACGCCGCGCGCAGCCGCTTGGCGAGGCTCATGTGCTGGCGAGCGCGAAGAAGGCGCCGTCGCTCCACAGCCCCGGCGGGTCGCTCTCCTCCGCCAGCGCGAGCTCGGCGAGTTCGTAGAAGACCGCGCGCGCGATCAGCGCGTCGAGACCGCCACGCACATGAAGATAGGGATGCGGCCCATCGTCGCGTTCCTCGATCCGGATGCCGTGCCCCGGGCCCGCGACGACGAGATCGCCGGTGTTCAGGCGGAAGGCGAGGCGGCGCGCCTCGCCCTCGCCCTCGCTCGCAAGCTCGACCGCGACGAACGGCGCCTCCTCGACGGCGATCGCCAGCTTCTCGGCGGGCGTGACGAGGACGAAGCCGCCGTCGGGCTCGCGACGCAGGATCGTCGAGAACAGGCGGACGAGCGCGGGTCGCTCGATGCGCTCGCCCTCATGATACCAGCTACCGTCGCGCGCGATCCGCATCGCGCTGTCGCCGGTCCGTTCCGGCTGCCAGCTTTCGACGGGCGGCAGCCGGCGCGCGGCGGCGAGTTCGGCGATCTCTGCGAGCGACAGGCCGGCGAGATCCTCTGGCGGCGGGGGTGCAGGCATGGGCAAGGCGTTAGCGCGCCGGACGCCGCGGTGAAACCCTCAGGCTGCGATCGCGGCGCGGCGAGGGCGCAGCGTGCCCTCGACGGGCAGGCGCACGCCGGCGGGATTGCGGACCAGCAAGCGGTGGCGCTCGACCGGACCTGGCACGCCCCACTGCTGCGTCGGCGCGGCGTCATAGCCGAAGAAGCGGCCATAATATTCGGCGTCGCCGATCAGCATCGAGGGCGATGCGCGCGCGGCGTCGATCGCGGCGAGCGCGCGTGCCATCATCGCGCGGCCGATGCCGAGCCGCTGGCGATCGGGACGGACCGCTACCGGGCCGACGAGCAGCAGCGGGGTGGCGCGCCCATCCTCGCCCGCCAGCTCGATCGGCCAGGTCTGGAGGCTGCCGACGAGATCCCCCGCCTCGTCGAACGCCGCGAGCGAATAAGGCGGGATCGCGTCGCAGCCGTTGCGCAGCTTGTAGGCGGTGCGCCCATGTCGATCGGCTCCGAACGCGGCATCGAGCAGCGCGTCGACCTTCTGGGGGTCGGCGGCGGCGAGCGGCAATATGGTAACGGACCGATCAGGCGACACGAAGCTGTTCCAACTGTTTGGAGAAGGCGCGCGCATTAGCGGCGAAAAATGAAAAAGGAAGGTCATGCGCGGCGGACCAACAGATTGCCGCGCCCGGCATCGGCGGGTATCGCGCGGCCAAGGAGGACATGGCTTGGCGGACGATCTGCTCCAGCTCGAGGTATCGGGCATCGAGGTCTCGGTGCTTACCGGCATCTATTCGGAGGAGACGCACCTGCCGCAGCCGCTGCGCATCGACCTCGTCGTCGATCTCGATCTGCCGGGCGAGCCCTTCGCGCCGGACACGCCGCTTTCGGCCTCCAAGAACTACCTCGATCTCAAGCGCGCCGCTACGGACGCGCTTCCCAAGGATCGCCATTTCACGTTGATCGAGGCGGTCGCCGACCATGTCGCGGAAACGCTGTTCGTCGGGGATGCGCGCGTCGCGCGCGTCGATATCCGCATCGTCAAGCTTGCCATTTCCAAGGGTGGCGAGGCGATCGGCATCCGCATGGTCCGCCACCGGCGATGATCGGATCGCGCCGGTGAGCGAGGCGCCGCTCGCGCTGGTGACGGGCGGTTGCCGACGGCTCGGCGCCGCGCTGGCGGCACGGCTGGCGCGCGCCGGCTGGGCGCTTGCGCTCAACGCCCACGGCGCGGTCGAGCCGGAGCCGGAACTCGCCGAAGTGCTGCGCGAGACCGGTGTCACGTGGCGCGCCTTCCCCGCCGATCTCGGCGACCCGCAGGCGGTCGACGCGCTGCTCCCGGCGGTGACCGCCGCCTTCGGAAGGGTTCCTACCCTGCTCGTCAACAACGCCTCACGCTTCGAGTTCGATACGCCCGAGAGCGCGACCGGCGAGGCGCTGCTCGGCCACTATGCGGTGAATGCGGCGGCGCCCGCCTTGCTCTGCCGCGCGCTCGCCGCATCGGGCGCGAGGGGCGCGCTCGTCGTCAACATCCTCGATCAGCGCATCGCCGAACCCAATGGCGATCAGTTCAGCTACACGCTTTCCAAGCTCGCATTGGCGTCGCTGACGCCGATCCTCGCCCGCCATTTCGCGCCGAGGCTCCGCGTCAACGCCATCGCACCGGGCCTCACCATGCCGACCGCGGACTATGACGAGGGCCAACTCGCGCGCCTCGCCGACGCGATGCCGCTCGATCGCCTGCCAGAAGCTGCCGACATCGCCGACGCGCTCGCCTATCTGGTCGGCGCGCGTGCGGTGACGGGACAGACCATTTACGTGGACGGCGGCGCGCATCTCTGTCGCTACGAGCGCGACTTCGTGTTCCTGGGGAAGGACGGTAACTGACGCGCAACGTTTAGTTCTGCGTCCGCGTCCGTCCGCATTCGCCGAGCCCGGCGAGCACCACCTGATAATCGTCGCGCGCCGCCGCGGCGTCGGCGGGTTCGAGGTTGGCGAGGCTGGCATCGGGCAGCTGGCGCGGCAGTTCGCAGGCGAGACGATACCAGAGCAGCGTCTGCGGCTGCGGCGGCGCGGCGGCCTCGTCGACCATTTCGGCGAGCGCCACCGCCCAGCGCGGCTGCTCCTGGGGCCGCCTGAGCACGGCGAGGCTCACCGGATGGCCGTTGGCGGTGGTGAGGAAGATCTGCGTCTCGCTTTCGCCGGGCAGCGTGCCCGGCACGTGGAAAGCGCTGGCGACGCCGGTGATGCGCGGCGGCGCGTCCGGAGTGGCGGCGGCGACCAGGATCGCCTTGGCTCTGGCCTCGAGCTCCGGCGTCCAGGCGAGCGCCGCGTCCGGCGCTACCAGCCGCAACGTGCCGGCCGGCTGGTCGGCGGGTGCGCTGGCAAATAGCAGCACGTCCGCCTTTTTCAGTTTCGGGACATGATTCGCCGAATCGAGCGGCAGGTCGGCGAGGAAGCTCACGTCCGGCGGCATGCCCTCGGCGCCCTTGAGCAGCGCTGTGATCGTGGCGCGCACGTACAGACGGGCGTGCCCCGGCGTCACACCCGCGGCGTCGGCGCCGCGCAGTAGGATCGCATCGGTAACGATCACATGCGCGACAATCGGCGCTGCCAAGGAGAGATCGGCAATGTCCGAGTAACTATAGGCGGAACCCAGAAGATTTGCCTCGCGCGCGGCAAGTTGCGCGGGCGCTAGGACAAGTGCTGCAGCAGTTAAGATGCCCGGCCCAGCTTTCATTCCGAATCCCTATGCTGCACTGCAACAAATACTGTGGTTGCATAGTATTCATCTGCCCTGCGACGTGGCGATCTTCGCCCGTTTACAAAGCGTTTGCCACCTGCAAATGCGCACGATAACATCAATTCGTTCGTGCCTGCGTTTGTGGGCGCCGGTGTGCCCATGGAGGCATAGCCGGTGCCCGATGAACAGGCCCAGCGAGACATGATAGGAGTGGTGGAAGCGAATGGCCTATGCTGACCAAGAAGCAGGCGGGCGAAAAGTAGTCTCGATCGTCATCGTCGCGCTTCTCCATGCGGCGCTCGCCTATGCCTTCATCACCGGCCTCGCCTTCAATGTGATCAAGAAGGCGGCGTCCGACCTCAAGACATTCGACGTGCAGGACGAGCCACCGCCGCCGCCGCAGAAGCTGCCGCCGCCGCCGCCGGTTCCCAAGAACCTGCCGCCGCCGCCGATCGTCGCACCGCCGCCGATCGTGCAGACGCAGGCACCCGCGCCGGTGATCCAGACCGTGCAAGCACCGCCGCCGGTGATCCACGTCCAGGCTGTGACGGCGCCACCGCCACCGCCTGCGCCGAGCAAGGCGAGCGGCGCCAAGCCGCGCGGCAGCTTTCAAGAGCTGATGTCGTCGGACGACTACCCGCCCGCCGCGCTTCGCAACAACGAGCAGGGCACCGTCGGCTTCAAGCTCGAGGTCGGCGCCGACGGCAGGGTGACCAACTGCACGGTGACGAGCTCGAGCGGCTTCTCCGATCTTGACGAGACCGCCTGCAAGCTGCTCACCCGCCGGGCGCGCTTCACGCCCGCCAAGGATGCGTCGGGCAATCCGATGACGGACACCTTCGCGAGCCGCTTCACCTGGCAGGTGCCGAAAGACTGATCAACCGGAGCGGCGCGCCGGCATGCGGCGCGGCGCCGATACAAACGACTGAGACAAGGACCTGAACGCAATGACGACTCCCCCCGCCGCTCCGAACTCGAACCCGTACGGCCTGCTTGCCGCGCTCCATCAGGGCGGCCTGATCACGCAGACGGTGTTCGGTATCCTCGTGCTGATGTCCGCCGTGACGTGGTACATCATGTTCACCAAGCTGCTCGAGCAGCAGAAGATCTTCAACGAGGGCAAGCGCGCCCGCACCGGCTTCTGGGGCTCGGGGAACCTGCGCGAGGGCGCGAACAAGCTCGACAAGAACGGCGCCTATCGCCAGCTCGTCGACGACGGCCTGCTCGCCGAGCAGCAGCACACCCAGCTCACCGATCCGATCGACCAGCATGAGTGGATGCACTCGTCGCTCAACCGCAGCCAGGCGGCGATCGGCTCGAAGCTCGGTAACGGCCTCGCCTTCCTCGCCACCGTCGGTTCGACCGCGCCGTTCATCGGTCTGTTCGGCACCGTCATCGGCATCTATCGCGCGCTCATCAAGATCGGCGCCGCCGGTCAGGCCTCGATCGACGCGGTCGCCGGCCCGGTCGGTGAGGCGCTGATCATGACCGCGCTTGGCCTCGCCGTCGCTGTTCCCGCGGTGCTCGGCTACAACTGGCTCGTCCGCCGCAACAAGGCCGCGCTCGAGCAGCTCAACGCCTTCTCGAACGATCTCCATGGCTACATGGTCTCGGGTGGCGCGGTGCGCCCGGCACTGCGCGGGCCCGCGCCGAAGGTGGCGACCACCGCCAGCGGCGTCGCGGCGAAGCATTGAGCCTTAGGTTGCGCTTCAGCGGCGGGGCGGCGTTCGCCCCGCCGATCGACAGACCAGGACGGGATAGCTGAACCATGGCCATGAGTGTGGGTCCGGGCGCCGACGGCGACGACACCCCGATGTCGGACATCAACACGACGCCGCTCGTCGACGTCATGCTGGTGCTCCTCATCATCTTCCTGATCACCGTGCCGGTCGTGCTGCAGACCGTTCCGGTGAAACTTCCCAACGTGCGCTTCGAGCCGACGACGACGAAGCCGGAAAACGTCAACCTCTCGATCAAGGCGGCCGCCGACGGCAGCTGCGAGGTCTATTGGGGGCTGACGCGCGTCCACACCGCGGAGCTGCTCAACCGCGCGGTTGACAAGCTCAGGCTCGAGATCAGCAAGCAAGGTGGCGCCGGCGCATCCGGTCTGCAGCTGCCGGAAGCGCACATCCGCGGCGACATCAACACGCCCTACCGCTGCATCGGCGGCGCGATCTACATCATGCAGCGGGCGGGGTTCCCGCGCGTCGGCTTCATCTCGGAACCGCCTCCGGGTGGCAATCCGCGGCTCTGAGCCACATCTAGCAGGTTCGGCCGGGGCGCCGCGGCGGCCACGGCACAAGGAGTAACAACGTCATGGCCATGAGCGCAGGCACCGCCGAAGGCGAGCCGATGATGGACATCAACACGACGCCGCTGATCGACGTCATGCTGGTGCTGCTCCTCATGTTCATCATCACCATCCCGGTGCAGACCCACGCGGTGAAGCTCGACCTGCCGGTCGACAATCCCAATACCCCGAAGCCGCCGATCGATCCGGTCAAGAACAAGGTCACGATCGATCCCGCCGGCACGGTCTACTGGAACGCGACGCCGGTCGATCTCGTCACGCTGCGCCAGTATCTCGATCTTACCAAGAACATGAACCCGGAGCCCGAGCTGCACCTGCAGCCCGATCCGCAGGCGCGCTACGCGGTGGTGGACCAAGTGCTTGCGGTCACCAAGAAGGCGCAGGTCGAGAAAATGGGCTTCGTCGGCAACGAGGCCTACGGCAACTTCTGACGCCGAGGTTCCACCGCTGAGCACATGGAGGGCGGGCCGCAAGGTCCGCCCTTTCGTTGTGGGAGGAGGGCCACGGAGGGCGGTGACCGGCCGGCCGCTCTGGTGGAGAGCCGCTGCTTATCCTCCCCATCGCAGATGGGGAGGGTGACCGTCCGCGCAGCGGATGGTGGAGGGGCGGCCTCTGCCGTCGTGCATTTCCCCTCCACCGCCTTCGGCGGTCCCCTCCCAAGCATGCTTGGGGAGGATGACGCACGTCTGGGCGATATCCACCGCCGGGCGCTACCCTGCCGGCAGGATCCGTCCGTCCTCGCCGCAACGTTGGATCGCCTTGGGATCGGTTCGCGGATTCTGTGCCGCAAACATCGCGAGATAGCCTCCGGCCGACGGCATCGGCACCTGCGCGACGCGGACGTAGCCGATCGCCGCGAATTCGCAGGCGAGCAGTGCCGGCGGCGTGCCGTGCGCCAGCGTCGGCCGATCGGCATCGACGACGACGATGCGGCCGCCCGACTTCAGCGCCGGCCAGATCCGCCACAGGAACTCATAGGGGCTCGCGATCTCGTGATACATGTGCACGAGCATGATGCGATCGAAGCTCCCGCGCGGCAGCCGCGGATCCGCCGGCAGGCCGAGACGAACACTGACATTGTCGAGCCGTTCGCGCGCGACGCGATCCGCCAGCGCGTCGCGAACCTGGCTGACCACGTCCTCGGCGAGAACGCGACCGCTCGCGCCTACGCGCGCGGCGAGACGGACGGTGTAATAGCCTTCACCCGCGCCGATGTCAGCGACGGTCATGCCGCGCCTGATGCCCGCTTCGCGCATCACCGCATTGGCCTCGCCCGCCTTGTCGCGCGCGTCCTCGTTCGACCAGCCTGCGCTGATGATCGGTGCGACCGGCCGCGCGGGGGCGGGGAAGGCGCTGCTCGGCACGTTGTCGTCGCCGAGCGGCGCGTGATGGCATCCGGCGAGTCCGAGCAGGGCTGCGAGCGCGATCCTCGATCCCGGGCGAGCGGTGCTCCGGCGCAGGCCGGAGCGCTGGAGCGTACGGGCGACGCCAGCTAACCAGCGTTCCGGCCCTCGCCGCAAGACGGGGTGCTTCAGCAAGGGCGACATCGTTATGGTATCGTCTTCCGCCAATGCCGCGGTGCTCTGGCGAAGGCATGAGCGAAGAGCCGAGAGCTCCGCGTCCGCGGCAGCGGGGCGCTGCTTTCGCGGCAACGCAGCGTGTCTCGGAAAACGCGCGATCGAGGCTCGAACGCCACTCAGTCGACATCCTCCACGTCGACCTTCTCGCCGCTCACGCGCTGCGAGAGCGCTGCGGCCATGAACGGATCGAGATCGCCATCGAGCACTTCGCCGGGCGCGGTCGAGGTCACGCCGGTGCGGAGGTCCTTCACCATCTGATAGGGCTGGAGCACATAGGAGCGGATCTGGTGGCCCCAGCCGATATCGGTCTTGGTCGCGTTCTCGGCGTTGGCGGCCGCTTCGCGGATTTGCAGTTCGCGCTCATAGAGCTTGGCGCGCAGCCTTTTGAAAGCCGTGTCACGGTTCTTGTGCTGCGAGCGGTCGTCCTGGCTCTGTACGACGATGCCCGTCGGCAAGTGGGTGATGCGCACGGCCGAATCGGTCCGGTTGACGTGCTGGCCGCCGGCGCCCGACGCGCGATAGGTGTCGATGCGCAGATCCTTGTCTTCGATCTGGATGTCGATATCGTCGTCGACCTCCGGATAGACCCAGACAGAAGTGAAGCTGGTGTGGCGGCGCGCCGCGCTGTCATAGGGCGAGATGCGGACGAGGCGGTGGACGCCACTCTCGGTCTTCGCCCAGCCGAACGCATTCTCGCCCTTGAACAGCAGCGTCGCCGACTTGATGCCGGCCTGCTCGCCGGCATGATGCTCGATCAGCTCGACCTTGAAGCCGCGCCGCTCGGCCCAGCGCGTGTACATGCGCTGGAGCATCTCCGCCCAGTCCTGGCTCTCGGTGCCGCCGGCGCCGGCATTGATCTCGACGAACGCGTTGTTGGCGTCGGCCTCGCCGGCCAGCAGCGCCTTGACCTTGTCGCGCTCCGCCCGTGCGGCGAGTTCGGCAAGCGCCGTCAGGCCTTCTTCGGACAGCGCCTCGTCGCCCTCGGCATCGGCGAGCTCGATCAGCTCGACGGTGTCGTCGCGCTCCTTGGCGATGCCACGCACCACCGCGACCGCCTCGTCGAGCCGGCGACGCTCCTGCATCAGCTTCTGCGCGGCCTTGGGATCGTTCCACAGCGCCGGATCCTCCGCGCGCGCGTTCAGCTCCTCGAGCCTGCCGAGCGCGCGATCCCAGACGAGGAAGCGGCGGACGAGATCGAGCGCGTCGTTGATCGTATCGACATGAGCCTGCGCTTCAGCGCGCATGTGGTGGTCTCCGAAATCAATCGTCATCCCAGCGAAAGCCGGGATCTCGTGCGGCAGGCGCGGTGCTCAACCTCCTGAGACCGCAGCGTTCGCTGGGGTGACGTAGGACAACTGGGTGCCGTTTAGTAGATGCCGCCCTCGCGCGTAAGGAATTCCGTGTCGCGCGCCGGGCCCTGCTCGCCGGACGCCGGCGGCGGCGCCACCGCCTGCTCGCGCTTGATCACGCGCTTGGGTTCGCTCTGCGGCTTGAACGCTTCCCAGATCACCGCCGACTTCGGATCCTCGGACGGCCACGCGCCATAGACGCGGCGGCCGGACGCGCGGTCGACGCGGACCATGCGGATGCCGGCAGGTGCGCGGAACGGCACGACCGGCGCGTCCTTCATCGCCGCCTGCGCGAACTGGAGGAAGACCGGCGCCGCGATCCGGCCGCCCTGCGCGGCGGCGCCGAGCGGGCGCGGGCGGTCATAGCCGAGGTAGACGCCGCCCACGAGATCGGCCGAGCCGCCGACGAACCAGACGTTGGTGGGGCCGCTGGTCGTGCCGGTCTTGCCGAAGATCGGGCGATCGAGCGCGCGCAGCACGGTCGCGGTGCCGCGTTGCACGACGCCCTCCATGATGTGGAGCATTTGGTAGGAGGTGAGGGGGTCCATCAGCTGGCGCGCACGCACCGGCGGCCGCGGCATCGGCCCGCCGTTCCAATCGGGCGCGTTGCAGCCGTCGCAGGGACGATTGTCGGCGCGGAAGATCAGCTTGCCGTGGCGATCCTCGACATAGTCGATCAGCGTCGGCTTGAGCTCGCGCCCCTGGTTTGCGAGCATCGAGTAGAAGTTGACCATGCGCTGGACTGTGGTCTCGCCGGCGCCGAGCGCGATCGCGAGCACCGGCGGATAGGTGCCGACGCCCATCGTCGCGGCGGTCTTCACCACCTTGTCCATCCCGACCGTGGAGGCGGTGCGCACCGTCATCAGGTTGCGCGACTGCTCGACGCCCCAGCGCATCGTGTGGGGGCCGGCATAGCCGCCGCCGAAGTTGCGGAAGCATTTCGTGCCGAGCCGTGCCGACTGGTACACGCAGAAGGGTCCGTCGACGACGATCGTGGCGGGAGTAAAACCGTTGTCGAGCGCGGTCGCGTAGACGACCGGCTTGAACGAGGAGCCGGGCTGCCTCATCGCCTGCGTCGCGCGATTGAACGAGCCGCCGCGAAAATCCCAGCCGCCCTGCATCGCATAGACCTGGCCGGTGTGCGGGTTCTCGGCGACCATGCCGCCCGAGATAACGGGGGTGGCGCGCAGCCCCCAGGCGCCGCCCTCTGAGCCGACGACGATCACGTCGCCCGGCTTGAGCACGCTCCAGGCGGACTGGCCGGTGCCGCGGCGCGGCAATGCGGCGAGGCCGGCGGGCATGCGGCCGGTCGATCCGTTGTCGAAGCCGATCGTCGCCTCGCCGCCCGCCTTGGCGAGCACCACCGCCGCGTGCCACTCGGGATAGCCGGGGCCGACCCTGGCCGCGAGCAGCCGCCCCTGCCAGCCGGGGCCGGGATCGACATGGTCGGACGGGCCAGCCCAGCCGCGGCCGCCATCCCAGCGGCGCAGGCCGTCGCGCAGCGCGCGCGCCATCTCCGCCTGGATCGCGGGGTTGAACGACGTGCGCACCCAGAGGCCACCGGCATAGACGCTGTTCGGCCCATCATCCGCGGTCTCGCCGAAGCGGTCGAGCAGCTCGCGGCGGACCTCCTCGGTGTAGTAGTCAGTCGGCGCGTCGACCTTGGGCGCGGTGCGCGCCACCGTCTCGAGCGGCGCGGTCGTCGCGGCATGATATTGATCGGCCGAGATATAGCCGTTCTTCTGCATCTCGCGCAGGACATAGTCGCGGCGGTCGAGCGCACGCTCGGCATCATGCTCGGGCGTGTAGTTGGCGGGCGCCTTGGGCAGGATGGCGAGATAGGCCATCTGCTCGAGATCGAGATCGGTCACATCCTTGCCGAAATAGGCTTGGGCGGCGGCCTCGACGCCATAGGCGTTCCGGCCGAGGAAGATCTGGTTCAGATAGAGTTCGAGGATCTGCTTCTTGTTGAGCGTGTTCTCGATGCGATAGGCGAGGAAGGCTTCCTTGAGCTTGCGGCTCACAGAATATTGGTTGCCGACGAGCAGGTTCTTCGCGACCTGCTGGGTGATCGTCGAGCCGCCGCGCGCGCGCTGTCCGGTGCCCATCTTCGAGATGTAATCGATCACGGCGGCTCCGAAGCCGGTGATGTCGACGCCGTGATGCTTGAAGAAGGTCTTGTCCTCGGCCGAGATGAAGGCGTCCACGAGCAGCGGCGGAAACTCGTCATAGGAAAGCTCGACGCGCTGCTCGCGTGCGAAGCTCTGCAGCGGCGTGCCGTCGACGGTCCGGATATTGGTCGGCAGCGGCGGTTCATAGGCGAGCAGGGTGCTTGCCGAGGGCAGGCCGCGCAGCAGCATCGCGTAGAAGACGATGCAGGCGACGATGAACAGCAGCGCCAGTGCGCCCAGGCCCTGCGTCCAGCGCGAGCCGAGCACGCGCCGCCACAGCGGCCGCTCGCGCCTTATCCTGATCGTGCCTTCACCCAACTCGCGGTCCGCCATCGCGGGGGCGCTCTAGCAGCTTATGCGGAGCTTGCCATCCGGTTCAGGCACCCGTTCGCCCTTAGCTTGTCGAAGGGCTGTTCTTCTCTTTGGAAAGAAGGACAGGCTGTGACAGGCTCGGCCCGAACGCGACTTGTGTTCGAACCGCTTCAGTCCGCACTGGCGGTCTCGATGTTGAGGCGGCGGGCGAAATGGGTTTCGATCGCACGGGTCGCGCCGGTGGCGATGCGCTGCTGATAGTCTTTGGAGAAAAGCAGCTTCTCGTCATCCGGATTGGAAATATAGCCGGTTTCGAACAGCACCGAAGGCACGTCCGGCGCCTTCAGCACGACGAAGCCGGCGAAGCGGTGATAGGTCGTGCGGAACGCGATCATCGGCGACAATTCGCGCTGCAGCAGGTTCGCGAAATTGGCCGAGACGTTCATCGTCTCGCGCTGGGTGAGATCGATAAGGATCGAGCTTACCTCGCTGGTCTGGCCGCCGAGATCGACGCCGTTGAGCACATCGGCCTTGTTCTCCTTCGCCGCGAGCCGCGCCGCGACCTTGTCCGACGAGACCTCGGACAGCGTGTAGAGCGTGGCGCCGCGCGCGCTCGGATCGGGTGCGCTGTCGCAGTGGATCGACATGAACAGATCGGCATTCAGCCGCCGCGCGATCTCGCGCCGTTCGCCGAGGATCAGGAAGCTGTCGTCGTCGCGGGTGAGCGCGACACGGAAGCGGCCGGTCGAAAGCAGCTGGTCTCGCACCGCCTTGGCGATCGCGAGCGCGGCGTCCTTTTCGTAGCGCTGGCCATCGGCGCCGCGCGCGCCGGCGTCGTGGCCGCCGTGGCCGGCATCGAGAACGATGAGCGGACGGCCGCCGGGGCCGCGCACCTTGGGCATGTGGATGCGATAACCGGTCGGCACCTCGATCGGGACGTTGACATGCGCGTTCGTCGTCACCGGCGGCGGCGTCGCTGCCGCAGTGCGCGTCGCGGCGAGCGACGCGAGGCGGACCGCGCCCGGCGCCCCGATCCGCATCCGCCCGGCCTGGATGCCGCGCGCGAAGCTGCGATCGTCGGTGTTGGCGAGGCGGATCGTCATCGCGCGGCCGTCTTCCGAGAAGCCGCTCGATGCGATCAGTGCGGGCTGAGCGAGATCGAACACGATCCGCGTCGTGCCCGACGTATAATGGGATTGGCGCCAGCCGCTCACCGTCGCCTCATCGCCGGCGGAGGGCAGGCGCGAGGCATCTGTCCCCTCGAGATCGACCGCGAGGCGGTTCGGGCCGCCTGCCACGAATGCCGACGCCGCGTCCGGCGGTGTGTCGAACTTGAAGGTTATCGCGCCGTTATTGACCGCAATGCCCTCGATCCGCGCCGCGTCGGCGGGCGAACATGCGATAGACATGGCGATCAGGCAGGCGGGCACGAACACCTCCTGCCGTCCCGCTCGGCTGCGGGTCCAGTGAAAAAACATTCGGCGTTTCGCCTCTGCACCTGTTCTGATGCGATCCGGCTAGCGCGGTGCGGCTCAAATCGAGGTGTAAGCTTCCGGTGAACGGCGCGTTCACCTTCTTTTCATATCCTGCCGCCAAGGTCGGGTTCGCGGTGCCAAGGGTTGCCGGGCGCAAGCCCCGATGCTAGCACCGTAAACGGCCAAGAGAGCGCCGCGGCCGAACGCTGCGCCTCTTGCCGGTCGCAAGAGCCGGTACCACATCGTTCCGGCAATTCAGGTTGACGCCGCAAATGCCGCATTCCCTCCCGTCCAGCGATCGCAGCGCACCGCGCGGCGATGCGACACGGGACATGCTTCGGGCTTCGATGACCCGACAGGCCGCAGCGGCGGAAGCTTCGCCTTCGTTCGTAACCTTGCCCGCCGCGCCATTTGCGCGCGCGCGGGCCATCATTCACGGCGCGCATAGCCCGGGCTTCGATCCCGTGGCGCGCGCCCGGAGACATAATAATGACAACCCGTATGCTCATCGACGCGCGCCACCCGGAGGAGACCCGGGTCGCCGTCGCCAAAGGTAATCGGATCGAGGAGTTCGATTTCGAGTCCGAAGAGCACAAGCAGCTCAAGGGCAATATCTATCTCGCCAAGGTGACGCGCGTGGAGCCGTCACTCCAGGCGGCGTTCGTCGATTTCGGCGGTAACCGCCACGGCTTCCTCGCCTTCTCGGAAATCCACCCCGACTATTATCAGATCCCCAAGGAGGATCGCGACGCGCTGCTCCGCGAGGAAGCGCAGCATGCCGCCGAGGAAGAGGCGCTGCGCGCCCGCGAGGATGCCGAGGAGGACGACGAGGATGATCGCGGCCATGAGCCGGACATCGACGTCGAATCCACGGAACGGCTCGATACCGATGGCGGTGCCGAGCTGCTGGACGCTGCCGAGGATCATCCCCACGACGACGAGCATGATCACGAGCACGACGCACCGCCCGCGCCGAAGCCTTCGAGCAACAATGGCGGCGAAGGCGATGCGGTCGAGGCGCTGCGCAAGCGCCGCATGGCGCTCCGGCGCCGTTACAAGATCCAGGACGTCATCCGCCGCCGCCAGGTGCTGCTCGTCCAGGTCGTCAAGGAAGAACGCGGCAACAAGGGCGCGGCGCTCACCACCTATCTGAGCCTCGCCGGCCGCTATTGCGTGCTGATGCCGAACACCGCGCATGGCGGCGGCATCAGTCGCAAGATCTCGAACGCCGCCGATCGCAAGCGGCTGAAGACGATCATGGCCGAGTTGCAGCTGCCGGCGACCATGGGCTGCATCGTGCGCACCGCCGGGCTCCAGCGCACCAAGGCCGAGATCAAGCGCGACTTCGATTATCTCGCCCGCCTGTGGGACGAGATCCGCGATCGCACGCTGCACTCCTCGGCACCGGCGCTGATCCACGAGGATTCGAGCCTCATCAAGCGCGCTATCCGCGATATCTACAACAAGGACATCGACGAGGTGATCGTCGAGGGCGAGGACGGCTATCGCGCCGCGCGCAGCTTCATGAAGCTGCTGATGCCCAGCCACGCCCGCAAGGTCGCGGCCTATGTCGACGCCGTGCCGCTGTATCAGCGCTTCGGCGTCGAGGATCAGCTGGCGGCGATGTACCAGCCCGTCGTCCAGCTGAAGTCCGGCGGCTATCTCGTCATCAATCCGACCGAGGCGCTGGTGTCGATCGACATCAACTCGGGCCGTTCGACGCGTGAGCACAATATCGAAGGCACTGCCACCGCGACCAACCTAGAGGCCGCGCACGAGATCGCCCGGCAGCTGCGGCTGCGCGACATGGCCGGCCTCGTCGTGATCGACTTCATCGACATGGAGAACAACTCCAACATCCGGAAAGTCGAGAAGGCGATGAAGGAGGCGCTGCGCAATGATCGTGCGCGCATCCAGATCGGTCGCATCTCGGCATTCGGCCTTATGGAAATGAGCCGGCAGCGGCTGCGCACCGGCGTGCTCGAGGCGTCGACCCGCCAGTGCCCGCATTGCGAGGGCACGGGCCTCGTCCGTACCGCTTCGTCGGCGGGTCTTTCGGCGCTGCGTATGCTGGAGGAAGAGGCTGCGCGCGGCCGTGGCTCGCAGCTGCGCCTGCGCGCCAGCCAGGAAGCGGCGATCTACGTGCTCAATCGCAAGCGCGGCGAGCTTGGCGAGATCGAGGACCGCTACGGCGTCCACATCGACGTGGTCCCGGAGCGCGAGCTCGAGGGCGCGCGCATGGCGGTCGAGGTCGGTGGTCCGCCGCCCGAGCACGCGCCGAAGCTGCCGCCGCCGGTGATCGAGCCCGAGGAAGACGATGCGATCGTCGACGAGTTCGAGGATGAGGATGAGGAGATCGCCGAGGCGGCGCAGACGCCACGCCGCGACGATGGTCGCGAGCGGGATGAGGAGGGTGGCGAGCGCCGTCGCCGTCGCCGTCGCCGCCGCCGCGGCGGTCGTCGTGACGAACAGGGCGATGCCGAACCGCTAGCGGCGGGCGAAGACGACGAGGGCGCCGAGCCCGTCGAGGGCGAGCCGGAGAGCGAAGGTGAGGCTGGGGTTGCGGCCGAGGCGGGCGAGAGCGCCAGCGAGGAAAACGGTGCGCGTCGTCGTGGGCGGCGCGGTCGCCGTGGCGGCCGCCGCCGCGATCAGGAGGCCGGCGCGGCCGTCGCGATCGAGGGAGAGACCGGCGTCGAACCAGTCGCCGAGACCCAGGCCGAAGCGGTCGAAGCGCCGTCCATCGGTAAGCCGGTCGACGAGCCAGCGGGCGAGCCCGTCGCGGCAGCGGAGCGCGAGGCGCCGCGCACACGCCGTCGTCCGCGCGCGCGTGCTGTCGAAGGTGAGGCTGGTGAGGCGGCCGAAGCCGCGCCTAAGCGCTCGCGCCGGAGCAAGGCCGCTGTCGACGCCGAAGCTAACGGCGAGACGAGCGAAGCGCCGGCCCGCAAGCCGCGCAGCCGCCGCGCCAAGGCCGCGCCGGAGGAGGTCGAGCCGGTCGCTAAGGAGTCCGTCACTTCCGAGCCCGTTACGCCGGAACCCGTCGCGCCCGAACCGGTCGCACCGCAACCCGTGGCTTCCTTCGACGGTGGCAACGGCGCGGCCCCCGAGGCGATCGCGGTCGAAGACGAAGAGCCTGCACCGGAATCGGATGGGCCGCCGCGTCGCGGCTGGTGGCAGCGCACCTTCGGCGCCTGAGCTTACGGGGCGAGGCGTGGGCGCGCGCCTTCACGGCCGGTTCAGGCAAAGCGGGGCAGCGGGAGCCATGGCTTCCCGACTGCTCCGTCTTGCCTGCCGTTGCCTCGCTTTTCTCGCGCTCACGGGTGTCGCCGCCGAGCCGGTCGTGGCGCAATCGGTGCTGCGCGATACCGAGACCGAAGCCTATCTCGCCCAGATCTCGGCGCCGTTGATCAAGGCGGCGGGGCTGCAGCCCTCGAACGTCAAGATCATCCTGCTCAACGATCCCGAGATCAACGCCTTCGTCGCGGGCGGACAGGCGGTCTACATCCAGTCCGGCCTGTTCGAGGCCGCCGACAACACCAACGAGCTCCAAGGCGTGATCGCGCACGAGCTCGGCCATATCGAGGGCGGCCACGTGCTGCGCGGCGGCGAGGGCGAGCGGCCGGCGATGGCGATCATGCTGCTCTCGCTGCTGATCGGCGCCGCGGCGATGGCGGCGGGTGGTGGCGATGCCGGCATGGGCGCGCTGATGGCGGGACAGCAGGCGGCGATGGGCAAGTTCCTCGCCTTCAGCCGCGCGCAGGAGGGCAGCGCCGATGCGTCCGCCGTGCGCCATCTCAACGAGGCCCACATCTCGGGCAAGGGCATGGTCAGCTTCTTCGGCAAGCTCAAGAAGGAGGAGTATCGCCTCTCGCCGAGCTACACCGACGTCGATCCCTATGCGCAGACGCATCCGATGAGCGAGGATCGCCAGGCCACCTTGCAGGCCGATCTCGAAAAATCGCCCTGGTGGAATGCCAAGACGCCGGCGCAGCAGGATATCGCGTTTCATCGCCTCAAGGCGAAGCTCCAGGGCTACCTCGACGACCCGGAGGTGACGTTCCGCCGCTACCCGTCGAGCGATCAGAGCGTACCGGCGCATTACGCGCGTGCCTATGCCTATCATAAGTCGGCTTATCCGGACAAAGCCAATGCCGAGGTCGCGGCGCTGCTCGCCGCCGATCCGCACGATCCCTACTTCCTCGAGCTGCAAGGCCAGATCCTGCTCGAAGGCGGCCACCCGAGGGACTCGCTCCCGCCACTGCGCGAGGCGGTCGCGCGCTCGAATGATGCGCCGCTCATCGGCTCGCTGCTCGGCCAGGCGCTGCTCGCCACCGAGAACCCCGCCGATTATGCCGAAGCCAAGAAGGTGCTGAAGCTCAGCCTCGCGCGCGACAACGACAATCCGCTGGCTTGGTACGGGCTCGGCATGGTCTATGATCATGAAGGCGACCAGCCGCGCGCGGCGCTGGCGTCGGCGGAGCGCTTTTCGATGGAAGGGAATGATCGGCAGGCGCTGGGCGCCGCCGAGGTGGCGATGAAGGGGCTGTCGGTCGGCACGTCCGACTATCTGCGTGCCGAGGATATCGCGATGACCGCGCGCAACGCGGTCAGCGACAAGAAGAAGCAGCCGCGCGAGCAATGAGCCTGAGCTGGAAGCAGGTCGCGGCGGGGCTCGCGGCGATGGCGGTGGGTGCCTCCGCGGTGGTCTTCGCGGAGACCAGCGGCGGCGCGCCCGCCGACCGCGGCGTCATCGAGCACGTCGTGCGCGACTACATCCTCGCCCATCCCGAAATCATCCCGGAGGCAATGGACCGGCTCCAGGCCAAGCAATCGGCCGCGGCGATCGGCGAGAACCGCAAGGCGATCGAGGCGCCGTTCGCGGGCGCCTGGGCCGGCAATCCTCAGGGCGACGTCACGCTGGTCGAATATGTCGACTATAATTGCGGCTTCTGCCGGGCGAGCGTCACCGACGTCGATCGCCTGATCGCGGACGACCATGGGCTCAAGGTCGTGTTCCGCGAGATCCCGATACTCAGTCCGGAGAGCGATGTCGCCGCGAAGCTCAGCCTCGTCGCCGCCAAGCAGGGCAAGTTCTACGGCGTCCACAAGGCGCTCTACGCCGCCGGTGCGCTGAGCGATGCCAAGATCGCGGCGGTCGCGGCGAAGGCAGGTGTCGCGAATGCGGCCGCGCTCGCGAAATCGCCGGATATCGCGGCCGAGATCGCCGCCAATCTCGACATGGCTCACGCGCTGAAGCTCGGCGGCACGCCGACCTTCATCGTCGGCGACGAGATGCTGGCCGGCGCCGTCGGCTACGACGCGCTCAAAAAAGCTGTCGCCGACGCGCGCGCGAAGCGGGGCTGAGCCCCCAAACCGGCGACCTTCCACCGGAACGAAGCCGAGCGAGCGGCGGCACGGGTTTGTCCATGCCTCTCGCCCCGCCCGGTAAGGCACGCGCAGGAATGGCGCTCATGCGCACCTTAGTTGCCCGTCCAACGATCCGCTTGCTCACACTCCTGTGCGGTTCCAGAAGGAGCTATCGAAACAAGGGAATAACCCAGATGAAATTTGGCAAGCTCACCGCCGCGACGGCGATCGCGGCTCTCTCCGCAGGCGCCGCTTCGGCCGACGAAGGCATGTGGACGTTCGACAACTTTCCGGCGGCGAAGATGCGCGCG